>Ga0265798_10012719_pt1 | contig 10125 bp, 7 predicted proteins | sample P3T30metagenome_FD_192430 | JGI IMG/M metagenome (GOLD analysis project Ga0265798, IMG submission 192430) | Plant litter microbial communities from East Loma Ridge, Irvine, California - P3 T30 | ecosystem: Environmental > Terrestrial > Plant litter > Unclassified | place: USA: California...
TGCCGCGTTGGTGTGGTTCAGTTGAGTGTTCCACTGCGATTCGTTCTGGGGGCCAAAGTCGGGCACATTTCCGGTACCGTTGTAGAAGTTGTTATCGAGGTTGTAGTTGAAGTCAAAAGGGATCGTCTGGTCAATCGGAGCTTGAGCCACCAGGCTGTTAGCACGAGAAATGGAGCGTGTTGTAAGCATGACATAGCCGTCGCCCTTTTTGTCGTCGCCGATGTCGTCTTCGTCGTCTTCGTCCTCATCGATGGCAGCATTGTGAGAGGGTCCCGGTCCGCGTCTTTTGAGTAGTAGTGCAGCGCTGTTCTTGACATAGGCTCCACAAGTACAGCTGGGCCGACCAAACTTGGCCTTGATCAAGACACTGGGGTCGTACTTGTAGTCGGGATGAGCCTCTCTATGTTTTCTGGCTTCTTCTTTCGCCATCTTGACGTACCTGGCATAGGTCTCATCATTTTCAGCCTTGTGCTCGTTCCATGCCGCGCCCGCCGTTCTGCACGTGTTAGGGTTGTCTTTACCTCGCTTCTCGCCCAAGGAAGTAACCTGATCAGATCCAAAGTCGGCTTTGAAAAGCATGAAAGAGTTGGCAGGACGGGGTACTTTAGCAGCTTTAACAGCCTGAGCAGCCGGACATCGGCATGTCTTGACGGTAGCGGCCTTGAGGTCTGATGATCTACCTCCTTTCTGTGATTGCTTCTTTGGCTTTGAAGCGGTGCCCTTCGTCTGTTTGATCTTACGACCTGAAACATGGAAGTCAACAGATTCGCGACTGACGGGGCGGGGTCCACTGTCGTCGCCAATGGCACGGTGCTTGGCCTGTTCTTCACCGTAGACACCCGGCCCATACTTACGCTTGGTCTTGCCAGTCGACGGGCGACTCGGCTCGGGCATTTGGGTGTTCTCTACGAAAGGAAGGGCGTTGTAAGGAGTGAAAGTGGGCATCTGCGGTTGCGCGGGTATCAATGCAGGATCGAGGGGGATGTGCCAGCCTACCGAAGGGTGGTATGCGTAACCTGGTGGAGGTGTGAATGTAGGCGCAGCCTGGTTGAACGTTGAGGCAAAGGGCGGGGGGTTGTATGGCTGTTGCGTAGAGACCGGCTCTTGAAGCTCGTTGAGAGACGTGTCAGGAAATCCACTGCTCTCGTTGAATATCTGGTTGGAATCCCAATTCATGTTGATGAGTTCGTCGGGGTGCAGATTATTGAGGTCAAGATCGAGGAGGTCCTCATAGTTGTTAGCTTGGTCCGCCATGTTGAATAGCTGACCTGGATTGTTTGTGTTGCCGTTGTTCATTGAAGGCGCGTTTGGAAAATGGCAGATCAGGGAGAGCGTTCCAGACGCTCGTGTGTATTGTGAAGGAGAGGAAATACGAGATGAAAGAGGGACTCGACATTGTAAACGAGAAGGGGCGAATTGCATATATGGCTGAAGCTCTTTGTGCTGTAACTTTTCAAATGGAGCATTGTCTTGGACACGAATATAGGTTTGATACAAAGGAGGTTGATATCGCTTTATATGATCAAAGGAATAGCTCCCACGACATTGTGATAGTATAATGGAGTCGACCAGAAGACCGGACAAAGACTGTCCAGAGAGACGCCCATTGTTCTCCCTGCCCGGAGAGGATGGCAGTGTCATTGACAGATCGCAGAATGATCTCTCTGCAAGACGGATCGCTACTATGTCTATTCATCAGTTAGCTGATGCTCTCCAATGTGTTCAAGCCAAAGTGAGATGGTAATGGGTGTTGTCAGAAGGTCTCCAAGCAGTGTATCGACATAATGTGTTCCGATCAGGTCTGTGATAAAAATGCATAGTCTCATCATGTTAAAGGTGGATGAAAGAAAGTTCAACGTACCATTTTGTGTCTGAAGTAGACGTGTCGCCATTTAGCGGTTAGTATCCAGTAAATCGAGTGCATCATCGCCACACCGAGCGGCGCATTGTCCTACAGACAGCAGAGACATCTTAGCCGCTGAGAAGTATATTACTCGTTGGCTGCGGTGCGTCTGGCGCCGGGGGGTTGTGAGATGATGTGAAGAGGAAGGGAGAAAGCACGGATTGGAAGAGAAAGTCATGCGGAAATCTCGGAGTGCGGCGCGCTCGGACTCTCGGGAGAGACGGGAGATGCTACGGAAGGCTACAAGTGGCAACGGCCACATCGAATTAGACTCCAAGTGATCAGACCGCCGCACCAACATCGCGACCAGAAGAACAAGCTCAAGTCGCAATTAAATCTCTTCTGGTAGACTGATCGCATTCAACCAGGACAGAATCACGAACCGACAGCTCACACCAGGAAGATTCCTGGAAGAACCCAATATCCAACCAGGCTTGCCACCAAACGGACACATTCTATTTCTCACATCGAGCACAAATACTACATTCAATCTGGACTGAACCTGTCATGGCATCCATCATCGGTCTCATAAATCGGCTTTTACCGTTTGCCACTCCCGGAACACCACTTCTGCAAGACCTCGTACATCTAGGCGCCATCTGCACGATCCTCTACTATGCGCCACAAATACAACACTGGGCTCAGGAACGACAGCATCAACATGTTGCAGCGGGAGGCGACACAGCCGTTGATACAGCACCAGTAGGGGACGTGCCTAACGTACCACACGACGACAATGTGCCGAGAGATAACGCCCGTGCTTTCAACGACGCCGCCGACCAACACGCACCTGTAGACGACTTTGAGAACGCACAATTCAACGACCAGCCAGAGGACAACGCAAATGCACACATCCAGGAAGGCCAACCGGGCCCTGCAGGACCAGCTAATACGCCGGCGCATCGAAACGTAGGAGCGAAGAAGGCAAAGTCACTCGCTCGCAAGGACCAACGGAGAGCCTACAACGAGTTTATGCGTTCTCAGGGCGATGCGCAGCGTGCCGAAGAGGCCAAGGGTGCTGCGGAGCGAGAGGCTGCAATTGCTGCTGAGAAGGAGAGACGCAAAGCTGCTGCTGCTGCGGTGGAGGCTAAGAAGGCGAAGGAGCGCGAGCAGAAACGCGAGGCTGAGAGGAAGCAGAGGGAAGATGAGATGAAGTCTCGGGAGCTGGCCATCAAGCTTGTGAGAGAAGCGTTGGATACCGACGGCTTGTGCGATCTATTCAAGGTGGCGAGGCAGGTTGGAGGAGATACAGATGAGGAGTGGGTGGAGAGGATCCTCAGAGCGAGTGACTTGGTTGGGATGAAAGATGGAGTCCTTACCATGATCACAAGTGTTGGCTGGGCGGCGCGTATCAGCCAGCAAGACGTACGAAAACTTTACGAGAACGCTGCGACGCAGGATGTTAGCGACGAGAGCGGCGCTATTGGTTATGATCGGTTGGGAAGCATGTTCGAGACGATTCTGAGAGAGCGTGCTGTGACGGCTTGATGAGAACTAAGATAGATTATGACATGAATGACGTGATGGTACACAAAGTCTTTCCGCCAGACAACGACACTCAGTGACCAACACGATGTGCAGTACCAAGGCGGTTGTAGTAGCATGCTGGTCGTACGTATGCAACGTGGTGATTCACATATATATAGCAGACTTGCAAGAGACATGATGGGATGTCCCGACTTGTTAATTACGATCGAGGCCGCGGTGCGGGATAGCTACGTCGTACTCAAAGACAGCCGGAGTGTTCTTCTCGTCTCGCACAGAACATGGTCATCTGTAGAGGACCAAGCTGCGTCCAGCTCAAGATCTCCAAATTAAATCGTGAGACCGAGCGAGGCAAGAGACAGTTATACAGAATGGGAATGACTGCCAGAAGCAGTGAGAAATCTCCCTACACAGTCGATGATGCTTGCATGCGTATGCTAGCGCCAGGCGATGCTATGTGATCGGATCCTGGGCTCGTGGGCTCAGAAGATGCTTCTTCTTTGTGAAGTGTCGTAGATAGAAAGAAAGCGATTTCACTTCGCGTGCGAATTCTTTGATCCCCCGAGACCACCGAAGACCGAGCCCGTCGTTCTCACGTATTCGCCCAGCCAGCCAAGAATCTACGCCGACTTCGCCCGAGCCGCCATGTCATCGCCTCGGCTTTAGGGCCGGTCAGACAACCGTGATAATGGCGTCTCGCTGTGCGACGAAGTGGCTCAGGAGTACAAGACTCCTTCGATGTCGATGACACTCCGAACGCGAGGACTCCTAGAATCAAGCGATCATGGCTAACCACGAAGTACCTCCCATTGCGGCACTCTTCCAGGTAGTCTTTGACCAGAAGGTGGGGTGAGTTTTTGAGTGCGCCAGCAACCGCCAGGCAGACGTGTGTCGTAGCATCATTGCTAATCTTTGCCAGGTACTCGATAGCCTGGAAACAGACTCGCTCCGACACAAACCTGGACGGTGTCGAGTACCAATGCCTCCCATCTGGACTGCATAGCGTCCGCGAGGATGTGGTCTATTTCATTCACGGCGCATACGCTGGAGTTAGCTCTTTCGTTCAAGAAGAGGCGGACAAAGAACATCGTAACGCGAGCTTCGTCGCTGTGGGCGCACTGGTACCGCTGAGCTACGGCAGACTGGGAAAGAGTTGGTTACACGTGGAGGCACTGAGGTCATTGGCGAAAGCCATTATCAGAAACCAGGACGACAAGAAACCACTGGAGGCATACTGGGACGAACATGGCCATCATGAAAGGAGCAACGGAACTGCGTCACCGACAGCCAAAAGGTCCTCAATTTCTGGTGAACACAAAGGAAAGCGGGAGTCGTCCGATGCTACTGGTATTTTTGCAGTAGATGAGGCTATGCCAATGGATCATCCTGCCCTATCCATGACTACGCTCGTCACAACATTCGGTCCGCTGCTATTTCCCTTATACAGACAAGCGCTTCTCCGAAAGCGTATCTTGCTATTGGGCAATGCGCCTGTACAGGAGACTTGCAATCTTGGTAAGCCAGTTCTCGCAGTCGCATGTAGATCTCTAACTAACAGATCATCAGTGTACGACCTCTCCGTCCTGTCCAACGTTCCGCAATCGCTTCAGGACTCCGTCTCAACTGAAAATGGAAGGGCGCAACCACAGGCTCTCTTCAACGTTGGTGTCTTCGACATAACAGAATTGGAAAAACACGAGGAAGGCTGGATCGCGTGTACCACCGACGCTATCCTGGGAGAGAAGAAAAAGCTCTATGACATGCTGGTAGAATTACCATCTAAGGACACTGCGCTCTCACGGAAAGCCTGGCCAACGCTGCGGACATCAAGTGGAGAGATTATGAAAGCGACTCAGCGCGACCTCCGCCGATACACTTCTTTGTGCAGAGAGCTGAGGAGGGTTCAACGCGGCGCAAGTTCTCAGCGGCCATACCATGACACTGAACCCGAAGCTTTGGAGAGTGACGATGAGGAGACAGCACCGCTTGTTCGACCTTCGGCGCAAACGCCTGGCCATTACGATGACGACGACAACGCAGGGAAGGTCACAGAGACAGATACCGTGGAGCCTGAATCATGGAGTGCCATGGCATACAAGTCGTTCATGTGGTGGGCTTCCGCGGCAGATATGGAGGCTTGGGAGGAAGATGAAATATCATTCGACCGAGCCCTACTCGACAACCTGCCTAATACTGACAACATCATGGGTACAAATCAGGGCGCGGCCACCGAGCATAGCGACGATGATAACCTCGACCGCACACGAGAAGCACAGAAAGTCGCATCGATACTCGTCGCTTATTTCCATCGCGTGACCGAAGCTATTCTCTGGACTCTGGCAAACAATATTGAACACGCGGACGACAACACCGAAGAGGGTTACGACGAAGACGCCATCTACATCTCGAGCGACGACATGCGACGAATTGGAGTCGATGCTTGGAACCCAAGGGATCGTGAGTTTGTACAGGACTCGATCAGGTCGTATTTCAAGAGGGAAGCCGTGATCGAGCAGGATGGCATTAGCATGTGCGGCGTACGTTTCTGCTGATGCAAACCGTTTTCATGCATCTTACACCGCATGGCGACGTCGCATGGCTTCTAACGTCGAAATGCTGTGGGAATGGAACTTCTGAGAGTCCGGCTATTCCATACAGCCGAAACAGCACCGTATGTACACAACGGTGAACAACCTCGAGCACATCCAACAGTGCTTGTGAACACACTGTTGCATGTCTTAAAGATGCCGGAATTGCACTGCCCGAGGACCTCGAGCTGGTCTGAGCCTCCACTTCCGCCAATGGCTACATGTTCAAGGGACATCTCGAAAATTTTGCATAGGGGATCAAGTCCTGCATACCACGGAGACCATTCTTCCTCCGGATGTTTTCAAGCCTCTCTTGTGATCAGCACGGCAGTTAAAACCAAGCTTTCGGCACTTGACCATTAGCGTCGGCCGGGTAAACGTCGCCGAAGCCTTTTGCTTAAGTCAGCTCACGCCAATACCAGAGAAAGCTTCGCTGAAATTTGTCTCAGTCGTTCCGTAAACTTTGCTAAATGCTACCCGAACAAATGTGAGACCATCCGTGCGCTGTTCTACGCAGGGGTATCTAGATGCGACGACCAATCGATTGTTCTGTCGGCCTGGACCCGTTCCACGCTGGTCCAGTTTGGTAGTAAAGGTAAGCCTGTTTCTTCAATAATTTATCTACATCTCGTACTTTTCTTCATTCGTCCGTGTACGAAAGACGACGGGCCTCTATATCCAAAGAGTGCTGTTACAACTTGAACAACCGCGACAACGCAAAGCCAGCCCAAAACTGGATCCAGACAATCACACACTGGAAGACAACGCTTTACGATCTGGGCCACATGGCCGTAATGGAAGCCCCCTCACATGAGGAGCCTCAGATGCTCAGCAGGATGTCTTCAGACGATTCTTCGACCGCAGTGGGCTCCACTAGAGATCGGTTAGATATTGCCGGAGACTCGAATCCGAACGTCAACCGGGCATCCATGCAGAGCACCAGATCACTAGACGACATGGTTTCGCTACCTCGCGAGATCCTGGTAATCGGCGTCATCAGCCTGGCGCAATTCACGACTCAGGTGGGATTGGGCCAGGTGCTCTCCATCCTGCACATCATTGCCGCCGACTTTGGCGTCACGGAGCCGGGGATCAAAGCGTGGCTTATCGCTGGCTACAGCCTTACCGTCGGCACTTTCATCTTGGTTTCTGGCCGCCTGGGGGATGTTTTTGGCTACAAGAAGATGCTGGTCATCGGCTACATCTGGTACGCGTTCTGGTCCATGGTGGCGGGACTTTCGGTCTACTCGAACTACGTACTGTTCATCTGGGCTAGAGTGCTGCAAGGGATTGGGCCCAGTATTCTGCTCCCCAATGGTCTGGCGTTACTTGGAGTTCTCTACAGTCCCGGGAGACGCAAGAACATGGCGTTTGCCGTGTTTGGAGGCGTTGCTCCCGGTGGTTCGGTCATAGGATCTACGTTCGGCGGGATCTGCGCGCTTGCATGGTGGCCTTGGACTTTCTGGAGCTCTGCCATCGTCCTCGCCATAATCGCTGCGGTTGCTGCTTGGGCGGTGCCCGATCCACCCCGGAAGGTGGACATCAGCGAAAAGTCACACTTCGAAGTCCTCAAAATGTGCGATCCGCTCGGCGCTCTAGCGGGTGTCACCGGACTTGTCCTATTCAACTTTGCGTGGAACCAAGCCCCTATCGACGGATGGAATGCGCCACATGTGATCGTAACGCTTATCTTGGGTCTCCTCGTCATCGGGGGATTCTTCTACATCGAACTACACGTCTCTTCCAACCCGCTCATCCCATTTGACGCCCTGAACGGCGATACTGCATTCGTGCTCGGCATCATGGCCTGCGGCTGGGGAGCTTTCGGCATCTGGGTCTACTACCTCTGGCAGCAACTCGAAGTCCTTCGCGGCGCCTCTCCACTCCTCGCTTCAGCATACCTAACACCCCTCATCCTCTCGGGTGTTGTCGCCGCTCTCACGACGGGCTTCTTGTTCAGCTACATCCGTCCTCCATGGGTCATGATGATGGCGATGATAGCCTTCCTCACCAGCTCCATCCTCGTTGCGACCTCGGCGCCAAAACAGACGTACTGGGCGCAGATTTTCGTGACTTGCATCGTTGCGCCGTTCGGCATGGACTTGTCGTTCCCTGCCGCTTCACTCATACTTTCGAATTCTGTTTCTAGGGAGCATCAGGGCGTGGCGGCCAGTTTGATCAACACTGTTGTGAACTACTCGATCTCGCTGGGACTCGGATTTGCTGGGACAGTGGAGGTGAATGTCACGAAAGGCGATGGCTCGTTTGGCGATACGTTGCACGGGTATCGCAGTGGTTTCTATATGGGCATTGGTCTTGCCGGGCTGGGAATTTTCTTGAGTTTCGTATTTGTTTTGAAGAGCTATTGGAAGGATCATACAGATGCGAGGGCGAGGGCTTTGGAGGAAAAGTCTGGCTTACCGGGGGCTTGAGGAACTTACAGTTATCTATGAATTGTGTCTAGGTACCTCTTACGAAGCATGGAATACCATTCACAGCCATTGTAAGCCCACCTTTGACACTGGCAGAACTGAACTTTGATGTCGCTTTGATTGATCCGATGTCATCAAAAGGATGGGTTTCACTTACCATTCTGTGCTACGGTCACGCGGCAGAAGCCCACTGGAACGTCAGAATAATCCGAAACAATTAGAAGCAAGAGCATTTGCAGTCTTGGTCGTAACGATCCATTCGTGTGGAGCCGAAGAGGTTGATCTACGTCAAAGCCGTCTGTGGCCGACATCGGCCGACACAGCCATGACATGCCACTTCGGTTCACGAAATTTGGAGGGGAAGCTCACAACCACACCGCAATCGAACGGAATAATTGAAGCAAAAATGTCCGAATATAACATTGTCGTCTTCGCTGGTGAGTACTGGTCTTGCCCTAAAGATGCTTGAATATCCCCGCTAACAATTGATAGGTGACCACTGCGGTCCTGAGGTACAGTTGACCGAGCAATGCCCATTGGCAGCATAACATGTACTGACACGTCTCCCCTAACGAAAGGTCACCGCTGAGGGTGTGAAGGTACGAACAGCGCAACTCAGATACATTGGAACTGTCTGACACGCTATTCAGATCCTTCGTACTATTCAGGAGCACACCGACCTCAAGTTCAACTTCCAGGACCATCTCCTCGGCGGCGTATGTCTGCCCTCAAACCCTCAAACCCCAGACGCATTCACTCACATTCAACAGGCCTCCATCGATGCTACCGGCGAGCCTTTGACCGACAAGGCTCTCGAGGCCGCAAAGGCCGCCGACGCGGTCCTCCTCGGAGCCATTGGCGGTCCCAAGTGGGGCACCGGCAAGGTACGACCTGAGCAGGGCATTCTCAAGCTGCGCAAAGAAATGGGCACCTACGGAAACCTTCGCCCCTGCTTCTTCGCCTCCGAGTCTCTCGTCGACAGCTCGCCCCTCAAGGCCGAGGTCTGCCGCGGCGTCAACTTCAACATTGTCCGCGAGCTTACTGGCGGCATCTACTTCGGCGAGCGCACAGAGGACGACGGTAGCGGCTACGCCTGCGACACAGAGCCCTACCACCGCCACGAGATCGAGCGCGTTACCCGCCTCGCTGCCCACCTCGCTTTGGCCGAGAACCCTCCCGCGCCTGTCTGGTCGCTCGACAAGGCCAACGTGATGGCGACAAGCAGGCTGTGGCGCAAGGTCGTGACTGAGGTCATGGAGAAGGAGTTCCCTCAGCTGAAGCTGGGCCACCACCTGATCGATTCGGCTGCCATGCTGATGGTCAAGAACCCGCGTGCCCTCAACGGTGTCATCGTCACCAGCAACCTGTTCGGCGACATCATCTCCGACGAGGCCTCCGTCATCCCCGGCTCTCTCGGTCTCCTGCCCAGTGCTTCTCTGACCGCATCTCCCGACGGAAAGAGCAAGTGCAACGGCATCTACGAGCCCATTCACGGTGAGTTACTCTTCTTGAAACGAACAAATGTCCGTGACAAGTATCGGTGGTACTAACGCATCACAGGCTCCGCCCCCGACATCTCAGGCCAAGGCATCGTCAATCCCATCGCCACAGTCCTGTCCGTCAGCATGATGCTCAAGTACTCTCTGCAGCAGCCCGAGCTGGCCAGCAAGGTCGACCAAGCCGTCAAGATCGTCATTGACAACAACATCCGCACCAA
>Ga0265798_10012724_pt1 | contig 10125 bp, 9 predicted proteins | sample P3T30metagenome_FD_192430 | JGI IMG/M metagenome (GOLD analysis project Ga0265798, IMG submission 192430) | Plant litter microbial communities from East Loma Ridge, Irvine, California - P3 T30 | ecosystem: Environmental > Terrestrial > Plant litter > Unclassified | place: USA: California...
ATGGCCCCGAGCATCGGCGCCGACGCTGGATGAACGCGCACTACCGCCGCGCGATCGGCGACCTGTTCTACGGCCCCTATCCCGAGCGTGGTGCCGACTGGATCGGCCCCACCCCGCTCAGCATGCTCGACGACAGCCGGTCGCTCTACGCGTATAGCCCCCGGGGGTAACCTGCTCCGGACGGGATCATGCCTTGGTCAGCGCATAGTCCTGGACCAGCACCTTCTCCGGTACATGCCACGCTCCGGCAATCTTCCGGATCATGGGAAGAGTGAGCGCGCGGTGACGGCTCAATATCTCGGTTGCCCGCGACTGTCCGATCAATGCCGCCAGTTCGGCGCGCGTATAACCGTTCATGGCCATAGCCGCCTCGATCGCGCGGACCGGATCAAGCGGCTCGATCGGCCAACGCCGGCTTTCGTAGGTCTCCACCAATGTCGCCAGCACATCGAGCCGATCGCCAGCTTCGGTTCCTTCGTCGGCCCCCCACAGCGCCTCGATCTCCTTCAGCGCGGTCTGATGGTCCTCGTCGGTCCGGATAGGACGAATGTGCATCGCATCATCTCCCATATGCGTCATCAAAACAGGCTCACCGTCAGGGCGTCGATCTTGTCGTATTCGGCGTAAGTTCCGACGAATTTGACGAACGCGATCGACCGCTTCCAGTCGAATGCAACCACCATCCGATAGTCGCCACCCGCCACCTCGAAACGTACACGCTCACCGTTGAGCGATTTGGCCTTCGAAAAATCGGCAACGACATCCAACGGGTTATGCCAGTCAGCCGCCTCGGCAACCTCGTGCCAGTGCTTCAGGGAGGCTTCCGTTTCGGGATGCCTCGCCCAGAAAGCGATCAGATTGTTCCTGGCGATGATCCTCACCGACACCGGATAGCATTTCCCAAAACGGGAAACAATAGGATTTCCCACAGCGGGAATGGCGCAGCGGCCCCAAGGACTCCAGGCAGGATAATCGACGCAGGTCGGGCCAGAGCGACGCGCTCATCAAGTTTTGACCCAACCCATTCGGCCTGTGAAGTTGTCTACCTGTCATGGAATATGGTGGATTACAGGCGAAGGGATACCCCGGCCTGGGCGACGACAGGGTCCATACGCAGCCGAGCCTCGACAGGGGCAGGGCCGAACAAACCATATGCTTTGGTACGCACAAACGCCTTCTTCACATCGGCATAGATGCCCCAGCGTCGTCCCGAGAAGAACGTCACGCCGGCCTGCGCTACCGGGCCAAGATCGTCATCGACCTCGGATCCCTGCAGCGCTCCATCCCTTGTCGACAGCACATGCATATAGGTCGCGCCAGCACCGACATAGGGTGCGATGCCGCGGGTCCGAAACGGTGACCAGACAATCGTCAGTGCCGGCGCCGCATATCGCACGTCGATCAGTCGCCCTGCCGATGCGAGCGTCCCACTCCCGTTATAGCGGATCTTGGGTGGGAGCCCCGATGCCAGGCTAAAACCCACCGTGGCAGTAACAAACCGCGTGACGGTGATCGACGGTACGACCTGCGCATCGCTATCAGCACCAGCGCCGGGAATCTGTGTACCGACCGCTGCAACATCTGCCTTATCGACCATCGCCAGACGGGTGACACCAAGGTCGATTTGCCATGGTGCATGACCCATGTCCTCGGCTGTCGCCGTGTTTGCAAAGGTGAGCAAAATCACGGTCATTATTACTTTGGACGCAGTGGTCATCATCAACCCATTCCATTGTCTGGCTGGACGATGTCGATACGGGGGCCTTCCTAACGAGGTATAAATGCAATCTAGCTAAATCACTGATACATATCAGTAATTTAGCTAACGTGATTGCGCGCCTCGATTAACTGCCCGGTAACCTCACACTGCAATGTGCTCATTATGGGACGAAGCGATCACATATCGAGCACGTTGTCGCGCGATAGCGGTTCTATCGCCACACGGTTACTGCATCAGCTTAAAGCGTACCTCAGGGACTCCACGATGATCGGGGTCGATCCCGATGCCGTTCGTGAAAAGGCATTTGGTCAGCAACTGATTGCCGTGACCAGAGGCATGCGTCCGCTCATCCCATTGGCCCTGATCCTTGTGGGCATCGCCCTCGCAGTTTTCTGGCAAACCGCTGATCGGCCACTGTTGGTAAGTGGTGCTGCCATCATCGGCATTGGGGCAGTCGTCGCACGCCTGAGATTGATGACGGTAGGGCGCGACCTCAACGCCTTCGCCCGATCCCATCTCCTCGTGGCCGTCAGTTTGGGAACCGGGTGGGGTATACTGAGCCTCGGCATCACATCGATCGGCGACCCGCACGTTGTGATGATGATCCTCTGGATTCAGATGGGTCTGATTGCGTCAGGCCTGGTCATGTATCTTTACCTGCCGGTCGCATTCCTCGGCTTCAGTATACCGATCGCGGTGCCCATGGCGCTGATTTCAGCTCATTATGGCATTGGCGGCTTTGCAAGTGCGCTACCGCTGACCGCATTATATCTTGTGGTGCTAGGCAGGGCGGCGGTCGACCAATGCCGCATGTTCGTTGAAGCATCAGCGACAACCGAACGGCTGATCAGCAGCGAGGCAGCGACACAAGCCGCTGACAGTCTGGCTGCTGCGGCCCATGCCGAAACTGCCAATGCCCGTGCCGAAGCGGCAAATCTGCGCCTCGAAAGCATCAAGGCGGCCGCAAAGGCGGCGAGTGAGGCCGAAACCCAGCGTCGCATCGGCATGATCACGCTGGCCGAGCACTTTGAAACAAACGTTCTGTCGGTGGCGCGACAGGTCTCTTCTGCCGTGTCGGATCTGGATCAGTCGGCACGTCGCCTAGCAGTGATCGCCGGGGAAAGCGCCGGGGCGGTGAGCGAGGTCGCCTACCGGGCCGAAGCAGCCTCGATCTCGGTGTCGACGCTGGCGGCCGCAGCCAGCCAGCTTGGCACCACGATCACCAACATCGCATCCCAGGTTGATGATCACGCCACCTTGAGTTCGGACGCTCATGCCCTGGCGGAAGCAAGTTCCGGTGCCATCGCCGGCATGTGCGACCGGGCGACCCAGATCGGGGACATGACATCCGTCATCACCGATGTGGCCAAGAAGACGAGCCTGCTGGCGCTTAACGCCACGATCGAGGCAGCCAGAGCAGGCGAGGCAGGGCGCGGATTTGCCGTCGTTGCCGCCGAGGTGAAATCTCTCTCCGTCCATACCGAGACAACCGCTGGTGATGTTTCCGCTCACGTCGAGAACATCTTCGCGCAGGTCGAGGTGGCAACCGATGCGGTGCGCAAGACGGTATCGAGCATCGACGGGGTCGCAGCGATCGCTACGTCGATTGCCGGCAGCATCGTCGAGCAGCGCAATGCCACGATCGAGATAGGTCAGGCTGCCGAGGTCGTGGCGGGCCATGTCAGTGACGTCCGGGATCAGGTGACATCGTTTGCTGAAAGCGCCGATGCCACCGGCGCCCTGACCGAGGAAGTCAGCGCGACGAGCCGCCGGGTGTCCAGCCAGACCGATACGTTGCAACGGGTCACCGCGGCGTTCCTGGAAGAACTGCGCTGCGCCTGACCGAGGCCATCGGTAAACGCATGACGCCTAGGTGTCTAAACCGTCCCGTTGTGACACCCAGACACACGACTGAACATTCATCCCCATCTCCAGCACATCTCTAATGTGACTAGGCATTAGCGCCGTAACTAGCTCAATAGCCTAGGAACGGCCTACACAGATCTGATACCTTAAAGCAGAACTGAGAAGCCTGAAATGTTAACGAGCATCCAGCGACGCCCACGCCGGTCCAGAAGTCCAGACATGCTTACAATCTTGCCCGATGCATGAGCGTCGATGGCGGCGAGGTAGTCCTTCGGTGCCAAAGAGGCGCGAACATGAATTACGCCAAGTTCTCCACCGTTCCACTGGATGACCACTTCCCGTTCACCGCTTGGTCCGAAAAGGTCAGAAGGGTCTTCGTGATTTGCGAGCTGGACCACACGGCCCACTACAGTTTCCTGCCATGGTTTGAGCTGATCACGGAGCTGTTTAGCGGCTGCCCTCGCGACCTCGACGTGCTGCGGGCCGACGGCGAACGCTTGTGACAGCTCTGCACGATCTTGCAGATGCCACTCAGGGCTGAAAGCGATGGCAAAGGTCATGTGATCGGAGGTCTCCTCAACCATGTCCGCGAAATGCTCACAGGCGTTAGCCCCAAAGGCCATTCTAGAAGCCTCCACAATGAGTTCAGGGCTCTGCGCAGCGGTCGCCTCCTGGATGGCCTGTAGGCCTCGCGCAAACCGAGCTACGACCCGCCGCTCAAACGGGATCGCAGGTTCGAAACCTTCCAACTCCCCCTGAAGCGGAGCGATTAGTGGGCTTTCCAACGTGAAGCCGAAGCTGCCTCGGAAGGTGTGTCCGAAGCGGCAGTGATCCGCGTACTCTGTTCCCTCCTTTTTAAGACGGGAGAAAAACGGACGCGGTTCCAACTCTGTCGTGGCGGTGGATGCAAGAATTTCACGCATTCCATTGATGAGGCGGCGAGCCCGATCAAAAGCTACGGTCTCCTGCACAATATATTCGGATGGTATTGTTGACATGATGACGTCGAACCCGACGGATAGGACCTCAGCAATAGTCTCTGAAATAGTAATATTTCTGATTTGAGCAATTGAGCTGAGTACACGTGAGATGAGTTTCTCGGTATCGGCACCATCTGTGTTTTGAGGGACTACAAGCTCTACGCCCGCGAATTTACCGTTTCTCACAAATACGTCGAACGACCGTACGCCAGGGCGACGTTCGCGCAATAGAGCACGCGCGGCCGGGGACTGTATAGCTAGGCCCGGGACAGCCTGTGGTTCTGCAATGTGCCAACCCCACGCCTGTAGATAGCGGCGAAGCGTGGCCGGAGAAACGCTGGCTGGCTCGGCAGCAGTAGTACGCCTTATTATTGCCACGGAGTGATCCTCCGTACACGCTCAAATTCGAGCAAATCAATCAACGCTTGAGGGTTTAAGAGGTGGTCATCTGGTATATAGATGCGCTTGGTTGCGACATTTCTCGTAATCTCACCCTCTACTATGTGCCAGTAGCAACAGTGATTTATCAAAGTCATATCTTGCGAGACTGAATGCCAACTTGGTTGATCGGGTGGCAAGCAGAGAAGTACCAGCAAAAGGGTGCTTTCCGCTTCAGTCCTCATCACCATGTCATTAAAGCTCTTCGCTTCAAGATCATAGATAACATTTCCCTCTTTACGTTCCCAATTAATCGTCGCTTTAGCTTGGAAAGGAAGGGGAAAACCTGACGTGATGCGACGACCATCCCGGATCACAACGGGATCAAATTGCCCATCAACGCCATAATCTTGAGTGTGGGACAGCCCCAGATTCACACCTGCCATTGCTGCAATGGCCTGGATATGGGCTCGACACAGATTTTCTTGGGTATGTTGCAGCGTGATCGACAATGTTGCGCCCCTGGAGCTCGATGCTGGTCGAGACGCACATGCCGCCTTACCACTCTCTCCCTATTGGCATAGGTGTCACACAGGAATGGCAAACCTCGCAAGGCAGATACGAAGCCAGCAGGACACGGAACGACCCCTGCCGGGAGCGTAGCTGCCGGCACGATCTTCAATAAGCGACTGCTTACCCAAACCGTCGACCGAAAGTGACCATTCCAGTCTCTACCCAACGATGAAACTGACACGGTGCAGAACCGAGGGGTTTTGAACGGCTTGGTGCGCCGCCCCTAAGCCGATCTCCTGTTCAATAAGATGGATGCCGCCGCGCCGGGTAGCCGACATCCACCGCAAATTTCAGGCGTTGACGAAAACGGGGTAGCTTCGATCCTTCGACTTTCAGCCAGGAGAATTCAGATACGCTGCAGCCGCTTCCCGGCTGAGGAAGACGTCTGAATAGAGCGGGTCGTGTGAGCTTTTCGTGTGGAATTTGATGACAGAGTCCCGGACCACGACGGCTACCCGATCATTCTCTCGATAAAGGACCGGCAGGACTCGCTCGATGTGAGAGGCCACCTCAGGTGGATGTGGCGCCGCAGTTCTCAGATCAATCATCAGACGCACATCCTTGCCGGCCTCACGCTCGGATACCAACAACGATGATAGGTCTCGGAAGTGCTGCTGGGCTTCAGCAAGCGACGCCAGGCCGTCACCGTTGACGAGCAGAAAGTCTGGCAGGCGTTGTATTCTAAGGGGCATTATTGTCCTTTGACAGTCAGGCACATCTCGCCGGCATTGTGCCGCGCTGAGGCGGGTTGTCGATCAGCCGGGCCTTGTCAGAACTCGTTCCAGTCATTGTCACTGCGAACCAGTGCCGGGATCGCGCTGACAGGCAGTGGTTTAATGGCGGAGGAATAGGCAAAGGTTGCCGCCATGCTGGGCCGGGCTGACGAGGCCGCCGTGCGACGCGGAACGCTTGATGGGCCGACGATGAATCGACTGGCCTGATCAGCTAGTCCGCCGACTTCACCCGCCAGGTTGCGTGCCGCAGCCGACGTCTCCTCGACCATCGCGGCATTCTGCTGCGTCGACTGGTCCATGGTGCCAATCGCGACCGAGATCTGGGTGATCGCTGCCGACTGCGCCTGGTTATCCGACGCCATGGTGCCAAGCAGCTCATGCACCTGCGCTACGTCGCCAGAGATCGCCTGTAGCGCGCCGTCGACCTTGGTAACCGCTTCCACCGCCGTGACGATCTCGGTCTGGGTCACGGTCAGCTGGTCACGGGCGCGCTTGGCTTCTTCCTCGGCACGCATGGCAAGGGCGGAGACGAGATCGGCCACCACCGCGAAGCCACGACCCGCGTCACCTGCCCGGCCCGCCTCGACCGCGGCGTTCATCGCCAGCACCCGCGTCTGGAACGCGATCTTGTCGAGCCCCTCGATGACGCTATCGATGCCCTTGGCGCTGTCCGACACCCGGCCCATTGCCTGTACCGCCTCGTCCGCTACCGCACGACCCCCGCCGACCGTGGCGATCGCCTGATCGGCGCGTTCCACCGTCCGCGTCGCCGCGACCGCCGACGTGCGCAAGCGGCCGTCCATCTGCGTGACCGAGACGGCGGTTTCCTCCAACGAGGCGGCATTGCTCTCGGTGCGCCGCGCCAGATCCTCGGACGCCTGCGCAATCTCGCCCGAGCCGGTGCGGATCGCGGTCGCGCTCTCCGACACCGCGCTGATCAGTTCACGTAGCCGGGTCAGTGCTTCGTTAAAGCTGGTCTTGAGAGCCTCATACTTGCCCGGAAAATCAGCTTGTATGGCGGCAGTAAGGTCTCCGTTCGCCAGAGCGGAGAGATGATGCGTCATCGTTTTGACGATCAGCTGCTGTTCAGCACCATGACGTTCACGCGCTACCGCGGTTTCCTGAAAGGTGTGCATGGCCCGCGTCATGCGACCCACGCAATCCTTGTGCTGGGTGAAGCTGATTGGACTGGTGAGGTCTCCGGCAGCAAGTGCTTCCATCCGAACCACCGTTGCGACGTAGGGGTCACAGATTGCCCGGCGTATCTGCATGCCAGCAAACCCCGACACGATCAGGCAACCGGCACCGGTGACGACAGCAATACCAACATGTCCCATGATAGTGGCAACAATGCCGCCGAGCGATGCTAGTGCGACCAGCCCTGCCATGAGCAGAACGGCGATAGACATCTTCCGTCGGATTGGCGCATCAGCGACATACCATTCAAACATACTGTACTTCCATGGTCGGGATGCAGCCACGAGGCGTGTTGGCGCATTACAATTGCAACGGATGTCGCAGGACCATCATCATAGGCAGTAAAAGCCGTTATGATTTCATTAACCGTCATTTCAGTTTGATCTAGTTTAAGACCAAGTGATTTAGATGTTTTTTGATGCCATCGCCTGCAACTGACCAAATTCGTATCTGCTAGGTGGTCTTTGGCATCGGTCGATCAGCCCGGTCACGATCATCGCGCCGGCTCGCAGCTAGTTCCTCTGTATCTGATTGCCTAGTGCATGCATTCTGATGCGGCAGCTGTGACGTTCGAGTGTTCGAACACGATAGCTGGCAATCTAACATCGTGGTTAGGCAACCTGCTCATCGGCATCGCAGGGTGCATATTCGATGCTTGGTGATCGTCGCTACAATCATCACTGTTTAACCGAAATCCACACCAAAATTCTCACATTTTGCCAAACATTGGCTATCGGATGTTGACACCACAAATCGTATAATTATGTACTGCGAGGCAGCGTTTACAGCGACGAATGCATCATACCAGCTGCATCAGTTCAGGATTACCATGATCACCGAAACCAACACCATCGAGCTTGCCACCGAACTCACCATTGCGTGGTTGAGCAACCCCAATACCCGCACCTCCGCGGACGACGTGCCGGCGTTCCTGCAGTCGATGCATGCAGCCGTCGAGAAGCTTGGTGGGGCGGCTGTCGAGGCGCCGGTTGAGGAAGTTCCGACGGAATACACGCCGGCGGTGAGCGTGCGGAAGTCGCTGGCGAGCAAGGATCACATCATCAGCATGATCGATGGCAAGCCCTACCGGACGCTGCGCCGCCATCTGACCAGCAATGGCCTGACGCCGGAGGATTATCGCGCCCGCTACAATCTGAAGGCGGACTATCCGATCGTCGCGGAATCCTACAGCGAGGCACGCCGCGCGATGGCCAAGACGATCGGTCTCGGCCGCAAGCCGGGCCAGAAGGTGGAAGGCGAGGCCAAGCCCGCGCCCAAAGCGAAGCGTGGCGGCAAGGCCGCCCTTGATGCCGCCAAGGAGACGCTCGGCACCGCTGAGTGAGATGCATCCGGGGGTGGCGATGCCACCCCCGGATAAATACCGACCATAGCGGCGCCGGAGGTCCGCAGTCGCGATCATCCAATGCGCGAGCGATGATTATGTTGGCAGGCGGTAAAACCTATCCTGCCACCTGAACGCACGTCTGCTTCCCGCAATCGTCGCCCGAAAGCGGACAGGCTGCAATCCACCAGGAAACGGACGATTAGCCCCCCCTGCCCCATCAAATGAACGAACGTCTGTTTACTGCAATCGCCGCCCAAAAACGGCCGGGCCGCTTTTCACCAGTACGGCCCTTAATATGCCAATCTCAGGATAATAGCTCAGTCAGCCGGAGCTCAACATCAGACCAAGCAGCCGCCAGATCGACGGTCACTAAGCGTACGTTATGACCATGAACGACATAGGTCGTATCAAGCGCATGCTGTACCTGTGGGTAAAGCAGCATGCCGTCTGCAAGCGCCAGATCGGGCTTAGAGATGGCATCGTTACGCAGATAAGCGAACAGTTGGTACAGGTTATCGGAACGAAAGCTGGGTGAACCATAATACTGCTGAAGCGCGTCAGCATAGTACTTTGTGTCGATGATAATTCGCCGGCCAGCGCTTTCAAGGTATACGTCGGTGCGCATGGCCGGGAGCCGCCCGACCCCGTTTGATGTCAGCAGCACAGCTTGCCACTCGAGCTGGTAGGGTTGGACCCGAAACGCACGCTGGCTCACGCGGTAGTAATTACGAACGAAATCTTCAAACACGCGTGCCATCTTCCGCTCATCACGGAGTACGTTCTGAAAGCCGTACCCTGATCCAGCTTTGTCAGGGATCATACATGCGAACGCCAGCTCGCAGATTTTGAGCAGCAAATCATAGCGTGCGTTGTTGCGATGGAGCTGAACCCGGGCAAACGCGGCGGCGCTCAACCTGATATCGGCAACATCACCCATTCGGATCCAAAGCCTGTGCAGCTCTCGCGCCAGCGCCGGATCCATGCTGCTGACATTGGCCAATCGCCTCAGCGATGCTTTCAGCAGCTGATTGTGCAGCAGGTCGTGGCTGAGCTCGTCATAGGTGCAATGCACTCGGCGCCTATGCCGCGCCTGGAGCTGCAAGGTTGAACCAAGCTCGATATGCCCACGAATGGTGCTCAGCTCTTCTTCATGGGGCAGATACCCACGATCGAGGCCGCGCCTGAGGAGAGACCGCGTGCCCTCAGCCAAGACGCGAGCAAGTAGGTTAGGAAGGTCCGGGCTTTCCTCTGCTCCGGTCGAAATTGCCTGCGCCTCCTCGAACCGATTCCACGCGTAGCAAAACAGGTAGTAGAGATTGCGGATTGGGATCG
>Ga0265798_10012726_pt1 | contig 10125 bp, 10 predicted proteins | sample P3T30metagenome_FD_192430 | JGI IMG/M metagenome (GOLD analysis project Ga0265798, IMG submission 192430) | Plant litter microbial communities from East Loma Ridge, Irvine, California - P3 T30 | ecosystem: Environmental > Terrestrial > Plant litter > Unclassified | place: USA: California...
GAGGGCAATAGGCCCGTGCTTCATCTCAGCGGCTGGGTAGCCTTCGGCGTGGATGTAGCTAATTTCTTTCAGTTTGAGTGCTCCCTCCAGCGCCACCGGGAAGTTATATCCACGACCCAAATATAGAAAATTGGGCACATCCTTAAACGTTTCCGCGATAACCTGAATTTCAGCGTCGAGCTTCAGCGCCTTTTCTACCTTGGCCGGAATGTTGTGCAGTTCAGCCGTGAGTTCGCGCAGACGGGTTTCAGAAAGCGTGCCTTTGCGCTGCCCAATGCACATAGCCAGCAGCGTTAGCACCGTTACCTGGGCGGTGAAGGCCTTGGTCGAAGCCACTCCAATTTCGGGGCCGGCGTGCGTGTATGCGCCAGCGTCGGTGGCCCGCGCAATACTGCTGCCCACCACGTTGCAGATGCCGAAGATGGTGGCACCCTTACTCTTAGCCAGCTCCAGGGCGGCCAGCGTGTCGGCCGTTTCGCCGCTCTGCGAGATGGCGATTACAATATCGCGCTCCGAAATAACCGGATTGCGGTAGCGGAACTCCGAGGCGTATTCTACTTCTACCGGAATGCGCGCCAGGTCCTCAATGAGGTACTCGGCCACCAGGCCAGCGTGCCAACTCGTGCCGCAGGCTACGATGATAATGCGCTGGGCATTCACAAATTTCTGTTCGTAGGCCCGAAAACCAGCCATATTCAAGTGGCTGCCGCCTAGCTCCAAGCGGCCGCGCATAGAATCAAGAATTGACTTCGGCTGCTCAAAAATCTCCTTGAGCATAAAGTGCTCGTAGCCGCCTTTTTCGATGCTATCCAGCTCCATCTCTAGGCGCTGAATGTAAGGCGTTTGCACTACATCTTCCCGCGAGCGAATAGCCAGTTGGCCGTCTTTGATAACGGCCAGCTCGTAGTCATTTACATACACCACTTCGTTGGTGTACTCGATGATGGGCGTAGCATCCGAAGCCACGAAAAACTCGCCTTCGCCAATACCGATTACCAGCGGCGAGCCCTTGCGGGCGGCAATAAGTTGCTCAGGGGCATCCTTGCTCAGCACCACAATAGCGTAGGCCCCGATTACCTCGTGCAGCGCTAGGCGCACGGCCTCTTCGAGTGAGCAGTCATTTTGCTTCTGAATTTCCTCGATAAGGTTGACAAAAACCTCGGTATCGGTATCGGAGTGAAACACGTGCCCCTGCTGCTCCAAGTGGGTTTTCAGGGCCGCGTAGTTTTCAATAATGCCGTTGTGAATGATGGCAATGCGCTCCGACGTAGAGTAGTGCGGGTGGGCATTCACATCGTTGGGCTCGCCGTGGGTAGCCCAGCGGGTGTGGCCCATGCCCACGGTAGCGTGCGTATGCTTATCTAGTAGAAAATTCTCTAGGTCAGCTACTTTTCCTTTCTTTTTATAAACACTCAAGGTGCCGTTGAGCAAGGCTACGCCGGCCGAGTCGTAGCCTCGATATTCGAGGCGATGCAATCCTTTGAGAATAATAGGGCAGGCCTCACGATGGCCCAGGTACGCAACGATGCCGCACATGGCTAATAGGATAAAAAGATGTTGAAGTAAATGTCGATAAGTACGCTTTCGGCTACCAGAATGGCCAGGAGTAAGCCCCGCAATTCTTTAACCAAACTTGTTAAAAATTAAGTCATTCCTAGAAAAAAAACCGGCCGCTGGCCCGCCCAGAGCGATGCCAACGGCCGGTTTGGAGTAGCAAAGTTACTACAACCGGGAATATTATACCGCGAATGCCTTAGTGAGCAAGCTCGTCATAGAGCGCCTGGTACGACGAAAGCAGGTTTTCGTCGGCCGCCACCTGGCTTAGGCGCTTGCGCGAAGCATACTCCTGAAATAGCCCATTGAGGTTGTCCGAGAAGTCCTCGTCCGAGCGCACTACCGTGTCGGCATACTGCATACCCAGCTTCACGAAGCCCGAAAAATCGTTCGATTTTAGCTCTTTTAGCATCTCGTCGTCGATGTCGAGCATTTTGGCTTTTTCCACCAAATTACCCTCAAATTTATCGGCAAACTCGTTGTTATAAACCGTAAATACCGACTTAGCATCCTTGAAAACCGGGTCTTTCTTGTAAGTGGTTTTCAGGTAAAGCGGAATGAGCGAAGTCATCCAGTCGTTGCAATGCACGATATCGGGCGACCAGCCCAATTTTTTCACCGTTTCGAGTACGCCCTTGCAGAAAAAGATGGCGCGCTCGTCATTATCAGCGTGAAATTTATCATTTTTATCCACCAGCGCCGACTTGCGGTGGAAGTAATCTTCGTTGTCAATAAAATAAACTTGTAGCTTCGCGGTCGGAATGGAAGCCACTTTAATTACCAGCGGTTTTTCATCATCGCCCACGGCAATGTTGATGCCCGAAAGACGTACTACTTCGTGCAGCCGGTTTTTGCGTTCGTTGATAATGCCGAAGCGAGGCACAAAAATCCGGATTTCAGCCCCCGCCTCCTGCATTGCAGCCGGCAAGCGGCGCAGTAGCTCGGCCACTTTCGTGGTTTGCAGGAAGGGGTCAATTTCGGTGGCCGCGTACAGGATGCGCAACTTCGACATGATAGTAGGAAAAAGTATTTAGAAAAAGGCCAAGGCTTGGCTACACAAAATTACGCATTTTTTAGCGAAAAATCAACAGAAATCACTCAGACCATTATTTTTAGGATAAAATTTAGAATGCACATTTTTACCACGGCGGCCGAGCTGCGCGCCTACGTTGAGGCCGCCCGTGGGGCGAGCCGCCGCCTGGGCTTGGTGCCCACCATGGGCGCTCTGCACGAAGGCCACTTGCAATTAGTGCGCACCGCCGCGCAAGACTGCGACGAAGTCATTACCTCTGTATTTGTTAACCCCACCCAGTTCAACAACCCCGACGACCTGCGCCTCTACCCGCGCCAGCCCGAGCAAGATGCCGCTTTACTGGCCCCCGCGGGGTGCACGGCGCTGTTTTTGCCCTTCGTGGCCGACATGTATCCGCAGCCTACCGTGCTGCACTTCGACTTTGGCTCGCTGGAGCGGGTGATGGAGGGCGCGCACCGCCCCGGCCACTTCAACGGAGTGGCCACGGTAGTGAGCAAGCTCTTTCACTTGGCCCGGCCGCACCGGGCGTATTTTGGGCAGAAGGATTTTCAGCAGGTTGCCATTGTGCGCCAGCTCATTGCCGATTTGTCGTTTGACCTCGAACTAGTGGTATACCCCACGGTACGCGAGTCCGACGGCCTCGCCATGTCCTCGCGCAATGCGCGCCTCACGCCAGCGGCGCGGGCCGCAGCACCGTTGATTTACCAGGTGTTGCAACAGGCTGCCACGCAGGTGCACCAGGGTGTGCCGCCTGCCGCAGTGCGAGCTGTGGCAATGGCCGCGCTGGCGCAGGAACCACAGTTTACGCCCGAGTATTTTGAAGTGGCTGATGCGCAGACCTTACAACCCATGAGCGGCTACGAACTGGGCCGGGCGGTAGTGCTGTGCGTAGCGGCTCACTTGGCCGACGTGCGGCTGATTGACAATATTGTGGTATAATTCAACAAAATTGTCCTCTTTTGGACTTTATCGCGTTGTAATAGTGTGGGTTGGGAAAGTAGCTTTGCCGGGCCGGGTGGTAGTGGTATATCACCTTCTTTCCTGCCTTTTAAGCACGCTATATGCAGCTCACTTTTACTTCTTCGGTGCGCCTGGCGGCGCTGGCTTCTCTCATTTTGCTGGGCGCCTGCGATAAGAAAAAAAACAGTGCTGACCCAGCTGAGCCCATTCTGTATGGCATGAGTTGGACAGTAGACGGTAAGAACGTAGAAGCTGTTGCCGGCCAAACGATTAGCAACGGGTTGTTGGTACTAACGAACGTAGTGAAGGCCGGCAATGGCACCGATGTTTCGACAATTACCATCACGGTGCCGGCCGCTACCGGCACCTACGACCTCGGCGTGGCGGTGCCCGGCAAGTCGTATACCGCTTCGTATCAGACGTTCCTGAACGGCGTAAGCACCATCTACACTGCCAACAACATCACCCGCACCGGCTCCGGCTCGGTTACGGTTTCGACCCTCGGCGTGGAGGATGTTATTGGGTCGTTCGAATTTACGGGCGTATCGGGCACGGGTGCTACGGCTACTACCAAAACGATTACCAACGGTAAATTCAGCATTCGCCGCTAAGCGGTGGCAAGCTAGAGTTGCGCGGACTTTGTAGTCCGCGACCTTACTCTGCTTAGACACGGACTACAAAGTTCGCGCAGCTATTCTTTACGGCCGCGCCTGGCTGTAGTCAATTTCGGTGTTATCACCGAGATTGAGGCTGTGATTCAGGCCCCGAAACGAGGCATCGGAGCCCACGATACAGTCGTGCATTACGGCCGAGCTAAGCTCGGAATACGAGCCGATGATGCTGTCGCTCACGATAGTACTACGGATGATGGTACCTTCGCCAATGGCCACGTTGGGGCCGATGATGGAGTGCGTGATGCGACAACCCGCGCCGATACTCACGGGCGGAATCACAACGGTATCGGTAAAATCGGGGTAGTCGTGGGCTTGGTAAAACTCGGGCTGGTCGAGTAGGCGGGCGTTGGCTTCGAGCAAGGTTTCCTTGCGGCCGCAGTCAAACCAGTTGTCGACGGCGGCGGGGTGCATCTCCTCGCCCTCCTCAATGAGGTGCATCAGGGCATCGGTAAGCTGAAACTCTTCGTGGGTGCGCTGGTCAGTGGCAATGAGCCATTCGAGCGATTTAGCCAGCTTTTCGGCGTTGGCGATTTTGTAAAGCCCTACCAGCGCGTAGTTCGACTTCGGGATGCGCGGCTTTTCGACCACCCGGTTTACGCGGCCATTGGGGCCGGTTTCGACGATGCCGAACAGGCTGGGCGTTTTCACTTCTTTCACGGCCAGAATGGTGCCTGGCTGGGCCAATAGGGCGGGTAGGTCCACATCCACGATGGTATCGCCGAGCAGGATGAGCACACCGTCGGTATCGTGCCGGAAGGTCTCGCGGGCCATGTAGAGCGCGTGGCCCAAGCCCTCGCGCGGGGCCTGCACCACGAAGGTCGAATTGAGCTCGGGGTAGTGCTCGCGCACGTACTGCTCAATTTTTTCGCCCAGGTAGCCGATAATAAATACGTACTCGGTGAGGCCCGCCGCCTTCAGCCGGTCAATGATGTGGCCCAGAATGGTATTACCGGCCACCGGCACCAGGCTTTTGGGCTGCGTGTGGGTGTGGGGGCGCAGGCGCGAACCAATGCCGGCAACAGGAATAATGGCTTTCATACGACTAAAGGTAAGGTCAGCAGCTTGGTGCGAGCAGAATACCGGAGAGGCTATACAACCGTGGCGGGGCGCGTGCGTATTTTGCCCCTCCGGCCCACTAACCGCCAACTAGCGGCGGTGGTTCGGACAATTCTCTCCCTATTTCTCACCGCTGGACCTCAAAACTAACGGCCAGCCCTTAGAAAACCCGAACCCCTTATGAAACGCCTTCTTCTTTACTTCGCCGCGATGGTTACGCTGCTTTCGCAATCGTCGTGCGGCTACAATGGCATGGTTCAACGCGACCAAGCCGTGAAAGCCCAAACAGGCAACCTGCAAAGCGCCTACCAGCGCCGCTCTGACCTCATCCCGAACCTCGTGAATACCGTGAAGGGTGCCGCCAAGCAAGAACAGGCCACCCTCACCGGCGTAATTGAGGCCCGCGCCAAAGCCACCAGCGTGCAGCTGAATGCCAACGACCTGACCCCCGAAAACATCGAGAAGTTTCAGGCCGCCCAAAGCCAGCTTTCGGCTGGCCTGGGCCGCTTACTGGCCGTGTCGGAAAACTATCCCGAACTGAAAACTAACGCCAACTTCCAGGAGCTACAAGCCCAGATTGAGGGTACCGAAAACCGCATCAATGTGGAGCGCAACAAGTTCAACACTACTACCAATGACTATAACGGCTTCATCAAGTCGTTTCCAAATAACCTGTTTGCGGGCATGTTTGGCTTCAAGGAAGCGCCTTACTTCAAAGCTGCTGAAGGGTCCGAAAAAGCGCCTACCGTTCAGTTTTAATTGAGTTCTGAGTTGAGGGTTAAGTTCTTGGGTTTGCCTTACTAGTTGGTTGCCATTGCGCTTGCAACGACAAACTGTTTTACGGCAATCCAAATTCTTACCTCTCAACTCCTAACTCTTAACTCACCCCCATGCCCTCCCCCATTACCCCGGCTCAGGAAGAAGCGCTGGTGGCCGCTATCAAGCAGGCCGAGCTGCGCACTTCGGGCGAAATCCGGCTGCACATCGAAGACAAATGCCCCACGCCCGAGCCGCTCGACCGGGCCGCGCAGGTGTTCGCGGACCTGAAAATGCACCAAACCAAGCTGCGCAACGGCGTGCTGTTTTACCTAGCCTGGCAGAGCCGGCAGTTTGCCGTGATTGGCGATGCGGGCATTAATTCGGCGGTGCCGGACGAGTTTTGGGAGGTGGTGAAGGAAGCCGTAATCGAGCACTTCCGGCAGGAGCACTACGTGCCGGGCTTGGAGCGCGGCATCCGGCTGGTAGGTGAGCAGCTGCGCCAGTTTTTTCCTTATGATGCGGCCACCGATACCAACGAGCTGGACGATTCCATTTCTTACGGGGACGGTGCCGCTCCCAAGCCCCGCCGATGAACGCCGTCCTTATCTCCTGCTCGGCCACGCCTAGCATTACTAAACGCACCTGGGTACTTCCTTTTTGGAGCCTACTTACGTTATTCTGGCTGGTGCTGGCCCTCGCGGCCCACGCCCAGGACCTCCCGCCCCGCCCCAACCCGCCGCGCCTCGTTAATGACCTGGCGCACGTGATGCAGCCGCAGGAGGCCGATGCGCTGGAGCAAAAGCTGGTGGCCTACGACGACAGCACGTCATCGCAGCTTGCCGTGGTTACGGTGCCTACGATAGGCGACAATGACCTATTTGACTATGCTCAAAAGCTGTACCAAGCCTGGGGCATTGGCCGCAAGGGCAAAGACAACGGCGTGCTGATATTGGTGGCTGTGAAGGAGCACAAAGTGCGGATTCATACCGGCTACGGCTTGGAAGGTGCCATTCCCGATGCTTTGGCCAAACGCATTGGTGACCAAACATTTGCGCCAGCCTTTAAGCAGGGGCAGTATTACGCGGGCCTCGACCGGGGCACCGACCAACTCTTCGCCCTGGCCAAAGGCGAGTACAAGGCCGACCCGGCCGATGCGCGGCCTCGGAGCCGTCGTAGCCGCGACAGCACAGGCTCCGGCGCCTTTTTCTGGATAATCATCGGCGTGCTCGTGCTCGTCTTCCTGCTCCGCTCGCGGGGCGGCGGGGGCCGGGGCGGGCGCGGTGGCCTGGGCGGCGGCTTCATGCCACCCATCATCTTCGGCGACTTCTCGGGTGGCCGGGGCGTATTCGGTGGTGGAGGCGGCGGCTTCGGTGGGGGCGGCGGTGGTTTTGGCGGCTTCGGCGGCGGCAGCAGCGGCGGCGGCGGCGCCAGCAGCAGCTGGTAATAGGCCCTCGGGGCAGCTGGCTCAGAGCTTACCCGAAAACAATACGGCCGTCATGCTGAACGCAATGAAGCATCTCTATCGCATCGCTTGGATAGCATCCCAGCAGAGGCAGTAGAGATGCTTCATTGCGTTCAGCATGACGCTATATGACAAGCTATTGGCTTCTGGTTATGCTCTCAACCGCCAGGCTTCAGGTTGCCTATGTGGCCAAAGGCGGATATAAAGAAGAAAAATACGATTCCGTATAAGCCAGTCGCAATCAGGTAGCCTGCGCGGCTTCCTTTGGTAGTGGCTGATAGCATCAGGTTTAGCAGGGTGCCCAGCCCCATTAGGGCCATCACGGCGAGCATTTCACCCAGGCCGCCCAGGTAGCCGTCTGCTTGGCTGGCCGCTATCAGCAGCACTACTACCAAGCCTAGCAATGGCCCATTTAGTAGCAATAAGTGGCGCAGGTTTGAGCTTGGGTGAGCGCGCTCTATTGGGTAAGAATGCGCTGATTCAGTAAATTCTTCTATGTGGCAGACAGTTAGTTTAAGTAAGCTCAACAGGAGCAACATCCGTGCCTATTGCTCCTCCCCGAGCACTCACTTGTAGAGCGGCCGTAGCCGCCGCACTACTTTCAGCGCGTTGGCTAAAGCTTCGTGGGCTTCAGGAGTGCCTGTTCGTCATTTATGTAGCACCTTTGCGCGGTTGGCTTCCTGTTTTAAGCTACTGATGATGAAAACACTAGCAATAGGGCTACTGGTCACATTATTTCTCTCAGGTTGCGCCATCACCCGCTCACCCGGCTTCTATAGTGGCTACAAGCGCCTAACGCCGGCTCAGCACGCACAAATTCAATTTGTGCCAACAAACCAACCAGTTCCACCACAAAATGGCCAGCTTATCTACGCCGTAGCCGCCCGCAGTTTGCTTCAGTCAATGCCTAATGGCACTGATACTACGCTGGTGTACCTCTGGGGCCCACGCTGCCACAGCCAAGAATGTGCTTCCTTGCAGAGTGTACAAGCCATTTGCAACCAGCGTAATTATAGGCTCTATGTAGTAGCTGAATACTATGACATAGAGCAGATTAACTTGCAACCGCGCTTGTCAAACCCAATACTAGCCATCAACTGCCGTTTTTACCAAACCGAATATTGCGACAAATACGTCCGGCTGTTCTCCGGCGAGCTACGGCAAGGTATTCAGCTGGCCGACCATGCTCGATACGGACGCTACTACCTGTTCAAGGGCAATCGTTTTGTAAAAGCGCTGAATGCGCTGGTGGGTGCCAGCCCACAGTTTCCCTCGTTCCAACCAGCTAGACTACCAAGCAAGTAGCTTGTGCGAGAGTAATTGACCCGATTTGGGGCAAGCTGCAAATACGACCTGCTCAACACTATTGCTCTTCCCCCAATACTTCCTTGTAGAACGGCTGGTCGTAAAACGGCCGCAGTAGCCGCACCACTTCCAGCGCGTCGGCTAGGGCCTCGTGGGCTACGTGGGGCTCGCTCATGCCCGAGCGGGCCTGGCAGATGAGCATACTCGGCAGGCGCGAGTCTTTGTGCCAATTGAGGTAGAAGGCGGCGGGGTCAAGCACGGCAGGCTCGGCCCGCACCAGCGTGCCCCAGCCGGGCAGCTGCCGCAAAAATGGGATGTCAAACACGCCGATGTTTTTACCCGCAATGGTGAAGCTCACCCGGTCTTTCTTGTCGGGCTTAAAGCCATTAGCCAGCAAAAACTCGCGTAGTAGCGGCAGCACCTCTTCGGGCCCGCAGATGTCAGGAGCGGCGATTTTGGCTCTATCGGAAAGCTCTTCGAGCAAGCGGGCATTGAGCGCCAGCGCGCCCGCCGTGCCGCATATTTCGGGGTGGCGCAGGGCACGCCGGAAGCTGGGTAGCTCGGCCAGCGGTGTAGTGGCGGTGCGGCGGGTGTCTTCGACCACGGCCGCCAGCTCCAGCACCTGGTGGCGGAGCGGGTCGGAGCCGCTGGTTTCGAGGTCTAGGGAAACGTAACGCATGCGGTAAGTGAGATAGTGAGCTAATAAAAAGGTGAGTCAAGAGCTACTACGCAATTGTGCGTCTCCCAACTCACCATCTCACTAGGTCACCACCTCGCCGCTTTCCCAGCGCAAGTCGAGCAGGCGCAGCTGCAACGAGCGCTGGCCTCTAAACTCGTTCATTTCCAAGACATAGCAAGCCTGCACTAAAGCTTCTGGCTGCTCAAGCAACCGGGGCAGATAGTGGCCCAGCCCGAAGCCAATGGCATCGAGCACCACGCCCGGCGACTGGCCAGGTTGCGTGAGGCGCAGCTTAAGGTGGCCGGCCGCGCCCACGGGCCGCACCGAGCCGGGCACCGCCAGCAGGCCCGCACTGGCAAATACGGGAGCCGGGTTGCCGGGGCCGTAGGGCTCCAGGCGGTGCATCTCGGTGAGGAAATCGGCGGTGAGCTGCGTGAAATCGAGCCACGAATCGATATCGACCGGGCGCACGGGCTGCTGGCCTTTGGGCACCCGGGCCGCTACTTCGCGCATAAATTGCTCGCGGAAGGCTGGCAGGTTCTCGATGGGCAGCGTAAGGCCAGCCGCCGCCCGGTGCCCGCCAAACTGGCTCAGCAGCGGGGCGCAGGCTTCGAGCACCTCGTGCACGTCGAAGCCCGCGATG
>Ga0265798_10012728_pt1 | contig 10124 bp, 14 predicted proteins | sample P3T30metagenome_FD_192430 | JGI IMG/M metagenome (GOLD analysis project Ga0265798, IMG submission 192430) | Plant litter microbial communities from East Loma Ridge, Irvine, California - P3 T30 | ecosystem: Environmental > Terrestrial > Plant litter > Unclassified | place: USA: California...
CATTCTCCAGTACAAAGAACGAGTCATAGATACTAATCTGAACCAGGATCCTGCACAATCGAGAACGTCTGGTGGGTCGACGTTTGCGAGGATGCGCTTTCCCTCAAGGGTGACGGAAACGCTATGATCAAGGGCGGAGGTGCCCAGGCCGCTGACGACAAGGTCATCCAGCACAACGGAAAGGGCACGGTCACTATTGACGGCTTCAGTAAGTTTTCTCCGTTCTCAAACATTTCCACACAAGACACTAACACCTCCCAGCCGTCATGAACTTCGGCAAGCTCTACCGTGCCTGCGGTAACTGCAAGAACAGCGTCGCTCGCTCCGTCGTCATCAAGAACGTCAAGGCCTACAACGGAAAGGTCCTTGCCGGTATCAACCCTAACTTCGGCGGTACCGCTACCATCTCCGGCACCTGCGCTACTTCCGTCAAGACCATCTGCGAGGAGTTCAAGGGCACCAAGCCCGGCTCTGAGCCCAAGTCCGTCTCCAAGGGCCCCTCCAACAACTGCAAGTACACTGCTTCCGCTGTCAAGTCTTGCTAGACGAGTACTTCGACTTGCTCGGCACTTTAGTCGGGTGAGAGTGTCGTGGTCATCGCAGATGACTGGGTGGTAGATGTGGATTTTGGAACTTTTGAGGATTCTTTGTATATATAACCTTTGCACACATGCAGTGCATGTAATCAATTTGCTTCAGCACATCTCTGTTCTCGATATCATGGTGATCCCAATCTTGCCTCAGGCCCTTTTGAGTTTGTGGGTGTGTTACTAAAGCGGCTGCGAGGATGCGACGACTACTCCACATTTGATCGCTCTCATGCTTAGTCAGGGGGTGAGGTATATAAAAGTACCGCGCCACAGTGACAGCGAAGTATTGTCGTTGAGGTTCATCGGGCAGTCTCGGCGTTACTGGGGAACTTTTGTAAGATTGATTAATCTATCGTCGGCTACCTGCACCTCATTAATCTACTGCGGAAGCATCGGAGCTAATGCCTGGGCAGATGAAATATATTGAGTCTTCTCAAAGTTGTAAAGATCAGCAGCGAAGTGGTTGGAGAGAGGCATGACTTTTGGCATTGAAATTGAAGACATTGACACGGTTACTGCTTGCGACACAGGCCCACTATACAATTTTGAATGGCGCTGTGTGTAGCAACGCACTTTTGGTTTGAAGGAAACAACAAGCGCATGGGAAAGAAACGTAAGATATAATACAAGTAAGCAGGGCTGCGACGTCATTGCTGACACTGCGCCGAGCTTTGAAAAGAAGAATAAGAACCAAATGACTCCGTCACCCTGGGTGTAAAGCGCCGAAAATAAGCAAAGCACGAAAGCAAACCATCAAGCGCCGCCACGCTTCTTCGCAGGCGCTTTCTTGCGAGGTGGTTGGCCCGCCGGATCCTCCGCGACGAAGGTCTCTTCGCGAGCGCGCTTCTTGCCCCTTGAGGCCTTCTTGACCTTTGTGGATTCCTCACTGTTGGAGCCCTCCTCGCCATCCTGCTGTTTTGCCCTGTCGCCCTTGTCTTCGCCGCTGCAAGAAGGTGTCGCGCTGGAAGAAGCTGCTGCGCTGCTTTCTTTCTTTATGGCCACCTTACCTGCCCGAATCTGCTGACCTTTGTTGACGTTGGCAGTCTTGTTGGTGGCCGTGCGGTGGATCAGGTTGCGGGGGTTTGCGATGATCGTGTAGAAGCGGGAACCCTTCATGATGTCTTGACAAGACGTCTTGGAGTACTATGTAAGGTCAGTATCACTTCGTATAATTATCGAGATAGAATACTTACATGAAGCAGTTCCCGAAGACCTTCAAATCGATCTTCAAACGTGTAGAACTGGGTAAGCTGGCATTGCTCACGCTCGTTTTGGTCGAATATTTGCTTCGTCCAACCGTTGGTGTGGATTTTGATCAGCTCTTTCTGTGTTACGTTAGTGATGGCAAAGCCATACAGTTCGGTTTAAACTTACCACAAGCAGGCCAGCAGCTGCATTGTACTCTTCCGGGAAATAGTACTTGGACTCAAGGTTCCACCGATTGGTAGGTGACTTGATATCGGCCTTCTCCCGGATGTTTACGGTGTTGTGCATTGCCAGGTCAAGAGCATCGACTCGTGCCTTGATCTCCTCTTCTGTTGTAGGAATGGTCGCATCGTTGGTAGGCGCCTTCCACATCGTACCACTGAACTCAACTCCAGTATTGGTACGAACCATCGTGATAGACTCGCCCATCTGCCCATCCATACTGGTCTTGGCCTTGAGCTTCCTGATCGCGGCCCGGGCTTGCTTCTCTTTCTCAAGAATGTGCTTTGGCGTGGCCTTCACAGTGTCTCCAGCGTCCGCAGCTTGGTCGGCATTTTCAGCTTCCTTGTTCCCGGATTGCTGGGGCGCAGATGCGTCACCGGTCGCTACTGTGTGGTGCGTGACGGGTGCATGGTGATTGGTGACGGGCGGGCGGTGCGCCGCCGATGTATCAGGAGTCGCTGACGTACGTGACGACGCTGATCTACTGCGTGGCTCTGGAGTGCGTTGCGATTCGGATACACATTGCAGTCCTGGGATATATTGCGACTCTAGTGGATGTCGCAGCCCCGGATCACGTTGCGGCTCTGCATATAGCGGCCCTTGTCCATGTTGTAGCCCTGGTACGTATCGCGACGCTCGTGGTTGGAAGCGGAATGGTTCGTGAGAAGTCACTGATGTTCGATCCATGGGTGACGAATGAACTGACGCTGACGAATAACCTGGCGCTGACGTACGGGATATTGGTGCTTGGAGAGTTCCCGGTCCGTGAAAGGTCGCTGGTCCATGAGAAGCAGTTGGTCCGTACGTCGGCGGTGCTAGATAAGCCGACCCTGGCCTATTTACAGGCGATGTAATGTTGCTTTGCAGAGGCTCATGGCCCGTTGATGGTGTCAGGGTAACGGATGTTGGTCGCGGGATGAATCCTAGACGGCTTGCAGACAGCATTTGAGTCGGATCTGGTGTGGGAACAGACATCGTTCGGGTGAACCCATCATTGTAAAATGAGTTCGGTCCAGACGTATGACGCGCAGGTGACCGAGGGGAGTTGTTGGGTGCGCCTGGAAGAAGTCAGTGTGAGCGCACGACACAGAGTGTATATCATGTCGACTTACCGAAGGCTACGTTACTCTCTGGCTGATACTGTTGGCCAGTCTCTACGTGATTGTGACCTCCTTGCAGGTTCCAGTCAGGGGCCGACTGTCCGGGTACGCTCTCGCTGGAAGTGTACATATCTCCTTGATGGTCGAAATAGCCGCCGTTGTCTACGAAGCTCTCAGGGGGGAAGAATGGCCAGTTGTCGCCGTGATCAAACACGCTTTGGTCGCTCCGCCTGAAACCGTCCTGTTCGATTGAGCCAGGATGTGTCGAAGCTACCGGCGCGATAGGAGGGGTCGATGGGAAAGGGTTCTCCTGCACGAACTTCGCAAAATATTCATAGTCGAGTTCCCCGGTGATTGAGTCGTCGGGCTCATGAGTAGAGGGGTTGTTAGAATTCATTGTAAAGCTGTCGTCGTCGTATGCAATGAATCTTGCGGGTTGCAGTTGTGAATCGAAGTGGTTGAGGGGAGTAATGTTTCCTTGAGATCGAAATGAAACCCCAGAAATACTGCCACGGAGGTACGGCGCGCTAGGAGTTTGTTTGTGGCGCAGAGCAGAAGGCTCCCAACTAGGATAGGGTGGGTCGGAGAGTGAATCACGTGTTCACACGGCGGCCGCTCCAAGGCGGGGGAGGGGCGATTAAGGAAGTAATCACTATAGCGCCAAGCCCAAAGCATGAGGGCGACCGAAGTGTTCATGCAGGTGGCAAAACCAGTAGCGATACTACGTATCAACTTTCGAGGCATCGCGCTGTTTCTTGCCAGTCAAGTATATGAACTCAACTAAACTAAGTATAAGTAAGCCAGAGCCCCTCGACGCCGTTTAATATAGCGAAATGTAAGCGCAACACTCTTACTGTCGACTGTATATATCTCTTTATAGGCTCATCTTGCCTTAACTTCCCGCCGTACCATTCCAAATGGTACAAACTTGGTGAATTGGGTTTGAAAGACAGTTCTCAAGGACATGTGAAAGAGCAAGGGAAGCGAGGTTACTCGCGGGACAGGGAAAGACTGCTTGCTCATGAGTGTTGAAGGATTCCAGGCCTCCACTTAACTACCACCGTCCAGGTGTTTCTCTCAACCGACAAAGCATTCCCAGATGTTGCACTCGACAAACTATTCCGGCAAACACAAAGACTCTTCCAAAATCAGCCTTGACAACTACGCCGGTCAACCGAGTATGCTCGCTCGCCTGGAATAGTAAGCGGGAGACGACAGTATCGACTCAACTAACCTCCAGAGAGACGTTTGCTGTGTTGTGCTGCCTCGACCAAGGCATGCCGAATGGAGCAACCAAGAAACCCGATCTCTAATGGACTTTCAGTCGGATCAAAGAGCTCAAGACAAAGAAAGCAAGTCCATCCATCAGCCGCTCGGTAGCCTATGACTCGGACGGTATTGTGTCCTTGACGGCACGTGCTCGCTGATTTTCGCGACAAGAACTTCCTTCGACATCATGCCGAAGGCAGCGTCTTCAGTTATGAGACCTGAAAAGGAGAAGTCGAGCGATTGAATGTGATGGCGACGCGGAGCGAGCCCATCAACCTGCAGTCGCTGCAGCCGCGCGTTCGCTGCGGAGAGTGGCGCATCGCGACAGTCCAAAGAGCATTCCCCTGGACATGGCTGTACTCGATGAAAGCTAATGGAAGTGTGTAGCACAAGACTCCGAAGGAAGCAAGAAAAGGCCGTGCACCAGGCGGAGGCCATGAAGGTTTGTCGTTGATTTTGAGGTGGGATCAATGCGCGCTAGCGACGGCGAGCCTGCCCCCCGTTCCTGCCTTCCTTCTCCGCAACCTACAACTTCATCCGCTTCCACCAAACGTCGACAGCATCGTCAATCTCGCCACCGCCGGGTCCTTCTCTTTACTGGTACTTTCACCCATTGGGGCGGCAATCAACTGTATCCTCATGTCACAACGGTCCAACCCTTTCCCGACGCTGGCTTCGATGGCTGTGCTGCCATAAAAGTCGATGGGCCACGCCCATGCCCCACCACCATCACCGCGACCCTCACAATGCTGCACCGGACGCGATCTTGCCAACGCTTCTCTGATTGAGATCATCGGTTAGATGAGCTCAACTGACGGCGCGGTACAGCCACTGCTGTTTCGACGCGTCTGACTCGCCCGAGACAAACATGCCAAGGCAACATTCCCTCCTCGCTGCGCACCAGCCAGTCAGGTATGCAAACTCATTGCACTTCGAAACCTTTCGCGCCCATATTCACAGCCACTAGCATCCAACTCTTCTCCACACACCGCGATGGCATACCACGCCGTGGTCGTGCGGCTACCGCTGCTGTCGAGCCACTCAACTGGCGCAGCCTCGACTGCACCTCACCAAAGAAACATCTCCTAGCCAAAAGCGACTTCCAATATGAGAATACTACACTCAAGTGTAATAGAAGTACTCTCTTCGATCTTTCTTCCTGGTCCTCGTTCCGATCAATAATGTGCACCTTCCCGCAGGGTAAGGATGTCACATGACGCACCCCCCTTGGAACGCTCTTGCTTGAACAACCCCGGGGACACCTGAAAGAGAAGGAACAACACTATGCCAAGAAACTGTGTCACACAGAGTGTATTACTGCTTGCCAGTCTTGGTCGACGAAGATCCGTTCGCGTCTTTACGATATGGACTTGCATATGGACTTGCACGCGCAGCCCATGCAACACCTCATCAGAGAGCTGGAAAGAACGCGCGTAGGCCTGGCAAGACGTTGCTTTACCGGGACCTGTATGGCGTGTAGTCGGTTGCGCGCTCTGTCGCTGCCAGCTGCAATCGTACGGCCTCGCGCATCCGTATCGTCGCTGGTCTTCATAAGGTTCCTATGGTACGCCATTAGCACTTATGTCTTTCAGTTCAACAAGAAGTCATTCTATGTAAGGTAGTCCGTATGTTGGCATATGCCACAGGCAACATCGCACTCAGCAAGGCCATATCGCACGACGCCAACCTCGCCCAGTATCTCAGGCAAGACGGACATCACGACACTACACGCTATCGACATGCAGCAAGTGCCATGAGGGCTTGTGGATCGGGTCAATGGGTTGCGGGTGTAGCAAACGCTCTCAGGTCCTGAGGTGAATGCAGGAAATCCACAAGACGCTCGGACGCACATTACTCACGCCTGTGCTGTCGATACACACGCAACGCCCCCAGCAACAGGCACCGATCACCACAACAAACCTTCGTCTTCTTTCACAGAGCGCAATGTCGGGCTCTCGCACCTGATATCCTCTTGGCTTACAAATCGTCCGCGGTTGTCACAGGCGACCTTCAATTTCCTACTTCACTCCGTCGGCGCCTGCGTAAGCAGTACATCAGATCCACTTCAATCCGCGGCAATCCGCATGGCTTTTCACTAGCCAAGGAGTCAGTCAGCCTTGCGAACATAAATATCGGGAGGCTCCGGCTGTTCACCCCACCACGCCGTATAGGTATCATCAATTCTTCGAGTAAGTTCCACCGGAGTTGGAAAATAAATGTTGAGTTCGCTAACAAGTGTCTTAGTTGCAAGCAGTAACCGTTGAAACCAAAACCCCAGCCGCCGCCCCAAGTACACAACATGACCAACCACGACCCCGATAAGGACACCCCCAAGGGCATAGCCAACAAGAACCTAATGGTGATCAAGAGCCAGATTGCATCTCCCTCAACTCCCGTTGGTGCTCGTGCTCCCGTTCCCTTCGGTCCTCCCATTCCCCGCCTTGCGGACACGCGCCTGGAAAAGGTCCCCGGCGGTCTCAAGGATCCGTCTCGCCTTAAGACCAAGACTTCCCAGCTTCTGGACAAGGACGGTGACTATCCAGAGGTCGACGGCTTCCGCTTCAAGACCCTAGAAGAAGCTAGGGCGCCCATGGACGAGCCTCAGTGGTATTCTCCAGAGGACGACCCCTCCATCCCCGCTACCGCCGCAGAGTATCGCAAATTCGTCAGGATGTTGGTGCTAGCCTTCAAGGATATGACCCGCGCCAAGGACACCCAGGGCAACGCTTACCGCAAGCGGTTTACTCCGGGTGAAGGTGTCTATTACCAGGATTGGGCTATTGAAGCGTGCTCCTGGGACATCGTCGGCATGGCCAAGGACATTCACCTGAACGGCTTCAAAGTCCGCATCTACGATAAGTCTATCATCGACTCTATCAGCCAGACCAAGGACTGGACCTTCGGACAGCGTATAGAGTGGATCTGTGAGGTGCTGAAGACCTCCAAGCAGATCGGCGTTACTCTCATGAAGAACGAGAAGACCTGGACTACGATTGGCGCTCCCCACAAGCTGTACGGTAGCACCATCGTCAACTGCGTCTCGAACGCGCACCGTGGCCAGTGGATCAAGGTCGGCCGCAGCAACGACCAGAACCACCAGAACCGTCCGATTCGGGGTAGGCGTACTGCGGCTGAGATGATCGCGTCCGGTGACGACGATGACACTGACGGTCCTGGAGCAACTCCGGGGTCCCAGATGATGTTACAACCGCGACAGCCGGCTCAGAAGCGCCAGAAGCGTAGTCAACTGGGTATGAATGTCATTGGGTACAACTACGATGCGATGGCGACTGACTCTGGAGGCGAGATGTCTCCCGACAAGATGGAGAAGAAGGCCTCAGAAGAGCGCAGGACGACAACCCAATCTGACTCAACATTCCCCAAGTCTGTTGTTCGGTCAAAGACTTCGGCATCCCAGCCGGACGAACAGTACCCTGGTACTGACATGGACGTCGCCTTCTCGAATGTACTCTCTGTGAAGCCTGTTGTCGCTGTCCCCGGACAAGATGCCGGCAAGAATAGCGTCGACGCAGCTGATGCTGTATCCAAGGATGCCGAGTTGCGTAGTCACGTCTACAAGTACGCATCAACCAAGGACGATTTCAGCAAGAACGTATTCAATGACGGTGCTAATGGTAAGGACACTTCAAACGACTGCGGCGGCGACTCCACCAAGGGAAAGGGAAAGGGCAAGATGAAGAAGACTAAGGACACTGGTTTCGTCAACTACCATTGCGACGCCAAGGGCATGGACGAGCTTGACTCCGACAGCTCTGAGCTCTCCGATGCACCTGACAATCTGCTCTCTCCTGGCTCTACTTCTTCAACTCGCAGCCACAAGCAGAAGGAGCTGCTGGACGACCCCGAGGACAAGGTTTCCATTGAGGAGTACGCCAAGCTTCGGAGTGAGCTGGATGAGCTGAAGGCGGCGCAAGCTGAGACCGACAAGACTTTGGCGGCACTCCGCGAGGGGAACGCGCGCTCGTTGGCCTCGTTTCATCAGGGCTCTTGAGTAGCTGAAGATTGGCGCAGAGAGACACAGTCAGCATCGAATGATTAAGTACACGTTTGGCCGTCCATGGAATGGGATGGATGACCAGTCTTTCCTGCCTTTCGGTAGGATAAGATTCTGAATGGAGTTCATATGGAGATAGTTGCAGTAGCACATGAAGTCACGACGTTTAGACTGTAATTCTTGGTTACTGAACAACGTCGCGACGGATTAATACAAACACGTTCAAAAAGACATGTCTTTCGTCTGATTTGGTGTGATTGAATTGATGTCCAGGTCGTGTGCATGCAGGTCGGTCATACTAACCTTCTTGCGGTCAATCTTAGATACGTCAGCGCTAAACTTTATCACCAGTAACCTCGGAACCTGAGCTCCCTGCTTTGCAAGTAACGCGACGCACAGCGAAATCCGACCATCCGACCGCAACTATGCCTTATATAATACCAGCCGCCTTATCGCATAGATTCCCACCTCCACGACGAACCTACATAAATCGTTCTCCATCGTCCGCCCCGCGCCGACACCACACTTACACCCCCTCCGACCTACGATGACCACCCGAAGAAGAACCGAACACCTAGAGGACTTCACCGCTCACGAATGGTGCAAAGCCCTCTTCGCCGACCCCTCGATAACGCACATACACGATCGCCGCCTGTTTGAGGCCCGCGACGGCTGGAACCTGCTCTTCACGCGCGGCCTCTTCACATCCGACGCGATCCGCGCGTTTCTCGACTTGTGGAAACCGGGTCATGGAAAGCGACGGGAGGTTAGAGACCCCGACAGTGTAGTCACACATACGGACACAACGTGGGAGGAGATTGTGCCGCCCGACAACCCGGAAGAGGCGGCTAGACAAGCAGCGAAGAAGGACATACAGTACGATCTCTCCGATCCGGAAGGAACGGAAAACATCGTGCTGGTATCGCTAGCTCACGATGCTGATGGGAACTATGCGAGTCTTCATGGCGGCATTACGGCGTCGCTGCTGGATCATTGCATGGGCTGCCTTATAGTCAAGAACTATGGCATTCCGAATGCGACAAGTGAGTTGCGGGTCAAGTATAAGAAGAATCTAGTGACGCCATCTGTGGTGAAGGTTAGGGCGAAGATCATGAGAGAGAAGGGGAGGTATGTTGAGGCTGTGAGCTGGGTGGAGGATGGTGAGGGTGGAGTGTTTGCGGAGGGGTGGGGCAGTTTCGTCAAGAATAAAGTCGTTATGTCGAAGATGTAGACGGCGGGGTGGAAGTGGACTGTAGGAGTGGAATATAGGGCGGATGGGGTGTGTATGATGGGATGCGCTGAGGTGAATGCTCGTGTTGACTGTAGACAGCTCCAATGGCATCGCACGAATTCCAATGTCAAGGCGCGTCCGTCCAGTGTCTTTAGATCTGAGCCGCAGCCGTCCTACGCGATTCATGCATCGAGATCAACACTCCAGATCTTCAACACCAAACCCCATCACAACTGGACACGCTCATCCACATCCACCACCGCGGCACCTCCATCAGAACCCACAGCAGATCCCATTCACCACGCCAATTCAGGCTCTATCGCAGCAGATCCGATCTTTCCGACCCCTACCGCCCAACTTGCTGCGTCTTCTCGGCCTCTCCAGTGTTCTCAATACCCGACGAATCACATCGCGCAACGTCGTCGCGTCGCGTTTCAGATAGCAACGAATCCGTTCTAGACCATCCCTTCCCAGCTGTCGATCAGGAGATT
>Ga0265798_10012729_pt1 | contig 10124 bp, 10 predicted proteins | sample P3T30metagenome_FD_192430 | JGI IMG/M metagenome (GOLD analysis project Ga0265798, IMG submission 192430) | Plant litter microbial communities from East Loma Ridge, Irvine, California - P3 T30 | ecosystem: Environmental > Terrestrial > Plant litter > Unclassified | place: USA: California...
GTTGAATTTGTCAGAATGCTGGAAACCGGCGTAGAATGCGGGCAACGCGGGTGTAGCTCAATGGTAGAGCAGAAGCTTCCCAAGCTTACGACGAGGGTTCGATTCCCTTCACCCGCTCCAATGAAAAATTGGAAAATGCGGGCTGTGTCTGCTCCACAAAATCTAGTTCGCTCCACAAAAAAGGCGATCTCTAAAACTAGATTTCGCTTCAAGCAGTATGTATCTTGAGGCCTCATGATCTTTTCTAGCTTGCTTCCGACTTCCGTTACGGTTCCTCTTCCGTACAGCTTTAATGCAAAAAGTATCCATGTGTTGCTGGAAGGGACACTCGATGAGCACCTTAACCCTACTGCTGATAAGGTTGTGCTCGACTTTTCAAAGTTGAACTTCGCTGATCCGACGGCTATCACGGTGCTATCGAACGTCGTCGAATATCTCAAGCACAAGCATGGTGTCAAGGTGTATTTTCGTAACTATAGGTACCCAACAGAGGGTAACAAGTTCCTTGATGACTCTGGTTTTTTCCTGCGTTATGTAGGCGAGAATGCTTTCAAAGGAGCGAAGCTTAGAGCTACAACCCTCCCTCTCGAAATGGTGTCATATGATCGAAGCTTTCCTTGGATCCATAACACCTTCGCTGAATGGATTGCCTTGCGAGTAGGTCTTTCAACAGAGTCATTCGCCTCTATCAATGTTTGTCTTCAAGAAATATTTAACAACATCAGTGACCACTCAGGCGAAAAAATCGGCTGTGTTTTTACTCAGCATTACCCACAAAAGGGCGAGGTTATGCTGACCATCTCGGATTTTGGCGTTGGAATTCCGTTCAACGTTCGGAAGGTTGAGCCGAAGATTAGTGATGCGCAAGCACTAGAGCGAGCTGTTGTTGAGGGATTCACCACGAAAAGCACGAAGAAAAATCAGGGCGCGGGACTAAATATTTTGACCAAATACGTGGTCGCTAACAATCGTGGTAAAGTCTTTTTGCAGTCCTTGAAGGGCAGCTTCAACTGCATACATGCTGCATCTGGTGTAAGAATGTCATCACGCACCGAGAGAGTTACTTACCCAGGGACACTGATCCAGATTACGTTCAGGACTGGGTCACTTGATCCGATTGGACGGAAGGAGGAGTTCGAATGGTAATCCGCGCACTTGACCTTGTTCGTCAGTGCTATTCGCAGGACGACGGACAGAAGGTTTTTGATGTATTGCTGCCAAGACTCCAGCGAGGAGAACGGATCGAGTTATCCTTCGAAGGGGTTCCAACAGTGCCGTCATCGTTCATCAACACGGCACTGATTCATCTGCTGGATATGTTGCCGTTTGAGACCATCAAGAGCAATCTTCGGTTTGTCGATACAACGCGGCAGATCAACGAGATGATCAGGTCTCGCTTCGACTTCGAGGTGAACCGACGTCACCTCCAGCCAGTTCGACAGCACGAGCGAATGTAGAGAGTTATTTCGTTGGCGTCACTATCTTGCCTCTTCGCAGATAGTGACGCTGTGTAGTTTTTACGCTGTCATGGCCGAGCAGGTCACGAGCAGCCTCTTCTCCCCTCCCGTCCGCAGTATCGTCCGCAGCCTTTGCGCGAAGATCATAGAAGCGAAATTCCTTGATGGCCCCGGCTAGTTCCGGCGTCGTGGATGTAGCGGCTTCTCGGGCCTTGTCAAATTGCGACCGCAGCGTTGGCGCCGTAAGTCGCTTCCCGTGTTGATTAACCAGCAGCGCAGCAGTCACAACCTTGTGGCCAGCCTTGCGTATCTCAATTCGCTTAAGAAGCGTGGCCAGCTCTCCGACTATCTTGATGCGCAGCGGCTGCTTTGTTTTCTCTTGGGTGACAGTTAGATGACCTTCTACGATGTCGTGCACTGTCATCTTCAGGGCGTCCGCTGGCCGCTGGCCGGTAAGGTACGCTAGATCCATCGCGTCCTGTAGCGGTGCGCTTGCACTGGCCCAGACAGCCTTGTAGACCACATCGCTGATGTACACAGTCCGCTTCTTTAGTGAATAGCCTTGAATACCTCCATAGGGGTTTGGCAGGTCTGTATAGCCCCAGCCGCGAGCGTGGTTCCACATCGTTGAGAACACCCGTTTACACCGGTTCGCAGTGGTCGGCTTGTCCCCATGGTCTTCCAAAAAGTTCTTGATATGCATCGGCTTGATTTGACTGAGCGGAGCATTCGAGAACGACTGGAGCAAATGCTTGATGTCCGACTTGTACATTCGCGCCGAGCTGGATGCCAGCTTCGGAACGACGTCGACCAGGTAGCGCTTCTCTAGGTCTGCAAAAGTTGCGCCTGCAGTTGCCGCCACTGCGACGTTTAGCTCCGCGTACTTCTTCAGAGCCAGCATGTAGTCGTCGCCAAGAGCAATCTCTTTCCGCTTCCCGTCTGATCCCTTTTGGTACATGTAATAATAGACCTTGCCACTGCGCTGCACTCGAGGGTCCATGTGCGCTGGCATATTCAAGTTACGCGTGTTTTTCTGCCCATCACTCCGCCTTGGCATTACCCATGTGTTCTCGCGTGGCACTTCTTTGCGGCCTTCAACGGCCGCAATAGTAACCACCGGCTCTCCAATTGCATTGACCCAAAACGGCAGGCCCATCGTTCGCAGTGCGTCGATCTGTTTTGTCTTCCGCCGGCGTCCTGTCAGTCTAATGACTGCATCCGTTGTCAGGAACGTATCCATTTTGCATGTCCTTATCTGCTGTCGCGGGATTGCTCCGGCGCGTGGTGGACATCGATCGCAACGTTGCGACCGCCTACAGTGATCTGCTCGTTGGTCACGGCGCCGACGGCGGGGTGAGTGGCATCGTGTCGGAGCAGTGCAGCGCGGTACTGCCCCACTGTCTGGAACCCCGCGACGTACGCGTCATCTGCGATCAGCGCGCGCAGCGACTGCGGCGGGTTGGTTGATTGTTTCGTCATGCTGCCTTCCCTTCTTGGGCCGCGTGTTTGATTTGAATCTGGCTACTGTCGATGGCGTCCGGCTTGCCGGCTAGGTAGACCGTCATCGATATCCGTCCGCCGTTTCGGTTCGCGGTCAGGCAGGCGATGAATTGGTTCAGACCCTGGTAGACGACAGGCCGACAGCAGTGCATTGACTTGAGCAGGAGCAGGTGGTGCCGGTACGCCTCGGGGTCGTTCGGCTCGTTCGGGTCAATCTGTACGGGGCCGGTCACGCTGCCGCCTTGAGCTGTTCAGCCATGGTGCGCACGCACGCGGAGCAAGCGCCGTACTGCGTCAGCTGCTTGGCCGTGACGACCTTGCCGCACGTGCATCGGCGGCGGCGAAGTGAGACAGGCGCTGTCGCTGCCGTGCGTTCGCGGTAGAGATCGGAACTGATCCTGCTCGGGGTTCCCCAGCTACTCACGTTGGGCTCGCGACCGGTGGCGTTGGCATTGGCATCCAATGCGTCACGCGTTCTTTTTCGATCGGGAATCCGTCTGAATATCGCCACGCTCCGTTGATGTGGTAACCGGTCCATGTATCGTCATCGTTCACCGCAATAAGCACCAGCAGGTCGTTGTCGGGCAGTCGCTCGTCGACAGGCGTCCAGGCTTTCTCGCGCTCTTGTTCAAGAAGAGCCACGGCACTGGTGACCATGTCGATGTGCTTACGGAACGATCGCTTAGCGTCGCGATGCGATTTACTGGAAGGACGTTCTGCCGTCTCCACAGCGTCGAGGTGGGCATGTCCAAGGCGAGCCAGCGTTGCGGAGATGGCAGTCGTATTCATGGTTACGCGACCTCCTTGTGTTGCAGCTCGTTCACCGGGACGCGCCACGGTGCACCGTCCAGAGTGCCATTGACGCGTACGAACGCGACGCGAGCGCTGTTGCCGATGTCCGTCTTCAATTCGATGACGGTGCCGCTTTGTGGTCCCACTTCGCTGTCGAAGGTGACAGGCGAGCCGGGGCCGATGGTTTTGCGATTCATGGTGGTCCTTTCAGGTGGTAGCCGGCGGCAAACCACAATGGTCAATTCAAACTACGTCGGTGGAAGTCTGACCAAGGTGAATCCTCTGGCGTTGACGAATACGACCCCTGGGGCGAACGCGTACGTGTTCCCGGCGAAGCACCGACCGCAGTCACCATCTCAACGATGGGCTTACGTTCCGTCGATGATGGGCGTAGATGGGTGACCGAGAGCGGTGCCCTCATGCGAAGTGAGACATGGACCCAGTCGAGCGGTTACGGTCGCGAAACGGAAACAATTCCTGGTACTCGCTTGAGCGCTGACAGAGCTTTTTTGAAAGAACTCCTCGCCGCCAATCCAGGGTACTCCCTTATCGTTGGTCTCAAGCTGCATCGCCGGGGACCGCGCTATAGCTCAGATAACGAAGACCGCAGCTCGTACGTGCCCCCTTATAACCGCTACTACTTGATTGAAGAAGATGGAATCGCTAGAACGCTCAAGAGCAGTGATTGAACTCGGCAAGCGGCTTATCGCACAGCTGAAACTTGGAGACGACGAGCTTACTCAGTGGATGGCGCACATGCTTGCCGAACGCATCCACAACGCCGAGACGGCCCTACCTGAGGACAGACTCGCGGCACAGAACTCCTGTGCTGAGTTGGTCTTCCAGCTGTGGGCACAGAGGTATAGTCTGCCACCTCGACTTCGCCCCCTAAAGAAGTTGGAACCACTCCTGCGGACGCTTGACGCAATTGATGCCACCAACGGGCCCCGATTTCGCTATATGCATGAGCCGCCGGCAGAGGTGGAAGTCGAGGAAGACGTCGCGAAGTTGCTCGGGTTAGCGGTGAAACTTGACGACGCGTCGCGTATCTTGGTGCAGTACTTTCTGGCGGTGGCGGCTGAGCAGGCCTCAGACGAATCGATGTCCTGGATACAGAGCGCCGTCGATGCGGAAGCGGATGTGACGCTAGAAGTCCGTATCATTGGCTTCGTGAACGGCGGCCTCGATGGTGCCTCTGACGAAGCGAAGTTTTCCCGTGATTCATTACTTGATAAGATTCAAAAACTGGAGACATTCGCATCTCTGGCAACCGCCCACGCGGCAGAGTTGAGAGCAAAGCACAATTTGCCGGCCGATGAGGTGACCGACTCCGAATCTGATGATGATTCAAGAGACGGCTAGCCCCCAAGATTTACACGCACTAGCGCAGTGGATGTAATCAGCCTTCCCCTAGGACAAGACCGCAGCTGGGACTGTGGCAACATACAAATCGAATGCAGGGTCGAAGAACTCCTTGAAAGAAAGAGATACTGAAAATGAGATGGATTACGGACGAAGACCTCAAAAACTGGAGTCGCAGGACTGACGCTCGTGAGCTGTTCGTGGACCTTGTTGCCGACCTTATTCGCGCGACCGTTTCTGACATAACCAAATTTCGATTTCCAGGACAAAGCGCCGGTACTCTCCGCGGCTTTGACGGTGATTTGGAAACGACCGAGCAGGTATCTAGAGTGCCCCAAGGTCAATCCAAATGGGAGTTTGGCACAACTTCTGCGGGAAAGACCAAAGCACAGTCCGACTACGATAAGCGGACTAAGAAAACTCCTCCAGAGGTAATGGCCAAGAACGCGTTGGTGATGCTTAATCTGAACTCTTGGGACACACCAAGAGAACTGCTGCCAGTATGGTTGGCAGAACGGCAGGCAGAAGGAAAGTGGAGAGAGGTGCATTTCATCGATGGCACCGCGCTAGTGCAATGGCTTGACGAAAAACCTGCTGTGGCTGCTAGGTACGCGCGAAAGGTCCTTCAAAATGCACCCCGTAATGGAGCACTTAGTACGGACGAATTCTGGGACGTTTATAGTACGGGTTTCAACCCCACTCTCACTGAAAAAATGCTTCTTTGTGGAAGAGAAGAGGTCGTGGACCAACTCTTGCGGGTACTCACAGGTCCAACGCAAAACCTTGCCATAGGCGCCGATTCGGCAGAAGAGGTTATTGCTTTTGCCGTTGCAGCGATACGTTCAGCGCCTGAGGACATTAGAAAAATGTTGGAAGCGAAGACGATGATTGTTGAGTCGTCGGAGGCGGCTCAGTATCTTTTGGAAAAGAAAAATATGACGTTCCTTCTCAGGGGCGGAGCGGTGCCGCATGCCGGCTTATTGGGAGGTAAAGGCCCAACGGTCGTGGCGGCAACTGGCGTCCAGCGCAAGCGAGCAAACGTTGTCGCACTTTTGCGTCCCTCCGCCAGTACAATGGCTGAGGCGTTAGAGTCGATGGGCATGGAACGTCAAGCGGGCTACGAGCTCGCAAAAAAATGCGGCCGAAGTCTTACTATACTTCGTCGACTGAAACCAGCCTCGGGCATCTCCGAAAATGCCGAATGGGCAGAGTTAGCTCCAGCGCTAAAGCCCGCACTTTTAGCAGGAGGATGGGCAGCAGACTCAGAGCTCGACAGAGAAGTCGTTGCTAGTCTCGCAGGCGGAACAGATTATGTGGCTGTGGAAGCTTCAATCCGTCGAACCTTGACCATGTCGGACCCACCTTTTGACAATGTGGACCAAGTATGGCAAGTAAGAGCGCCAGTCGACGCGTTCGTACATTACGGTCACTTGGTAGACGAGAATGACCTTCGACTGCTAAGTTCTGCCGCGCTAAAGGTTCTGGGCCACCAAGTTGCTCAGCCTACCGCAAAAGAGACCTTCTCGTTCGGCTATCGCGCGCCTCAAGACTACAGTAGTTGGCTCCGAGACGGTCTTATTTACACTCTCCGGATGTTCGCGATAATGCCTGAGATTGGTGGACTTCAGTTGAACGGAAGGTCGCCGCAACGTTATGTAGATGAGATTATCCGCGCGCTGCCAAACTTCGCCCAAAATCATAGTTGGATTTTGTCTCTTTTGCCGCAGTTGTCCTCAGTTGCTGAGGCGGCTCCAACCCCTTTCCTAGAGGCCCTCGAGAGGAGTCTCGGGGGCCAGGCGAATGACGCCCTCGATTTTTTCCAAGAAGATGAGAAAAGCGATTACATTTTTGCGAAGACTAGCCCGCACCTCTACGTGATATGGGCACTTGAGGTCCTGGCGTGGAACCCCCTACATATAAATCGTGTTACCAATGTTCTTGGTAAGCTCGCAGCTATTGACCCCCGCAAAGGCCCTGGACGTGTGAATCGCGCGCTGGACAGTCTGAGGCGAATCTTTTTGGGGTGGGCGCCCAGCACAGATGCTAACTTACACCAACGATTCAATGCGATTGATGGTTTGGTGAGAAATCTTCCCGATGTCGCTTGGCAGTTGCTCCAAGCACTCATGCCTCGTGCACACGATTCGACCACCCCAACGGCAAGGCCAGCTCTTCGCGACACCACGCCGCTTCAGCCTGAACGAATTACGTTCGGTTTGGTTTGGGACACTGAAACTCGCGTGGTTGACCGCGCTGTCATCCTTGCTAAGGGCAACGAAGAACGAATTGCTTCGCTTGTCGACCACATAGGTAATCTGCAACCAGATAACAGAGTGAGACTGATGGAAGTGTTCAATGACGCCTTAGCGACCCAGTTAGAAGCCGAGGGTAGCGAACTTTGGCATCGGCTCGGGAACCTTGTAGCAAAACATGAAGCTTATCCCGAAGTAGAGTGGTCATTGAAGGCCAATGACTTGAGGACCCTGAAGGACATGTTAGACCGGTATAGTCCATCCGACGCTGTCGCTTTGGCACGTCATTTGTTTGACGGTTCGGCACCGCTCCTGACGACTGATTTTCTAACTGCGGAGAAGGCAGCAGCCCAAGTGCGCTTAGAAGAGGTAAAGAAAGTTTATGACCAACTCGGAGTAGGAGGGATTCTCCGGTTGGTAAAAAGTGTGAATAGGCCGGGCCAGGTGGGGCGAGCGCTTATCGAATTAGATTTGCCATATGACGATGTAGCAAAACTGATATTGCCGCTCATGCGCGAGCAGGGCGAATGCTATCAGGTTGGCTGCGAAATTTCTGGTGGATTGAGAGAAAAAGATGGGGATTCTTGGGTCAGCTATTTCAACTTATTCGTAGCCACTCGCTGCGAAAATTCGAAAGACGTTGCTTGGCTTCTTTCAGGCTGGCCGAACAGCGCGGAGACCTGGGAATTTGCACAATCGTTGGGGCAAGACGTCGTCGATACCTATTGGCGCGAAGTTGGTTCTCCTCCTTTGCGTGGAACGGTAGCGGAATTTAATAAAGCCATCACTGAATTGCGGCGCGCGGGTCGAAGTTTGAAAGCGCTGAGTTCGCTTCGAATGCGTGAGGACGACTTAGATTCTGAAACACTTCTCTCGCTGCTTGAAGAATCCGTGTCGGAAATCGCTTCCGGCCCCGGCGCCTCAACAATGCTCGCATATGCTATTAGTGAGGTGTTTGCGACGCTGGCTCGTAGGGATGTTGCACCGTTGGCAGTCGCAAGGATGGAGTACGTCTATTTACCGCTAATTGAAGATAGTGTTAAGGGGCTTTCCATTCACGCTCTCTTGGTGGAGGACCCCAAGGAATACGTCAATATCCTAACGCACGTATTCGTTAGAGAGGGTGAAGAACCTGACCCGACCCCATCAGCAGAGCAGCTGATACGGGCAAAACTATCTTATCGACTCTTAAAGTCATTTCACCTTATTCCGGGCGAGAAAGATGGACTCATCGATGAACCGAAGCTCATCGCTTGGGTATCAGATGTTCGTGCATTGGCTTCAGATTGCGATCGTGGTGACATTGCTGATGAGTACATCGGCCAACTCCTGGCGCACGCCACTGCTTCTGGCGGTACTTGGCCGCCACAGGCGGTTGCCGCCGTGCTTGAAGAGATTGCATCGGACATTGTTGAGCGGGCCATCGAAATCGAGCGTTTCAATATGCGGGGAGTGTACGTGATGGATTTCAAAGAGGGAGGTAGCCAAGCACGAGACTTCGCTGCGACATATCGTAAATGGGGAGAACAAGCTGAATCACCTCGAACTGCAGCAATGTTGGAGCGCATCGCGGAAGACTGCGATGACCGCGCCAGGAGAGATGATATCGCGAGTGAGAAGAGGAATTTGAAACGGTAAAGCGAAAACGCCATCCGATCCACTATCACAGTTGGAAAGTCCGTGTCAGCGCCGCCTTGCGAAAACGCCGCGTTGGCCGCGCGACTTGCTGCATTCGCCGCTCCTGAACCGTGCGCGAGGCGACTACGCTCGCTTAAGCGGACCTTTGCCCCCAATCTTTACCAGTCGCGATTTGCTATGCATGTATGCGACACATTAAAGTAGCATGGCCACAAGATGCATCTGGATGCATGCTATAGAGCCTTGTAGCATAAGGCCTCCTGCCCTTTACTGGGCTTTCGGCATAATATAAGGGTTCGATTCCCTTCACCCGCTCCAGGTGCCGCAGCAATGCGCTGCGCCATGCTCTGTTCAGCCGACGTACCCTTGCGTTTCCCCTTCAAAGCAAGGAACACGCATATGTCCCCCATTTCCCCTTCACGCCGACGTCTGTTGGAATCGCTGATTGCCGCTACCGGCAGCCTGGCCCTGCCATCGCTTTACGCAGCGACGCCGCCCGTGCCCTTGCTCACGCGTCCGATCCCTTCAAGCGGTGAACAACTCCCCGTCATCGGCCTTGGCAGCTGGATCACCTTCAACGTCGGCAGCGATCCACAAGGTCGCCGTGAATCTACCGACGTGATGCGCCAGTTCTTCGCCGGTGGCGGCAGGCTGGTCGATTCGTCGCCCATGTACGGCTGGGCCCAGAACGTGATCGGTGAGGCCGTGCAAGCGCTCAAGCCTGCGCGGCTGTTCTCGGCCGACAAGGTCTGGGTCAGCGGCGGCGCGCGTGGTGTGGCGCAGGTCGAGGCGTCGCGCAAGTTGTGGCGCGTGCCGCGCTTCGATCTGCTGCAGGTGCATAACCTGCTGTCGTGGGAAGAGCACCTGCCATTGCTGCTGGCGATGAAGCGGGAAGGGCGGCTGCGCTACGTCGGCATCACCACGTCCGAAGGCCGGCGGCACACCGAGATCGAGAAAATCATGGCATCGCAGCCCATCGACTTCGTACAGATCTCTTACAACGCGCTCGATCGCGACGTCGAGCAGCGCATCCTGCCGCTGGCGCGCGAGCGCAAGATCGGCGTGATCGTCAACCGGCCGTTTCGCCAGGGCGACCTGACGCAGGCGCTGGCCGGCAAGCCGT
>Ga0265798_10012732_pt1 | contig 10123 bp, 15 predicted proteins | sample P3T30metagenome_FD_192430 | JGI IMG/M metagenome (GOLD analysis project Ga0265798, IMG submission 192430) | Plant litter microbial communities from East Loma Ridge, Irvine, California - P3 T30 | ecosystem: Environmental > Terrestrial > Plant litter > Unclassified | place: USA: California...
CAAGTCTGACGCGTTAGGAGGTGGTGGGTTTGGGTGAAGGGATCTCGGGAAGGGACGGCTAGTGGCTGGAAAGGGACGGTGCGAGGCAGCGTGGGAGTGGTGGTTCTTGCTTGCTTAATGACATGTGGTGTACTTTCCGATTCTATAGCCGTGAGTGATGTTCTTTTGTCTTGTGCTGTTTCAGGTGTCCGCCTCTTGCATTATCAATTCATCAACCATTACTCTTCGCTATCGATCATCGCTCGCATCGCTACAGTACCCATCGCTACCATTCCACAGCTCCGAATACACCCGTCATCTCAAGTACCGCCATAGTATATTGCGCTTATGGCTCACTACTCAATGCGTCTCTCGCTCGCAGCGCTAGTCGTACGCTTCGAAGCCGTCCTGTCCATACATAGGAAGAAACTAACAACCATGCCAGATCCTCGTCCTCATCGCCCTCACAGTCGCCGTCCCAATCCTCCCCCTCCCATCGCAACCTACACTCTCAGGCTCAATGAACTTCCCATCGACCCTAACGAATTCAACGTCCTCCATCGCCGGAAGTAAACCCCACCACCGCCAATCCAAATGGGACATCATCTTCCAATGGACCGGCTTAGTCGCATGGCTTGCGGCCTTTGGGACAAGCATAACTGTATGCATTTGTTGCGCGCGGAGGTCGGAACATATTCGTAGCGCTACGAAAACGGGCTGGGTTATTGTGAGGGAGTGGTTTGTTGGGCTGTGTTTTAGGGTTTTGTTTTGTTGGCGGTGAATGCCGGAGTGGGGGGATTGGGGGATGGGATGATTGGAAATATGGTGAGGGCTGGGCGGGGTGAGATCTGTGGACATTGGGATCTGCGAATTTGGGACAGAGGTGGGTGTTGAGTCTTTTTCATTGCTATTCTGCAATTATGTGTATCGCCGCTGAGAGTCGCTGGCGTCGCTAGCGAAGGGTACAAAACGCCGTCCAATGCAATACTGTGCTTTCCCAGACGCCTTGCTTTCAAAGGGTACAAAACGCCGACCAATGCAACGCCATGCTTTCCCAAACGCCTTGCTGTAATCGCTCGTGACTGCACTACGCAAATCAATAAACAAAAGTTCAAATCTTCCAAGTCTGCCCCGTCGTGACAGCGCTACTACCCTCGTCGTCGTGCAAGGTACATGCCCGCACCAGCAAGTATCCCCGTCGCCATGAACGCAGTCGTGATCAGGGACGTATTTGCAGCGCCTAGCCAGCTTAATGTGGTGGCTTGTGATGAAGGTGCAGAGAAATCGGACTTCTCGTCGACGATGTCGATGCCCTGAGCCGGTTTTTCGGTAAGTGTTGGGAATGTAAGAATGTAGTCGATGCCATCCAGTTCATCCTCTTCCTTCTCGACAGCCTGCTGTGCTGGGATGCAGCGGAGTGCGAAGAGCGGCAGGGCAGGTGAAATGCCGACTTTGGTCGCGCAGTAGGATGCTCTGAGCTTCTCCTCGGTCTTCGGAGAGGCAGGCGATGTCGACCGAGAAGAGTCGGTGTAGTAGCCCTCATCTCCAGTGCAGACTGGCTCGAGCAGGTCCAGCATATCCGAATCTATACAGGAGTCGTTGCGAGGAACATCTACGTCCTCGTCTTCGGCGTGTGTAGGTTCCTCGACGGGTGATTGCGCATCTTGTGCGTCTTGTGTGGTGGTGATGTCGGACTCAATGGTCTCGACTTGAGCGAGCTTGCTTGGCCACAGGAGTGCGGTTTTCCTTCCGTCCCAGCCGAGTGCGGCCTTGGTTCCTTTCCAGTGGAAGGAGTAACGCTCCCTTTTGAAGGGGCTGGGCGATCCGTCATCATAGTAGCTCATGTATGTGTAAGCTAGTCGCGCGTCGTCACGGTCGTTGATGTGTCTCCAAGCGACTGTAGCGTTGCCGTTACCGGGGTAGAAATCTGATGATTCGTTTTGCGTGGGCGTTGTGTCTTCGGTGACGGCTTCTTTTGCTTCCTCAGTGGTAGTAGCGCTGCTATAGATGCCATATGAGGTATCGTCTTGCGCGGGAGAGAGTTGTAGCGGTGGCAGGGAGTCTAGAGTTGGTGCGGAAATCTTTGTCGTAGCGCAATATGTTTCGAAGTCCCAGTCGTCCTTGTCGTCGTCGGCCCAATTGAACTTGCTTGGCTTGTCGGAAATGGGTAGAGAAGACATTTTGATGGCGTGTAGTTAAGAGTGGAGAGTTGTGGGTGTGAGGCTGAGGTTCAAGAATCGCGGTGAGTAGAGACTTTAGGGAATAGTAGAGAGAGAAAATGAGAGCGGAAAAATTATCCTTATGAGAATCGCAAAGAGAAAGGGTCTCCGACTAGCGAATACTTTTCGTGGGTGATTGGACCGTGCGCAATTGTCGTGACAGGATTAGGGTACGGTTGAGTGGCACCGGTGCTTGTGTGAGTGAAAGATTGGGTCAGGTACCATACTTTCAAACGCTGACCACTCACAACGCACACTACTGTTTCCAGTACACTCGACGTCTAGATGTACGAAATACTGGTGGATGCCCAAGAAAGACGTGAAGAATACTGAGACCCTTGAGACCATCACTTCGCCTGTCTTCGGCCACCACTGATAGATCATGAATACGAACCAGAATAAAATGCGAAGCTAGACAGGCAGTCCTGGGACGTTTCTGCGAGACTGAGCAGGGACAATGGTTCTGACCCGCCCAGCATATACGGAAAGTTCCCGTGAACCAAAAGAAAGACCCACTAACGTACTCCCAGATATCCTCATAGATCCAAAGAACGTTCCGCCAGCCCCGAATGTCTCGGTACAGATACATAGTATGCTCCCAACCGGATGTCCAAGCCTCGACCACCATGCGAACCCTCGCCCGAATGTCGCAGCCAACGAGGTTTCAAGACCCAACACTTCCTGTGCTCTGCACAACGTCAACGGTCTTCCCGCGCGGTCAATCCTCGGCCCTTATCCGCTCATCACCTCATCCACCTCTCCATCTGCATACTCCTCAAGCATTCCGAGCCCCTCCATATCAACATCTCCGTCCTTAATCTTATCGCTGCCCTCCCAATCCATCACACCATGCTCATCACCACCCTCCCAATCCATATCCTCACTCTCGTCCTCCACGCCCATCCCTAGTCTCAGACAGCTCGGTCCATGCACCATCTCCATACCGTGTTCGTATTTCAGCGTCCGCCAGTCTGCGAGTTTCCACGGCGTTCTGGGTGGGTTCATGCGCTTCCAGAAGCGTTTACGGAAGAGGAGGGCGGCGATCGAGGAGGAGGTGTTTCGATGGGCTTGGTTTGGGGTTCTCGGTGCGAATGTGAGTAGTTTCGAGGGCTTGAGGGCGGTGTCGTTTGGCTGCTGAGTGTTGTGCGAGTTGGCGTCGGTGAGCTGGTACTGAGTCGTGTTCGCCCTGCCGTGTTTCTGGGAATAGGAGTCGAAGGTTCGCGGGGCTGTCTTCGCGCTGCGGTCGAGACCGCTGGGGTCGTTGTTGTAGGGCATGTTTTAACCGTTCTCGTTGAGCTATGGCGATATGAGGGAGAAGCAGAGAGAGTAGACGGGCGTGCGGTGGTGAGTGTGCCTCTGGCCTGGCTGCGGCAGAAGGAGAGGCGCAGGTAAAGGTGCTCTCACCTCTCATCGTCACTCTCATTGTCCCGCCTTCTTACCACCGCGGCTTCGATGAGCCACCTAGTGAATGAACGAACATTGTAGCTCTGCTGTCGTTAGAGGCTCTGTGACCAAAAAGCGGGCAATTGTCATGGTGCTGTGAGGCCGCGCATGGAGCCGTGTGGAGCTTTGTGCATCGCAGTCGAGACTAGCTTGGACATTGCGCTTGCCATCGATGAAAAGACGACAAGCGGCAATCGGGCGTCGCATTGTTGCGTACGCATCTGCGTTTGTCCCTCTCCAATTAGCGCAACTCACACGAATTTGCGCAGACCTGCCTTCACTACCAACAGCCCACGTACCCCTCTCCTCACCTTCCCCAAACGCAACCCATAAACATCTCTTAATCCTCCAACCCCTCTAAATCCAAGCTGGCTGGGATGCCGCCTGGTCAGAATTCGTAAGTCGTTGACAACATCGGTAAAATGGCCCGTTACTGCGCGTTGTCATATAATCAGGTTTCAGTCCTGGGTTTGATTCTGAAAACAACCAGGAGTTTGATGATCGTGAGTCAGATCAGACTCTGAGTTTTTCATAAGTTGCCTCAGTTACTACAAGACGGGCGCTTGTGTTTTTGCAGTTTGTTTTTTGGACTTACAGGAGGGATGGATGTATTGCTGTTCTTTTTGACTTCTTAATGTAGTGGAGTTTGGGTGCTGGTGGTGGTGGTTGGTCGCGCGTGAATGAAGGATGTGCGAGTGAATTTTGCTGTTCTTTTTGCTGGCTTGAGGATAGCGAATGGGCAGGGGACGCACCAGTCCATCTTTCATCATCATTCATGCATTTTACCACATCATATCTACACTCTCCTGCCAAAGCCTCATTGCGTCGTCTTCCTATGCATAACCGTCGCAGCAGCCTATCCATCGTCAGCACAACAGCATTAACCCCACACACCTCCCTCCCCACCCCACACACACTCACCTGGTGATTCGGAAAAACCAACGTATCCGCCAGCACCACATTCTCCCTCCTCCCCGCCGCAAAAACCACCACCTCAGCAATATCCTGCCCCGTCAACGGCTCCACCCCCTCATACACCTTCTTCGCCTTCTCCCTATCTCCCCCAAACCTCACGACGCTAAACTCCGTCTCCACCTGCCCGGGGTCAATCTCAATAACGCGTATGCGCGTGGCGATGAGCTCCTTGCGCATTGCGTCGGTGAAGGAGCGCACGGCCGCTTTGGATGCGCAGTATATGGAGCCGCCAGGGTAGGGCTCGCGGCCGGCGATGGACCCGATGTTGATGATGTCGCCGGCGTCTTTGGCTTTGAGGATGGGGAGGATGGCTTGGGTCATGGCGATTAGGCCGGTTACGTTTGTGGCTAGGTATGGTTAGTGTATGTCTCGCATGTACTATGTACATATGCATGCACTTACTGAACATGGTGTTTATGTCGGCTGGGGAAATGGAAGGTGCTTGCGCGACACCTTTGACGAGTCCACTGTATCTCAATCAGTACACCACAATCCCATCCCATCTCTCCCAACTTACGCATTATTAACCAAAACATCCACATCAGCCCAGCCCTCAGGTAACCCCGCCACAAACCCCTCCACCTCCTCAACCCTACTAACATCCAGCCTAACACACAGTACCTTCACCCCCTTCGCAAACCCCTCAATTTCCTTAGCAACGTCCTTGAGCGCGTCTTCGCGCCGCGCGGTCAGTATGAGCTTTAGTTTATCTGGCTGTGTGCGTGCGAATTCGAGGGCCGTGGCTTTGCCGATGCCAGAGGAGGCGCCGGTTATGAGGATTGTTTTGCCGGCGAGGCGCTGGGACATGCTGGATGTCATTCTGGAGATGTGGTGGGGGCGGAAGATGGTGGTGGGGCGGTGGGCGAGGGCGAGGGTTGTGCGGGCGTGGTGGATGAGAGGGCGGGCGAGATGCATGGATTGGGGGGAGGGTTGTGTGGGAGGAATTGAGGTATATTATACCGGTGGGGGAAGGTTGGGGTTGAGGTTAGGTGGGATACGGGATGGCGTGGGGTTGTTGCGTCAGTCTTTACTCCGAGGTATTGCGCGAGTCAGGTGGATACATGGGAAAGATACGCAACGCATGTCTGTCGTACTTGAGCCTCACTTCTTCATCGTCACAAGCATGTGTCTTAAAGCCTCATGATTGGATCTCATTTCATTTCATTCCATGATCTTCATCTCATCTCAGCTCAATAGCCGAAGACCTTATTTTTCGTCCATGCAGCACTCTCAACCTCTAATTAAGCTTTCCCTTACGCCTCAGCTCCTCCTCCTCCTCATCACGAAGCTCCTGATCGATCTTCGCGCCCTTGCTGGGCTCGTTGCCGTGTGCCTTGGCCGGCGCCGTAGCATCCTTCTGTCGTAGGCGCTCCTGCTCAGAGACTTCCTCGGCCTCGTTCTCGCGCTTCTCCTCGCGTTCGAGCTTGTTCTTGATGGAGCGCTCGTCCTCTGTTGGGGCGTTAGTGAGTGAAAGTGTTTCTAGGGTATTAGGAAGCCGGAAGCTGGACGAGGTGGGTGTGGTGGAGGCATGTGCGTGAGAATTGAGGGAGATCTGAAGATGTGGGTAAGGATGAGGAATTACGTACTGGCATCAGTAGCCTTGTGCGAGTGATCCTTGCCCTCGTGGAACCTATTCTCCTTCTTCTGCTCCTCGATCTCAGAGTTGGGCACGGTGCGCTGGTCGTCCGCCTGGTAGACAGCCGAGTTTCCGACGTTTGATGTTCCAGACATGATGTGTGTTTTGTTGGGAGTGGTTTGAGTGGAATTGGGGTATTTGAGAATGTGTAGTGTCGTGTGCCTGGCAGTCGAAGTACGTTTTAAGAGGGGTGAAATTTGGGTAGTGGTAATGACGTAGCTGTGTTATGAGATCATTGTGGGGCCGGTGCGACCATCGCGATGGAGAGGAAGATCTTTCAGGCACGAGGAGGGGTGGCTTTTGGTAAACATGATTGAGTGGGTGCGTATTAAATTGTGTTTTGCAATGTGTGTGAGGCTTAATGCGGCTCTGCCATCGTGGAGTCAACCCAAAGGTCTGGCGAACAAATCTAAGCAAAGCTTCTCCCACTCAACCACTTCTCAACCAACCTCAACGCCTCCCTCGGCTTATCAAACGGCACCAAATGCCCCGCCCCATCAATCGTACTCATCGCAAACGTAGTCTCCCTCCCACTCTTCGTCTCAACCACGACCTCCTTATACCAACCCACTTCCTTCTTGCCATCCATCCACATCCTCTTCGGCTCCGCCACAAACGCAGGCTGCCCCTTCCACCTCATCGAGTTCGCCCACTGCAAGTTACCCGCCGTGTTGCACGCCAAGTCCAAATTGCCCTGGTAGAACAGCACGTCGATGCCTGCGTCGAGGAGAAGCAGGACCTGCGGCTCGGTGGAGATGCCCAGGTCGCCGGTTGATGCGAATGCGTATTCCAGGTTGATGTTGTAGATGCTGTAATTTGCAACGGCTTTGGGCACGCCCAGCGCTTCGAAGACCCATGGCTTGTTCAGGTATTCGACAATGAGCGGGATCTCTTTGTAGCACAGGTCGCCGCCGGCCTCGCATGGGTGCGCGATGTCGAAGCGGTTGCGACTTCCTGGGGGCCCGCCGGACTCGCCGTCGTAGTGGTGGATCACGCCGTCCCAGCATACCTTTCCGGCGGCCTCGCAGATGTCGACGTCTGGGTGGCTGTAGCAGACTTTACTGAGGTCTAGGCAGCGCGGGAGGTGAGTAGCCATGAGGTCGCAGCGTGTTTGGTTGAAGACGGGGGATTTGACGCCAGGGTTGGTGGTGCATAGGGTTTCCCAGTACCCGAAGGCGGTGTCGAGAGGGGACACGTAGGCGTTGCCGACAAAGATGGACTGGAGATTCATTTGGGGACGCTTTGGGTAGAGGAGGTTTTGGGTCACGATTTGTGCGCCTAGGGTTGGGACGTAGTGGCCCTGAAAACGTGTCAGATGGTGGCACATCTTCACAAATATGTGTAGAGACTTACAGCATAGCTCTCGCCAGTGATATGAAACTCTCTTCCTTTCAGCTCAGGTAAAGCTTCCGTGGTAAACAGCTGCAAGAGATGGTGCATGTCTGCAGCTGCCTCAAAGCTCGAGCTGGGTAGAGGAATGTCTTCGTCCATATAGCTGAACCCAACACCGGCCGGCTGATCCACGAAGAGAATGTTCGCATTCTTGCTCCACCCATTCTCATTGTACACAGTGCCATTGCCGTGCTCATTGATCAAGCACGGTCCCAACTCTTGCAGCAGTCCAAGCATGGAAGACCCGCCAGGACCACCAGTCATCCATAACAGCAATGGATCTTCAGCCGGCCTGTCCTGCGACTCAAAGTACCAGAAGAACAGATGCTTGGAGCCGACGTCTAGCCAGCCAGTGTATTGCTTCGAACGCGCATCGCACAGAGTGTCATTTTGCTGCTGTTTGATGCGGATGGAATGGTCGGGCGAGTATTGCGACTGGTGCACGCTGAATCCCGAGATGTCCGGTGTCTCTTGGAATGGGATTTGGGAGAATGCGAATGTTGACGATGCAGCAAGTGCAGTGGCCAAGGAGATGGAGAGCTTCATCGCTGCTTGGCCGCTTGGCTGCGCTAATGTGGCGCTGTGGGTCGTACCGGATGAAGGATGAGGACTTGCGATACTCTCGACAGTTCAATTGCTGTGAAATTGTATCTTATCTTTGGTATATAAGTTGCTGAACAGTTGATGATGAGGAGAAGGCAGCAGCATGTTTTGACCCCGCCGCATCCTCAAGGATCCAAACACGCTTCCTGAAGTAGTAAGCAGCCGCGGCATAGTCATCCTTTGAAAGCACTCCGACTCCGAGCATGTTCATCCGATGCGAAGGCCGCATCTTGCAAATCTATCCGTATTCCTTCTCTTCTTTCTCACAGGGCATGTTCAGGACTCGAAGATTGTGAGCGCACTTGCGAGCCTGTAGCCCGGCATGAACGTCATCGCAAATTAATTGTGGAAAAATGTTGCATGTTTCCTGTAAGTTCTATGCGCATGTGCAAATTCATCGTCAATAATAGCGAAGTCCTACATGGGCGTGCAGTAAATATGGTAGCTGAATGGAGCTGTCCAGAAGGAGTAAGCCGCAACGGGTCGGCTAGACCTGCCACTAGCCGTGCACCAAATGTTTGACAAGGCTGCAAACACATTTACTACACCCTCACCACCGCGTTCCCTCAACCAACTCAACACGCGACACCCACAACCCTATACCGCCATTGCTGTAACCTCTACGTGTCACATACAGTAGACTAGCCAATCGACGCAGCAACACAGCAGTCGAAGCAATCTAGACGCGCCTACCACCTTCCTACACCTCAACCACCCCACACCGCGCGCAAAGATGCCGTACAACAACACCCCAATTGCGCCTTCGAAAGAGGTCACCGGTCACGTCTCTCTACCCCGTACGTCCCCCCACCATCATTCCCCCTAAACCCACCTCTACACAGTTAACCCTCCCTCCACATAGTCGCACGCGTCCAAAAAATAATCCACGCCGACCCCGAGCGCCTCAACGTCTCCAAAAACGCCGCCTTCGCCATCGCCCTCGCCACAGAAATGTTCATCCAGCACCTCGCGACCACAACCCACAACGTCGTGAAAACAGAGCGCAAGCCGCGCAGAAACATTCAGTACCGCGACGTTAGCAGCGCGGTGGCCAAGACGGATAATCTGGAGTTTGCGGTTGATGTTGTGCCGAGGACGGTGGTGTATAGGGAGGCGAGGAGGAGGAGGGAGGAGAGGGAGGAGAGGGAGGAGGAGAGGGAGAGGGAAAGGGAGAGGGAGGGGAGGAGGGGAGGGCAGAGGTTGTTGGATGGCGGTGGGGTTTTGTTGGAGAAGGGGGTGGGTGAGGGGAATGCGAATGGCGCGACGGGTACTACTACTACTTCTTCTCCGCCGGCTGCGAAACCCGATGCCGCAGTCGACGCTATGGATATCGACGAGCGCGTGAAGGACAGCGACAAGGAGGAAGATGCTGCTGCTGCTATGCAGCTCGAGATGGAAATGCGTGGGCCGCCGCGCCAAGTGAAGACCGCGAGTCCTGAGGCGAGGAGGCCGACGGGAGGGTTCACGAGCATCAATGGTGCGAAGTGAGGAGGTGGCAGATGGGGCATTGTGTGTGGAGTATCGGGCATGGAATGGCGTTGGTTGAGTTTGTTGGTTGAATGAATGGGGAAATGTCGGTTTCATTGATCTGGATTGGTGTGGTGTGGTGTGGTGCTATCGCCTACCTCGACCACGGTCCTCTAATTCCACATCACCATTCTCATCCTCATCGTCCCCAACACTAAACGCCACATCGCCACCTCCATCCACATCATCCCTCCTACCCCCCACAGCATCCCCACCCCCCATCGCCCCCAACCTAACCCCTCCCCTCCCACTCCCCATCCCAACCCGTTCCAGCACCCCATCAACCCACTCAACCACCCCCCAAAGCCACTCCGCAACCCACTCCATCCCCTCCTCCCCCACCCCCGCA
>Ga0265798_10012733_pt1 | contig 10122 bp, 9 predicted proteins | sample P3T30metagenome_FD_192430 | JGI IMG/M metagenome (GOLD analysis project Ga0265798, IMG submission 192430) | Plant litter microbial communities from East Loma Ridge, Irvine, California - P3 T30 | ecosystem: Environmental > Terrestrial > Plant litter > Unclassified | place: USA: California...
ATTCCGACAGGGACAACCATCCCTCTTTGGTGGGGTTGGCGGCTCTGCCGCCGACGCGTCGATTATTATCGGTTCTGATGTCGTGCCGGATGATTTGACGGCTGGTGATCGCCGCGTCGGCGGCGAAGCCGCCAACCCGACTGGATTCCTTGCCGGCTTATCGGGCGCGCAACAACTCCATTGGTCCGAATAATTCCTGCATGCCCTGATGCTCGATAAAGCTCAGGTTATAAGGATGCTCGGCCAGCGCCTGTGGGAAGGCGGCTGTTTCTGGCAATTTCTGCAACTGCTCGGCGATCTTGCCCCACAAGACCAGCGTCGGCGGTGTCGGCTGCCTGCCCAGCGCCGCCAGCACGGTTTGCAGGAATGGCAACCAGGCGCGGGCGTCGACCACCGGCGCGACATGTTTGCGGAACACCAACGCAGCATTCAGCAGCAGGAAGCCCTGGTCGATCAGATTGGCCTGCAACTGCGATAAAGTCCGGATCGAGCCGTCGGTCAATGCTGCCTGCGCAACCGGCGCCATGGCCGTCCCGCCCGTCGCACCCGCTTGCAATTGGCCGCTCGCTACCAGCAGCATCTTCATGAAGTTGCGCAGCGACGTCGCCCGGTTGACCGGTTTCGACAAGCCAGCCTCGCTCCACAATTCCCCTACCGCGCCATCCATGAAGCTGACCCCGGTTGCGCTGGCGGCGCGCGGGTAAGGCCCCTCGCCCACCAGCACATAGCGCACCTTGTCCAGCGGCTGGGCGAAGGCGGCGAACATGCGGTTCTCGGTCGGCACGTAGTCGTCGATGGCCAGCGCCGGCAGGTAGCCGGGATTGGCGCGCGCCATGGCCTCGAGGCCGGCTTCGAGGGTGGAACGCCAGGAGGCGTCGGCCAGATCCAGCGCTTGCAGGATCGGAGCAGGAATCGCAGTAATCGGCATGGTGAACTGGCAAGAATGAAGAGGCGCGATTGTAGCCCAGGGACGCGGCCCGCTGCGCCGGGCAGCGCCCCTCTACCAGCCTAGCGCAGGCGCCAGGTCAGGCCTGCGTAGACCGCGCGACCGTCTCCAGGAAAGTAATACGCGCCATCAAGCCCGCGCGCATTGGCTTGCACCGCCGTCGTGGCCGCATAGGGGCGGTCGGTCAGGTTGCGGCCTTCGACGAACCAGCGCCAGTGCTTGCCCAGCTCGCCATCGAGCGTCAGGTTCAGCACTGCGAACCCATCGGCTGCGACCGTATTGGCGTGGTCGATCCAGGTGCGCGATGGCTGCCAGTCGACACTTGGTGCAATGCGCAGGCGGGCATCGCGCTGCCATTGCAGCTCGGCGCGCAGCAGATGCGGCGGGACGCCGGCCAGGCGGCGGTTGCCATACACCGCATCGTCGTCGAATTCGAAGTCGTTATACAGATACTGCATACGCAGCTTCCAATCGCGCGCCAGCTTGCCGCTGGCGAACGCTTCGATGCCCTGGTGGATGGTGCGGTCGGCATTGACCGTGCCCAGCGCCGTGCCCTGGGTGTCGGTCAGGGCCAGCAGTTCGCGCCGCACATTGGAGCGGTACACCACCGTATCCCATTCCCAGCCATGCTGGCGTCCGCGCCAGCCGAGTTCTGCCGTCGTCGCGCCCTGCGCGGCGGCCAGCGGACGGGTCGGGCTGTAGACCAGCTCGCCAAACGGCGGCGCCTCGACACTGCCGCTGAGGTTGGCGAACAGTTGCGAATCGGGCGATGCCGCGAACAGCAGGCCCAGTTTCGGCGCGCTGTCAGTGAACTCGACCGCGTAGCTCGATGCCGGCACGATCAGATTGTCGAGGCGGCGCCGCGCCTGCAGCCCTTGCCAGCCGGCCTGCACTGACCAGCGCGCATCCAGGCCGTGGGTGTACTCGGCGTAGACCGTGTCCTGGCGCGCCTTGAGGCGGGTGCGGCCGGTCGAGGCGCCGGCATTGCCGCCGATATTCGCGGAGCGGAATTCCTTGCCGTCCAGGTGGGCCAGCGAGACCCCGGCCACCAGCCGACGCGTCAAAGCGGGCGTGCCGAATTCGATCGCCAGGCGCGAGTCGAGACCGGTATCGTCCATGTCCTGCTCGAGGATGCCCATGGTCATGGCGTGGAAGCGGTCGCGCGCGCTCGCGAACACCGAACTCGTCCAGCGCACCTGGTTGTTCGGCGACCAGGCCAGGCGCAAGGCGGCGCGCTGTTGCCGGAAGTCGTTACCGGCGCCCTGCGCCACATATTGCGGCGCAGCCTGGCGCGGATCGGCATCGAATGCCGCACGGCTCAGGCTGCCCGGCATCTGCATATCGGAATCGATATAAGACAGAAAGCCGCGCAGCTCCAGGGTATCGCTCAGCTGCGCCCCGACATTGCCCGAGACGCGCTCGGTGCGGTAGGCGGATTGCTGGCGCCAGCCATCCTGTTCGCTGCGGCTGACGCTCACGAAGCCATCGAGCGCCTCGTGGCGGCCGGCCAGTTTGACGTGCGCCTGGCGCTGACCGAAGGAGCCCGCTTGCAGACGCACTTCGGCGCCGGGCGCCGTCAGCCCGGTGGGCGACACGAAGTTCACGGCGCCGCCCAGGCCGTTGGCGCCATACTCGAGCGCATTGGCGCCGCGCCAGACTTCGATGTACTGGGTCGCGGCCGGATCGAGCGCCTGGAAATCGCCTGCGCCATCGGCATGGTTGAGCGGAATGCCGTCCTGGTAGAGGCCAATGCCGCGCATCAGGAAGCCGCGCTGGATGCCGGAGCCGCGGATTGACAGCCGCGTCTCTTGCCCGTGGCGGCTCTGGGCCAGCACGCCGGGCGCATACGCCAGGGCATCGGCGGCTGTCGCCGCGCGGCCGTTCAGGTAGCTGTCGGCATCGATCACGGCCGTGCCGCCGGCGCGCCTGGCCAGCTCGGCGCGCGCTTGCTCCAGTTGCTGTGCTGCCGGTGTCTGGCGCGTGGCCGTGATATCGACCTGAGGAACGGTGTCGTCGGTGTGCGCCATGGCGCAGGGAATGCTCGCAATCGTGCCCGCCACGGCGGCGACGCAGATCGTCAGTAATGGGGACCGCATATGATTTGCCTTGATTCTTGAAATGAACAGGAGATGACGGCCGCCCCGGACGCAATGGCCGGGGAAAGTCGTCGCTGTACAGGAGAAATCAGGCGCTGCGAGGGGGCCCGCGTGCGGGCAATGGCGCACCTACGAGCGCCGCGATGTGGGCAGCGACGTAAGGGTGGCGGGCGCAGGCTGGCGCTTGTGGCGCAGGCAACTGCAGGGAGATCACGGCGGGAGGCAGGCTGACTGGCAGACAGAGCGGGCAGTCCATTGAATGCTCGTCAGCCTGTACTGCGGCCCCATCGGCATCGAGGGCGACATACTTGCTGCCACCAGCCGAACAGATCAGCATCATGGTCGTCGGCTGGACCACGGGCGCGGCCACTGCGACACCCAGGCCCAGCACGAACCAGGCCAGGACAAGACGAATCAGCGACAGTGATGAGCGCAAGGCGTGCATATCGAACATTATCGGCCGGCCGCGCTGCCAGCGTCAAATCATCCAAACGGACTCGCCTTGCGCTTGCGCTGGCTCAGACCGGCGTGTTGCGCGAGCGGCGACGCGTCATGAAGCCCATCAAGCCAAGGCCACCGAACAACAGCGCGTAGCTCGACGGCTCCGGCACTTCGGCCACTCCGGCGCTGACCGAGATATTGTCGATCGCCACATCGAAATCGGTGAAGCCGTAGAACCAGCCGGGAACGTAGGTCGAGAACACCAGCTCATCCACGCTGGAGAGCACGTCGGCGAAGGTGCGGTCGGTCGGCAGGCTCGGGCCGTTCGCATCGTCCGGCGAGCCGTAGCCGCCCCAGCCGGCCGGCAAGGCCGCCGCGGTGGTATCGGCGATGGTCACCGACAGGTTTTGCCAGCCTTGGGTGGCGTCGATGCTGCCCAGGTCGAACCAGACGCTGGTGTAAGGCATGCCGGCGGGCGTATTGGCGTAGTCACGTAATTCGACGACGAGGTTGCGCGAGACATTCTGGCCGAAGTAGCTGATCGTGTTGGCGATGATGTCCAGGCCGATCGTCACGCTACCGAGCTTGCTGTAGTCGCCCAGGTAGTTCTGGTTGGTGCTGTTGCTGAAGCTGATCCCAAAGTTATTGATTGTGGTGCGTAGCGAGGGTGCGCCGTTGCCCAGGCTGGTATCGATCCCGGAACCACCAATGCCATCGGCGGGCTGGGTGCCCTCCCATCCCTGCGCACCATTCGAAAAGTCGACAAACGACGACGTTGGTGCAGCGATTGCCGCGCTACCGGTCAGGGAAAGCGCCAATACAAACATTATTTTATGCAGGGTCATGATGGTCCTTTTATCAGACAGTTGAATGACGAATCGATTAACCACTATTGAATCAAGACGTTTCAAATGGATGCGCATTAATTGAAGTGGTGACCGATTCTAGGTCTGACATTTAATAAGGTCCATCACGGACGAGGATTAATTTGTCGTAAATATGTAGGAATTTTCTTAATGAATACGTATTATTCTGAATAGAAACTATTGCTGATTTCCAGCATCCGCATCAAATAAAGTTTGAGTCACGTTTAGTTATACCTACTAAACAAACTGCCGCTTCTGACAATCTAATCAGCTACTTGGATATGTCGCCGCCGCGCCGAGCAAAGACTGCAGGTGAACAGGACGAAAAAAAACCCGGATCTGCCTTCGCAACTCCGGGCCCTTATTCAAAAATCGATATTCTACAAATAAATCCTTCCAGCTTATTCAGTATCCGGCTGATGAGAAGGATGCGCCGCCTTGAATGCCGGCAGCTCAATACACAAGGAATTAATCCGATCGATATTCGGATACGCCGAGACGTCGATATTGAAACGCTGCGCATTGAATACCTGCGGCACCAGATAGCAATCGGCAATGGTCGGATGATCGCCATGGCAGAATGGCCCGGCGCCCGGATCGCGCGCCAGGTGCGCCTCGAGCGATTGCATTCCCTCGATGACCCAGTGCCGATACCACTCGGTCTTGGCCTGGTCCGACAAACCCATGTGCTTGACCAGGTAATTCAGCACGCGCAGGTTGTTGATCGGATGGATGTCGCAGCCAATGATCTGGGCCAGCTCGCGCACCCGCGCCCTTCCCGGCGCATCCTTCGGCAGCAGCGGCGGCTCGGGGTGGATCTCCTCGAGATATTCGATGATCGCCATCGACTGGGTCAGCGTGATGCGGTCGTCCTGAAACGATGGCACCAGGCCGCTCGGGTTGATCTTGCGGTAATCGTCCTGCAGGTGCTGTCCGCCGTCCTTGAGCAGGTGCACCGGCACCGCGTCGTAGGCCATGCCCTTGATATTGAGCGCAATGCGCACCCGGTACGCCGCCGAGCTGCGGAAATACGTGTAGAGCTTCATCGTTGCCTCTCGTGATAACGAACCACTTCCTGGTCGATCGTCCCGAATATGCTGGCGCCGTTCTCGTCCAGCATCTCGATGCGCACCGTGTCGCCAAAGCGCAGGAACGGCGTTTGCGGCTTGCCCTGCTCGATCGTTTCGTACATGCGCACCTCGGCCAGGCAGCAGTAGCCGACGCCACCGTTGTCGACGCTCGAACCATGCAGGCTGCCCTGCTTGTTCGACACCGTGCCGGAACCGATGATGCTGCCCGCGCACAGCTCGCGCGTGCTGGCCGCGTGTGCGACCAACTGGGCAAAGCTGAAGGTCATGTCCTCGCCCGCGTTGGGCCGGCCAAACGCGGCGCCGTTGAGCGTGACCAGCAGCGGCAAATGCAGTTTGCTGTCCTGCCAGGCGCCGCCCAGCTCGTCCGGCGTCACCGCGACCGGCGAGAACGCGCTCGCTGGCTTGGACTGGTAGAAGCCAAAGCCCTTGGCCAGCTCGTTCGGAATCAGGTTACGCAGCGAGACGTCATTGACCAGCATGACCAGGCGGATCGCGCCGGCGGCCTGCTCGAGGCTGGCGCCCATCGGCACGTCGCCCGTGACTACTGCCACCTCGGCCTCGAGGTCGACGCCCCACTCTTCGGACAGCACCGCGATCGGGTCGCACGGCCCGACGAAGGAGTCGCCCCCGCCTTGATACATCAACGGATCGGTGTAGAACGACGCCGGCACCTCGGCATTGCGCGCCTTGCGCACCAGCTCGACGTGGTTGATATACGCCGAGCCGTCGGCCCACTGATAGGCGCGCGGCAGCGGCGAATGGCATTCCTGTTCGATGAACGATTCGGCGCTGTCCGCGTTGCCGTCATTGAGCTGGTCGTAGACCTGCTGCAGGCGTGGCGCGATGCGATCCCAGTCGTCGAGCGCGGCTTGCAGCGTGCGCGCGATGTCCGGTACGGCCTGATAGGTGACGAGGTCGCGGCTGACGACGACCAGCGTGCCGTCGCGGCCGCCGGATTTGAGGGTGGCGAGTTTCATGGGAGTGTCCTTCGATATTGCTGAGCAGCCACCATTAAAAATCAAAACGCACTATCATACAAACAGTATTTTCAACCCGATTTATCGGATTATCTTATGAATCCCACGCTGCGCCAGATGCGCGCCTTCGTCGCCCTGTCCAAGACCGGCAATTTCACCCTTGCCGCCCAGTCGCTGCATGTGACGCAATCGGCGCTGTCGGGCCTGATCAAGGAGCTGGAACAGACCCTGGGCGCGCGCGTGGTCGACCGCAGTACGCGCCGGATCGTGCTGACCGACATTGGCCGCGAACTGTTTCCCCTATTTAGCCAGATGATCGATGATCTGGACGGTGCGCTGGCTAACGTGGCCGATCACACGCGCCTCAAGAAAGGCATCGTGCGCATCGCAGCGCCACAACTGATGTCGTGCACGCTGCTGCCGCAGGCGATCGCCGCCTATCGCGCGCTGCATCCGGCGATCGAGGTGCGCCTGGCCGATACCGAGGTCGAGGGCGTGATTGCGCGCGTGCTGTCGGGCGAGGCCGATGTCGGCGTCGGCCCGGAGCGCATGCCGGCCCCGCCGCTGGACGCGCGGCTGCTGTTCGAGATGCCCTTTGCGCTGGTATTCCCGCAAGGCCACGCGCTGGCGTCGTTGCCGCGCCTGACCTGGCGGGATGTCGCGCGTTATCCGCTGATCTCGCTGCAGGGCCAGTTCACCGAGCGGCTGCTGGACGATATGGCGTCGTCGCTGCGGGAAACGCCACTCAAGCCAGCGCACGAGGTGACCTTCATGACGACCGCGCTGGCGATGGTGAGCGCCGGGCTTGGCGTCACGGCTTGCCTGCCCTATGCCGAGCCGCTGGCAACGCTGTATGGCCTGGTCATGCGGCCGCTGGAAGAGCCGGTACTGTCGCGCCGCTTCCTGGTCTACACCCGCCCGGGACGCTCCCTGTCGCCGGCAGCCGAGAGCTATATAGATTTCCTGTTTGGATATGTAAAACGGTCGCAAAGCCAGAGCGCCTAGCCGCGCTACAATGAACGGCATCTCGTCTTTTCCAGCATTCACGATGTCTCCCAACACGATCGCGATCAACCAGAAGATGAACAAGTTCGATAGCCATGACAGCGTCTGGCTGTTCGGCTACGGCTCCCTGATCTTCAAACCCGACTTCCCTTATCTGGCACGCAAGGCCGCCCATATTGGCGGCTGGACCCGGCGTTTCTGGCAGGGCTCGCACGACCACCGAGGCACCGAGACGGCGCCCGGCCGCGTTGTCACGCTGGTGCCGGAGACCGACGCCGTTTGCCACGGCATGGCTTTCCTGGTTACCCCTGAAGAATTCGCCCATCTCGACCACCGCGAAAAGAACGGCTACCTGCGCCTGGCGACCCAGATGCACTTCGACGACGGCAGCAGCGACGAAGGCATCGTGTACATCGCCACCCACGAGAACGAGGCCTATCTCGGTCCGGCGACTGAACGCAATATCGCGCGCCAGATCGCCTCGGCGCGTGGCCCGAGCGGGCCAAACAGCGAATACCTGCTGGGCCTGGCCCAGGCACTACGCGAACTCGGCAAGCCCGATCCGCACGTCTTCGAGATCGAACGTCACCTGGCCGATTTTGGCGTCAGGCAGCTGCGCGCGTAGCTGCATCGTCTGCCTTGATGGCGACCATCAGCGCGGCGCGCTAGCCTGACCCGTCAGGCGATCATGCCGCCGTCGACAACCAGTTCCGCGCCGCCGACATAGCGGCTGTCTTCGCTGGCCAGGAACAGCGCGGCGTCGGCGATCTCTTCCGGCCGCCCCAGTCGCTTGAACGGGATCTGGCGGGTCAACCCATCCCTCACCTCGTCGCTCGCCTGGTCGAACATCGGTGTATCGGTCGGGCCGGGGCTGAGCACATTGACGCGAATCCCGCGTGGCGCCAACTCGAGCGTCCAGGTGCGGGCATACGAACGCACCGCCGCCTTGCTGGCGGAATAGGTACCGTAACCGGGGTTGCCAATCGACCCTGCGATCGAGCCGATCAGCACGACCGCGCCGCCATCCTTCATGCGCCGTACCGCGCGCTGCACCGTCATGACGAGGCCGTGTACATTCAAAGCGAACGCATCATCAATGTGCGACTCGGTGGTCTCGTCGAGCGTGGCATATGCCGATACGCCGCTCGACGCCACCAGAATATCGAGTTCGACGCCACGGGAATCGATGACCGCGAACAGGCGGTCGAGATCGGCGGCCAGCGTGATATCGCCCTGGATCGCTTCGGCCAGCCCGCCGATGGCCGCGACTGCGTCGTCGAGCTGTTGCTGGCGCCGGCCGGTAATGAACACGCGTGCGCCCTCCTGGGCAAAGCGGCGCGCAATCGCCAAGCCGATGCCGCTGCTGCCGCCTGTCACCAGCACCGTTTTTCCTTCGAGTTTTGACATGCCCACTCCTTCGCATTGATAGGGCTGCCCATGATACATTTCGTATATTTGGTGTCAATTACGCACCTGATACCTAGTAGATATACGAAAGGAAACCGCGATGACGGCAAATCTCGACCTGGCGCTCGCAGAAATCAACGACACCAAGCCGGTGCTGGAACAGATCACCAACAAATGGTCGGTGCTGATCCTGGCCGTGTTGTGTACTCAACCTTCGCGCTTCAACGCGATCAAGCGACGGCTTGACCCGATCACGCACAAGGCGCTGACCGAAGCGTTGCGCCGACTGGAAAGGAATGGATTGGTCGACCGGCATGTACTCGCCACCTCGCCAGTGGCGGTCGAATACTCGATCACGCCCCTTGGACGCACGCTGCAGCAGCCGTTCACCGCCTTGATCGCCTGGGCAAAGGAGCACGGTCACGCCCTGGAGGCAGCACGCGAACAGGCCGACACACGCATGGCCGGCACACCCGCGCCGTAAGTTCGTCGGAGCTGGATGTTCGGGGTGTCAGGCGTTCAGTCGAGCGCCTGCTGGCGCGACTCCGCGTCTACGCACAGGATGGCGACCGCGCCAACGAGCAAGAAGCTCGACAGCATGACCAGCGCCAGCGTGAAGTGGGTAGCCATCACCGGCGCGACGATGGCCGGTGCGAACAGGCCGCCGAAGCGCGCGACGGCGCCGGCCAGGCCCATGCCGCTGGCGCGCAACCGGGTCGGATAGACCTCGGGCGTGAACGCGTACAACGCGCCCCATGTGCCGAGCAGCGCAAAGCTCATCAACAGCGTGGAGCCCACCACCAGGACTGTCGAACTGCCCAGGCTATATCCCAGGCAGCCGACGCTGCTGAGCAGCAGGAAACCGACCAGCGTCGGCTTGCGGCCCCAGCGCTCGACGCCATACGCGGCCAGGGCGAAGCCGGGCAACTGCACCAGCGCCAGCACGATCAGGAATTCCTGGCCGCGCATGAAGCCGAAGCCTTCCGCGCTTAGTCTGATTGGCAAGTAGACGAAGACGCCGTAGTAGGCGATCGAGATCAAGGCCCATGCGGCAAGCAGCGCGATGCTGCGGCGGCGCAGTCCATCGGAAAACAATGACAGCAAGGATGTCGTCACCCGTCGCTCGGGCGCGAGCTTTGGAATCTCCACCTGGCGGCCATTCGTCTTGGCCACGCGCGCCAGCACCGCGCGCGCCTGTTCCGACTTGCCGCTACGGTGCAGGTACATGGGCGACTCGGGAATGTAGAAGCGCAGGACGACGCCGATCAGCGCGGGAATACCGGTCACGAAGAA
>Ga0265798_10012734_pt1 | contig 10122 bp, 9 predicted proteins | sample P3T30metagenome_FD_192430 | JGI IMG/M metagenome (GOLD analysis project Ga0265798, IMG submission 192430) | Plant litter microbial communities from East Loma Ridge, Irvine, California - P3 T30 | ecosystem: Environmental > Terrestrial > Plant litter > Unclassified | place: USA: California...
GGCTGGAAATGTAATTGTGGCAACTGGTTTTTATGATGTGCCTTTACTGATGAAAGTGCCGGGAGAAGATTTACCAAAAGTAACACATTATTATAAAGACCCACATTTATACGCCTTTCAGAATGTAGTGGTAGTTGGTGCCAATAACTCTGGTGTTGATGCCGCTTTAGAAACCTACCGCAAGGGTGCAAATGTAACCATGGTGGTGAGGAGTGGAGAGCTTGGTCCGCATGTTAAATATTGGGTTCGCCCCGATATACAGAACAGGATTAAAGAAGGTGAAGTTACTGCCATTTTCAATTCTGAACTTGTTGAAATAAGGGAGGGTGAAGTGGATATTAAAACTCCAGAAGGGATAAAAACCATTCCAAATGATTTTGTAATTGCAATGACAGGTTACCAGCCAGATTTTTCGATGTTAAGAAAATTCGGTATCGACCTGCCTGAAAGCCTTTGCCCAACCTATAACGAAGAAACCATGGAAACCAACGTAAAAGGTTTATACCTGGCTGGTGTGGTTTGCGGCGGATTAGATACCCACAAACTTTTTATCGAAAACTCGAGGGTGCACGCCGAAATGATTGTGAAAAATATTGTAGGTTAATGCCTTACAAAGTTTGGCCTTGGGGATTAGATTAATATTTAGTAGGCATTGCAGCGTATCGTCATTTCGAGCGGAGTGCAACGCAGTCTAGAACCCGAAGGCTCTGCGAAGCAAAATCTGTTTAAATAGATCTCTCCATTTCGCTGCGCTACAGTCGAGATGACGACCACTCTTTTAGAATTATAAATTATTATCAATAAACAGGAACCTTCAGCGTACTCTCTACAAAACTTTCAATAGCTTTTTCCACACCTGGCAAATCTTTCGAAGTAATATACGATCCCATTACATGGTTACCTGCATTGGGTATAGCTACTTTTCTCTTTAAATTATCAGGCGTACCCAATTCATCGAACATTTTCAGCATGGCATCTACCCGAACTACAGGATCTTGCTCGAGTTCATTTTTATAATAATAAAGCAGCAACACAGGTTGTTTTACCTTTTTAAAGGTTGTTTTGAGCATGCTGCTTTCAATAAATTCTTCCAGTTCTACCAACGATTCTAGCCGGTAATTGGTGTACCAGTATTTTTTATATTCGTTGGTGCGGTCGTCTACTTTACGTTCATCGCCGCCTACTACTTTACGGGCAATCTGTAAGCCCCAGGGGTTGTTTAAAAGCCAGGCATTTTTATCATTAATGGCCACATTTGGCGACATTAAAATCAAACTGTTAATTTCTGGATAGGTTGCCGCTAATTTTAAAGCCACCGTTCCGCCGGTAGAGGTACCCACTAAAATTACTTTTTTACCAAGTTTTTTGCCGATGGCATAAGCCTGTTTACTGGTTTCCCAAAGGCGGTCGGCCGTAAAATATTGCATGGGTGCCAGAGTATCGATACCATGATCGGCCAGACGGGCGAGGTATAAATTGGCATTTAACGCTTTCGCTAAATTTAAGTGCATCGGATTGCCTTCTGTTTTTGATGCCGAAAAACCATGTAAATACACAACGGCATATTCTGTTTGCTGGTGAAGGCTATCGGCCCATACAATTTCAGCTTCGTTGCCAGGTTTGATTTTATGCATGGATTCGATACTGGCTACATAACCGTCCAGGTCTTCCAGATCAGGCACTTTAGTCAGCTCTTCACTAAACACTGGTTTTTTAGGTTTTGGTCCTAACAAATAACCAGCAATAATGAATGCCGAAAGGCCAATAGTTACTTTGTAGCGTTTTTTCATGCCGTTAAATATTGGTTTAAATGTAAAATTTGAATTTTAATAAAGCTAATTTTTAGGGAAATTAATTATTGCTTTGAGGGGACTTTTTACCTGCACTGCCCCATCATGTTAAACCTGATAGCGCCAAATAGCCCACAGCCCGAAGCATGAGGGTGAGGACTATGGGCAATAGCAGGAGCAAAGATGTTAAAGATTGCTATCCTTTGCTTTTCAAATCCTAATAATAAGATCGCAGATTACCTTTTTATGGGAAATTAGCTTAAGTTTGCAATCAAAATTTTTCGACTTAATGCCGGGAATCGAACAGATAAAAACACCTATAGCTGCTGATATTAAAGCGTTTGAAAAGACCTTTAAAGAATCTATGCATAGCGACGCACCGTTGCTGGATAGGATTACCCATTATATTGTAAAGCAAAAAGGCAAACAAATGCGGCCGATGTTCGTATTTTTTGCGGCTAAACTATGTGGCGGAATTACAGAATCAACCCACCGTGGAGCTGCTTTGGTAGAGCTCTTACATACAGCCACTTTGGTGCATGATGATGTGGTAGATAATGCTTATGAACGCCGTGGCTTTTTCTCCATCAATGCTTTATGGAAAAATAAAATTGCCGTTTTGGTTGGAGATTACTTATTGGCCAAAGGATTATTACTTTCGGTAAACAATAATGAACACCGTTTGTTACAAATTGTATCGGAGGCTGTGAAACAGATGAGTGAAGGCGAACTGCTGCAGGTAGAAAAGGTGCGGAGGATGGACATTTCGGAAGATTTATATTTTGATGTAATCCGACAGAAAACCGCTTCTTTAATTGCTTCTTGTTGTGCTGCGGGTGCTGCTTCTGCAGGTGCGAGTGATGAAATAATAGAAAAAATGCGTCTGTTTGGCGAAAAAGTTGGGATTGCCTTTCAGATTAAGGATGACACCTTCGATTTTGGAACTGATGATGTTGGTAAACCTTTGGGTATTGATATTAAGGAGAAGAAAGTAACCTTGCCTTTAATTTATGCCTTAAATAAAGCTGAAAAGACAGAACGCAAGAAAATGATCAACCTGGTGAAAAACCATCAGGACGATCCGGTTAAAATACAGCAGATTATTGATTTTGTAAATGCGCACCAAGGTGTGTATTATGCCAATGAGAAAATGTTGGAGTACCAGAATCAAGCATTTGATATTCTGCACAGTTTTGATGCAGGTGAAGCCAGAACAGGTTTAGAACAACTTGTACTCTACACCACTGAACGTAAAAAATAATGGGTAACGAATTACTTTTTAGCTTAGGTTTTCTTCTTTTTATTGTACTGATTCTTGCTTTGGACCTTGGTCTTTTTAGCAGGAAAGAGCATGTAGTGAGTTTAAAACAAGCGGGGGTAATGAGTTTAATTATGGTGGCCCTAGCCATCGGCTTTTATTTTATCTTGCTGACTGAAGGCCACCAGCTGCATGGAATTAAGGATTTTGCCCACCTTCAGGAGATTGTAACCAAACATCAACATCATATTAAACTGGTTCCAGGCGATTTTGAAGGAAGTTTGGCGGTTTATAAACAAAACCTTGGACTGGAGTTTTTAACGGGTTACGTAATCGAATATGCGCTTTCGGTAGATAATATCTTTGTTATCGTACTCATTTTCTCTGCATTTGCGGTTGAAGAAAAATATTATCACCGTGTATTGTTCTGGGGGATATTGGGCGCTATCATTATGCGTTTCATCTTCATTTTTGTGGGGGCTGCATTAATTACAAAATTTGCTTGGATCCTTTACATTTTCGGCGCTTTCCTGGTGTTTACTGGTGTGAAGATGTTTTTCAGCAAGGAGGAAGATGATAAAATTGATCCCGAAAACCACCCTGTGGTGAAATGGGCTTCGAAAATATTCTCCATTCATCCAAAGTATGAGGGTAAAAATTTCTTTGTTAAAATTAACCATAAAACATTTGTTACACCGTTGTTTTTGGTATTGTTGATTGTAGAATTTACCGATTTGTTATTTGCTGTGGATTCTATTCCTGCTATTTTTGCCGTAACCAAAGATCCTTATATTGTATTTTTTTCTAATATTTTTGCCATCATGGGCTTGCGGTCTATGTTCTTTTTACTGGTAAATATTATCCATAAATTCCATTATCTAAAAACGGGTTTAGCAGTTTTACTGGCTTTTATCGGTGTAAAAATGTTAGGGCATATTTATTTGGAGAAATGGGGATTTACCACTGAGCATTCACTGATTGTGATTTTAAGTATCTTAGTGATCAGTATTGTGGCTTCGTTGGTTTTTCCGAAGAAAAAGGTGCATGCAAAGCCTTAGTTTTATAGTTTTTGTCATTCTGAGCGCAGCGAAGAATCTTTGACTACTATAGAAAGGTGTTTCGCAGGTTGCAGATGCTTCGTGCCTCAGCATGACAGCATGTTATAGGTTACTCAAAAGCAAAATAAACGTTACAGCTGGCAATCTCTATCTAAAATTTGTACTTTCAGCAGATATAACTAAACCTAATGAAATACCTTTTCTCCACCGTCCTTCTTTGCACCACTTTGTTTGCCAATGCACAAGATAAATTTGGCGATGTTTTTGCCAAAATCAATACTGATGTACAACAAAACTCAAGAGCTTATCAAACCTTAAAATATGAAACCGAAACCATCGGTCACCGTTTAACAGGCTCTGCAAACGGGGCAAAGGCAGAGCAATATGCTTTCGATTTATTAAAATCTTATGGTTGCGAGGTGAAATTTCAACCATTTGAAGTAGAAAGCTGGGCAAGAAAAACGATCAATGTAGAAATTGGTTCCGATAAAAATAGTCTAACCAAAATGAAGGCCGTTACACTAGCGCATTCGCCTGTAAGTGCGGATGTTACAGGTGGAATTGTAGATGCAGGTAACGGATTAGAAACAGATTACCAGGCCAGTCCTGGAAAGTTTAAAGGTAAAATTGCACTGATTTATCTGGGGGTGTTGCCTGGCTCTCCTGCGGGTACAAAATCCTTGCACCGTTCTGAAAAAACTGCTATTGCCACAAAATATGGTGCCATTGGTGTAATTATCATCAATACGGTAAAAGATGGTGTGCTTTTAACCGGAACTGCTTCGGTAACAGGTAAACTGATTCCAATACCTGCGGTTTGTATCGGTTTGGAAGATGGAATGGCTTTGAAAGAGAAAATTAAATCGCAGCCGCAAATGGCGCATATCGCCATGACGAATTTTTCCGGCTTAATCAAAGCCCGCAACGTAGTGGCTACTTTTAAAGGAACTGAACTGCCAAAAGATAAAATTGTAGTTGGTGGACATTTGGATAGCTGGGATTTGGCAACTGGTGCTATCGATAATGGAATCGGCTCTTTCGCGATTATGGATATGGCAAGGACTTTTAGGAAACTGAATTTAAAAACCAAACGTACGGTAGAGTTTGTCTTATTTATGGGTGAGGAGCAAGGTTTGTTAGGTTCTAAAGCCTATATCGACCAGGCTAAAAAAGACGGAACCTTAAACCAGGTGAAGTTTATGCTGAACTACGATATGACCAACGACCCGAAAGGTTTCTCTACTTCACGTGCTGAAATGAAGGATCTGTTTACATCCTGGGGAGCTAATATTGTAAAGATTGATACAGGCTTTAAAAACCTGTTTAATGCTGGTGCAGGTTTGCACAGCGATCATCAGCCATTTATGTTAGCAGGTATTCCTACCGGAGGTGGTTTCGGAGGTAAATTGCCAAATAATTCCGGACCATTTTACCATTCCGATGGCGATAGCTTTAAACTGGTTGATGAACAGGAACTTAAAAATACGGTGCGTTATAGTGCCATGTTAACTTATGCATTAGCCAATACACCGAAAATCCCGGTAGGTGTTCAGGGAGAAGAAGAGTTGAGGGCTTTTTTAGAATCTCAGAATTTAAAAGAACCTTTAATGTTAGCTGGGGAGTGGAGATGGAAATAATGATTGGATCGCTTCGCGGGTGATTACCCAGATTTAGGGATTTCACCGATTTTTATAAGCTATGACCGTAATCAGTAAATCGTTTCGGTTGTTGTAGAGAAATCTTTGCGAGAACTGCCTTAAAAGATTTCCGACTTCGCTGTACTTCGCCCGAAATGACGGAAATAAATTTTCGCGGAATTATTCCGACTAAAGCCTGGCGCAAAAGATTAATACAAGAGTATTCGCAAATCAGTACTATCCGCTAATATAGCTTTCCAATTGCGAAATGGTCTGTTTTTGATCGGCAATGATAAACTTTACCACATCGCCGATGGAAACCATTCCTTTTACTTTGTCGTTTTCTACAACTGGTAAATGGCGGATGTGTTTATCCGTCATCAATTCCATACAATGATCAATACTGTCGCTAAACTTGATGGTAATTGGGTTAGCGGTCATGGTTTCTTTAATCAAGGTATCTTTTGATGATTTACCCTGAAGGATGATTTTTCGGGCATAATCGCGTTCAGTGAAAATACCAAGAAGTTGTTCGTCTTCCATCACCAATACGGCACTGATATTTTTTTCTGTCATTACTTTTAAGGCATCCAGAACAGAAATATTTTCTGATACGGAGATAATGACGGCCTGTTTGGTGTCCAGTAAGTGTTTTACGCTTTTCATAAAGTTTTAATTTGGTTATAACAATTTAAGAAATAATTAGCTGGATATCAAAGTTTTATTTTGATGTTTTGGAGATTTTAAAAGAAGTCAAGTTTTTAATATGCACATTGCCATGTCAAACTTGACTTCTTTGGGAGCACATACTGCAGAACCTGATTAATCTAAACCTGACAGGAATGGCAGCTTCCGTCCCGATTTTACATCGGGATTCATCGGAGCTATAATGTATGGCAGGGCCGAACCTGAGCTAAGAATTACATGACTTGCTTTTCAAATTATATTTTATGGATTTTTAAAGTGGTTTTGCATTAATAGTCGTCTGTAATGAACCACCAGACGAATTCTTGGCTGAGGCAAGATGTCCTGTAGTAATTTTACCAACAGAGTATTAAATCTGAATTTCGAATTAACAAAATTAGACGACCAAGTAAGTTTAAATCTTTAACATTATTGAAGAATGACTAAGCACAAAATTGAGAATATAAATTAGCTGTCTATATTTTAATTTTGAAATTGGATGGAGATTATTATTTGTAGAAATATCTGTTATCAATATATGAGCACGTTTACAATATCTTAAAGCTAGTTCTTCAGTAATTTACCAAGTAACACTCATTCTCCGATTTGTTTGTTTGGTTTTTAGGAAATAATCAATTAAGTATCTAGTTAATTGATTATTTTAATATATTTGAATAGACGTCCTTGTATCTAAATGATATCTAATATTTTAAAATTAAACATGAAAAAAATTACAAATGCAGCATTATTAGTGCTGTTAATGGCAAGTGTATCTTGCAAAAAGGATGAAACAAACATCTCAAATCAACAGGAAGTCTTTGTTAACAAAAATGGAAATAAGCTAGCTTATAATGAACCTGCAGGCGGACAAATGGTATTTCTTTTGCCTCAAAATGACGGCAGTTTTATGGCTGCCTGGAAAGCAGGAACGGTAAAGTTAGCTTATGCATCACAGCGCGTAGAACCTTACTTAGATGGTCAGCCTATCGGTAATATGACAATTGTTGAGGTTGGGCAGACATTTAACTCAATTTGGAGTGATGGTCCGTATATTACTGCTGAAAAAGGTTTTGGCATGGGTGGGGGCAGTTCAATCCCTAATCTTAAAGCGGGTTTAGCGCAATACAGAGATAAATATGAAAAATATATTACCAATGCGCGTGATGCATCTGGAGCATTAATTCAACCGAATATTCCATATTTAGCTGATTTCGTATCAGGTGGAGGCGTTGGAAGTGCTGTTTTTTTAGGGAAAGTGGTAATGTGGAGAAACTCGCCGTCACATATGGCTATAGTTCCTTATGATTACGTTGGCCCAAAAGAGGTAATAAATGAAGAATAGTCAATTCTCGCTTCAAATAACTAATTCGATATAATAGTATTTTTCGATCTTTAACTTGGTAGTGGCAAATGTTCAATAAACAGAATTCATAAAATAATATTCCTGTACTTATTGGACATTTGTTATCTGCCATTTTTTATAAAATTGTTCCCGTGGTAATTATACTGGTCTTAGCCTTTTAGATCTGGCTCAGAAATATCGGGGATTTAATGAAAGGGCGTAAATACGGTATAAGGTTAGACTTTTCTTTAAGTATCGAAAATCGGTCTTCTATTTTTACAATCCTCCAACCCACCAACCCTTTAATTATTTGGCTTTCACAAAGGGATGCCGTAACTTTGCATCACATTTAAAAACAAATAATTATGTCATCAGTAGAGACAACCTATATCCCTTACAAAGTTAAGGACATTTCACTGGCAGAATGGGGCCGTAAAGAAATCGGATTAGCCGAAGCAGAAATGCCAGGTTTAATGAGTTTACGTAAAGAATTCGGTCCAACACAACCGTTAAAAGGTGCGCGTATTGCAGGCTGTCTGCACATGACCATCCAAACGGCTGTATTAATCGAAACATTAGTGGCCCTTGGTGCTGAAGTTACCTGGTCATCTTGCAATATTTTTTCTACACAAGATCACGCTGCTGCTGCAATTGCTGCTGCGGGTATTCAGGTTTATGCCTGGAAAGGTTTAAACGAAGAAGAATTTGATTGGTGTATTGAGCAAACTTTACACTTCGGTCCAGAGCAACAACCATTAAACATGATTTTGGATGATGGTGGCGATTTAACCAATATGGTTTTTGATAAATATCCCGAGCTAATTGCAGCAATTAAAGGTTTATCAGAAGAAACTACAACCGGTGTTCACCGTTTATACGAAAGAATGAAAAACGGAACATTGCACTTACCTGCAATTAACGTTAACGATTCAGTTACTAAATCTAAATTCGATAACAAATACGGTTGTCGTGAATCATTAGTTGATGCAATCCGTCGTGCAACTGACGTAATGATGGCTGGTAAAGTTGCTGTTGTTTGTGGTTATGGCGATGTGGGTAAAGGTTCTGCAGAATCGTTAAGCTCACAAGGTGTACGTGTTATTGTAACTGAAATTGACCCAATCTGTGCTTTACAGGCTGCAATGGAAGGTTACGAAGTTAAAAAATTAGCTACAGCGATTAAAGAAGCTGATATCGTGGTAACTACTACAGGTAACTGTGATATCGTTCGCGAGCAACATTTCAGGGCATTAAAAGATAAAGCGATTGTTTGTAACATCGGTCACTTCGATAACGAAATCGATATGGCCTGGTTAAACGGTGCTTATGGCGATACCAAAGTTGAAATTAAACCTCAGGTTGATAAATATACCATCGATGGTAAAGACGTAATCGTTCTTGCTGAAGGTCGTTTAGTTAACCTAGGTTGTGCAACTGGTCACCCAAGTTTTGTAATGAGTAATTCATTTACCAACCAAACTTTGGCTCAACTAGAACTTTGGACTAATACTGGTGCTTATGAAAATAAAGTTTATACTTTACCTAAGCATTTAGACGAAAAAGTAGCCCGTTTACACTTAGAAAAAATCGGTGTAGAATTAGATGTTTTGGATCAACACCAGGCTGATTATATCGGCGTACCGGTTGAAGGTCCTTTTAAAGCAGATACATACAGGTACTAGTTCAGTTTACAGTTTTTAGTTAGCAGTTAACTAAATGCCATAATATCGAAGGGATATGCAATATGCATATCCCTTTTTTTATTCCCCTCTCCCAGAGGGGTGCCTGTAAGGCGGGGTATTTTTAGGTGTTTTTTTGAAAACGTACGTTTAGTGCTCTTGGCAGGCATCAGCCCTGCTATTCATTCCAATCTTTTTGTTGTTCTTCGACTACGCTCAGAATGACAACAAAAAGGATTTTCATTTCTATCAGGTTTATTTTACAAAGTGTGTGGTTCTTTTAACGCTAAAATCCTAAATTTAACAAAACTAAAATAATGAAAAAGTTAATATTTGCCGTTTTACTTGGAGTGTTTTCTGTTGCTGTAAATGCCCAAACCACACCTCAAAAAACTGCAACAGCGAAAGTAATTACCAAACAAGTGGTCGATATTGCCTGTGGTGAATGTCAGTTTAAAATGAAAGGTAAAGATTGCGAGTTAGCTGTTAAAATTAATGGCAAATCTTATTTTGTCGATGGCAAAGGCATCGATGATTTTGGCGATGCCCATGGCAAACACGGTTTTTGCAATGCGGTAAGCAAAGCAGAAGTTACAGGAGAAATTGTAAACAACCGTTTTAAGGCGAAAGAAATAAAGTTATTACCGTTTAAAAAGTAGTTTTACCGCAAAGAA
>Ga0265798_10012735_pt1 | contig 10122 bp, 6 predicted proteins | sample P3T30metagenome_FD_192430 | JGI IMG/M metagenome (GOLD analysis project Ga0265798, IMG submission 192430) | Plant litter microbial communities from East Loma Ridge, Irvine, California - P3 T30 | ecosystem: Environmental > Terrestrial > Plant litter > Unclassified | place: USA: California...
GATCCAGGTGCCTTCCTCGCGACCGGTGGCACAGCCCTAGATGACCTCGGCAAATGACTCATTCATCGTCACCCGATAGGGCGAACGGCTGTGGAAACGCTTCATACTCCGGCTGAGATGAAACTGCTCAGGCAACAGCACTGCACGGGGATCGGGCGACCACCAGAGAATCGGGTCGCCAGAGGAAAACCACGGAAAGATGCCGCGCTGATAAGCGTTAAGTAACCGGGCAGGGGAGAGATCCCCCCCCATGGCCAGCAGGCCGTTTGGCTCACGCAGCGCCATCTCAGGTGGGGGAAACTGCAAAGATTCCCGTGACAGTTGTACCAGTCTCATCGCGTTATGTTACCCATCAGCATTTCGCTAAGACTATAGCGCAATCCGCTGCCGGAAACGCCAGTACCGACCCGCTTTTGAGATTAATTCGGCATGACTTCCCTGTTCAACAATCACGCCATTATCCATCACGCAGATGCGATCCATTTGCTCCAGGCCGCTGAGCCGGTGGGTGACCATTATCACGGTCTTGCCAGCGGTCAGCCGACGCAGCAGGGTGAGGATATGCTGTTCGGTAGTGGCATCCAGTCCTTCGGTGGGTTCATCCAGCAGCCAGAGATCGCCGTCATGCAGTAGCGCACGCGCCAGCGCCAGCCGACGTAGTTCGCCGCCTGACAGCGGACGACCGCCTTCTCCCATCCAGGCGTTTAATTCTTCCGGACTCTCAAGCAGGCGCTGCAGGCCGACGTCATTCAGCACGCGGCGTAACTGCTCATCAGTAGCATCGGGACAGGCCAGCAGTAAGTTATCACGCAGGCTCTGACTGAAGAGATGAACCCGCTGAGTTACCACACTGATGCGCTGACGCAGCGCTGGCTCTGACCATGCGGTGATCGGCAGGTCATTCAGACTGATGACACCGTGCTGGCTATCCCAGCCACGGGTTAACAGCGCCAGCAGAGTAGATTTGCCGCAGCCGGTCGGCCCCAGCAGTGCAATGCGTTCACCGGCTGCCACCTTAAGGGTACAGCGGTTTAACACCTTATCCGGGCGGTCGGGATAGCTGAAGTCGAGCTGATCGATATTGACCGCGAGATGTCCTGGCCGGGCGTCTGAATCTGCCGGAAAGGTGATAGCGGGTGACTGATCGATAATGTCATTGACGCGCTGAGCGGCATTTATCACCTGCGACATGGGCAGAAAGGCCCCCGCAACCGGTGCCAGCGCCTCGAAAGCAGCCAGCGCGCAAAACACCACCAGTGCAATCAGCGAGTCGGGCAACTGCTGCTGGCTGATTGTCGCCGCACTGAGCCAGAGCAACAGTGTGACGGTTACGCCGCTGATCAGCAGCAGCAGGCTTTGTGCCGCAGCCTGTAAGCGCTGTTGCTGGCTCTGTGCCTGCTGCCAGCGCTGTTCATCTTCATCAAGTTGCTGACGCCAGCCCCGCGAGGCACCGTAAAGGGTGAGTTCAGCCTGAGCCGCCAGCCACTGCATCAGTTGTAAGCGCCAGCGGGCGCGCCCACGGGCAATCGCGCCGCCCGCAGGTGATCCCAGACGGTAAAATAGCGCGGGCATCACCACCAGCGTACTCAGCATGATGCCACCCAGCGTCAGTGCCAGCTGAACATCAATGAAGCTCATTCCGAGGGTAACCACGACAATCACCGCCAATGCGCCGATCAGCGGCGAGATGACGCGCAGATAGAGGTGATCCAGCGTATCGACATCGGCCACGAAGCGGTTGAGCAGATCCGCCTGCCGGAACCGCGAAAGCTGGCCCGGCGAAAGGGCCATCAGGCGACTGAAGGTGTGGACACGCAGATGCTGAAGTACCCTGAAAGTTGCATCGTGGCTTACCAGACGTTCAGCATAGCGTGCGGCAGTGCGAATGATGGCTGCGCCACGCACGCCTGCCGCAGGCAGCATATAGTTGAACGTATAGAGACCGGCCACGCCTGCCACTGACGAGGCGGCCAGGAACCAGCCTGAAAGAGTCAGCAGACCGATGCTGGCCAGCAGGGTAACAATCGCCAGCACGATGCCCAGCGCCAGGCGAAAAGGGTGGCGCAGCCAGAGACGAAGAAAAGGACGCAAGGCGGACATCAGCGAATCTCCTGTTGACGATGCTTCAGCATCTCACTGAAAGCACCCGGCAGTTGCGACAACTGCTGCCAGTTACCCTGTTGCACCAGCTTACCGGCTTCCATCACCCAAAGGGTCTGCCAGTGACTCAGCGTATCAATCTGATGGGTAATCATCAGCGTTGTCTGGCGGGCTGCCGCCTGGTTCAGTGCCAGCATCACATGACGTTCACTGAGCGCATCCAGGCTGGCTGCAGGTTCATCGAGCAGCAAAAAGTGCGCGGTTTTATAGAGTGCGCGCGCGACCGCGACCCGCTGGGCCTGACCCACCGACAGCTGATTACCGCCATCGCCTGGCTGGGTGTCAATGCCCTGGGGCAGACGAGGCAGGAACTCATTAATGCCGCACGACTCCAGCAGCGCCGCAAAACGCTCGTCGTCCCAGGCCGCATTCATCACGATGTTGTCGCGCAATGTGGCGGCCGGTAACTGAGGATTCTGTCCTACCCAGCTGAGCTGCTGATGCCAGTCACTCCGTCGTATATCGCGTAGTTCAACGCCATTCGCTTTCAGCGAGCCCTGATAAGGCAGAAAGCCGAGCAGCGCATTCATCAGGGCCGTTTTACCGGCCCCGCTTTGACCGACCAGTGCAATCTGTTCGCCAGCGGCAATCGTAAAAGTAAGCGGACCGCACAACACCTGACCATCAGGCGCACAGACACGCAGATTTTCGGCGGCAAGCGAGATTGAGCGATCGGCAGTGAAGGGCAACTGACCGTCCTGCGGCGCGGTGACTGGCGTCGCCTGCATAAAGGCTTCAAGGGCATCGGCACCGCCTACAGCCTGGGCTTTGGCATGATAGAAAGCGCCGAGATCGCGCAGCGGCTGGAAAAACTCCGGGGCGAGGATCAACACCAGAAAGCCCGCAAACAGCGTCACGCCCTTGCCGTAATCACCGAAATGCAATTCACCCAGATAGGAGAAACCAAAGTAGACGGCCACCACGGCAATCGCTAACGAGGCAAAAAACTCCAGTACGGCAGAGGAGAGAAAAGCTAAGCGCAGTACTTCCATCGTGCGCTGGCGAAAATCGGTGGCGGCGGCGGCAACCGCCTGCTGCTCTGCTGCTCCACGATGAAACAGCCGCAGCGTCTCTCTGCCGCGCAGGCGGTCGAGAAAGTTACCGCTCAGGCGGGCCAGCACCAGGAAATTGCGGCGGTTGGCCTCGGCCGCACCCATCCCGACCAGCGCCATAAACAGCGGAATCAACGGCGCGGTGGCAAACAGGATCAGACCCGCCGTCCAGTTGAGTGGAAAAATAGTCAGCAGAATGCAGCAGGGGATCAGCACCGCCAGGGTCATCTGCGGCAGATAGCGCGCGTAATACTCCTGCATCTCTTCGATCTGCTCCAGCAGCAGCGTCGCCCAGCTGCCGGCTGGCTTTCCCTGAATCCACGCCGGCCCCAGGTCAGACAATCGGTCTAAGACCTGCTGACGTAAAGCCTGACGGATAGCCTGCCCGGCACGATAACCGGTCAGTTCACGGGCATAGTTAATCAGGGCGCGGAGCACAAAGCAGAGCAGTAACAGCAGGATGCTGACGGTGAGGGCTTCGCGCGGCTGCTGGTCAACAATCAGAGCCTGCAGCAGCGAGGCGAGTAAACCCGCCTGAGCAATAATCAGAAGTGCACTTGCCATGCCCAGCAGTGTGTTGAGTCGCAACCAGCGACCGGCAAAATGACGTTGCTGACGAAGCCAGCGGGTAAGGTGCTGCTGCCGCGATTTGTCCATGCGAGACCATGATAAATGTCGATGACGGGTGAAAATGGAAAGACATTTCCATCTCTTCAGGCGCAAGAATCTAGCATGAGAGCAATAAAAAAGGCGACGGAAAAACCGTCGCCTGGAACATTTGAGATCAGAGGGTTAACAACTTACTGATCGTTTTTAACCAGTCCGTCAAGAAAGCGCTCAGCGTCTAACGCAGCCATACAGCCGGTGCCCGCAGAGGTGATCGCCTGACGATAAATATGGTCCATCACATCACCTGCCGCAAAGACGCCAGGGATACTGGTCTGAGTGGCGTTGCCGTGCAGTCCTGACTGAACTTTGATGTAACCGTTCTCCAGCGCCAGCTGACCCTCAAAAATGGCCGTATTCGGGCTGTGTCCGATAGCAACAAAGAGACCCGCCACCTCCAGCGCTTCTGTCTCATCACTGTTCTGGGTAGAACGTAGCGTCAGACCGGTGACGCCCATCTGATCGCCCACCACTTCTTCCAGCGTGCGATGGGTGTGCAGCACGATATTGCCATTGCGCACTTTTTCCATCAGGCGGTCGATCAGGATCTTCTCTGCGCGGAAGCTGTCACGGCGGTGAATAAGGTGCACTTCAGCCGCAATATTCGCCAGGTAGAGCGCCTCTTCCACAGCCGTGTTGCCACCGCCAATCACCGCGACTTTCTGGTTGCGATAGAAGAAGCCGTCACAGGTTGCACAGGCAGAGACGCCTTTGCCTTTGAAGGCCTCTTCGGAAGGCAGACCGAGGTAGCGCGCTGACGCACCGGTGGCGATGATCAGGGCATCTGCCGTGTATTCGCCGCTGTCGCCCGTGAGGCGGAACGGACGGTTCTGCAAATCGACGGTGTGAATGTGATCAAAAATGATCTCAGTATTAAATTTTTCGGCATGCTCATGCATCCGCTCCATCAGCGATGGACCTGTCAGATCGTGCGGGTCACCCGGCCAGTTCTCCACTTCTGTGGTGGTGGTCAGCTGTCCGCCTTTTTCCAGACCCGTGATCAGCACTGGGTTCAGGTTGGCGCGTGCAGCATAAACGGCTGCGGTATAACCCGCTGGGCCGGAGCCCAGAATGAGTAACTTACTGTGTTTGGCCGTACTCATGCGTTCCTCAGTTTCATTCGGCTGACATAGCCTGCGATTGTAGGGAATATCCGGCGACAATGACAAGGCTTCGGCAATTTTGTTAACGATAGCTGCAAACGGCGTAGACGATGAGCGACGGTTTTGCCTGGGCAATGCGCCAAAAGGGGGCAAAACTCGGGTTGAAGGGGTGCAATAGTGGAAAAATAGTCATTTAAAAACAGATACCCAGCGAACTGTCTGGCATCTTGTCCTGAATTTGGTGATTTTACTTTGACAATCGCCTGCGCTTTTGCGAAAACATTATCAGAAGCGAATAACATTTATCGGAACAAAACAGGTTTTCATCGCCCGTTTTGCAGGTAACGCCGAATAAAAGCAGCCTGGTATGGATAATGACGCATGATGTGGACAGACAACATGCGTCATATCGATAGGTGTCAGAACACAGGCTCTGTTAGCTCACTTCAGAAATGCCCCGAACAATGAGCGTTTTCAGGGCGTGGCAGGTAAAGGGAAGGAATTAAGAGAGACAATAATAATGGTAGACAATAAGAAACGCCCCGGGAAAGACCTCGACAGAATTGACAGGAACATTCTGAATGAACTTCAGAAAGATGGTCGCATTTCAAACGTAGAGCTTTCCAAACGCGTAGGCTTATCGCCTACGCCATGTCTTGAGCGCGTGCGCCGTCTCGAACGTCAGGGATTTATTCTTGGCTACACCGCGCAGTTGAACCCGCACTATCTGGATGCGTCGCTGCTGGTGTTCGTTGAGATTACTCTGAATCGTGGTGCACCGGATGTGTTTGAGCAATTTAACGCCGCTGTGCAAAAACTTGAGGAAACTCAAGAGTGTCACCTTGTTTCCGGCGATTTCGACTACCTGCTGAAAACGCGCGTACCTGATATGTCGGCCTACCGTAAGTTGCTGGGTGAAACCCTGTTGCGCCTGCCAGGCGTAAACGACACGCGTACGTATGTGGTGATGGAAGAGGTTAAACAGAGCAATCGGCTGGTGATCAAAACTCGCTGATGCGGGGCAGGTGCAAAACCTGTGAGATTTCGGTACACTCCTGTGCATTCATACAGGATCAGCGTCGGGCTTGCCCGACGCTGTTGCTTCTTACTTTACAGGCACCTGGAGAGTCCTCTTGAGCCAGGAATATACAGAAGATAAAGACGTTTCGTTACAATCAATGAGCAGTGGACGTCGTCTGCTGGAAGCAATGCTCATTCTGGTGGCGCTGTTTGCCATCTACCTGATGGTTTCTCTGGTCAGTTTTAATCCTTCCGACCCGAGCTGGTCGCAAACGGCCTGGCATGAACCTATCCACAATATCGGCGGCAGCGTCGGTGCCTGGCTGGCTGACACCTTACTCTTCATCTTTGGTGTGATGGCGTATGCCATTCCGCCCGTCATCCTGGGTCTGTGCTGGATTGCCTTCCGTCAGCGTGACAGCCAGGATTATTTTGACTACTTTGCCGTCGGGTTACGCTTAATTGGCGTCCTCGCGCTGGTGGTGACGACCTGTGGTATGGCGGCGCTTAACGCCGATGATATCTGGTACTTTGCGTCGGGCGGGGTGATTGGCAGTCTGGTGAGTAATGCTATTGCCCCCTGGTTCAGTCCGGCTGGCGGCACGCTGATGCTGCTCTGCGTCTGGGCGGCAGGCATTACCCTTTACACCGGCTGGTCATGGCTCACCATCGCAGAAAGAATTGGTGGCGTAGTCATGGGCGTACTGACCTTTGCCAGCAACCGCTCACGTCACGATGAACCCTGGCAGGAAGAGGATGACGAGCGGGACGCGCGTGAATACGCGGATGTGCCTGAGCTTCATGCTGCCGATCAGGATGATGATGTGCTACTTTCTGCCCCACGCGCAGCATCTGAGCCCGAACCGTCACAACAGGATCCGCTGCTGGCTAAAGCTGCTGTCGCAACCAGTGCGGCAGTCGCGGCCACCGCTGAAGCCGCCGAGGTGACCCTCGCCCCGGCAGCCACGGTGACGCCTGCTGCTGTAGACGCACCTGCTGCTTCGGTAACAGCTTCGGCGCCTGCCGCGTCAGCGGCATCCATCCCTGCTTCGCCGTCTGCACAACCTGCGTCTGCGTTCGAACAGAACTCGCCTGCACCGCATAGTGCACCGCATAGTGCGGCGCATTCCCCGACTGCGACGCAGCGTGATTCAGCCCCTGCGGCCTCACCACCGCTTTATCACTTTGAAATGCCAGACGAGGCGCCAGCTACGTCGTCATTCAGTGCTTACGACGATGACGAACCTAAAATGGGAAACTGGCGGGATACGCCAGCTATCCCTGCGGCACCTGCAGCAGCAGCGGCCGCCGCTGCAGCCGCTGCAACGGCAGCCCAGTCAACGCGTACTGCGCCTGTTTTCGATTTAGCCCCTGAAACCAGCCTCAATCCTCAGGTTAAACAGGGTATCGGACCGGCGTTGCCGCGTCCTAACCCGGTAAAACTGCCAACCCGTCGTGAGCTGGCCTCTTATGGCATTAAGTTACCTTCTCAGCGCATGGCAGAAGAGAAAGCGAAAACGGAAGAGATCGAACCGGTTAGTGCTGGCTCCGTTTCCTCTGCTCCGGATGCTGAAGAGGCGCTGCAGCAGGCTGAACTGCGTCAGGCCTTCCAGTCTGAACAGCAGCAGCGTTACGGCACCAGCTGGCAGCAGGACGAAGAAGATGAACAGGATGCACAGCAGCAGGATGCACTTGCGCGTCAGTTCGCTGAGCAGCAACAGCAGCGCTACGAGCCAGAAGTGAAAAAAGAGCCGGTATTCAATATTGATACCGCCTCAGAGTTTGATTTTTCACCGATGAAAGATCTGGTGGATGATGGTCCTTCTGAACCGCTGTTTACCATTGCGGCGACGCCAGAACCTGAAGCCCCAGCGGTGTCACACGAACCCTGGCAGCAGGTGAGTGAGGTTGCAAGGCCTCAGGCTCCGGCTCATGTTCCTGCACCAGCCAGCTTTGCCCCGGCAGAGCCTGCCTATAGCGCGCCGGCAGCGCCGCCTGAATCTGACTATGCTGCGCCTGCGGCAACCTCTGCACCCACTTATGGTGCCCCAGCGGCTCCTCAGGCTCCGGCTTACGCTGCGCCTGCCTATGGCACGCCAGCGGCAGCGCCGGTTCAGCCGGTGGAGGAGGCGAAACCTTCACTGCATGACAGCCTGATTCATCCGTTCCTGATGCGCCACGAGCAGCCGCTTGAGAAACCCTCTACGCCACTCCCTTCGCTGGATCTGCTGACCGCTCCACCTGTAGAGGAAGAGCCGGTTGATATGTTCTCGCTGGAGCAGACTGCCCGTCTGGTGGAGTCGCGCTTAGGCGATTATCGCGTCAAAGCGGAGGTGGTCGGCATCTCGCCTGGCCCGGTTATTACCCGTTTCGAACTCGACCTGGCACCGGGCGTGAAAGCGGCGCGTATCTCCAACCTGTCACGCGATCTGGCGCGTTCACTGTCGACGGTAGCGGTTCGTGTAGTAGAAGTGATCCCAGGCAAACCTTACGTGGGTCTGGAACTGCCAAACAAGCATCGTCAGACCGTCTATCTGCGCGAAGTGCTGGATTGCCCTAAATTCCGCGACAACCCTTCACCGCTGGCCGTGGTGCTGGGTAAAGACATTGCCGGTCAGCCGGTGGTGGCCGATCTGGCGAAAATGCCACACTTACTGGTCGCCGGTACTACCGGTTCCGGTAAATCCGTGGGCGTAAACGCCATGATTATCAGCATGCTGTATAAGGCAACGCCGGAAGAAGTTCGCTTCATTATGATCGACCCGAAAATGCTTGAGCTGTCGGTCTATGAAGGCATTCCGCACCTGCTGACCGAAGTCGTTACAGACATGAAGGATGCAGCCAATGCGCTGCGCTGGAGCGTCGGCGAAATGGAACGTCGTTATAAGCTGATGTCGGCACTGGGCGTGCGTAATCTGGCGGGCTACAACGAAAAAGTGGAACAGGCAGAAGCGATGGGTCGCCCGATTCCTGATCCGTTCTGGAAGCCGGGCGACAGCATGGATATGACGCCGCCGGTTCTGGAGAAACTGCCTTATATCGTGGTAATGGTCGATGAGTTTGCCGACCTGATCATGGCAGTCGGTAAAAAGGTGGAAGAGCTGATTGCGCGCCTGGCACAGAAAGCTCGTGCTGCCGGCATCCATCTGGTACTGGCAACACAGCGTCCATCTGTGGATGTCATTACCGGCCTGATTAAAGCGAACATTCCGACGCGTATCGCCTTTACCGTTTCCAGCAAAATTGACTCACGTACCATTCTCGATCAGGGCGGCGCGGAGTCATTGCTGGGGATGGGTGACATGCTCTACATGCCGCCGAACTCCTCGCTGCCGATTCGTGTTCACGGTGCGTTTGTTCGTGACCAGGAAGTGCATGCAGTGGTTCAGGACTGGAAAGCGCGTGGTCGTCCGCAATATATCGACAGCATTACGGCGGGCGAAGAGAGCGAAGGTGCCGGTGGCATCGACAGTGATGAAGAGCTCGATCCGCTGTTCGATCAGGCGGTCGGCTTTGTCGTCGATAAGCGCCGTGCGTCGATTTCAGGCGTTCAGCGTCAGTTCCGCATTGGCTATAACCGCGCGGCACGTATCATTGAACAGATGGAAGCGCAGGGCATCGTCTCTGCACCTGGACACAATGGTAACCGTGAAGTGCTTTCGCCACCGCCACACGACATGTAGCGGCTAAATGTTTTGAAACACAACGCAATGAGCCAGTTCCGACTGGCTCATTGTTTTTATGCGGTTAAACCCCATATCTGAATCAGCTTTCGGTTTTTTCCTCTGTTCTGATGGCGGAGCGGCGGCCAGGCTTAATGCAGTTATCGATGGGAACGTTTAAATAAGGAATTGAAGCAGATGAAATTACGCGTAATCGCTCTTGGCCTGTTGGCCACCTTTTCTTCAGCCAGCGTTCTGGCTGATGCTTCCAGTGATCTGCAACAGCGCCTGAACAAGGTCAGCAGCTTCCACGCCAGCTTCACCCAAAAAGTGACCGACAGCAGCGGCGCGAATGTGCAGGACGGCGAAGGCGAATTGTGGGTAAAACGTCCCAGCCTGTTTAACTGGCACATGACTGCGCCGGACGAAAGCATCATCATCTCCGACGGTAAATCGCTG
>Ga0265798_10012737_pt1 | contig 10120 bp, 9 predicted proteins | sample P3T30metagenome_FD_192430 | JGI IMG/M metagenome (GOLD analysis project Ga0265798, IMG submission 192430) | Plant litter microbial communities from East Loma Ridge, Irvine, California - P3 T30 | ecosystem: Environmental > Terrestrial > Plant litter > Unclassified | place: USA: California...
CAGGCGCCCGACGCCTACCAGCACTTCGACGAACGCGACCACGGCTGGACCAAGGTGGTCCTGCATCCCGGTTCCTAGCGGAGCAGGGCGCTCACCTGCAGAAAAGGCCCACGCTCGCAGGGCGAAAGCGGAGCCGTGGGCTGGCCATGGGGTGAGGGAGCAGTAGCGCCGGCGGCGGTTGCTCAGGGCCACGATGCCGCCCACCACGGCCGTGGCAATGAGCGCCTTGCGCACCAGCCCGGCCGGATTGTGGCGCAGTTCGGAGCGGATGCTCATTTCCGCGAGCACATTGCGTACGTGGCCGTGGCTCAGGTCCTCGACGATGCCCTCGACCATGTTGACGCGGTCGGCGGCGACCAGCATCAGCCAGTGGCGCAGGTCGTTCTCCGGCAACTTGCAGGCCAGGCCTCGGATGGCGCCCGACAGCCACGTGGGCGGCTCGGCCGTGCCGAAGATCGGGGTGATGCCCGGCCGCTCAGGCGAGCAGAACACTTCGACAGTCTGTGCCTGCTGGATCGGCTGTCCTTACGGCACGTGGATGAAGCGTGGCGGCGTGCGCTCCATCGCTTGCCGAGAGCCGGGCCGGACTGCCGAAGCTGAGCAGGCATGCGCACGGGTCGCCGAGCTTTGCAGCGAACGCAGGCAGCGAACGGCCATGCTCGATCTTCGGCTGGGCAGCTCGACGCCAAAGCTGCTGAAGCGGATTGGTCGGCGGTCGCGAAAGAAAGAACATCACGTCGTGATACAGATGTCGCCGCCCGCAGGAACTATCGTCGCAGCGATGAAGTTGAAGATCTTGGTTGCTTGCTCTGAGCTGCACGATGTCCCCAGGATACGTGCACTTGGAAGTAAGCTTGTAAGAAGGCTGCTGAACAGGGCATCTAACAAATTTACTTCCAGAAGAATGTCATATTTGCTTCTGAGAGATTCAGTAAATGAAAGATCTGCCGCTTGGCGCGGCCAGACACTTAACTACGCATAATCTATATTATGTTAAATGCGTTATTGCTGCGAACAGCGTCATCGGGTTGGTGACTCATCTAACCACCCTGTCTCCACTAACTATACCCAAGTCCACAGCACGGCAGACGCATCGTCTGCCGCCTTCACCGAACGCGCTCCTGTGCTCAGGCTCGTCGATTCATGGTTTCGCAACTCGTCGAGTTGCGCTGACAGGCCGCGTTCGATGCACGCCGCCATCAGTCCCTCATCTGTGTACAAGCCGTAGGTGTCCACCAATCGGTAAAACCCATCCGTCATCACCAGTACGCTGGCCCCCGGCGCAAGGTCAATGTTGCGAATGCGCGCCTGGAACGGTCCGTTCGGTGCGAGGCACAGCACACTGGGCGCCGGCGCCGTGTTTTGAAATTCGCGGCGTGCACGCAGCATTGGCAGCATGCGCTCGCGCCGCTGCACCGGATTTTCGATGCCTTCGGTCGTCAAGGTGGCGATGACGTCCTGCAGGACGGCTTCCTGTGGATTCACGAACGGATCCAGATCGACGCAGTCTCCGGCCGCCGTGCGTAGCAAGGTCTTGCAGTCGCCAAGGCTGTACAGCGTGGCCTGCGAGGCATCAATGGTTTGTGCGATCCTCAACCAGGTCATCGCTGCAATCGGCCAGGCGTGCAGCGGTATGCTGCGACCGGCCGTCATCTGCGTGAACAGCGCATGGACACTGGCGATAGCGATGGCCACGCTGTCGTGCTGATCGCGCCCGAACATCAACGTGTTCTCGAGGGCTGTCGTGAACGCATGGACAAACCAGGCAACATCGCCCTGGATTTCATCAATGTAGTCGCGCTCGGCGACCGACGTGCCACCGTCGATCACAACAATATCGGTCAGTCCGTTGGAATTGAATACAGCGATGTGGTCATCATTACGTGGCGAGCCGGGCCTGGCGCCGGCGCAGATATGTTCAATCTTCATCAGACAGTGTAGAGTTCGATCATTGTCTGAACTCTACCCCCGGCGAAGGCGGAGGACAAGCACACACCACCTCGCCCCAGCTTAACTCGACAATATATTCCCTAATGTCGATTGAGATTCGCGTGCTCCGACATCAAGCTCAGAAGCTGAAATCGGTTCAAATAGCCACTACGCCTGTGCAGTTTCAATCTGCGTTACGCGCGCGCGCAGCTTGCGTTCCTCGCTCCACCGTTCCGTCTCATCACGCACAACCGCAACAATGGCCGATACCTCGCCATCCGGCGTATGCAACATCGCAACGGTAAATGCGATCGACAGCGCCTTGCCCTCCTTGTGCAGGGCCGGCACGCGCAGCACGTCGTTGCCGTAGCGAGTCTGCCCCGTCGCCATGGTCTTGTGGTATCCATCCCAATGCCGTTCGCGCTGCCGTTGCGGCACGATCAGATCGAGCGACTGGCCGATGGCCTCCTCTTCGCCGAAGCCGAAGATCCGCGTCGCCGCCCCATTCCAGTAGACAATCGCGCCGGCCGCATCGCACACGATGACACCGTCACCCAGTGCGCCCACCAGCTGTTGAAAATCGAGTCCGCCCTGCATAACCTGCCCTCCTTGAAAAGGCAATGCGCGTCGCAGACGGCCGACGCGCACCTTGCTTCGTGCTACCGAGGAATGAACCGGATCACACCACTTGCTGCTCGTGCAGCGCCGCGATCTGTTTCGAGCTGTAGCCGAGGCTTTCAAGCACCTCGTCGGTGTGCTCGCCCAGCAGCGGCGAGCCGGTGATTTCTACCTTCGTGTCCGAGAACTTGATTGGGCTGCCCACGGTCAGATACTTGCCGCGTTCCTTGTGATCGACCTCGGTGATCGTCCCGCTGGCGCGCAGCGACGGGTCGTTGGCAATCTCCTTCATCGACAGCACCGGGGAGCAAGGAATGTCGAACTCGCGCAAGATGTCCACGGCCTCAAACTTGGTCTTGTCCTTGAGCCACTCTTCGATCGTCCCGAAGATGGAAAAGATCTTGTCCTGGCGCGCCGCCGCCGTCATGTACGCCGGGTCGTCGGTCCACTCTTCTTTGCCGATGGCCTTGCAGATCGGCGCCCAGGCATGGCCCTGGATGGTGAAGTAGATATAGGCGTTGGGGTCGGTTTCCCAGCCTTTGCACTTGAGTACCCAGCCCGGCTGGCCGCCGCCGCCGGCATTTCCGCCGCGTGGCACGACGTCCGAGAAGGTGCCGTGCGGATATTGCGGATATTCTTCCAGGTACCCGACGCGGTCCAGGCGCTGCTGGTCGCGCAGCTTCACCCGGCACAGGTTCAGCACGCTGTCCTGCATCGAGACCGCCACTTTCTGGCCCTTGCCTGTCGTGTCGCGTGCGCGCAAGGCGGTCAGGATCCCGATCGCCAGGTGCATGCCGGTATTGCTGTCGCCCAGTGCGGCCGCGCTGACGGTCGGTGGGCCGTCGTCAAAGCCGGTGGTTGATGCAGCGCCGCCGGCGCACTGCGCCACGTTTTCGTACACTTTCAGGTCTTCGTAGTGGTGCCCGTCGCTGAAGCCCTTCACCGATGCCACGATCATGCCGGGGTTCAGTTCGTTGATGTGCTCCCAGGTGAAGCCCATGCGGTCCAGCGCGCCCGGGCCGAAGTTCTCGACCAGCACGTCCGATTCCTTGATCAGCTTGGTCAGGATTTCCTTGCCCTCGGGCTTCTTGGTATCGAGCGTCAACGACCGTTTATTGCTGTTGAGCATAGTAAAGTACAGGGCGTCCACACCAGGGATGTCGCGCAGCTGCGAGCGCGTGACGTCGCCCGAGCCGGGCCGTTCGACCTTGATTACATCGGCGCCGAACCAGGCCAGCAGCTGCGTGCAGGCGGGGCCGGCCTGCACGTGGGTGAAGTCGATAATCTTGATGCCTTCGAGTGGTTTGCTCATGATGTCAGTCTCCAGTTTGTCGATCGGTATTATTTTTTCGCGCCGCTCTGCGGATTCAGGTTGGTCAGCCGGCCGCTCTCGGTGCCGGCGGTCTCGTCGATCACGGCATTGATCAGGGCTGGCTTGCCGGCGGCGATGGCGTCGATCAGTGCGCGGCTCAGTTCTTCCGGCGTGGTGACGTTGTAGCCAATGCCGCCGAAGGCCTCGATCATCTTGTCGTAGCGGGCATTCTTGACGAATACGGTGGGGGCGACATCCTTGCCGCCGGTGGGGTTGACGTCGGTGCCGCGGTAGACACCATTGTTGTTGAAGATGATGGTCGTCACCGGCAGCTCGTAGCGGCAGATGGTTTCGAGCTCCATGCCGCTGAACCCGAATGCACTATCGCCCTCGATCGCCACCACCGGCTTGCCGCTCACGACGGCCGCGCCGATGGCGTAGCCCATGCCGATGCCCATGATCCCCCAGGTGCCCGAGTCGAAACGCTTGCGCGGCTGGTACTGGTCGATGATGCTGCGGGCGAAGTCGAGCGTATTGGCGCCCTCGTTCACCAGGTTGATGTCGGGGTGCTGTTTGAGCACTTCGCGGATGGCGCCCAGCGCGCCGTGGAAGTTCATCGGCGACACGTCACGGGCCAGCATCGCGGCCATCTTGGACATGTTCTGGTCCTTGCGTTCGGCGATCGGCGCGAGCCATGCCGCGTCCGGCTTGGCGATGCCGGCGGAGTCGAGTCCCGCGAGCAGCGCTGCCACGCACGAACCGATATCGCCGATGAGCGGCGCGGCAATGGCCACGTTGCTGTCGATTTCAGTGGGCGCGATGTCGATTTGGACGAACTGCTTCGGCTTGCCCCAGGTTTTGCCCTTGCCGTGCGCCAGCAGCCAGTTCAGGCGCGCGCCGATGAGAATCACCACGTCGGCCTCGGCCAGCACGTACGAGCGCGCGGCCGATGCTGACTGGGCGTGGGTATCGGGCAATAAACCCTTGGCCATCGACATCGGCAGGTACGGCATCCCGGTGCGCTCGACCAGCGCGCGGATATCGTCATCGGCCTGGGCGTAGGCCGCGCCCTTGCCGAGCAGGATCAGCGGTTTCTTCGCGCCCTTGATCAGTTCCAGCGCGCGCTGCACCGAATCCGGGGCCGGCAACTGGCGCGGCGCCGGGTCGATCACCTTAACCAGCGAGCGCTTGGCGTGGCCCACTTCCAGCGTTTGCGACAGCAGTTGCGCTGGCAGATCGAGATAGACACCGCCCGGGCGCCCCGACACAGCGGCGCGAATCGCCCGCGCGACGCCGATGCCGATGTCCTCGGCCTTGTTGATGCGGTAGGATGCCTTGGCGTACGGCTTGGCGGCATTGAGCTGGTCCATCTCTTCATAGTCGCCCTGCTGCAGGTCGACTATTTCGCGCTCGCTCGAGCCGGAAATGAGGATCATCGGGAAGCAGTTGGTGGTGGCGTTGGCCAGCGCCGTCAGGCCATTGAGAAAGCCCGGCGCCGACACTGTCAGGCAGATGCCTGGCTTTTGCGTCATGTAGCCGGCGATCGCGGCGGCGTTGCCGGCGTTCTGCTCGTGGCGAAAGCCGATGAAGCGCATGCCCTCGGCCTGCGCCAGGCGCGCCAGGTCGGTAATCGGAATGCCGACCAGGCCGAAGATCGTATCGATGTCGTTATGTTTCAGGGCATCGACTACCAGGTGAAAGCCGTCGGTCACTTCTACCGATACATTGTGTGTCATTGATGTCTCCAGTGATTGGCAATCCAGGTGACCTCGCCATAGGTGCGTGTCATCTGCGAAGCATCATATCCAGCAGGTCTGATTTGTCTCATTGACCATGGTCAATTTTCGACGCATGATGTGACAATCCGGTATGCGAACCGCTTGTTGACCAGGTTCTATGACGCTCATTGCCAACCACCCCGAACGCAACATCATCCGTCTGCAGTTGAAGCAGAACGTGATTCTCAAGGAACTGCGCGACAGCGAAATGGCCGCGCTCGAGCCCTACCTGACAATCGTCAATCATCAAAAAGGCGATCTGTTGATGAACCAGGGCGTGCACGAGATGGTCCAGTACTTCATCCTCGATGGCATCCTCAAACGCCTGGTCACGAACCAGGAGGCCAAGGAAATGATCCTGCGCTTCTCGGCCGAGCGCGACATCGAAACGAGCTACGCCGCCTGGTGCCTCAAGACGCCGACGCCCTACAGCATCGTGTGCGTCACCAAGGCGCGCGTGGCCCGCATGCCGCTGTCGCAATGGGTCGATTATCTGCAGAGCCACAGCACGGCCAAGCAGGCGTTCGAACATGAGGTCATGAACCTGATGAGCGGGATCATGGCGCACACGATCACGCTGCACTTGCTCGATGCGCCAGGGCGGGTGCACCGTTTCGTGCGCAAGCACCCTGCCCTGTTCGAGCGCCTGCCGAAGAAGGAGCTGGCCTCGTACCTGCACCTGTCGCCGGAAACACTCAGTCGCCTGAAAAATCGCGGCAAGATCTGAACGGCGCATACGCGACTGCACCGGGCAGCCCGAAATGGCATGCCCGGTGCATTTTTTTTGATCAGCGTATCAAGACGTGACGAGCTTTTGCAGCCGTACCCCGCCCTGCTCTTCATGCATGGTCTGCGCCAGCAGCTTCACCAGCGCATAGGCCGAATCGATGTGTGGCGTCGGGGTGCCGGTCATGCGCGCCAGTTCGATGACCGACCCGACCAGCGCATCGATTTCCAGCCCCCGGCCGGCCTCCACGTCTTGCAGCATCGACGTCTTGTGCTTGCCGATTTTCTCGGCCCCTTCGATGCGCCGGTCCAGCGTGACCCGGAACGTGATCCCCAGCTTGGTGGCCACCGCTTCCGCCTCGCGCATCATGGCCGCGGCCAGGTCGCGCGAGAGCGGGTGCTGGCAGATGTCGACGAGGGTCGAATGCGCCAATGCGCTGATCGGATTGAAGCTGACATTGCCCCACAGCTTGAGCCAGATCTCGGCGCGGATATTGTCCAGCACGGGCGACTTGAAGCCGGCGTGCTGGAAGCAGGCGGACACCGCCTCGACCCGCTCGCTCGACGTGCCGTCCAGTTCCCCCAACGGAAAGCGCGCGCCTTCGGTGTGCTTGATGACGCCCGGCGCGAGCAGTTCGGCGGCCGGATAGACCACGCAGCCGAGCACCCGCTCGGGCGGAATCCGGCGCGCCAGCTCACCGCCGGCGTCGACGCTGTGCACGGTGCGCCCGTCGAATTCGCCGCCATGGCGGTGGAAATACCAGAACGGGATGCCGTTCTGCATCGTCACTACCACCGTGTTCGGGCCGAACAGTTTGCCGATCTGGGCCGACACGCCATCGACCTGGTGCGCCTTCAGTGCCAGGATCACCAGGTCTTGCTGGCCAGCGGCATCGTAGTTGTCCGTCGCGTGTACATTGACCGCGACCTTCTCTTCGCCATCCATTTCGATCAGCTTGATGCCGTTGGCCCGAATGGCCTCCAGGTTGGCGCCCCGGACGATAAACGTCACTTCTTCTCCTGCCAGTGCCAGCCTGGCGCCCACCAGGCCGCCGATTGCTCCCGCACCGATGACTGCGATTTTCATGATCCACCCCTTGCGTTTACTCGAACCGGTTGACGAGCTTTCCGATGCCGCCTATCTCTACTTCGATCAGGCTGCCTGTCCGCATCGAACCCACGCCGACCGACGTGCCGCACAGAACGAGGTCGCCTGGCTCCAAAGTCATGTCCTGTGAAATCTTGCTGACCAGCTCGGCCACCGAAAACACCATGTCGTTGATGGGATAATCCTGGCGGACTTCACCGTTCAGGATCGTGCGCACGACCAGCATCGCCGGGTTCAGGCCGGTGGCGATGACCGGGCCGAACGGACAGAACGTGTCGAAACCCTTGGCGCGCACCCATTGGGGAAAGGTCGGATCGCGCCCGATGATGTCCATGACGGTGACGTCATTGGCGCAGGTATAGCCGAATACGTAGTCGGGCGCGTCCGCCACCGACACGGCCGTGCAACTGCGGCCGATCACGATCGCCAGCTCGCCCTCGAACGCCACCTTGCCGTCGCACAGCGGCTTGCGGATCGTACCGCCCGGCGCGAGGCATGACGTCGGCGGCTTCATCAGATACAGCGGTTCCGCCGGGGGGGCCAGGCCCAGCTTCTGGCCCAGCGCATGGAAGTTGTTCCACATCGCCAGGATCTTGCCGGGCACGACGGGTGCAAGGACCGTGACGTCAGCCAGGCCGATCACGAGGTCGGTGCGGCGGGGACTATCGAACATGTCGCCCTTGAAGATCCGGATCATGTCGCCCTCGAGGGTGCCGAAGCGCACGGTGTCGAGGTGCTGGAAACGTAGCCAGTGATGGATCATGTGCGTGTTCTTTCGTGGGCAAGGAGTCAGGTGGCCTGATTGTGGAAGAACCGCGTCGGCATATCCATGACCACGGTTAAGATTCGAACTTCGTTGGCGCTGGCCTTCAGGCACCGATCTGGCGCTGCTGGAGCTCGGACCAGTTGATCGCCGCGCCCGGACTGCAGCCGGCGGCGCTTAGTTGCGCATGGCAACGCGCCTTGGCGGCCAGGATCGCTCCGATCAAAAATTCGGCGTCGTGCGCGTTCAGGAGGTGCGGCTGGTTTTCGGCCAGGTAATTGCGCAAGCCCGCGCGGTCGTCGTTGCCTGCCGCTGCACTCGCGTAATGCCCGGCATCCCAGTACCAGCTCAGCCCCAGTTCGTGAAAAGCGGCGTTGTAGGCGTTGCGCTGGATAGCGGCAACTGCAGCGGCATCGGTATTAATATCGCTGTGGCTGTGGTGGATCGTCATGTGCGTTCTCCCGGTCGGTGCGTGTGGTTGAGTAACTAGAAATCCATCGTATTCCAGCCAAATGATTAGTAATAGTTAAAGTTTTTAGGGATAATCATAAGCGCATACTTATGCATTGGGAGGCTCGTGAAGAACGCTACGCTGCGTCAACTGAAGGTCTTCGAGGCCGTCGCGCGCCGCCTCAGCTTTTCGCGCGCCGCCGAAGAATTGCACCTGACCCAGCCGGCTGTGTCGATCCAGATCCGGGCCCTGGAAGGCCACGTCGGGCTGGCGTTGTTCGAACAACTGGGCAAGAAAATTTATCTGACCCAAGCGGGCAGCGAATTGCTGCACTTTAGTCGCGCGATCATCGGGCAGTTTGAGGAAGCGCAAGCGGCCATGGCCCAGCTCAAGGGCATCACCGGCGGCAAGCTCAACGTGGCAGTGATCAGCGCCGGCGACTATTTCTTTCCACAGCTAATGGTCGCGTTCGCACGCCAGCATCCAGGTATCGAGCTGAATCTCACAGTGCACAATCGCGAAGAGTTGCTGGGCCGACTGGCAACCAATCTCACCGACCTGGCCGTGATGGTGCGCCCGCCGGCCGGGCCCGATACCCAGAACGATGCCTTCGCCCCGCACCCGTACGTGATCGTCGGCGCGCCCGACCATCCGCTGGCCGGTCACACGGCCATCGCGATAGATGAGGTGATCCGTCACCCATTCGTGATTCGCGAACCAGGCTCCGACACGTGGTATTCGATGGAAGAGGCGTTCGGCCCGCGCGTGGAAGCACTCAATGTCGCGATGGAGATCAAGAGCACCGAAACGATCAAGCAGGCGGTGATCGCCGGCATCGGACTGGGCTTTTTGTCTGCGCACACTGTCGGGCGCGAGCTGGCCTCCGGCAGCCTGGTGGTGCTGGATGTCGTCGGGTTTCCGTTGATGCTCAACTGGTTTGTCGTGCACCGGCGCGAAAAACGGCTGGCGCCGGTGGCGCTGGCGTTCAGGCAATTCTTGCTGGACGAGGGCGCGGCGCGAATTGCCGCGCTGATTCCGCCTCTCGGCGCGGCGTCGTGAATTATTGGTCGCCAGCGACGCCCACCATCAGGGCCCGTACATGGGCCGCGCAACCGCCAGCAAGACCGTCGGCACTGTAACCGCCTTCGAGAATGGACACGAGACGGCCCTGGCAAACGTCGATGGCGATCGCCATGATTTCGCGGGTGATCCAGGCGAAGTCGTCGTTTTCCAGATTCATGCTGGCCAGGGGATCGAGCCGGTGCGCATCGAACCCGGCCGACACGATGATCAGCTCCGGTGCGAAACCGCGCAAGGCAGGCAGCAACACGCTTGCCACCTGCGCGCGAAACAAGGTCGAGTCGCACCCGGCGGGCAACGGCAGATTGACGATATTGCCGCTGGCACCAGTTTCATGCGCGGCGCCCGTCCCCGG
>Ga0265798_10012739_pt1 | contig 10119 bp, 7 predicted proteins | sample P3T30metagenome_FD_192430 | JGI IMG/M metagenome (GOLD analysis project Ga0265798, IMG submission 192430) | Plant litter microbial communities from East Loma Ridge, Irvine, California - P3 T30 | ecosystem: Environmental > Terrestrial > Plant litter > Unclassified | place: USA: California...
GTGAGGCAACCAGCGAGAGCGACTCATGCCTCACCTCCACGCACGATTTGCAGATAGGGCTGCAGATTCAGCAGTTGTTGCGCCGTCGCCTGCATGTATTCCTGCACTGGCTGAGCGGCCACAACCAGCAACGGGCTAAACGCCAGGAGGCCAATCACGACGAGGATTCTGACCCAGTCGGACTCGGCATCTGCCGCCGATTCAGGCGCCGAGCGCCAGAACAGCGTGCTGCCGGCGCGGCCAAGGGCGATGACCATTACCAGCCCAGCGATCAGCACCACCGGCCACAACACCAGCATCTGCTCGCCGGTCTGCGCCGAGCGCAACAGCATCAGCTTGCCGAGGAAGCCGGAAAATGGCGGCAGCCCGGCCACTGAGATAGCGGCCATGAAAAATAACGAGCCGAGTAGCAAAGGTTGCAGCAAACGGGGACCCTCGCGCAGCCGGCCGCGCAGTTCGCCGCGCTGGCGGGCCACCACGTCGGCCAGCAAGAACAGCCCGCCGCACACCCAGGTGCTGTGCACCAGATAGAACAACGCCGCAGCCAGGCTTTCTGGCGTGGCGATCGCCACACCCGCCAGCAACGTGCCGACCGACACGATGACCAGGTAGCCGATCACTCGCTCGAGGCTGCGCATCGCCAACGCACCAGCAGCGCCAACGGCCAACGTGAGCATCGCCAATGGCCAGAGCAGTTCGTCGACCAGGTGAGCAAGGCCACCGGCCTCGCTGCCAAACATCAGCGTGAAGACGCGGATCACCGCATACAGGCCGACCTTGGTCATGATTGCGAACAGCGCCGCTACGGGCGCCGTGGCGGAGGCATAGGCACTGGGAAGCCAGAAGTACAGCGGCAGAATGGCGCCCTTGAGGCCGAACACGATCAGCAGCAGATAGCCAGCCGCTGCGATCAGCGGCTGCCGCTCGACATCCGCGGCGGCGATTTTCACCGCCAGATCAGCCATGTTCAACGTACCCAGCAACCCATAGAGCGTGCCGACGCCAATCAAGAACAGCGACGAAGCGACCAGATTGAGCACCACATAGTGCATCCCGGCCTTGACGCGCTTCGGCCCGCCGCCGTACACCAGCAGCGAGTACGAGGCGATCAGCAGAATCTCGAAGAACACGAAGAGGTTGAACAGATCGCCGGTCAGAAAGGCGCCGTTGATGCCCAGCAACTGGAATTGCAGCAAGGCATGAAAGTTCGGCCCGCGCTCATCGTCGCCCCGAATGGCGTACAGCGCAGCGAACGTGGCCAGCACCGCGGTCACGACCAACATCAGCGCCGCGAGTCGGTCGAGCACCAGCACGATACCGAACGGCGCCTGCCAATTGCCCAGGGCATAGACATGCAGCACGCCGGTGTCGGCCTGCAGCAACAGCCATACACTCAGCGGCAGCAAAGCCAGGGTCGAGCACATCGATATCCAGCGTTTGCCGGTCATCGACAGTCGCGAAAGGATCAACAGCAGGCTGCCAGCGAAGAGCGGCAGCAGGATCGGCAGAATTACCCCATGATTCATCAGCGTGGTTCCTCGCCGTCCACATGATCGGTACTCAACTCACCGAGTGCCCGCAAGGACAGCACCACCACGAAAGCGGTCATGGCAAAACCAATGACGATGGCGGTCAGCACCAACGCCTGAGGAAGCGGATCCCCGTATTCACTGCTTTTGCCGATCACCGCCGGCACGCCGGTGCCCAGGCGGCCCATGCCGAACAGAAACAGGTTCACCGCATAGGAAATGAGGGTCAGCCCCATCACCACCGGATAGATGCGTGCGCGCATCAGCAGATAGACGCCGCTGGACGTGAGCACGCCCAGGGTAATGGCGAATAACGCTTCCATCAAAATACCTCCTTGCTGGATTCGTCCTGACTGACATGGCCGATATTGGACAGGATCAGCAATGTCGCTCCGACGACTGCTAGGTACACGCCAAGGTCGAAAAGCAGCGCTGTGGCCAGCTCGAACTCACCAATCAGCGGCAGGTGGAAATGATTGAACGCGGAGGTCAGGAACGGTGCGCCGAAGACAAAACTGCCCAGGCCGGTCAATGCCGCGATCATCACCCCCAAACCGGCCAGGCTGTGGAAGCTGAATGGCAGGCGGCGCTGTGTCCACTCCACACCATGGGCGACGTATTGCAGAATCAACGCCACGGCGGTGATCAGCCCGGCAATGAATCCGCCACCGGGCAAGTTGTGCCCGCGCAGGAAAATGAAGGCCGACACCAGCAGCGCCATTGGCAAAAGCACGCGAGCGATATTGTCGAGAATCATCGGATGGGCGTCGCGCGACCACTCCTTGCCGTTGGCATCGGTGCGCGGATGCGGCAGATGCAGGCCCGACAGCAGCCCGTAGATACCCACGGCAGCGATCGCCAATACGCAGATCTCGCCCAAGGTATCGAAGCCACGGAAGTCGACCAGAATGACGTTCACCACGTTGGTGCCGCCACCTCCGCTGACACTGTTCTCCAGGAAGAACGAGGAGATGCTGTCGTACGGACGGGTCATGATCGCGTAGGTCAACAGCGCCACCACGATGCCTGCGCCCCCCGCCAACATGAAATCACGCAAACCACGCAGGCTACTGGATTCCATGGGCGTGCGGTCCGGCATGAAGAACAGCGCCAGCACCAGCAGAATGATGGTTACCACTTCGATTGACAGCTGAGTCAGTGCCAGATCAGGCGCGGAGTAGCGTGCAAAGCCCAGCGCCACCATCAGCCCGGCGCAGCTGAGAATCATCAGGGCCTTCAAACGGTTGCGATGGAACACCACGGTCAACACCGCCATCACGCAGAGCACCGCCATGCCGAACGCGGTGATGCCATCCATAGGCGACAGTGGAACCTCACCGCGAAGCCTCTTCAGCGACGACAGCGCTATGGTCAGCAACAGCAGCGCGCTGAACAGCAGCAGGGCTATATAGCGCTGCAACGAACCGCTTTCCAGCAGGCGCGTCAGCTTACGAGCGCCTTTCGCCAAACCGGTGACGCAACGTTCGAATACCTCGAGCGAATTGACCGACGGCAGACCGTTGTACCAACGGAACAGCGGCTCACGGCACAGGTACACGACGATACCGCCGAGTAATGCGATGAAGCTCATCATCAGCGGCAGATTGAAGCCGTGCCAGATCGCCAGGCTGTATTCCGGCACGTGACCGTCGAGGGTCGCAGATACCGCCGAGGCCAGCAGCGGCGCTACCGTATAAGCCGGAACCACGCCTACCAGCAGGCAAATGAACACCAGCACTTCAACCGGTATCTTCATGTAGCGCGGCGGCTCATGAGGCGGGTACTTGGGCAGGTCTTTCGGCTCGCCGTTGAAGAACACGTCGTGAATGAAGCGCAGCGAATAGGCTACCGAGAAGACACCGGCCAGGGTCGCGGCGGCCGGGATCATCCAGTTGAAAATGCCCAACAGGTCCTGATTGAGGGTTTCGCTGAAGAACATCTCCTTGCTGAGGAAGCCATTGAGCAGCGGCACGCCAGCCATGGCGGACGCTGCCACCATGGCTAGCACCGCGGTATGCGGCATGTACTTCCATAACCCGGCGATCTTGCGCATGTCGCGGCTGCCGGTTTCGTGGTCGATGATCCCCGCCGCCATAAACAGCGACGCCTTGAAGGTCGCGTGGTTGATGATGTGGAACAGAGCAGCGACCGTGCCCATGGTCGTGTCCAAGCCAAACAGCAACGTAATCAGGCCCAGGTGACTGATGGTTGAATACGCCAGCAAGCCCTTGAGGTCATGCTGGAACAGCGCCATGCCGGCACCGAACAGCAGCGTCGCCATACCGGTCATGCTGACGAGGTAGAACCACCAGTCCGTACCGGACAGCGCCGGATAAAGACGCGCCAGCAGAAACACCCCGGCCTTGACCATGGTTGCCGAGTGCAGGTAAGCCGATACCGGTGTGGGCGCCGACATGGCTTGCGGCAACCAGAAGTGGAACGGGAACTGCGCGGACTTGGTGAAGACGCCGAGCAGAATCAGGATCAAGGTCAGCGGGTACAGCGAATGGGCGCGGATTACATCGCCCGCCTCCAGCACCTGGCTCAGCTCGAAGCTGCCAGCGATGTTGCCGAGCAGAAGAATACCTGCCAGCAGCGCCAAGCCGCCGCCACCGGTCACCGTCAGTGCCATGCGCGCGCCACGGCGCGCATCGGAACTGCCGCTCCAGAAACCGATCAGCAGGAAGGAAGACAGACTGGTCAGCTCCCAGAACATCAGCATCAGCAGCAGGTTCTCGGAGAGCACCACACCGAGCATGGAGCCCATGAACAACAGCAGATAGGCGAAGAAGCGCCCCATCGGCTCCTGTTTGGCCAGGTAATAACGAGCGTAGAGAATGACCAGCAGACCGATGCCGAGAATCATCAGGGCGAACATGAACCCGAGGCCATCCAGCCGCAAGCTCAGGTCCAGGCCGAGGTTCGTCAGCCACGGATAGCGAACGGTCTGCACCTCACCAGCGAATACGGCCGGTTGCTCCAGCCACAGCAGCACGAGAGCCGCCGCCGGGCCGAGCGCAGCGCCCAGCGCACACAGCGAGCGGCCCATACGGTCGGCCAATAACGGCAGGATGATGCCCAGAAATGGTAAGGCGATGATCAGCGCAAGCGCCATACACTAAACCCCTTGTACAAGCCCGTCATTCAACTGGACGGCCAGTTAGTGTGTGTCAGAAGGCCGGTCGCCAGGCGTCCGGGCCGATCCCTGCGGTAGTTGCGTAAACCCAATCCTGCAGGCGGTGGAACCACCAGTCGCAGCGTCAAGACCAAGTATCCGCACGCGGTGCAGCCCGGTCTACTGACTGGCGAAACAACAGAGGCGTTCGACTTGTTTTTCTGCTCACGGACCGCGGCTGGCACCTGCCGGGAAAACGCCGTCGATTATGCTTAACTATCGACCACGCGTCATGGATAGAATTATTACGAAAGCTATCCCTGCCCTGCGCCGCAAAGCCACACCTTACGCAACGGTCAGCTCAATTGCCCCAAAAAAAGGCCGGACCAGCGAACTGGCCCGACCTTTCCTAGCGACTGCAAACGAAACGCTGGTTCCGTCAGCGCCCCATCAATGGGTGACGCGGCTGGTGCCGTTCACCGTCATGATGCGTACTCGCTCGCCGACGCGGAAGACCTGATTCTCTTCGACTGCCTGCACATAAGCGCGCATGCTGCCGTCGTCTTCACGGACGGTGATTTCCACACCTTGGGTACGTGTGATGCCTTCTTCGGTCGCAGCGCCCAGCAGGCCACCTGCCACGGCACCGATCACCGCCGCGACGGCCGAGCCACGCCCGCCACCGACGCCACTGCCTGCCACACCACCGATCACGGCACCGGCACCGCCACCGATCGGCGTCTTGGTGCCCTCGATTTTGACCGGGCGCAGAGATTCGATGGTGCCCATGCGAACGGTCTGTACCGCGCGTGCTTCATCACGCGAATAGCTGTCGCCAGTCAGACTCGATGCACAGCCGCCGAGAGTGAGAGTCGCTGCGGCAAACAGGACAACGAAAATACCAGGTTTATGCATGACGATTCTCCAGACGTGGACTGATAACGCTATGACAGCACGGTAAGCAGGACGCTCATTCAGAATGCGCAAATTGCACCGCTCGTTCAGAAACGGTACAGCATTGCGCTTCGGCAACGTCACACCTACCAGCGAGTATAGGCAGCGCCGAAACCCGATTGTCGCCATCCCGACGCAGTGCACACTAGCGACCAACAGCCAGCATCGAGCCGCATGAGAAGGCACCATACGGCACTGTGATCAGCTTCTCGCTGCCTGTGCCACGCGCCAGAATCGGGCGAGATCAGCGGCCCGCGCCTCCAGTTCTTCGGCGGCGTGAGCGCACGCGTACTCGAGGCTGATCGGCCCGGGCGCCAGGCTGAACGCTGCCTCGATGCCTGCCTCGCGCACCTGCTGATAGCCATCGCCCAGACTGCCGGCCAGAGCAACCACCGGAACGCCCTGCGCCTGCGCTACCCGTGCCACACCAACCGGGGTTTTGCCATGCAGGCTCTGGGCGTCCAGCCGGCCTTCACCGGTAATGACCAGGTCAGCGCCAGCAACAGCCTCGGCCAGCCCGGAAAGTTCTGCTACCAGTTCGACACCCGGGCGAAAGCGGGCATCGAAGAACGCCTTGGCGGCAAAGCCCAGCCCACCGGCCGCCCCCACGCCCGGGAAATTGCTGAAATCTTCGCCCAGCGCCTCGCTGACCACTTCGGCCATGCGCGCGAGCGCAGCATCCAGCTCCTCGACCTGCGCAGGGTTGGCACCCTTCTGCGGCCCGAACACCGCCGAGGCGCCTCGGGGGCCACACAGCGGATTGTCGACATCTGCAGCCACATCAACCTGTACGTCGTGCAAACGAGCATCGAGTGCACTGAGATCGACGCGCTGCAACTTGGCCAGTGCCGCCCCGCCAGGCCGCAACTCGTTGCCACCGGCGTCGAGAAAGCGTGCGCCGAGCGCGCGCAACAGGCCGCTGCCGCCATCGTTGGTGGCACTGCCGCCGAGGCCGAGAATGATTCGCGTGGCGCCGGCATCCAGCGCTGCCCGAATCAACTCTCCAGTGCCGTAACTGCTGGTTACCCGAGCATCACGCTGTGCGCTCGGCACCCAGTGCAGGCCGCTGGCAGCGGCCATCTCGATGACTGCCGTGCCATCTCCCAGCCATCCCCAGTGGGCCTGTACATGCGTGGCCAAGGGGCCCTGTACAGTCAATTCACGGCGTTCGCCGCCAGTGGCCGCCAGCACCGCATCCACAGTGCCTTCACCGCCGTCGGCCATCGGGCACAAGGCGATTTCGGCATCCGGGTAGACGGCGAGCCAGCCGCGGGCAATGGCCTGAGCAACCCCAGGCGCACTCAGGCTCTCCTTGAACGAATCAGGAGCAATGACGATTTTCATGGAGGCGACCTCGAAAACGGCGGGGCGCCCGCGGGCGCCCCCAAGAGAAACGGCTTACAGCAGTACCAGGCTGAGCAGCCAGACGGTAAGCATGCCGACCACGCCCTGAATCAGGGTGGCCACGGTCTGCGCGCGGTAAGCGACGGCTACCGGCATGCGGCTGAACTGGGTAACCACCCAGAAGAAACTGTCGTTGGCATGCGAAACGGTCATCGCACCCGAGCCGATAGCCATCACGGTGAGTACACGCCCCATCTCGCTATCCAGGCCAAGCTGCGCCATCAGCGGGGCAACCATCGCCGAGGTGGTCACCAGTGCCACCGTGCTCGACCCCTGAGCCGTCTTCAGTGCAGCAGCAACGAGGAACGGCATGAACAGACCGACGCCCAGGCCCGACAGCGTGCTACCCAGGAAACCGCCCAGTGGCGATGCGCTCAGTACCGCGCCGAACGCTCCGCCTGCACCGGTGATGAGCAGGATCGGGGCGGCGGAAACGATGCCTTCGGCGACCCGGTCATGCAGGGCCTGACGCTTGCCGTTGCCCTTGAGCAAGGTGCAGGCCAGGAGCAGGCCGAACAACAGGGCGATCACTGGCTGCCCGCAAAAGCGCAGCACGGCAAACACATCACCCTCACCGAAGGGTTTGCTCGGGAATGCTGCGATCGAGCCGAGGCAGATGAGCAGGATCGGCAGGAAAATTGGCGAGAAGGCCTGCATCGCGCTGGGCAACTGACCGTATTTGGCGCGCAAATCGGCAAAATCTTCGCTGCTGGGCAGCGGTGTACCGTCGTCTACCAGGGCGATGTCCTTACCGACGAAACGGTTCGCCCACAACATGCCGGCCAACGCGGTGACCATCGCGACGAACAGGCCGACGGCAATCACCAGCCCCAGGCTCGATTCAAGCCCCAGGTTGCCAGCGGCGGCGATGGGCCCAGGTGTTGGCGGCACAAAGGTGTGAGTGGCGTACAGGCCTGTCGCCAAAGCGACGCTCATGGCCACCACCGACACTTTCATGCGCGCGGCCAATGCATTCTTCAGCGAGTTGAGGATGACGTACCCGGAGTCACAGAACACCGGAATCGACACCAGGTAGCCGATGATCGACATGGTCAGCGTCGGGAAGCGCTCGCCGAGCAGCTTGATCACCGTCTCCGCCATGGTGATCGCCGCACCGCTGCGTTCGAGAATCACGCCGATGATGGTGCCCAGCACGATCACGATGCCGATATTGCCGAGGATGCCGCCAAAGCCGGTGGCGATGGTCTTGAGAATGTCCTGATGAGGCAGCTGGTAGGCAAAGCCAGCGATCAGGGCAGCTGCCAGCAGTGCAAGAAAGGGGTGGAGCTTGAGACGGGTGGTCGAGAGCACGATGAACGCGATCAATGCGACCAGGATCAGAACCAGAGCCATGCCGGTGTCCTCATTGTTGTTATGGTGGGTGCTACTGCTGCGCATTGTCACTCAGCGGCGTGCATCGGCACCCTGTTCACTCGCACAATCAGCAACGCAAACCAGGCGGCAGTTACTGTGCATGCGCAACATGAGGATAGCTATCCGTTCGGCTCTATCAGCCCCAATCCCAATGAAAGCTGCAAGCGTCGGTCCAGCCGCGTCAGTTCCACACCACTGAGTTCGGCGATGCGTTCGAGGCGATAACGCAAGGTATTGCGATGAATACCCAACGCCGCGGCACAACTTTGCACCTGACCGTCATGCGCGCACCAGGCTTCCAGGGTTTCGCGCAACACACCGTTGCCATCGTGAGCCAACACGTGCTTGAGGGGCGCCAGCCAGCCCTGCAGCAACCAGCTGTTGCGCTGAGAGTGAAGCAGCGTCGGCAGGCGATGCTCCTCCAGCGAGACTAGACGTAATGCGGGATAGCGCGCTCGGGCGAAAGCCTGCAGATCGCGCAGCGCCAGGCAGGCCTGGCGCAGCTGCCCAAGCGACTGCACTGGGTCGCTGATCAGCAGGCGCTTCACGCCCCAGCCGCGTTCATCGGCATTCTCCAGCCAGTGGGCATCATCGCGGCTGGCGGTCAGTGGCCGGCACCAGAGTAGTTCACGCATGCCCAGCGGTGCGCACAAGTACTCGCTCTTGCCACTCAGCGCACCAAGCAGGCGGGCCTGCTGCCCGAGCGGCTCGCCCTGCTCGTCCAGCTCCAGCAGGCACACCTGGCGCGGCCAGCCAAGTGCCAGACCCTGGCGCTCAGCATCTGCAGCAAGGGTATTGAGCGGCACCGCCGGGTCGAACAACTGACGCAACCAGGCGTCCAGCTGGTGCCGCTGCCAATGCCTTTCGGCTTGCAACTGGCGCTGCTCGACCAGCATTTCGGCAGCCATGCGCACCAGCTCGGCATAAGGCCGCACCACCTCCGGCGCGCCGGTAATGCCGAGCACCCCAATCAGGTCATCGTCGTGCAACAACGGCAGGTTGACCCCAGGGCGCACGCCGCGCAGGCACGTAGCGGCCTGCTCGTCGATTTCCACCACGCGACGGTTGGCCAGCACCAGTTGCGCCCCTTCATGGCGGGTATGCAGGCGTGCAGGATCACCACTGCCGATGATCATGCCCTGGGCGTCCATCACGTTGATGTTGTACGGCAAGATAGCCATCGCCCGATCAACGATGTGCTGGGCCAGAGTGGAGTCGAGTTCGAGCATGGCGCGGCCTCGGTAAAGGAAGCCGCCATTGTATGCAGAATGGCTGTTGCGGCGACATGCCGGTCACCGCATCAGCGATGCGGTTTGGGTGGACTCAGGGTGCCAGGCGCTGACGTAACCAGGCTTCGCCGTCACGCCGATAGTCGAGCCGGTCGTGCAGGCGGCTGGCTCGGCCCTGCCAAAACTCGATGCGTTCGGGCAGCAGGCGGTATCCACCCCAGTGTGGCGGGCACTCGGGAGCCTGGTCGGCGAAGCGCTTTTCGGCCTCGGCCAGCAGCCCTTCCAGCTCGCCGCGGTCACGGATCACCCGGCTTTGTGGTGAGGCCCAGGCGCCCAGGCGGCTGCCCAGTGGGCGCACCTGGAAGTAGGCATTGGATTCGGCAGCCGACACCCGCTCTACCCGCCCCTCGATCCGTACCTGGCGCTCCAGCGTCGGCCAGAAAAAAGTCATCGCCGCAAACGGGTTGGCCTGCAACTGCTCGCCCTTGGCGCTCTGGTAATTTCTGAAAAAGGT
>Ga0265798_10012741_pt1 | contig 10118 bp, 9 predicted proteins | sample P3T30metagenome_FD_192430 | JGI IMG/M metagenome (GOLD analysis project Ga0265798, IMG submission 192430) | Plant litter microbial communities from East Loma Ridge, Irvine, California - P3 T30 | ecosystem: Environmental > Terrestrial > Plant litter > Unclassified | place: USA: California...
GCTGCCTTGTACTTCTTAGGAATGTCAACTGAAGCCATGGTTGCGAAGTGCTTGGTATGTTGTGCTTATGCTTGGGATTATGGAAAGAGAAAGTATTGAAGGTAAATTGTTCGACTTGAGAGTGTGTCAACAAAGAATTTATCGATCAAGGTAAGTAAATCAATCACGTACGCCGCGTAAAGGTACATATACTACCCCTCTCCTACGACTCCACACGTTCAACCAAGGACATACGCTCCGAGACGTAAAACCGGAACCCGCCAATACGCATACTCAATCGCGCCGACTCGATCTCTCAAAGTAGTAGTCCCGCATCGAGCCATCTCAAGTGGCGCCGCAAGAGTCCATAGGAGACGCGTCGTGGGACCGAGGCGCGATGGATGTACCCCTCAATGCGGGGCGTAGTGTGCATACGTCAGTGGAGTATATTCCGCGGCGGCACTTGACGCGAACGGTCGTCGAGTCGCACGAACTGCGAAGGGGTTGTTAAAGTTTGTGGTAAGTCAGGTGAGACGTTGGAAGTCGTGAAGGGATGATCACCAGATAGTCTTCAAAAGGTTATCAGGCATGAGACTGAGGCTGCTTCCACTGTCAGCCACCACGGCGCTATTGTCTCACTCCGTAAGATCGTCAATCGATTGCCAATGGAAGACGAGAACACCGACGATTCAAAGTAATAGATGAATTGGATATGGTACAGCTCCGCTGGACATTAACCATTAGATAAAGACGCAGGCGATGCTTTCGCACCACAAACGTTGAGACGCCCCTTACACCATTATAAGCGCTTCCAATCAAAGCGGTAATATCGTACATGAAATCTTTCGTATGAACACGTTGCGGGCGTGAGGAAAGAGTAGGAAACCTAGAGCTCCCTTGAAAGTAGCAGATCCAGCCGAATCCCAAATTCCCCGTTCTCCTTGTATATGCTGTGTGCTGTGCGCTGGCATGTGCCGCGTAAGAATAATGTTCCTGTGGCCGTGACGGCAGGGTATGCAGCTGAGTGATGAATGTATCGGCAAGTGTTTCAGCCAGCAGCTTTCTGAATGAATGGGCTGGCAAGAAGCTCATCAGCACTTGGACGCTTCTCGTGGTCGATGAGGAATGTCTGTCGAAGGAAGTCGCGGGCATCCTCGCCAGCGTTTTCGGGTACTGTAGGGCTTGCGTCACCACTACCACCAATCTTGAAGATGGCCTGCAGCTGGGTGCAATTTGGATGAGGGTGGCTGCCAGTGAACATCTCGACAACGAGACATCCGAGGGACCAGATGTCGGCCTTGCGTGTGTAGGCAGTTTGGCGAACGACTTCCGGGGCCATCCAGAAGACAGAACCCTGGAGCGACACGCGCTGAGCACCCTTCTTGCTACCGCCCAGAGTGGATGCTTCAATGCGCTTGGAGATACCGAAATCGGAGATCTTGACTGAACCCTTGTTGTCAACAAGAATGTTCGCACCCTTGATGTCGCGATGGATGATGTCGCTCGAGTGAAGGTATGATAGACCTTGCAAGATTTGACGAACAAAGTTCTGGATGAGTGACTCGCCAAGGGGTCCATAGTTGATAAGCATGGTGGCTACCGAGCCACCAGGGACGTACTCCAGGAAGATGTTGAGATGGCTTTCGTCAGAGTTCGAACCGAGGTACTGTACGATGTTGTTGTGCTTGAGCTCCCGCAGCAGACCAATCTCGTGCTTGAGGGCTTCGACCATGTTCGTCTTCCTGTGATCCATCTGGGATGTGCCGATCACGGAAGGTAGCTCGACTTGCTTGACAGCCATCAATTCACCCGTCACAGCGTGTAACGCAAGATAGACACTGCCGAAAGAACCCTGGCCGATCAGAGCACCCTTCATGTACTTGACGTTGTCCCAAGAGTCTTGTTCAAGATACTCGGTGAGCTCGTCATCGTCTTCTTCATCGTCTTCTGCGATGGCTTCTGAAAGGCGCTTGTTCAGAGAGTCGCCATTCTCGGTGTTGCTGGTACTGCTGCTGCCAGTCAAGCTGCTTTGACCATCGTCGAAGTATGATTGCTGAGAGGTGTTGCCTTCGGGATCTGTAATAGCCAGAGTATCCGAGCCACTCCCATCACCGAACGAAACGTATGACTTTCGATTTGGCTCCAGAGGTGACTCCTCTTCTAGAGGCTCGAGAACGGAAGAGGCCATGGAATCTCGGTAGCCTGATTGGGAGGGCAACCCAAGTCGCATAACAGACAGAGGTCGAAGAGGACGAGCTGTGCTGCCACTAGCAAGCCAGCTGTCCGCGATGGATGGTAGTGGAGGAGCATCCTTCAGACTCGATGCGACGCTGAAGTTGGAAGCCATGGACAGGCGAGACGCCGCTCTACTAAGGCGGTGCGAACGCCGGATGGACATGCGGACGGTCTTGTCGATCTCGTCCTTGCCAACATCGGGGAAGTAGGAGGTCAGATCCGACGTGATCAGCTCACTGGGCGGCCGAGCACCGTAGAACTGCTTAAGCTTCCGGGCGCGTGCATGAAACTGTGGCGATCGTGCTGGCTCGCCGGGACCCTCGAGATTCTGGGCCGTTGAGTTGATGTGCCGTTCTCGCTCCATGGCTGATGTGGGCGACAGAGGATAGCTCACGGCGGCCAATGACTCGCCAGTCAGCTTCTCGATCTTGGTCTGGCTCCTGTTGCTTGTGGGTACGTATATGTTCTGCGTTTGTTGCAAGTTCTGCTGCTGGTAGATGGCGGCGGCGGCCTTGAGCTGGTCGTCGTCCGGCTCTCCTGCGTGCACCTTGCGGAGGATGAGACGTCCCCTCTCGTGTCGGTTGGCGTCCTTGCACAAGCGGAAGACCTCGATGTCGCTGAGGCGTTCCGAGACTGATGGGTCTGGGTCGGAGCTGTTGAGAATGTAGAAGCAGTAGTTCCTCACTTGGGCCTCGTTGAGATGACCCTTCCTCAGCGTCTTCAGCATCACCTCTTCCGCAGTCTTGCAGCCCTCGATGTTCACAACCGAAGTCCGTCCGCCGTCGTAGATGACCCTGACGAGGGCCTTGTCTTGGGGCAGTATTGCGCCGTTGGTAGCACTGTCTATGCTTGGAGCACCGCGGATGTGGTGGGCGAAGCGTGCGGTTTGTGGGGTTTCGGTAGGCGTGGTTCGTTGGTTCTGCGGGTAGCGGGCTGATGTGCTTGTGCTGGACGCGCTAAGGGGGTGTGCTCCATATGCCGAGGCGAAGTCCTTCTTCGCGATGTCCTTGGGGCTGTTCAGGCCTGCGTGGCGGGCACTCCGTAGGCCGCGGTTCTCCTGGTCGACCATGGGAGAGCCCGGCCGCGAGGGCGACTTGGCTCCGTACGCGTAGCTGCTAAGCTCCGAGTTCGTGATCTGCCGTGACATGCGCTTCTCGGAGCGCGAGCTGGTGGGGATGGAGCGTGCCGAGTGCAGTGGGCGCGGCGAGGAGGACGACGGCGGGGTGTAGGCGTTGTTGTCGAGGACGGCCAGCGACTGCCTGTTCGAGGTGCGGCGCGAGGCCTTCTTGTACTCCTTGTTGCGCAGCTGCTTGGCCTGCGAGCCGATGCGCACGCGGTCGCCGACCTTCTTGATGCCCATGTCGCGGAGGTGCGACTGGTCCATCTCCATGAGGTTCTCGCCGTTGATGTGGTTGTCTGGAGGGGGGCGTTAGTTTGGTGTTGCTTGTGGGTGGGAGGAGTTGTACTCACGCTTGAACAGCTCGACATACTGGCTGCAGTTGATGCGCTTCAGCCAGTCCGAGACCTTGTCTTCGTCCCAATGTCTGTGTACGTCAGCGACACTACCACCACTGAGAGAAGAATGTCATGACATACCGGACAGCGTCGGGGGCGTCGTACATCTCCGAGAACTCCGACTCGGTGGGTGAGGCAAACATGGAGTGGTCGGTTCGCGCATTGGAGGCGTGGCTGCGGTAGTTGGAGATGCTGGAGTTGTACTGAGCCGAGGCCTGCGCGCTGGACCCGCCCAGCGAGGATGTGGGATACGGTGACTTTGAGGCGAGCATGGCCATGTCTTGCACGTCGTGTACGTCGCTCGGTGCGTGCTCATCTACGCATGCTGGGACGCTCGTCGGATGCGGGATTGGATGGCTGGTGGGAGGCGCGGGCTGGCCGGCGGATGTGGTGAGGATGAGTATGACAGCAGACGACGTCGAGTGTCGGCGAGGTGCACCTGTCGACGTGGTACGAGGCCGACGTGTTGAGCCGGATCAAGAGTAGACGCAGCACCAGTATAGACCAGCGACACAGCACAGTGGGAGGTGCGCGCAGACTCCAGTGAGATTAGCAGCGATGCTCCAGGCGTGTCGCGGTGAAGGACAGTCGAGGCAGCAACAGCCAGTCTACACAGTACGCAAGCCTGGCAGGTCTACTCAGAGTCAGAGTGAGCTTCGGTCTCCGGGCCTGTGGTTGGCGATTGGTGATGGGCTACACGCTCTTTGTGCAGGTGCGTGGGGTCGTTCCTTCTCTTTATTGCGGCAGCACCAGTTGGCCCCCGGGATTGTGCTGGCACGAGAGCAAGATGATAGAGAAACAACGCCGCCGTCTCTGGTCACAAATCGAAACAGTTCCTCATGCGCAATCGGAAATGCCTCTCCGTCGTCCGCAACGCGCTGTGGCCGCCTGCAACGCGCTAGGTTTCATGCCCTGCCCGCCATACACGAGAATCCCTCCCATTGGCTGCGAGTGCTCTCCTCCACCGAGACCCCTCCCCATGCACGGCTAGCAGGTCGGATTCAATTAGAAGAAGAACAATATATCCTTGACAGCAACAACCGATCAACAACCGATCGACACCTCAGGGAAACTCTCATTACAATGCAACGCGCTCGCGTAGGAGCTTCTGCTGCTCTACCGAAATAGCCACTTCATGCTCGCTCTGTGCGACAACCAACACGCCACCACGCATGCTCATCAGTAATCTCAGAACTTTGATGAGCAGCTGCATCGTGCATGCCGTATCTGCCTGGCACGTCGCAGAATCTGGTAACAATAACTTCAGCGCCTAGCCGTGCGGATCGGCACAGTATATTTACATCAGCTTGCGCGCCTCTGTCTCAGCTTCAGAGGGCGAATACAGCAGAGCCTCAGCCTTGCATGTGCACAGCTGTAGCCGCCGCTGACACGACCGAGCGACATTATAAGTGGCCGAACGACAATGTTTCTACGGGCCCTTTCTCCCCGTTGTCTCATTGTTTCTTTGCGGCGGGCAGGGCAGACAGGCAAACATCGGTCTGACCGTGCAGACCGTGCAGACCCCGGGCGTTGACGACAAGCATCGCTGGTCGAAACAAAGGCGTGGAAACAATTGTGGAGACTGCACTCCGGCTACCTAGGTATCGTTGACAGCTACCACGTGAGCAAACCCAGCATACCACACACAACACACAGCCTTCACACGGCACAGCGTAACAGTGTTGGTGATCGCTGAAGATACATGCATCATTCACGGTTGGGATCCGCGATCCATTGCTTACTCTGACTGGGCGCTATCGTGACCTTGCAGACGTCATCTTCCATGACGCAAGAAACTGGGATGCGCCTCGAGTTTCTGCAAGATCGAGCAAATCAGCCAGTCAAACATCCTTTGCATTCGCTATCCACCAAACATTGCTTGTTACTGCCCGATCATACTAGATTCAAATCGCTGAGAGCTTTCTGGCGCAGTGTGCGAGCCCTACATACCAGGCTGAGCCCTGCTTGCATGTAGCCCTCTCTCCACTTGTCCAAGATATCTTTGCACCCACACTTACTACCCCACTGTCTTCACGAACTCTGCTGTAAACTGCGCTGCGCACTACGTCCAACGCTCTTGCATGAACCACTACAACAGTAGCAGCGCCAATCTGCTGCAACCAACAAACTTTACCGCCACACCGAAACCGATTCGACCGCGTCATACGCTAAGTACGTCTCGCCATGGCCTACGACAACTATCGCCAACCGGACGCACCGCCTGGGTCCTACCTTTCGCAGGACTACACCCAGACACCGTCTTCATATGACCACGATGCTCAATTCCGAGCATTTGCGCATGATGGGTCGCGGGCACCCTCGAGCGTTACTTCCGATGGTGTGCCACAGCCTTCCCAACTGCCACTTAGGACTGCCATCGGACATGCCTTCGATAAGTCCGACGCAGCGCAGAGCATCGACCCAAACCTCATTGCAGAAATCACCGAGCAAGTCAAAAAGTCAGTGCTGGAAGAAATCAAGATGAGCGCCGCGGCCAATGCGACACAAGCGCAGCCTGTTCACGTAACACCACAATATGTACCACCTTCGCCCGCATCTATCCCGCCACGCGATGTCTATACTCCTCCATCGCCAAAGCACCGCGATAATAGTCATAGCCCCCCAAGCCCAGAAGAGCCGGCTCGCGATCCATTGTTCGACGGGAACCACGATACGCCAACGCCTCGTCAGGGACGGAGTGTACCAATCGATATACCTGGCGAACGACTACCTGCACGCCCCACACCAGCACCCAGGATGGCCACAGAAGACTATACGCCTATAGAGAAAATGTGGCAGCGGCTGTTCGATCCAGATGGTCAGCCTTTGCCACGGTTGGGTAACTTTCTGCGAGGCCTAGCCTTGCATCTTGTCGAGGACTACGAACCCAAGCGAAGTCTGGTCATCACACCCGCCAAGATGCTCAAGTTTTATGAGGAGGTCAGTCTGCGTGATGAGATCTATCCTTGGAGTAGTAAGTCCACATGTTCGTGAATGTTCAGTATTTTGTACTCATACTTGTAGCTATCTTCGGCACTCTCTCATATTCCTCCTTATCCAAGATCTATCGAGACATGCGATGTCAACACCATCTTGTTCAGGAGCACCCTGCCGAACAGCCTTACATTCCTGCTTTGACTCCGGAAGGGTTTCAGGAATGGATGACTGCAATGATTCTGGCTTATCCGGATATCGAGTATGAGCGACTCACAAAGGCAGTCCTAGACATGCCGATCAGCAACGCCGACGATCGCAAGGAGCGATTCCCCAAGGAGATTCCGCGAAGGATGTTCCCACGGATCGAAAATCTCCAAGCCCAGCAGCGCTGTGCCGCAGCACTATCATCTGAAGGCGTCGGCCCTCTCCGCAAGGCACCCACATTTCCTCCACCGCCGCCTAAGAGCCAGCCGTCGAATTCAGTGCCCAATCTGGAGCGCGAGCGGAGTCCTTACGTCTCCCAGCCGGAAACAAGGTCGTTTGGGTCCGAAGACGAGCTCGAGCCGTCATCTGTGCCCATCGAGCGTCAACGGAAGCCCTACGCAGCCACAGCAGGCGGCGGTAAGCTGTATGACGACGACCTCCAGCGTAGCGTGACCGCAGACGCTACAACCCAAGACCAACGTAGACGTAGGCAGTCTACAGCAGCTCAAGGTCCATGGGCGCCACCAACGGATCCTTACTACGATCCAAACAGTCAAGCTCGTACCGGACCGCAAGCAAGCGCTCGCCGTGCCCGAAGCCCCAGCTTCTCCAACCCAAACACCAGGTCTGATCCTACAGTGCGAGATATACCGAGCAGCTACTATGCTTCTAACCTTCACGACTACAATGAAGATCCTCGCCGGTACAGCAAGGAGGCTGAAGCGAAGCGACGTGAACATCGGAGCAGCACGGCTGGCACAAACACTTCTTACGACCCGCAGCCACGGTCCGTGTACGAGGAGGATGAATACCGTGGTCGGAATGGCAGCAATGGGTACGACCCTAGAGGCTACGAGTCGCGTCGCTACTAGCTACTGAGGACGACATGAGAAGGGAGCCCATTACGACGTCACGAAATCTCATATTATGCGCATTGTCAAGGGATACCCAGGGGTTAAAACGAGCATTTCTTTTGTTGTTTGGTTTGCTTGTATACCACTGTGCTTGCGTATTTGGACATACATACCCTTTGTAGCTCTGCGGCCTGCGTGGACGAATTCTGTACATGTATCTACTTTGAGTGTAGGGTGCCACGGCACTAGTCGGTCGCTTTACGGTTGGCTGGTCGTGAAAGTAGGAGCATCGTATATAGCAGAAAATCTTGATCGAACATCGTGTACTCTACGCATAATTTGTAATGTCGTTAAATCTTGAAAGATAGTCATGTGTGCCAAGGCTTGAACGCGTAAAGTGGTCGTCGCGTCGCGTCTCCATCGAACACCACTCGCGCAACATTCACATCAAACTTGCACAGCGCAGAGCACTTCGAACACACAACGCAACACGTCGAACACCAGCGCAATGGCTCTGCTTGTAGATAAACACAGGCCACGGAATCTAGACGCTCTGAACTACCATCCAGACTTGTCAGATCGGCTGCGTGCCCTCGTAAGCAAAATCACTCCCGCGAGTTCCGCTTTTGGCTTCTGACTGTCAATACAGGCTCAAAGTCCAGACTTCCCTCATTTACTCGTATACGGTCCTTCTGGCGCCGGCAAGAAGACTCGTATCATCGCAACATTGAAGGAGCTGTACGGTCCGGGAGTGGAAAAGATTAAGATCGATGCGCGTGTCTTCCAAACCACCTCGAACCGCAAACTCGAGTTCAACATCGTCGCCTCCGTATACCACCTCGAAATCACACCCTCAGACGTCGGCAACTATGACAGAGTAGTCGTCCAGGATCTGCTCAAAGAAGTCGCACAAACACAGCAGGTCGATCTGGGCGCAAAACAACGCTTCAAGGTTGTAGTGATCAATGAGGCAGATCACTTGACGAGAGATGCGCAGGCGGCGCTGAGGAGGACCATGGAGAAGTACAGTCCAAATCTACGGCTGATCCTACTTGCAAACTCTACGAGCAACATCATCGCACCCATCCGGAGTAGGACACTGCTCGTGAGAGTAGCTGCGCCAACAGAGACGGAGATCTGCTCCGTGCTGAAAAACGTGGGCAAGAAGGAGGGCTGGAAGGAGGTGGAGAGTCTGAACCAGAGGATCGCACGGGAGAGCGGGCGGAATCTACGAAAGGCACTGTTGATGTTCGAAGCAGTCCACGCGCAGAAGTACGTCCTCAAATCTCTTCTTGTTTCTTATACACATGCATCATGCTAACATACACCAGCGAGAAAATCACAGACACAACACACATCCCACCGCCCGACTGGGAAGCCCTGATCGAGCAAATCGCACGCCAAATCGTCGAAGAGCGAAGTCCCCAGCGGCTCCTACAAGTCCGCGCCTCACTCTACGACCTCCTTTCGCATTGCATCGACTCGACCACCATCATCAAGACGCTTACATGGAAGCTGATACCGAAGACGGACGATGCGTTGAAGCCAGAGGTCATCAAGTGGGCGGCATTCTACGAGCACAGGTGTAAGATGGGAGCGAAGCAGATTTTCCACTTGGAGGCGTTTGTTGCGAAGTACATGAGGATGTATGAGAGGTATGTTCTGGTGCTGACGGGATTTGGGTGGAAGCTAATCTGTGCAGCTACTCCATGGGTATCGATTTCGACTCAGCATAAGTACGACACGACACGACACGAGTATGCGCAGTCACAAGGAACATCTCATCACTCGCCCATGCATTTGAAGAAGTAGGTGGTACGGTGTCAGGCGTCTATCTGTTCAGCGCGCATGTATTTCGGCGTTGGGCATTACGTCATTAGTTATGTGAGGAGCTTCTTTCCATGAGCACCGGTCATAGCTTCTGTACACCATGACATCGACACCAATTGCACTTTCAAAGCCTCTCACACACTTTCCAAGCTGTTCCACCTTCCTACCACTAAACACACACACACACACACCGTGACACCCTCAAACATGTCAGACAAACTCATGGACATCTCCCCCGGCGGCGAACAAACCCAATACGAAGCTGTCCACACCTTCGTCGAGCCACACAGCAAGCAATCCGGACAACTAGGCAGTGCGCATTCTCACCCTCCCATATACACCCCCCGAATTTTCTCCGCCTTCCTCTCATCTCATCCCCACGTTCCCTCTCTCACACCCACTTACATATCCCACAGACGCCGCAACAGGCACATCCATCACCCCACCCAAGCCTGCACCCAACGAACCCAACACCCAAGGCGTCAGCAAAGCCGACAAGATCCGCTACGGGCAGAGCATACAGGAAGGCGGTATGGGCGGCAAAACGACGAGCTCGACGGGACA
>Ga0265798_10012742_pt1 | contig 10118 bp, 7 predicted proteins | sample P3T30metagenome_FD_192430 | JGI IMG/M metagenome (GOLD analysis project Ga0265798, IMG submission 192430) | Plant litter microbial communities from East Loma Ridge, Irvine, California - P3 T30 | ecosystem: Environmental > Terrestrial > Plant litter > Unclassified | place: USA: California...
TCGTCATCGCCGCCGCCGCCGTCGTCAGCCTCCGGGTCCGAGTAGTCAAGGCCCAGCTCCTCTTCCTCTGAGGAAAGCATCTGGTCATCGTGGGCGGGACCAAAGTCGGGCGATGCATCTGCGTCGGCAGAAAAGGCTCCTGGCGGCAACATCAGCATCTGAGTTCTCTGTATAACCGGATTGATATGTACTACCTTTCAGCATGGTGCTCTTGGGGGGGGTGGTAGTTGTGGCTGGTAGAACGAACACAAACTTTATATCAAGATACACGAGGAACGCGCCTCGGAGTCGGCCGGTCTCCCGCCTGGCCCCGTAACATTTTGTAAATTATGGGTTCGATGACTACATGGCACATGTTTCGCAATGCCCTGGCAGGGATACGTAACAGCAGCGAGCAAGATTATCGAGGCCATGGCCAGGAGTGTTCCTCCAGGGCAAGTCTGCAGGCTACAACTGGACCCCTCCATGCTCGGCTGGTGATGCTACCAATCCGGAGTTAAGTCAACCGATCTACTGCGACAAGCAGTTTGCACCGACTCGATACAGCGTGTTCACCAGCGACCAGCCACTAGGAAATAAGAAACCCCAAATACGCGGGGTCATCCTACTTATCTCGCTTAAAGCACGGAGTAGGTGACGTCGACCAAGATGCGAAATTGAGATGCCCGCAGTCTAACGGTCACGTGTCGGACTTCTTCTAGCGCGACTCAACTTATCCTTACCAAAAATTTCCAGCAAAACGCCTCCAAGATTTGCGTACCGGACAACTGTTGCAACTTTCCCTCAAATCGCCTACCATGTAAGTCTCCGTTCTCATTGAGCCATGTGCATGTGCATGTGCATGTGCATGTTCATATACTCATCTCCCATTCCAGGTTTCTTCTCCGCCGCACTGCTGTCCGCGCCATCAGTGCATCGCCTTCCAAGACATACCTTGCGAAGCCGCGAAGCATCAACACCCTCACCCCATCCGCCTTCCACCTGAGACAACCAATCTGGTCAATTGCTTCCTTCCAGAAGAGATTCGCCAGTGATGATGTGACAAAGACGGAAGAGAACTTTGCGCAAACGGCAGCAGAGGCGCCAATCGATGAGAACCTGACGCCTGCACAAGAACAGGCCCAAGCCAACCCTCAGAATGAGTCTGCTACTGTCGGCGTAGATGCTCTGGAAGCCGCTATTCGCAGCCCCTCTTCAGTCAAGAGCAGCCCTAGGAGCACGGAACCAAACAAGACGCTATATATCGGCAATTTGTACTACGAGGTCACTACGGATCAGCTGAAGCGCGTCTTCAGCCGTTTCGGCGAGGTCGAGTCGGTCAAGATTGTTTACGACAACAGGGGCCTTAGCAGAGGGTAATTTACCTCACTCGAGTTTCCACGTCTTTTACTAACTCTGGCATTAGTTTTGCATACGTCGAGTTTGCGAACTTGGCTGATGCGCAGGCCGCCATTGACAACCTTGACATGCAGGTTTTCGAGGGCCGCAACCTTGTTGTCCAGTACCATTCGCCCAAGCCCAACTCCGCGTCGCGCGTCAGTGGGGGCGCTTACGGGACTAACCCTCCCTCCAAGACTCTCTTCATTGGCAACATGTCCTTTGAGATGTCGGACAAGGACCTCAACGATCTCTTCCGCGACATTCGAAACGTCATGGATGTGCGTGTTGCTATTGACAGGAGAACGGGCCAGCCTAGAGGCTTTGCCCATGCCGATTTCATCGACGTGGCCAGCGCCACCAAAGCCAAGGAGGTTCTCAGCGAGAAGGTCATCTACGGACGACAGCTCCGTGTAGACTTCAGCAAGTCCGGCACAACCGAGCAGCGGGACAAGCGCGCAGATTCTACCCAGGACTAAAGCCCGTGTATCAAAAAGAGGCCTGAACAGGGTGAACAGTGGTGATACAAGGACCACCTCGCGCTTCTACGACGAATGATGGGGTTGTCAGTGGTCGATATATCTGTACGATTTGCACGACTGGCATCTTTGCCTCATTCCTGGGTAACTTGACGGTAGATTAGGTCTCATGTATCATAAAGGGCAGCGTCCGGCGTTTTTACTCTCCACTTTTCTTGTAAGTGGCTCGGAGGGTGAATAGTTGACTTCAAACAATGGATTTTTACTATTGCAAACTATAACACAAATGCCGTGCTTGACATGCCAACGCTACGCAAGCGGGCGAAGTTTGTTACCGACAACGGGTGTGGCGGCCAGGAACGAATGGAGCGGCGACCTCGGCTCTGCCCCGCGTGCCACCACCCATCGCTCGGCATCTGTTGCTGATCAATTAAGTCGGTCGACGCGTCTCTTGCATCTGCCCAGCCCCAACCCCGACTCGGACTTGTACACGTACTCTCTCTCTCTCTCTTTATCTTTTGGTAGATTCGTCTCAACTGGCCTATAGCAAACCTTTCTCCTTCCTTTTGTCACAATGTCCTTTCTCGGCGGCGCAGAATGTTCAACGGGCGCCAACCCGCTCAGTCAATTCACCAAACATGTGCAAGATGACAAGTCACTGCAGAGAGACCGACTGGTCGGGCGGGGGCCTGGCGGAATGCAAGAGGGTATGCGAAGCCAGCAAATGGGCGGCCCGTCAGATGCTGTAAGTTACTGGCAGCCACAGCAAGTGCGTCCAAGTGCCGGCTAACCATGAGGCGGATAGATGATGAACGAATTCATGAACCAAAATGCCCAACTCCCTCAAGGACCCGGGCCCGCCTCCCCATTCGCCATGGAGCAGATGCGCAGAGAGTTGGAGCGGGCACAGCACAGCGCATCGCCAGCATGGGCCGCCGAGTTCGACCCAGGTATGCAGGCACCACAGATGGGACCAGCCATGCAGGAAAGACCGGCTGGCTTCAACCCCGCGGAGTTTGCACAGTTCCAACAGATGAACTCTACCGCTCGGACGGCGAGTCCAACGATGGCTTCACAACCTTCCATGACGGGATACCAACGCCCCATGTACGGCATGGGCATGAACGGCATGGGCATGGGAATGGGAATGGGCGGCATGAGCATGATGCAGCAGCCATATGCCCCACAAAACTTCCAGCAGCCCATGCAGGAAGGCAAGGGCAAAGGCCGCATGGTGGAGCTCGACGACCAAGACTGGGAAGCCCAATTTGCCGAGCTGGAGAAGACGGACGACCTGAGTGCTCTTGATGCCGAGGCGAACAAGGCCATGGAGGCTGAGCTGAACGAAATGGACAGGTCAGTAGAGAAAGATGCCGTTGACTTTGACGATTTCGAGTCCATCTGGAAGGGAATCCAAGCTGAGACTGAACATGCTAGGCAACTGGTCAACGAGGAAAACTATGTCGAAGGACACATGGGCGATCTTGACCAGTGGGAGGGCTTCGATGGGCTCAACACGCATTCGGTTCGCGATCCCGCCATGGGCGACTACCTGTTTGAAGAAGACAATCTTTTCAAGGCCGTTACGAACCCCTTTGAAGAGGGCGTCAAGATTATGGAGAATGGGGGAAACCTGTCCCTGGCTGCCCTCGCTTTCGAAGCCGCAGTCCAGAAAGATCCAAATCACATTGCTGCTTGGGTAAGGCTTGGAGAGTCACAGGCACAGAATGAGAAGGAAACACCAGCTATTCGCGCCCTAGAACACGCGCTGAAGCAAGATCCGTCGAATCTGGAAGCCCTAATGGGCCTGGCCGTATCCTACACAAACGAGGGCTACGAAAGCACCGCATACCGGACTCTAGAACGCTGGCTTGCTACGAAATACCCCTCCCTAATCAAAGAACCCCTCTCCTCGGATGCTGAAATGGGCTTCACCGACCGCCATCTCCTCCATGAAAAGGTAACCAACCTCTTCATTCAAGCCGCGCAGCTGTCTCCCTCAGGCGAGCAAATGGACCCGGACGTCCAAGTCGGCCTCGGCGTCCTTTTCTATGGTGTAGAAGAATACGATAAAGCCGTTGACTGCTTCGGTGCCGCCCTCGCGTCAACTGAATCCGGCGTCTCAAACTCGTCATCCCAAGTCCACCTCCTCTGGAACCGTCTCGGGGCCACGCTCGCAAACTCTGGCCGCAGTGAAGAAGCCATAGATGCCTATTCGCGCGCCCTTGCACTCCGCCCCAACTTTGTCCGCGCTAGATACAACCTCGGCGTCTCATGCATCAACATTGGATGCTATACAGAAGCAGCACAACATCTTCTCGGCGCGCTCGCCATGCACAAGGTCGTGGAACGCGAGGGCAAGGAGAAAGCGAGAGAGGTTGTCGGTGAGGGCGTGTCGGAATCTCAGCTCGATAACATGATTCATCAGAACCAATCGACTAATTTGTACGATACGCTACGTAGGGTGTTTGGCCAAATGGGTAGGCGCGACCTTAGTGATATGGTGGGTCCTGGCATGGATGTTGAGCGTTTTCGAGGCGAGTTTGAGTTTTGATCGATTTGAAGAAGATGGGAGAGAGAGGAAGGGTGAGAGTGGGTTGTTTCATATACCAAAGGGCAAGGAAGAAGACGACGCAGATGGAGTTGCAAAAACGGAAAAGATGCAAAATCCCGATGGTGCAAATTATGATTCCTGGCTCCTGCAACGTAGAGTCAAGGTTAAACGACCCCACGACGACGACGTCGATTGGATCAATCTTCTTGGCGATGGTGACGGTGATGAATTGGGCGATAGCTGTTGTTTCGGCACAAGGACCGTTCAGGTTGGTGCTAATGATGATTGTATCTGGAAGATGCATGGAGCGCGGGACTTGACTTGATTTCACCTGACTTTCCGGGTGGATCCAATGAGTCCTCTTGTCTTTTTTCTTTGAAAAACAAAAAGAGAGGGCACTGCCATGATGCCGCAATAGTAAGATGGGATTAGTACATGTAGCAACCCGGGATGAATCGCTACCGTCATTATCGTCATCATATGAAATGAATAAGTTACCAAAGATAATCTCAAATCAAGAATGAAACGCCCATTTCTTCACAACGGGACATGACATGTACACATATACACAAATATACACACACGTTAGCACACACATATTATCACACTTGAATGAATTCCTAATACATATGAGAAGAGTAAAAACCTAACCAAATGATAAAGAAACCAAACCTCTTGAAGACTCTTTGCCGGTTTTGAAACAAGAAAGAAAACTCTTGTAATCTCATAGAGTCTGCCATTACACATGCACTTCCACGAGTTTTTTTGTATTCCTTCCCTAGATGCGAGAGACAGAAAACAATATTACCCCACAATGAGAAATAGATGAGGTACCACACAACAATTTCCCTCAGTCCCAACTCCAATAACCGAACCGAACCTAACCTAACCTGACTTCACCCCAGTCATCTATTTGGCAAAGTGCAAATCATACCCGAGCCACTTCCTCATCTGAACTTGCGAGATGGAAAGACCAGGGCTACCGTACGTAAGCGGCGCGAAGAAGAGGAAGCACCAAAGCACGGCTGCGAGAATAACACCGCACGCGATCCAACTACCCATCAGACTTGAAGTAGCGACGCGTTCGCGCACAGGACGAGAGCGGGTGCGGCGATGGCCTTTGACTGCGCCGGGTGTCTCCGGGTCCTGCGGCTCAATGCAAAAGACAAACTCGACCAAGGCGCCCGTGACGAGGCAGGAAGCAAGATGGGCAGGGAGGTAGTGGTGCAGGAAGAGCTGGCGACCCATGATGTAAAAGGGGATGTAGTGAGCGGCCCAAGTGAGGAAGAAGAAGCCAGTTGAGTTGTACAGACGCGAGCGAGTGCCTACAGTGAAGAAAGTTAGAACCTCCCCTTCAAATACAAGTGCCATGAAAAAAGCAAAGAGCCTAGGCTTCTTATACGAAAGAGCAAACTTACGGTCGTCGAGAGCGTCCATACCACGGCGGAGCGCCAATTGGTCGGCGCCGATGATACCAGCAAATACAGCAAGCAGCGAGGATGCAAGCCACCAGCCAATCGGGTTGCCGAGGAAATATATCTGTTCCCGCGTATCGTTATGTGTCCAGAAGGAGACACCACGGAGGAGGAAGGGCCAGGAGATAGGCTGCGATGCATATGGATGCGAGCTTGTCAAGGCATTGTTGTGGTAGAACATGGCGCGCTGTAGTTCGACCCACTTCCTCAGGAAACTGAGATGCTTGACTTGCTTGGGCTCCTTCTTGTTGCGCACATCCTCAGCGGGTAGAGAGGGTATGTCATCAACATACCAGATGTTGCTGGAAGCCTGAAGAGCCTTGTTGCCGTTGATCTCAGCCTGTTTGTAGGCCCACTCTGGGAGAGGCTTGGTGTGAGTCCACATGGCGACCTTTGTGGGCACATGAACAAGCTTGAAGTGAGTTGACATGGTCTTGAAGTCGCCCTTGCCCTTGTCGACCTTGAGCTCGAACAGAGTGTCGTTGTAGCGTGCGCCAGCAGCTTCCTCCTTGGTTGCGGTGGTGAACTCCTGGTTGGTGGGGTAGTAAGGAGACGCAACGTCGTGTGTCAAGAGAACGGTGTCGGTGATGAGATGGCGGAGACGAATTACATCGCCAACCTTGACGCGTTGGCCCTCTTCGCTCGGCAAAGGCTTGGAAGGGAGGACCTGCCAGTGGTTGTTGGTATCGTTATGGGGGTATCCAGTAACCTGCTGTCCCTGCGAAGAGACGCGGCCATCGTCGTACCGGAGCGGGTAACGGTCGGGGTGGCTGTGGAGGTAGACCTTGGTCTCCTTGTGGCGGATGGTAATGGAATCGTAGTAGTTGATACCAACGGATTGAAGGCTCATTACGTTGTCGCTCAGCGTCTCCTGGAACTCGGGGGTCATGAAGTCGTCCCCAGGTCCCGAGCGGGTGAGAATGGCAAAATGGACCTGGAACCAGAAAAGGTACAAGAAAAAGGGTACAATGATCAGACCGACGGCGCGGGCAGCAAAATGTTTGCCGAATTCAGCAAGAGTCAAGGCACCCTGGCGTCGGTTGACGTCCATCAAATCCCACAAGTCGAACATGACCGGGACACCAATCGAGAAGAAAGTGAAGACACCGACATACTTGATGGAGATGACGCAGCTCAGGTTGATGCCTGTGAAAAGCAGCCATTTCCACCATTTCCGGCCAAAGGGAACATGTCGTTCTTTGTAGAAGCGAATGTAGGACAGCACGGAGAGGGCCATGAAGAAGATGAGCGAGGCGTCGAGCAGAATGAGGCGCGTCTGGCCAATGTGGGCGTTGTCAAAGAGCATCAGACCAGCCGCGGTGACGCAGGCAGGCAACGAATATCCAGACTCCCACATGATCATGAAGACAATCGGGACCGTGAGCGCGCCGAGCGAGGCGGGCATGGCGCGGTAGGCGACATAGGGAACCTTGTTCGTGATGTACGAGTCGCCAATGTTCTCGAACAAGAAGTCGCCCTTGTATCCGACAAGCCAGCCAGCGAAGGCGAAAAGGAGCTTTCCAAAGGGAGGGTGGACATCGAAAAAGTAGGTTCGTTGGAGGTAGTAGGAAGCAAACTGGATATGCAATTAGCCATCTGGTCAAACCGCAAAAACAAAAACAACAAATTCAATGTCGTTGGTATATGCACACCTTTCCAAAGTGCACCTCGTCGAAGACAACCTGGTCAGGATGCCGGATGCCCCAGAAGCGCGTGATGAAGGCAAGGACCGTCATGACGGCAATGGCGAGCTTGTAGTCCCATTCTCCACCTTGCTGCGGTGCCTTGTACGGCTTGACCTTGTCCATGACCGGCTTCGCTTTCTCGACTACATTGGCCACCTTTTCGGCCACCTTCTCAGACAAGGCCTCTGGGTTGGGCGAGACGGGGCGCTTCTTGTCCTTGCCTGTTCTCTGGCGGACAGTGCCAGGAGGGGAGGACATGGTGGGGGTAGAAGTCGATGAGCGACAAAAGGAACAGGATGAAGAAATTAGAAAGGAGTGTTGGGGTTGGTTGGTCCAGCTCTTAGAGACACGACACCTAATCGCGAGTTCAGGGTCTCGGTCTGAATCGACCAATCCGCAATGGGATCTTCGCTTGCCAACCTGACCCCTGCACCGGACGTCATTGGCCGAGTCCATGTCGAGAGGGGCCCGCAGGTGAGAGAACTTGGCGTATATGCGCTATATTGATCCGATTTATATACGCTACTAACTCTCCCCCTCGTGGCCAGAGCCAGATGATATCTGGCTATCGTACAAGCCTGAATTGCCCCACTTGCCACATTGCCTCATCATTGCCCCTTCTTCGTCTTTACCGCTTCAGCCTTCTTTTGCTGCGGGATGCGATACGATGTCTCCCATCCGTACAGGGCACCAGCACCAAACACCATAGCAGCCCCCACTTTCATCATCCCAGTCATCTGATTCCCAAAGATCCAGATACTCAGCAAGAAGCTCACCAGCTTTCTAATGTTTAACACTATTGTAACAGTGACAGCAGACGTGTTAGCACTTAGCATGTTGACACCCGTGATGCAGAGCAATTGTGTGAGCGCGTTGGCTGTCAGGAAGATTACGTGCTGCGAGGTCGAGGCCAGAAGGCTGTTGACAATTGGTGGGAGAGTTGCAGCGACCTTGGGAGGGACCTGGAACGATTGCGAGGCTTGTAAGCGCTGGAATTGCTGTCTGAGGACCGGCGCAAACCCGGCGAAGAATGGGATAGACAGTAGGTGAGAGTAGAAGAGGTTTGCCTGCCAGTCTTTGCCGTGGTCGCGGTAGATGTCCTCGACGTAGGCGCCCATCCACGCCGAAAGTAACTGTGCAACTAGCAGGATCAAAAGACCTGCCTGAAGCGACGAGTTGGATTCGGCCGAGCTCGACGTGTCCATGGTTTTGCCCTGTATCGTCAGTGCCTGCAAACACCTGGTTGCAAAACTTGCCGTACCTTTGATTGAGCATCTGCCCACGCTGAAACCATGACACCGATCGTCAGGATTGCCACCGAGAAGACCTGTAGAGGCGTGTACCTCTTGCCGCGAAGCCATCCAGCCGCCATGGTCGTCACACTACCAAAGCTCCTAAGGATGATGTGCACCGGGACCGAAATGTCGAAGGCGAAAGCCCAATTGTTCATCATGTTGACCGTGAAGAACAACGCTGCGCTGACGCACCACTTCCGGAACGGTACTGGCGAGCTTCTTACAAAGTAACGGCCATTTGGATCGAACTGGTAGTGTAACGTCGAGAGACATGTAAACACAAACTGGAAGAGTGTGATGAGCAGACCGCTGTTAGGCTCTTTTCTGGCTTGTATTAGTAGGTGCATTGAGCACAATAAACACTTATGCCTTACTTTACTATTGCTTCCAGGCAGTAAACCTTTGCAACGTTAGCTGGGTATTGTAGAGACGTGGTTCAGCCTTCTTACATTGGCGCAACACCCTCCAAAAATGAGCGAGAAGCTGCTGACAACAGACGCAATTGCGGCCATGGTAGCCGAAACGGACGTGTTGATAAAAACGTATTGTAGAAATACTTGTCGTTCTCACGCCGATGCGAGTAGGAATGACAGGGCTGATGAATGTTAAACACCCGATGTGGTAGAGACAGACGACGGTAAGCTGGCAAGTGCGAAATCAAACTACGCATTCTGCACAAACAAGCACCAGTGACGCAACTATCCGGAAAAGATGCACTCACACTGGATCAATAAATTTAAATCGCTTCCCGTAAATTGAGCATCCTCTGGCGGATTACAAAAGTCGATGGAGACGCTTGAGACAATCCGAGACGCAACGTGGAAGTCTAGGGTGTGATGAGAGCCTCACGGGCGCTAACGTGAAATCGTGGTCTTACCCAAACAAGCATATTTCCAGAATCCAGGGATCGGGTTTCTCCCGAAGTGCCCTGTGCAAAAGGCCGTAAGACCGACTATCCCTAGAAATCACAAAACATCACGCTCCAAGTCATTGATTATGATTTCTTTTGTTATTTCTCTGCACCATTCAGAGTCATTATCGTGGTGTTGCAATCTACACTGCTCTGCGGCCATCTGTTCGTAATCCGCATTGCGACATCCTTCATCTGCATTCTCGCCCCATTTCGCCATGAATGCTCTTGTTCTATCATCCTAGCGCCACCTGGCAGGCTGCTGCCAACACTGAAATGAAGATGGGAAGTTAAGGATGGCCAAGAACCTAACAAGCGTAGACTACTGTTTGCAGGTCTTCTA
>Ga0265798_10012744_pt1 | contig 10117 bp, 10 predicted proteins | sample P3T30metagenome_FD_192430 | JGI IMG/M metagenome (GOLD analysis project Ga0265798, IMG submission 192430) | Plant litter microbial communities from East Loma Ridge, Irvine, California - P3 T30 | ecosystem: Environmental > Terrestrial > Plant litter > Unclassified | place: USA: California...
GATTTCAAGGATATCGCTCACCTTGTGCGCTTGCCGCAGTAGCTCCAGGTAGCGCTGCTCCAGGGCGCGCTTGGTGCGCACGCGGGCCGCTACGTCGGCGTGTTCGGCCGTGACATCGTCGGTCGTCAGGCTTTTGGCTTCAACGGTGCCCAGCCTAGCCAGGTGGGCCAACAGGTCGGTTAGCTTTTCGGGACGCACCCGAATCGTCATTTCCTGGCGCCACTCGGTGTCGGCGCGGGTTTGGGTGGCTGCTTGCGTCCAGCCACTGCTGCCGCGCACGAGGCTATCGACGCGGGCAATGGCGCCAGGCAACTGGGCCACTTTCAAGGTGAGCTCCGCATTGTAAACGAGCTGCCGCGTGGTGGCCGCACCGGGCAGCGGGCCGTCGTTGCCCGCCTTCGAGGGCTCCGCTTCGGGCGGAGGCGGCGAGGCCAGAACGTCCTCGGTGCTCTCGCCGGAAGTAGACGAGGAAGTATTCTTCGGCTGGCTGCTGCACCCCGTCAGGAATAGCAGCACGACGAATAACGAAGCAAGTTTTGACATGCGGTTACGGAAGAAGTGAATAAACTACTCGCCCTGGCGGTTGGCTTGTTTTCGTATTTGATACAAGCAGCCGATAAGAAGTAACCCATTCGTCTTCAAGCGATGCGGCTAATAGCACCGGCTTATTCAGCAACTGCGCGCTGCCACCTTGAGCGGGTTATCACGTTCGCAAGGCCTTGTCAAGGTCCCTCTTGCATCCGTCCGGCCTAGCTAGCTTTTCTCACTGCCTCAGCAGTTTAGCCGCAGCAAGCTCCAGTGCCCGTGCTGGTATTCTAGCGTAGTAACGGAAGCATAATCGATGCGCAGCCGAAAGGCGTTGCGGAGCGGCAGGTCGAGGCAAGAGCTGACTATGGCCCGGATGGTGCCGCCGTGGGAGAAAACCAAGCGGGCTTCATCGGCGGCAGGTGCGGTGGTTAGCTCGGTCAAAAAAGCAGTAGCGCGGTCCTGCACCGCTCGAAAAGTTTCGCCCTGGGGTGGGGCTAGGGTCACGTAGTCGGCCATCCAGGGCTCGGTTTCGGTGGCGGGCAGCTCGGCCCACGGGCGGTTTTCCCAGGTGCCAAAATTCATTTCACGCAAGCGCTCGTCGGCAGTGATGTCGGTAGCAAACTCGGCCGCCAGCGCCAGGCAGCGCGCGGCGGGGCTACTAAAAACCCGGAAGCCAGCCGGGGTCACTGGCAGGAGCTTGGTTTTAAGCGTGGCCGCTTCCGTGGCAAACGTATCGGCCAGGGGCACATCGTAGTGCCCATAGCAGATGCCCGGAGCCGCCACCGCGGTGTGGCGAATAAAGTGAATAAGCATAGGGTAAAATCAGGCGAAGTGAGCCGTTAAAAGCAAGTAGATAAGCACCTCAGCCAGTTGCTGGGCGGCCCCGAGGCAATCGCCGGTGTAGCCCCCCAGCCAGCGCCGAAACCAGCGCCCCAGGCCTAGTTGCAGCCCCGCCAGCGGCAGCAGCACCAGCAGGTAGCCGGGCTGGCGCTGCCACGCAGCCAAGGCCAGCAAGGGCAGCAGGCCCCAGGCGGCAGCCACCACCAATTCGCTAAATGGCAGCACCTTGGCCACGGCCTGGGCTTTGCTGTCGGGGGTAGGGCGAGCATAGTTATGCGTATGCAAAAAAGAAAGCGCCACCAGGCGGCTCAGTGGGTGGGCTACCAGCAGCAAGGCCGGCGCGGCAGCGCTTTGCACTACCGCTACTTTAGTGGCGAGCACCAGCCCCAAGCCCACCACGCCGTAGGTACCCACGCGGCTGTCCTTCATAATGGCCAGGATGCGCTCGGCCGTCCAGCCACCGCCAAAGCCATCACACACATCGGCTAGCCCATCTTCGTGGAAGGCCCCGGTGAGCAGAATGCTCGCGCCGGTGCTCAGCAGCGCCGCCACGGTGGGCGGCCAAACACGCACCGCCGCCCACCACACGGCGGCCGCCACAGCGCCTACCAGCCAGCCCACCAGCGGCAAGTAGCGGCTCGACTGCTGCATCAGCTCCTCGGAATAGCCTACCCAGGCCGGCACCGGCAGGCGGGTATAAAAGCGCACCGCCGTAAGTAGCAAGCGCAAATGATGGCGCGACCAAGAAACCATAACAAGTACTGAATTAATAACTTACGCAGCAGAATCGTCGCTAACGCCCGCGCTCTCGAAAGAAGCCATCTCGCTCAGAAAGCTAACGGCGGCCTGCACTAGCGGGTAGGCTAGCGCGCAGCCCGTGCCCTCACCCAGGCGCAAGCCCAGGCGTAGCAGCGGGCGGCCGCCCAATTCGGCCAGCAGCAGGCGGTGCCCCTGCTCGTCGGATTCGTGGCAAAACACGCAGTAGGCCAGCACGGCGGGGGCTAGCCGGGCGGCCACCAGCAGCGCCGCCGAGGCAATGAAGCCATCGATGAGCAGCAGCAGGCGTAGCTCGGCGGCGCGCAGCATTGCCCCGCACATCTGCGCTATTTCGAAGCCGCCAAACGTGGCCAGCACAGCCAGCGGCTCGGCGCCGGCTTGTGGGTGCGCGGCTACGGCTTGCGTGAGCGTGGCGAGCTTGCGGGCCAGGCCCGCCGCATCCAGGCCGGTGCCCCGGCCCACGCACTGGGCCAGCGGCCGGCCCGTGAGCAGGTGCATGAGCACAGCGGCCGAAGACGTGTTGCCAATACCCATCTCACCCATACCCAATACGTTGCAACCGGTAGCGTGTAGCTCGTCAACCAGGCGGGCGCCGCGCTGAAGGGCATCGGCGCACTGAGCGGCGCTCATGGCGGACTCGTGGGCAAAGTTGCGCGTGCCCTCGGCCAGCTTCTCATTGCGCACGGCGGGCAGGTCGGCAAAGGAGCCGCGCACCCCGGCATCCACAATGGTCAGGCCCAGGTTATTCTGGCGGCAGAAGACGTTGATGGCCGCCCCGCCACTGGCAAAGTTGCGCACCATTTGGTGCGTTACCTCGGGCGGGTACTGGCTCACGCCGGCTTGGGCAATGCCGTGGTCGGCGGCAAATATGAGCACGTGTGGCTGGCGCAGGGTGGGCGTGCCGGTTTGCTGCACCAGGGCCACTTGCCGGGCCAGGCTTTCCAGCTCACCCAAGGCTCCTACGGGCTTGGTTTTAGTGTCAATCTTGTGCTGAATGGCGGCAGTCAGCGCCGCGTCAGGCGGGGTAATGTTCCAGGTGCTCACGCGGTAGGTTCGGTAGGGGCGGCGGGCTCGTCGGCCTTTTTAAAGCGCTTGTAAAGAAATAATTGCCACTTTTCCTCGGCTACGCCGGCCTGGTCCATCTCGGCGCGGGCTAGGGTAAAAAACAGGTCCGACAAGCGGTTGATGTAGGCCGGAATGGCGGCATCAACGGTATCGGTGGCTAATAAGCTCACCAAGCGGCGCTCGCCGCGTCGCATCTGGGTGCGTACCACGTGGCAAAGGGCCGATACTTCGTTGCCGCCGGGCAGCAAGAAGTAGTCGGAAGCCGTTGTCATCTGGCCTTCCAGCTCGTCAATCCACTCCTCGCAAAACTGCGCGCCATCGGTGGGCATGGGGTTGGTATTCACCTTTTTGGCATCAGAGGGCCGCGCCAGGTGCGACATCATATCCATCAAATCTTTCTGGATTTTGTGGAGCTTGGGCTGCCAGGCGTGGTCGTTGCCGAGCTTCACGCGCAGCAGGCCGAGGGTGGAGTTGACTTCGTCAAACGTACCGACGCACTCCACGCGCACATCGTTTTTGGGCACGCGCGAGCCGCCAAACAAGCCGGTGGTACCAGTGTCGCCTTTTTTGGTGTAGATTTTCATACTATGCTGATTTTAGGTTGGTTATTGATAAAACGTCTGGCCTATCTCATCTGGCGTCCGCTCGTCGAAGCATCTCTACCGAGTCATTGAGCGGTCCGAGAGAAGCGGTAGCGATGCTTCACTGCATTCAGCATGACCGACGCTTTTAAGGTATTTTTTGATTAGCGCAATAGGCCCGAATCCCTATTTCACCACCAGCGGCAGGCCCGACACCATAAAAATGGCGCGGTCGGCCCGCTGGGCAATGTGCTGATTGAGCCAGCCCTGGAGGTCGGCGAACTTGCGGCCGGCCTCAGTGGGCGCGTGCAGGCCCATGCCGATTTCGTTGGAAATAACCACCAGCGTGCAGTCTTGCAGCAGTAGCTTATCAAACTCCTCTTTAGCTTGCTGCAAGGTCGTTTCTACCTCATACTGCGCGTCGGCAAAGAAGTTGGTGAGCCACAGCGTCACGCAGTCGAGCACCACCGTGCGGCCGGTGAGGTCGAGGCGGCTAAGGTATTTTTCTTCCTCCAAGGTGGTCCAGCGGGCATCGCGGTCGGCCACGTGCCGGGCAATGCGCTGGCGGTGGTCGTCGTCCCAGGGCCGCGAGGTGGCCAGGTACACCGGCCGCTCGCTCAGCTGCAAAGCCAGGTCCTGGGCGTAGCGGCTTTTGCCCGAGCGCTGCCCCCCGGAGATGTAGTAAAGCATAGGTGGAGAAATTAAAAATAAAGTGCTGTTGCTAATCGTGTTATGCTAAGGTGCTGTACTCATTGCTAAAGACGTGGAGCAGGTCGGCAATGGTCGCGTGCTCCTGCACAGGCCGGCCCGGCACTTGGCTTAGCCAACGGCCATTGCCTACCCCTAGCGGTACGGTCACGCGCCACGCCGCCGGGCTAGCGGTGGGCACGAAGCCCGCCCGCAGCAGCGCCCGGCGCGTCCAGAATACGGCGGGCCCGTCGCCGAGCAGCTGCACCGCCGGGCCAGTAGGCGCGTGCAGCTCGAAGGTGCCGGTAGCGATATCAAAGGCCAGCCCCTCGCGCTGAAACGCCGCCGCAAAGGCCCCGCTGAGCACCAGGTCTTCGGGGGGGCCGGCCAGCAGCTCGCCGGTGGCGGGCAGCAGCCACACGCGGTCGGCCGCTTGCAGGGCCAGGTCCAGCTCGTGGGTGGAAAGCAGGATAGCTTTGCCCAGCGTGCGGGCCAGCTCGTGCAGCAGGCTCAGCAGGGCCACGCGGTTGGGTAGGTCGAGGTGGGCGGTGGGCTCGTCGAGCAGTATCAGCGGCGTATCCTGGGCCAGGGCGCGGGCTAGCAGCACTTTCTGGCGCTCGCCGTCGCTGAGCTCGCCCACCGGGCGGTGGGCAAACTGCGCGGTGCCGGTGGCCGCCAGCGCGGCCTGCACCTGCGCGTGGTCGTGGGCCGAAAGGCCCCCTAGCCAGCCAGTGTGCGGGTGCCGGCCTAAGTTGACCAGCTCCTGCACGGTGAGGTGATTAGCTTCGATGCGCTCGGTGAGCACCACGCTGAGCTGGCGGGCGCGGGCCTCGGGCGGCAGGCTAGCCAGGGGCCGGCCACCCACGGTGAGGTGGCCGCCCAGCGGGGCCTGCACGCCGGCCAGCGTGCGCAGCAGCGTCGACTTGCCTGCCCCGTTGGGCCCCAGCAGGCACACGAGTTCGCCGGGCCACAGCGTGAGGTGCAGCGGCCCCGCTACCAGGCGGGGGGCGCTTTTGCGCAGGGCGTAGCCCACCGTGAGGCTTTCCGCCGTCAGTATCGGCGCGGCGTGGAGGGGTGGGGCCAAGCTCATGCGGCCGACCGGACGGGCCGGCGCAATACCACCCACAGGACCACGGGCGCGCCGAGCAGGGAAGTTACGACGTTGATGGGCAGCGTTATTTGGCTGCCGGGAAGCTGGGCCAGGCAGTCGCAGGCCAGCACCAGGGCCGCGCCCAGCAGGCAGGCCCCGGGCAGCAACAGCCGGTGGTCGGCTGTGCCCAGCAGCGCGCGGGTAAGGTGCGGCACGGCGATTCCCACAAACCCAATCGGCCCGCAAAAGGCCGTAATGCTACCCGCCAATAAGCTTGTGCTCAAGATAATGAGCGTGCGCGAGCGGCGCACCCGCAGCCCCAGGCTGCGGGCGTAGTTCTCGCCCAGCAGCAGGGCATTCAGGGGCTTGGCCGAAGCCAGGGCTAGCCCGAGGCCCAGCCCCACCACCGTGGCCAGCACCGCCAAGTGCGGCCCCGTGACGCCGCCCAGCGCCCCAAACGTCCAGAGAAGGTATTCCTGAATTTGCTCGGGGGCGCTGAAATACTGCCACAGGCTAACGATGGCCCCCGTCACGCTGGCCACCATCAGGCCCACGATGAGCAGCACCACATTATCGCGCACCCGCGCCGCCAGGGCCAGCACCAAGGCCATGACCAGCGCCGCGCCGGCCGTGGCCGCGAGCACTAGCAGCCAGCTGCCGCCTAGCCCCAACTGCCGGACGGCGCTGGCGCTGGCGATGCTGCCGCTAGTCAGCATTACCAGCGCTACCCCCAGGCCGGCGCCCGCCGTGAGGCCCAGCGCCGATGGCCCCGCCAGGGGGTTGCGAAAGAGCGTTTGCATCTGCAAGCCACTCACGGCCAGGCCACTGCCTACGGCCAGCGCCGTCAGTGCTTTAGGCAGTCGAATCTGGTGCACAATGAAGGCGGTGGCCGTATCGGCCACGTCGCCGAAACCCAGCAGGTGACGCGCCACCGTCAGCACCGGAATGCGCACCGGCCCCAGCGCCACATCGAGCACGAAGGCCACGAGTACCAGCAACGTGAGCAACAGGAGCCCGGTGGCCAGGCGCGGGCGGCGCGCCTCAACCGGCGCGGAGGCGCTGGGGGGGCCGGGGGCCGGGTAAGCTGGACTCATCGCAGGGGGCGGTAGTAGCGGAGCGTCCAGTTGGGCAGCAACTCAGGGTGCAGGATGTGGAGCAAATCGGCCAGAATAAGGTCGGGGTGCATCGCCCCCGATTCCCAATAGTCGTTGGAGCCTTGGGCGTTGGTGCGCAGGTTGTTATTGAATACCCGGCCAGTCTTCACGGGTGCAAAGGCAGCGTAGCGGGCATCCTGCGCCAGCAGGGCGGCCTTGGTGGCGAGCGTGCCGGTTTGCAGCCAGTAATCGGCCCCTAGGGCAACCGGGGCCACCGCCTCAAACGATAGCGCGAGGCTGCCGCTGGGTGCCTTGGTGCGGTCCCAGTGGTAGGTGGCGCCCGCATCGCGCAGAAACTGGGCCATGTAGCTGTCCGTGTCGGGCACGTACCACACGTCCTTGAAGGGCAGGCCCACGACCACGCTGGGCTTCTTCGCGGCACCGCGACCTAGGGCGGCCAAGCGCTGGTACTCGCGGGCCACGACGTCAAATTTTTGGTTGACTACGGCTTCCTTGTTGAGGAGCGCGGCTAGCACTTTCACCCACTCGGCGCGGGCCAGGGGCGTGGTTTCGACCCATTCCGAGTTGATGAGCACCGGAACGCCAGCAGCGCGCAGGGTTTGAAAATGGTCGACGCCCTCGCCGGGCCAGCCGGTAGTCATTACCAAGTCGGGGTGGTGGGCTACCAGTAGCTCGTTGTTCAATTCCTTGCCCTGGCCGACCTCGTACACCTGGCCCGCCGCAATGCGCTGCCGCACCCGCGCGGCCGACACGTACTTGAAGCTGCCCACGCCCACCACCAAGTCGCTGGCCCCCAGGAAGTCGGCTAGTGCCACGTGCATCGAGGACAAGCCCACCAGGCTGCGCAGCGGCGTTTCGATAACCTGGGCATCGGGGTAGCCCGCCGGGCGCGCCGCACCGCGCGGCACCAGCAGGTAGCGCACCGCCTTAGTCTGCGGCTCGAAGGAACTTTGAACGCTGATTACCTTGTAGTTGCCTACGTAATCGAGGCGAAAGCCCTTGGCGTACTGCACCGTGGTGCGCCCCGCGGCGGCCGCTGGGGTGGGGCGAGTAGTGCGGGCGGGCGCGCTGGGCGGCGCTACCTTAGCTTGGCCCCAACCCACCAAGTGGCTAGCCAGCAGTAAGCTCAGCAGGCAACTGCTACGCCGGGTCAGGAAAGAGAAAGCTAGGCCCCCGGCGTGGCCGGGGCAAGGCGAAATTTGGGGCATGGTACAGCGCGCTTTTCAACCGAAAGCGGTGGGTGAAGGAGGCAAGGGCAGGTCTTCTGACTTCCCCCCGGCCGATGGCCTTCCCATTCCCTGCGGAACAGTGGCGCCACGTATCGGCCGGTTGGCAACTGGGGTCACAGCAGCGGCGACTGTGCCGGACTCTCACCGGCTTCCCTTTTAAAGCCGCCCCGCACCGCGGAAGCGACTACCCTTGCTCGGCCGTAAAGGTAGCACGCCCCGGCGCGCCCTTCGCGGCCAGTGTCGCTTGCACAAACGCTACGCGCGCCGCCACCGTAGTGCGCGGCAGCACGCACACCTCAAAGCCCAGCGCTGCGTAGGTGGCGTGCAAGGTTTCGTAGAGCGCGGCTGCCTCGGCCGGCGTTTGCCAGCGCTCGGGGTCGTTGACGTAGATTTCGGGCCAGGGCGGGGCCAAAAAAGCGAGCCGTTGGTAGGGATAATCAGCCACGGCGCGGTAGTAGGCCGGGGCCACCGGCAAGCCCGCCGCCGTGAGGTAGGCAATGAGGTCGGGCAGGCCGCGGTCGAAAAACGTGATGCCCCCGCGCCGGCTGGCCGCCGCGTGCTGCGCCACCATGCGCGCCCGCGCCAACTCGGCGAAGCCGCCCAGGTCGTGCCACGGCAGCAGGGAGCTACCTAGGGCCACCTGCTCCCGAATGAGTTGCCGCGACACTTCGTCGCAGCCAGCAAAGCCGGCCTGGCGTAGGGCCGCCAGCAGCGTAGTTTTGCCAGCGCCGGGGCCGCCCGAAATCAAGTAAAGAGCCATAACAAAGCGGCCTGCGCCGCCCACAAAAGTATTCGCCGTGCCCGACTACCCCATCCGTAAGCCGCAGTTTTTGCTGGCCGCGCCCAGCAGCAGCAGCGGCAAAACCACCCTCACGCTGGGGTTGCTGCGGGCACTGGCCCGGCGCGGCCTGGCGGTGCAGCCCTTCAAGTGCGGCCCCGATTACCTCGACACGCACCACCACAGCCAAGCGGCCGGCCGGCCCAGCCTCAACCTCGATTTATTCATGGCCAGCCCGGCGCACGCCCAGGCCACCTACGCCCGCTACACCCACGCCGCCGACGTGGCCGTGGTGGAGGGCGTGATGGGCCTTTTCGACGGGGCCGACCGCATGCAGGGCAGCAGCGCCGCCGTAGCCGAGCTGCTCGACTTGCCAATCATCCTGGTTATCAACGCGAAGGCGATGGCCTATTCGGTGGCTCCGCTGCTGTTCGGCTTCAAAAACTTCTACCCCGGTATTCGGCTGGTGGGGACCATTTTCAACTTCGTGAATACGGCTTCGCACTACCAATTTCTGCAAGAAGCCTGCGCCGACGTGGGCGTGGAGGCCCTGGGCTACCTACCCAGCCGGCCCGAGTTTGCCATTCCCTCGCGCCACCTGGGCCTCTCCATCGCGGCCGAAGTGCAGCAAGAAGCCGTGGTAGAAGCCTTGGCCGATTTACTTCCCCAAACCGTGGACCTAGACCGGCTGCTGGCGCTTACCAGCCAAGCCGAGCCGGCGTTCGTTCCTGCTCCGATTGACGTAGTGCCACCCACCCCGGCTGGTCGTCCTCGCATTGCTGTGGCGCGCGATGCCGCCTTCACCTTCACCTACTTACACAACTTGCAGGTGCTGGCGGAAGTGGGCGAAGTCACCTATTTCAGCCCCCTCACCGACGCCGCGCTGCCCCCCGGTACCGACTTGCTGTACCTGCCCGGCGGCTACCCCGAGCTATTTGCCGAAGCCCTGAGCGAGAATATTGCCATGCGCGCCAGCCTGGCGGCTTACTGCGCGGCGGGCGGCGCCACCTACGCCGAGTGCGGCGGCCTCATGTACCTAGGGCAGCAAATTACAGACGCGCAGGGGATAGCGTTTCCGATGGTGGGGACGCTAGCCTGCGACACGTCGATGGAAGCCGCCAAGCTGACCCTAGGCTACCGCACGGTGGAGTGGAAGGGCCTGGTAATCAAGGGGCACGAATTTCACTACTCACAGCTAACCGACCACGGCCTCACGCCCGAGCCGGCGCGCATCACCAGCGCCAAGGGCGCCGGCGTACCCGTGCAGCTCTACCGCCAGGGCAATGTACTGGCCTCGTATGTGCATTTGTATTGGGGTGATAATAAAGGCTTTGCAGAAGAGCTACTGGCTTTGAAAGCGTAAGAGCTAGTCCGGTCGCCTCATCGGCTGCGCCAGGCTAGCCAGCCAAGCACGCCGGCTACCACCA
>Ga0265798_10012745_pt1 | contig 10116 bp, 8 predicted proteins | sample P3T30metagenome_FD_192430 | JGI IMG/M metagenome (GOLD analysis project Ga0265798, IMG submission 192430) | Plant litter microbial communities from East Loma Ridge, Irvine, California - P3 T30 | ecosystem: Environmental > Terrestrial > Plant litter > Unclassified | place: USA: California...
TGGTATGAAGAAGATCTGGAAATGGGCTCAAGAGAAAGGTCTTAGCGACAAGATCAGCCTTGAAGACGCTTTCGATCTCGCCAAGGACATGCACTGCAAGGACGAAACCGACCAGCCAGTCATTAAGGAGCCTGAGCGTACCACAGAGGCCCCACGTGCTACCCGCCGCAATCGTAGCCGCAGCCGCAGCCCATATCCACGATGGGACGCTCCCGCTGTAGGTCTCCTCGGTGTGAACTATGTTTACCCCAACCCCCCGTGTGTTCGCCCGATGACCTCTCCGATGAGTCCGGTCGATCCGGCCCACGAGGACGTGTGTGATGAGGGCGACGGGTGGTCTTGTTATTAGCCTTTTTTGGCTTGACGTCTTTTAGGGCGTGGAGTCTTCCATCTCATGTTTTACAGATTTAGGAGTGATTCTCCGCTCGATGGCCTTGCTTTGTTTGTTCTTGATTATGGGATTGCGCATATGAACGAGATCACGGTAAAAGGTCATTGGCTTACAAGACTAAAGGATGTTTGCGAAAGGCGGGTCTTCCGTCAGAATGGTAGTTCGGATAGCTGCACTGCTTAGTGCTATGAACGTGGAGAATATTTGTAACTTTGTCTGTCACTGTACAGTGATATCACTAAGCCCAGCATTAATCTCTTGAGACACGAAAGATATCTTCCACATAATCCGCTTGTACCAAAATTTTAGCCTATGCTGACTGCGCATTAGCTTGGGATGGACGTGTGGTTGATGAGGAGTCGTTCATGATGCCGACCTGCCCCACACTCTATTCGTAGATTAACGTCCATGCAGGTCCATCCGCAGCGCACCCATGTTCGATCATGATATTTCGGATTGTTTTTGACGGCAGTTCACATTGTCGAAAAGTTGCTGTGACTCTTAAAGCTAAAGAAGATGTGAGAAACAAAGCCACTACCTCCCATTGACTCTGCATTGTTGCTCAATTGCAAACATCGTCATCTCTCACCATGCGCCCTTCAACCCTCCTCAGCGCTACAGCGCTCCTCCCCCTGGCGATGAGCGCCTGCGAACGCGAGTTTCTCGCCGCCTTCACATCGCTCTACCTCTCTGCGCAAACCATCGGCAACTCCACACTCCTCACAAACTACATGCTCCAAAACTTCACCTACACGGAGAACTTCAAGCTTGCAAACCTCTCCGCCGCGACATCCATCATCAACACGCCCTTCAACAGCACCAACTCGCGCGTCTTCCTAGACCCGTATCTGTGCAGCGCATTCACCGAGATCATCGTGGCAGAGTCAAGCCACCCGTATGTTCTCGGTGTGCGCGTGGAGGGCAACGGCAAGTTTGTGACGAAGATAGAGACGCTGGTTAGTGATGAAGGGGATTGGCTGTTCAATGCTACAGGTACGGCGTACTGGAATGCGATGCAGGATTGGTCGCCTATTCCGCTTGCGGACCAGGATAGCCGCGAGGTCATCAAGGCGGCTGGTGATGCGTACTTCGACCGCTTTGGCAATGTTAACGTTACTATTCCGTTTGGTACGCCCTGTGCCAGACTTGAGGGAGGTGCGTATACTGATACGAGCATGACGAATGGCGAGACCTGCTCTTTGGGTCTGCCGAGTACTGTGTATGTTCAGGATCGTCGATATGTGGTCGATGTCGAGATGGGGAGTGTGAATATCTACGTGGGGTTTCCGGGGTTGGACAGAGCCAGCGAGATACCGGCGCCGGATAGTCATACTTTCCGAGTCGAGAAGGGGAAGATTCGGTATGTGCATACAATCTCGACGTGCGAAAACTTCGGGTGTGGGTTGAATGGGACGTATATACCGATTGGCGGCGGCAAAAAGATGGCGAGAGGTATCGCTGCTCCAAGGCTTCGAAAGACACGACGCGCGTTGTAGGAAGATGGTGAAACTGGTATAATTCGCTTTGTTGTAGAGTGCATCGCTTAGTCTGCTATTCTATACTCGTACCTTCAGGTTCAAACCTGTGATACTCCACCGTCCCACGACCAGTATACAACTTCCTGAAAACACAGCAGTTCCCGCGAAGATCTGCGCACTAAGATAGCCTCCACCATTGCTCTGTATCAGCGCTCCTGCGATCGGTGGCCCAATGAAGGTACCTAACCCTACGATAGCAAGTCCCTGACCATTTCTCGTGCCTACTTTACTCATATCCTTTGTCAGCGTAGTCATCACAGCCGGGAAGATACCCTGGAAGCCCGACACGAAGAAGCCATAGCACACCGCCCAAGCGTAAAGGCTAGGCTCGCTGTTGACTAGAGGCCAGAAGTAAAGTACGAAAGCGGAGACAAAGCAAAAGGGTATCAGGATATTGTACGGCCCGGTATACTTGTCGGCGAAATAGGATGGTACGATACGACCAAGGACACCGACGCCGTTCAGTACTAGCAGGATGTTGATGGAGGTTGCGTATGGCAGACCAAGGATGTCGATCGCGAACGACGAGATGTAGTAGAAGGCGAAGTACTGCCCAAGGGCAATGAGGAAAACTCCCATCAAGAATACACTATATGGCATTTCTCTGAACGCGCTGAGTTCGAGCACTGGGCCAGACTTTCTCGGAGGTAGTCGTGGTTTCAGCAACGAGCTGTAACATACCCCCACAGCTAACATCATGAAAGCCATCACCCTGACAGTCCACGGGAAACCGATCCGAGGAACTAGTTGTCGTGCGATAGTCGGGTAGACAAGTCCACCCGTCGCACTGCCGCTAGCCATGATTGCGAGTGCCACGCTCCGATTTTTCGCAAAGTATGTGCTGACAAGTCCCAGGACAGGCGCAAATTGCATCCCGTTTCCAACTCCATTCATGACACCCTGCGCCAGGAAGATCTGCCAGTACTTCGTGCACAGACTGGTCATGAACATGCCGAGGCAGGAGACGAGCATGCCAGGTATCACGGACCAGTAGAAGTATCCCGCATCGAAAAGACGCCCGGTCAGCATGCCCAGCGAAAAGTGACCCAGCATCTGGAAGCTTCCAATCCAGGATACGGCCGATGGTTCAAGACCCAGGTCGAGCGTGTAATACTGTTGGAAGACGCCGAATGTTGCGATCATCCCCCACGTGTTGAAGATAACGAAGTGGCCCATGAACGCCTGCACCCAAGCTTTCGTGCCGCCGTCCGGCGGTGGTCCAGGATGGATGACGGATGCATTCGAACGAGCGGTAATCGTCTTAGCCAATCCAATTACCGACTTCTTTGTACGAGACGCACGAGAGGCGTTTGTTGATATCCTCTCGATCTCCTCCTCTTCGTGCTGGGATGCTGGTCTTGATGGAACCCTTATTGAGGCGTACGACGCGTCATGATGGCGTTCGGCATTCGCTTCTCCGAACTCCGATATGGTGGCTTTCTCCACATCGCGGTTGGCACTCATCTCAATGGATCGGAAGAGATGTCGTATTGGCAATTGCCTGGGTGATAAGGAAGACGAAAGAGTGCGGCTTCCAAGAGACGGTGTGGCTGGTACGTGGGTATTCGAAAGAAGCGCATCCTTCGGGGTTTTATCCGACGGTCAACCATCTTTTCGACCCATCGTCCCCACTCTCCGGCCGCGGAGGCTAGCTGAGATGCGATGCCATCTTGAGCTTGGTTGTTGGATCTGTATGCATGCTGCACGCAGGATGTCCAATTGCGAAGCTTTGCCTGAGGATATGGGGAAAGCTTGTGGCTGCTTCCCCAAAATTTCGGCAATAACACCGCGTTGGCAAGCTTCACACTAATCGGATTAGGTAGTCGTGTCGTCGATCTTCAAAGCGCGCCCTACGGCTCCATCAACATTGCCACACGACACCACAATGTACATCAGAACTTGACTTCCATGCTCATTTCGTATCAATAAGCCCTTGGAGCAAGATTCTATCTGCTTGGGCGACCAGAAGATGTAGTGACCTCGACCCGACCTGCTTTCGCCACCATACCTGGTCATCTGCGTCGCAATGCCGCTACGAGGAGGACCGTGGCATATAACAGTACTAACATCTCTCCGTAAATAGAGGAAGAGAGGTGCGCGTAGTGGATCGCGTAAAGATGGCATTATTATCTTTTTCGTGCATTAGCAAGCATTTCTAAGTAAACAACAAGAACAAAATATCACATACCAGCTGGAAACTGCGCGTCAGTCTCGACCGGCACACCGCCGTTCTCGAATGCATTTTCGAAGAGCACTGTTGAACTCATGGTTGGTACCGGGTCGAAGCGTTTCTTGTACGGGCGTTGCTCAGGATCCTCGCACATCTATTGCGCGATGTTGCGCATCTCATTGAAGATGGGAGGGCTTTGGCGAGCATAATGAGCGGGGACGTCGTGTGGATTACATAAACCATATCCAGAATCATATATGCAGTTGTCGCGTAAAGTGACCAGCTCTTTGTTGACAAACCGACGATCCTGTGTGGCTTGCAGCTGCATCTCTGATGTACTTCGTATGCTGACCCGTCGAAGCAGTAGAAGCATACACGACCTCGGACAATTCGAGCCAGTCTACCGTAGTGCGTGGAAAACGGATTGAGAGAAACGGAAGAGCAGATACGTGAAGAAGGCAATTTGTACAGGCCGATATACAGTAGGTTCCTTGCCAGTCAAGGCAGTAAGCGATTAGGTGGCGTTGTCCATACCATATGGTATGCAAGAGGATTATCCTTCGAGTGTGACATCTACTCCCCAAGAGAGACATAAGTGTTCAACATCGGTTGCTTGGACCACCGTCGATCAGACATAGACTCGTCCAAATCCGCCTCATCAGCACTCCTCTTCTTCTCTGAAGGTGGCGGCGTAAACGGAGAAAGCTCTTTCCGATTCTTCGATACGAAGCACACGATATCCTTCAGCGTTGGTTTGCCCTCTTTCCTACATCCCAGCCACTTGATGTTGACCAAGGGTAGCCCTCTACTGGAGAACAAGGCCGGCAGTTCCTTCGTCAAGGATCGTATCTGCGTCTCGTTGATGGTCTCATGCTTTAGCGCGAACCCCAGATGCAGAAAGCGTGCATGGGACGATATGCTAGGACTCTGCGTCGGACGCTCTTTCTTTGGCTTGAGCTTCCTGAACTCAATATGTCGGCTACTGCCTGGGATTCGCCGCCATACTCTTGGAGGTGAGTCAAAGCGTTCCTTTGCCATGCACTCGACAAGCTCATGGGTGTCAAAGTAACTGCCATAGGTACCGGCACTTTTCACGGCTAATTCCTTCAGATGTCTAATGAGGCAGCGAGTGAAAGAATTCTCGCCGGGCTCAGGGGTGGGCGCGCCGATACCTGAGGCGGCTATCATCTCGAATGTTCGACCGTGCTCGGGGACGTTGCGCATAAGGTCGCCGGCGAAGCAGCAGTCCATGATAGTGAGGACGTTGGCTTTTACTTTCTCGATCAGTGTCCTCTCAGCGTGGTTCCAGACTGCCCGAAGGTCAATTTTTACATCGTCAGTCCTGGTAGTGCTGTTAGCTAGACTCCGTGGATTTTGCTTTGGGATACGTACGGTGAGAACTCGAGGACCTTGTGAGCCTGGTCGTAAATACCATGACCAGCGTAGTACACTACAAGCAGATTATTTGGGTCATCGTTTTCGTACACCCAATTTAATATTCCCCTCTCAAGCTGGAGTTGCGGCCTCTCCTCCTCTAGTTGTAGCTCGGTCACTTCGTAATTGAAGATTCTTCTGAAGACATTCGTCAGATCGTCGACCTAGTGAGTGTAAAGTTAGTATTGCAATGCCAAAACGATCAGACGATAGACTATTTCCATACCTCTTGCCGCACGCTCAGCTGATCTATCGCGTCTTGCCATTTGATCATCAAAACATGTACATTGCGGTAGCCATCTGGCAGATCCAGATGCTTTGCGATTGACTTGTCCCAGCACTGTTGGAGTTTCGCTTCATGCTGATCATCTCGAGAAGAGCGAATTTCTCCAGGGTTGAGGCTCAACGGCGAAGGAAGGGAGCTAGTGTCGTTCACCGATGATCTAGGTGACAGTGGGTTAGGTACATCGCAACGACTTGGCGGTGCCATGATGCGAGAATAACTGGAGGTACGAATGGTGATCAGGGTTGACTCCTGTTGACGAACGTGCTACATGTTCGCATATCTAGCCTTGTCATACACATTGTGGGGGCCGCGAACGTGAGGCTGTGCTTGGTCATGGCCCCATCATACCAGTCAGCCACTGAATATATTAATTAGCCAGCATGCAGGTAATACTAGCCACACGATCACATGGAGAGTCCTCCACGCTCCAAAAGGCTAATGCTTCTCGGACTCCGCCTCATAGAACGCCTGGTGTTATGCGATTATTGGCGGGGTAAGGGTAGGCGAACGATCAGTAATGATAGGCAAACTGCTGCCTGCAAAAAAAGCAACGATGGCTCACCGGCACGCTGCACCTCGCCCACTATTGCGGCAGTGAGATATCTTCAGCTGAAGATGGAGAGGGCGTTAAAAGCCTCGACTCAGCCTGATATGAAAGGCTGACAACGAGGCCCATTTCCGACTCTTCCAAGGTTCTTACTCGCAGTCATGACCGACGAAGGACGACAAACAACGCCAGAGGAGCAGATCGATGACCAACAGCAGGTATGGCCCTATCTATCAGTATGTTGTGCGTTGCGCACTAACTATAGGCAGACGGAAAAGGTTGCGAGGGATCGTGCAGCGACATTGAAAGGGTTGGGGGCTGAAGTAAGCGTCATGCACGCCCTTGTCGAGTAAGCCTAAATGCTGATTGGTCGCAGACTGTCGCAAAATACTCTCCCGGAGAACACGTTCAGATTACAGAAGTCATCGACAACAAGCAAAAGAAGAAGAAGCTTTATATAGCGTTTAGCCAGAAGATATCGAAGTCGAAAACGGAGTATCAACTGACTGAGACGAAAGGCGACACCACAAAGCTCTACATGGACAAAAAGTGGTTTCCTGAGGTTAAAATCCACCCAGTTTGAGACACCTGGACCAATCAATGTAATGAGGCTTGACCGGTGAAGAAGCACATCGATATTTAGTCCCCAGCTGAGAATGTCAACTGTTCTGGTCTGTTAGAGACATTTCTCATGTCTTCCGTCGTCTAATAATTCCTTCGTGTGCGTACCCCTTACATCATGAGTTCTCCACCAGCATCACCGACGGAGAAGGAGTTCTCCAGCCCCTGTACACGGTACTCTAATGCATCTTCATCGTCCACTTTTCGTTCCAGCACAACTCTAAACTCGCTGCGACACGTAGCAAACAGCTTCGGACTGTTGCTACCAAGAAAAAAGCCAGCCGATGTAGAACAGCAGGCCAAGCTTGAATCTGGCATTGGCGAGGACGAAGATGATGAAGACGAAGATGGGCCTATCTTCTCACCCGGTGGTTCAGGGCCGTATCCGACCAAAGTACGAACACTCGAAAAATGTCCGAACGGCTACGCACGACTCGCAGCCTACAATGCAAGTGAACAAAACTTCATGCTTTACCGCGGCTTCAGCAACGTCCACGCACGCCTCCTCCTAAACCTCCAAGCTTGCATCCAGAAGCTCGAAACCGAGCTAGACAACATTGACCGCTTCCACGACACCCTCCCCGAGGATTCTAAGAAGCGCCTGCGATCCTGGGATCTCGACGTCGCAGCTTGCAAACAAGAGAAAGAAGAAGCAAAACAAGACGGAGACGAAGACGAAGCCCGAACGCGAGAAGATATCCTAGAGGAACTGAGAATCAAGGTGAACCAATACGACGAGCTACTGATCAAAGCAAGAGAGCTCGTCTCTTTCCAACGACCAACCGAACGTGACTACCGAAGCGTGAGGAACTGGTTCCACAATATTGCGCCCCTCGTAGACGAGGAGCAAGACTACATACTCTGGAAAGAGGATATCGTGACGCTCAGACATGGGAGGGAGTGGGCGGGTTTCGACGGTATGGTCGAAGCGATGTTGCATAAGATGGATGGCCCACTCGTTCAAGTGAGTATTCTATATTCTTCAGGTCTCCGAGTTTTGCTTACAACCGGTAGTGGCTCTTCCGAACCGAGGATCAGAGGCGTAAATCCACGGATGAGCGGAATTACTACTTTGCTCCTTCGAGGGTGTCGACGCTGGTTAATCTCTTCATTACTATTGCGCTTTTCTTGCTACTGGTAGCTCCGGTGTTGGCGATGTATCGTCTCTCGACTATCAAGACGACGGAATGCGTATTTGCGGCTATTGGAATTTTGATGGTCTTCACGCTGCTGTTTGCTGCAGCTATGTCACTGCTCACGAAGGCGAAGAGGCATGAGCTATTTGCCGCAGCGGCAGCGTATTGTGCCGTCTTGGTGGTTTTTGTTGGGTCGACTAACTTCAATTGATTTAGAAGATGCTAGAGCTATACTAGCATTTCAAAGGCCCAACATGCCTCAAATGCTTCGCGAGCCTAAGCCCAATGTGCTTCGAACACCACCAGTTCAAGCCTTCATATGCTCCTCAAACAACTTCTTCTGCTTCTCCCACTCCTTCTTAAGCTTCTTCACCCTCCCTTTAGCTACATCAGCGCCATCCTTATCCTTGGTCGGCAGACCATCCTCATCCCACGCACTATACTCCTCAGTCCGGAACATATCCTTGGGGTTGATCTTAGCTTGTTCCGCAAGCTTAGCCTTCTTCTCCGCCTCCTCGCGTTCGCGTTTCAGCTTAGCTTCAGCCTTTTGGCGAGCAATTTCCTCTTTCTGGGAACGAGCAGCTTGCAGTTCGGCGTCGACCGGGCGGACCATGGCGGGCGCGTTCTCACGGTCTTCGAGGTAGATGCCGAGATCCCAGAGGTGCGTGTCGCGGAGCTGGTCGCATAGGTCGAGGTAGTCTTTCGCGGGTGCTTGCTTCTTCGCGAGGTCTTGTAGAGACTGTTGGAAAGTGGAGAGTACTTCGGCATAGGGGACTGCTTCTATGTCTTGTTGCTTTGCAGGGCTATGCTGGGCAATGATAGAGTCTAGCTTCTCACTGAGATCACCGGCGATGGCATGCTGCCTTACTTGGTCGCGCTCACGTGAAACAGCGTATACGTGCTCCTTGGCGGCTGAAGGAATGTCAATGCCAGCCCAGCCGATGCCACCATCCCAAGGGTCAGCTGAACCGTCAAGGCCGAATATCCGGACCATGCGAGTGATGTAGCGAGCGACGTCGAATGAGACATCATCAGACAGTCCAGCCTTGTCGGCTGAGTTGTATTCGGTGATGAGGCTGGAAATCGCACGCATAGCGGTGGGTGTGTCGAACGAGTCGGCTAGCGCACTGATGTTACATTAGTAAAAGTTTCGATGCTCATCTTCTCGTGTCTTACCTGTGTACTTTCTCCTTCGCAGATTCGAGAGACTTTTTCACCTTCTCGTCTTCAGCACCGGTCGAACTGATGTTTGGATGTACTTCAAGATCCCGAACTTTGTAGAAGAAGTTGGTGACATAGCTCTCCCAGGATGAACCCGACTTTCGCATGTCCGGCGTGATTTCGATTCCATCATGCCAGCCTCCGAGAAGGAAGATGATGCGCAAACTCCGTGCATTCCAATCACCGCGACTCAGGGCTTCGCGGATTGTGGTGAAGTTCTTCAAGCTCTTTGACATCTTGGATCCTGATATAGACAGATGACCCATATGGAGGAAGTAGTTCACCCACTGCGCGCCACCTTCCTTTTGCCAGTAGGCTTCTGACTGTGCTAGTTCGTTGTCGTGATGCGGGAAGCAGAGATCGATACCTCCACTGTGTATGTCCATCTGTTCACCAAGAACGGCCGAAGCCATGACGGAGCACTCGATATGCCAACCTGGCCGACCCGGACCCCATGGGCTCTTCCATGCTGGTTCTCCCGGTTTCGATGACTTCCAGAGCGCGAAGTCGGAGTCGTTGCGCTTTTCTGAGGTCTTGACTGTTGATAGAGCACCTTCGCCATCTGCTTGCAAATTCGTGTCACCCCTGTTCCATGGCTCCAAGCGTGCGTAGTGGTTGCCCTTCCTCTTCTCGAAGCTCTCGATGTCGAAGTAAACAGATCCATCCGATGTGCTGTATGCCATGCCGTTCTTGATAATCTTGTCCACAAAAGCTACGATATCATCACCGTACTCAGTCACGCGAGTGACGACATCCGGATCCAGGACGTTGA
>Ga0265798_10012747_pt1 | contig 10115 bp, 9 predicted proteins | sample P3T30metagenome_FD_192430 | JGI IMG/M metagenome (GOLD analysis project Ga0265798, IMG submission 192430) | Plant litter microbial communities from East Loma Ridge, Irvine, California - P3 T30 | ecosystem: Environmental > Terrestrial > Plant litter > Unclassified | place: USA: California...
AGAACCTGAAGATGAGCACGAGTCTCGTAATTGCATATATGCCAATGTACCGTTAATATCAAGGTAATCCTCGGCCCAGACCTTGGGTCCCTTGTCGATTGGAACACCACTACCGTTGAACACTCGACCCAACATGTCCTCCGAAACGGCCAACTTCATCGAAGATCCCGAGAAAGCAATTCGCGTAGCCAACGTGTCGACACCGGTTGTGCCTTCAAAGACCTATCGTCAGCTAGTGACAGGTTGAACGACGTACCTGGACGACAGCCTTCTTTCCGCTGACTTCGAGAACTTGACCTCCTCGGACAGTGCCGTCGGGGAGGGTGAGTTGAACGATCTCGTTGTATGATGGGAACTGTCCATCAGCTCACACAAAAGATGGCGATGCGCGACTTACAGAAACGTTGTCTAGAATGACAAGGGGACTAGTGTCAGCTCTGCGAAACGTCAGTGAGCTTACCCGTTCACAGCAGATACTGTTCGGTAGTCTACATCATCAGTGTTGTCCGACTCCTATCACTTACCCATCCTGGGGTCGACACCATACTGCTTGACTGCTGCCGCCTACCTGTCAGCCGTATCGACACAAGTAGAACTCACGGCACTGATTTTTGCCATCTCGGCGTCGGACATACGAGCGCTCGTCATGATATCGAGTGCTATGATGTGGTCAAGGGTTATGAGGAGAGTGAAAGGAGAACTAGGTCAAGCATCATCCCATCGGTCACTCCGGACCTGTAAGCTGTGGATGTATAGATAAAATGGGGGGATGGAATATATAGCCAACTTGCCACTTCTTCCCTTCAGAGATATCCAACTATAATCCAGTTAGTCTACACCCAACCTATACACAATGTCGGAAGAACCATACCGCCCAGCTCTCCCTAGCTACTCGGCTCCTCAAGAGTTGCTCGATGAGCATGCTGAGATGGCCGAGGAGGAGGCAGAGCCAGATGCGTTCGAAGACAAGGCTCGTTCAAAACAGGTTGCGGCTCGACAAACCGATTACCAACTGCGTCGCTTTCAACGCGCCGACGGACGTGGTGAAGGTGAGGACGAGAGCTATGCGGACAGAATGAGGCTCGCAGAGTTGCAGAGGGAGGAAGAGAAAGTGAGGAGACATAAGGAGCAGTTGGAGAAGGATAAAGTAAGAGACGAGGATCAACCGATGGACGACAAGACGCCGCCTAGAAAGGCCATCGCTGGAGATGATACGCCACCAAGAGGTATCACTGCTGGCGACGATACACCTCCTCGAGCTGGAGGTGAGGATGATGGTACCCCGCCTACGAAGCGGAGAAAGTGGGATGTGGAGGTCAAGGAGGAGGACAAAGATGACAAGGAGTGGTCAGACAAGGCATTGACGGACGCTGCACCCAAGAAGAAGAGGTCTAGATGGGATCAGACACCTGCAGAGGGAGAAGAGGAGACGAAGGTCAAGTCGCGGTGGGATCAGACACCTACCAACGGCACCCTCATTACTGGTCAGACCCCAGAGGGAAAAGCAACAAGTCTCGCCATGGTCGACGATCCACGATACAAAGCCATCACCGATGATGAACTCAACACCCTTCTCCCTGGTACTGGCGAGGGTTTCTCCATCGTTCCCCCTCCCGCCGACTACGTCCCCGCACCAGCTGTCCGAAAGATGGTTCCCGCTCAACCGACCGAGGTCGGATTCATGGGTCAAACCGAAGGCGATGCTCAAAAAGCCGTACAAGCCGCCGGCGGTCTCATGAGCTTCGCCGAGCAAACCGAGATTGAAGGTATCGGTGCTTTGCAATTCTTGAAAAAAGAGGACTCAGAGTACTTTGCCAAAGTCTTAGGCGAGGGAGGTGGAGAAGAGGATGATGCTGGATTCTCGATGGAAGAGTTGAAGGAACGAAAGATCATGCGACTTTTGCTCAAGATCAAGAATGGAACACCGCCAATCCGAAAGACGGCTTTGCGACAAATTACCGATCGAGCGAGGGAATTTGGTGCCGGACCGCTATTCGACAAAATCCTGCCATTACTCATGGAGCGTACGCTTGAAGATCAAGAACGACATCTGCTCGTCAAGGTCATTGATCGAGTATTGTACAAGCTTGATGATCTTGTTCGACCCTACACGCACAAGATCCTAGTCGTCATTGAACCCCTCCTTATCGATGAGGACTACTACGCACGAGTCGAAGGTCGTGAAATCATTAGTAATTTGGCCAAAGCCGCCGGTCTTGCCCACATGATCTCCACCATGCGTCCCGATATCGATCACGTCGACGAGTATGTACGAAACACAACTGCACGAGCATTCTCCGTCGTCGCTTCCGCCCTCGGTATCCCTGCACTTCTCCCCTTCCTTCGAGCCGTCTGTCGATCGAAGAAATCATGGCAAGCTCGTCACACTGGTATTCGAATCATTCAGCAAATCTCGGTTATGGTGGGCTGTGCCGTCTTGCCACACTTACGAAACTTGGTCGACGCCATTGCCGATGGTCTACAAGACGAACAGCAAAAGGTGCGAACAATGACTGCACTCAGTCTGGCTGCTTTGGCAGAAGCTGCTGCACCCTACGGTATCGAATCTTTCGATAATGTTCTCAAACCCCTTTGGCTCGGTATTCGACAGCACCGAGGTAAAACTCTCGCTGCCTTCCTCAAGGCCATCGGTTTCATCATCCCACTCATGGATCCCGAGTACGCCGGCTACTACGTTCGAGAATGTATGCCTATCCTCATTCGAGAATTCGGAACATCCGACGAGGAGATGCGACGAATCGTCTTGCAAGTCATCAAGCAGTGTGCCGGCACAGAAGGTGTTGTACCAAACTATATTCGAGAGGAGGTTCTACCCGAATTCTTCAGGGCATTCTGGGTACGTCGTATGGCTTTGGACCGACGAAATTACCGACACGTCGTCGAAACTACTGTCGAGCTCGCTCAGAAGGCTGGTGTCTCCGAAATCGTCAGTCGAGTCTGTAACGATCTCAAAGACGAATCTGAACCATTCCGAAAAATGGTCATGGAGACCATCACCAAGGTTATCGGTATGACTGGTGCTGCCGATATTGATGAACGACTCGAAGTCTTGTTGATTGACGGTATCATCTTTGCTTTCCAGGAACAGACGCTAGAGGATAATGTCATGTTGGAGGGTTTCGGTACGGTTGTCAATGCTCTAGGCGGTCGAGTCAAGCCATATCTACCTCAGATCGTGTCGATGATCCTATGGCGACTCACCAACAAGAGTGCAAGGGTCCGTATGTTGGCTGCGGATCTCACGACGAAATTGGCACCTATCATCAAGTCGAATGGAGAAGATCAACTGCTGAGCAAGCTCGGTGTCGTGATCTTTGAGCAGCTTGGAGAAGAGTACCCTGATGCTCTCGGAAGGTAAGCTAACATATACTATTTTGATAAAAGAGCTGACACTTAGTTTGATTGCCGCCGTAGGGGCTATCGCCAATGTCGTCGGAATGTCCCAGATGAACCCACCTGTCAAGGATCTACGTGAGTCGCACTCAGATCTATGTGGCATGCGCTGACTGCCAGTACCTCGAATGACACCTATTCTACGAAACAGACACGAAAAAGTACAGGAAGCCACAATCAATTTAATCGGCCGAATCGCCGATCGAGGTGCAGAACAGGTCCCCGCCAAGGAATGGATGCGAATCTGTTTCGAGCTACTCGATCTACTCAAAGCACACAAGAAGGCTATTCGACGAGCTGCCGTCAACTCCTTCGGTTATATCGCTAAAGCTATCGGTCCTCAGGATGTCTTATCTGTTCTATTGACCAATTTGAAGGTCCAGGAACGTCAAAGTCGTGTCTGTAGTACCGTCGCTATCGGTACGTTCTATTGCCTTGTGTTCGAGTATCACTGACAGTATAGCTATCGTGTCCGAGACGTGTGGTCCTTTCACCTGTATACCAGCTATCTTGAACGAATACCGAACGCCCGAGCTCAATGTCCGAAACGGTTGTCTGAAAGCTCTCGCTTTCGTATTCGAATACGTCGGAGAAATGTCGAAAGACTACATCCACTCTGTGGTCGGATTACTAGAAGACGCATTGACGGATCGAGATCACGTACATCGTCAAACGGCATGTGCGATCGTCAAGCATCTGGCAGTAGGAACCGCTGGATTAGGATACGAAGAAGCTTTAACGCATCTACTCAATCTCGTTTGGCCAAATATCTTCGAGACATCTCCACATGTAATTGGAGGTGTGATGGATGCTATCGAAGCTATGAGGTTAGGTCTAGGGCCGGGTGTATTGATGTCGTACGTTTTGCAAGGAATGTTCCATCCTGCTCGTAGAGTCAGGGAAGTGTATTGGAGAATGTACAGTAAGTCCCCTGCTTACTCTAGCACGAAGATTTATGCTGATGTCAGATACGCTCATTTTGGGTTCAGCAGATGCCATGGTACCGTTCTACCCTCACATGGACTCGGCTTCGGATTTGGCAACAGGGCAGGATTACACGAGACATCATTTGATGATGTGGGTCTAGGTTCGAGGACATGTACGATAAGATCAATATGCACAGTTATACAATGTCACACAGCGCAGCACAGTCCTTCATCTGAGAACGACTAGATGTTTTGTGAAATGTGATACATGAATCGTACAGTGCAAAACAGCTATTGCTACAGTTTCTCGACTTTGACTATGATTATATCTTTCTATGTTTTGCGTGTGTTTCCTTGATTCCCCCTTGACAAGATAGCCAGGAAACGATTAGTAGTATCCTGACCCGGCACCTCTCGTCTGACGTCGCTCGAATGCGTTTGTTGGTCTTGACTGATCCATTGTCTCGTCGATCCCGTGCCCACCGCTACCTGCAGCGTTGTATGCGTTGTATCCCTGACCCTGTGCCGATAGATGCCTCGATGATCGAGGCGAAGTCGCTGATCCATTGTAGGTATCTCCAAGAGGCTCCATCAACGAGGTTCGTCTATTCAACGAGTTCCCACTCGTACTCCTTGATCCATCGAGGCCCCTACCATTGTTGGCGGAAACGAAATTGTTGGCATCGACATGTTGTCTCATTGCTGGTCTCTGAGAATCGTCATCGGATGCCGAAAACCTTTCAACCTCTAGACCGTCCTCGATTCGATGAGTGTGTCGTCGCCATAGGTATCCGTAACCTGCATTGAAGATTAGGCCGAAGAACAATATGACCACGGGAAGACCAAACATGACGATGACAACGAAACCGATAATGGTTCGTGGGATGGGATCGATAGAGACGGTAGGGATGAAGGGAACACAGAGTCCGAAAGCTGCCAGTCGGAAGAACGAGAGAATAGGAGCGAGCCAATCACCCTTTCGATCTTTATGGGGTCGACAGACGAGTAGAGCGATAAAGATGATAAGCTCGACTACCATGTTACCAATGACCGCTGCCCATCCGCTTGTAGGGCTGAGAGCGACGAATCCAGCTCGAGCAATGAGCGATAAGACAATGATGAACCAGAAGAAATGGAATCGCTGTCTGTATTGCCTGTACAATACACCCATCGAGTGGAAAGATCGGTAAGAGGTATACAATGGGGAAACACCGGGAGCAGTTGATGAGATCCGACGTCCTCTGATCACCGTGATGATGAAGACCACTGCGAGAGGAATGAACGTGAGGGCGAGGGAGAATGCAGCGAAGAAGATGGCGAGTTTCGAATCTCCGATCCTGAATTGGTAGAAAGCAAAGATCCAAACGGGTAGGAAGAAAAGCAGACACAGTCGCAGTGCGTTACCAGCGATGAATCCACCGAATCGACTCTTGAGCCTTCCTCCCCAATTGGGACCGTTGATGGATTTATCGGAGATGAAAGCGAGAGCGAGAATCACAACATGGATACCGATAGTAACGGCGATGACAATGAGCATCATAAAGAACAATGTGGTGAAGGCGTTGGCGGTCGGGATACCGACTGAATTGACATATCGAGGAACACCAGCTGCGACGGTCGGATTCAAGTTCAAGTCCTGAATCTCGGGTATATCTGCGCGCTTTGCGAGCGAGTGGAGGATTGCGTCCCGAGCTTTAAGGCTTCGTCCAAATAGTCCAGATCCGAGTAGAGGTCCTAGTGTCCTCACGGTCTCGATAAGCTGGTTGATGTCGATTGCGGATCGCTCTTGAATCGTTGAAAGCTGTCGGGAGATGTAGGTGGTGCCGGGATACGTCACACCAGGGAGACTTCCACCAGTTCGGTACCGCATATCGTTGATCGAGTTCTGCATTGCGTTATCGTGAACCATACCGACTGCCCAAAAGAAGTTCCGGGTGAATGCTCGATAGACCAGAGGGAAATTGAGCGGCATTAGTCCGACTGCGACTGCAGTCTGGAAGAGGAGGACGACGTCGAACCATCTGTATTGGGCTGGAGAGGGCGAGTTGATGCAGGCGTGTAGAAGTCCAACGAGGATGGCAACGAGGGTAAATATTCCCGCAGCCCACTTGACGGCTGTTTGTTCCGCCGATAACCCATTAGAGAGTACCGCTTGTAAACACGACTCTAGTGTTCCATCGTTGACATTCCTTATTTCTATCCTAGCAAATGCTTCCAGATCGGGTACAGTCCATGCGAGGCCAGGTAAATCCCTGGCGATACTATCGGGAAGAGCTAATGTGCCGAAACCTGTTATTCAGCTCGGTACCGTACAAATCTGTGGATAAGGTAACTTACCCGTGAAATTGATCTGGGGCAAAGGACAGAGTACTCCACTGAGGAAATCACATAGGTTGACAGTCTCGTTTGCGATCTGAATACCATACGCGGCGACGTATAGGTTAACCTCAACATTCAAATCCGCCTGATTGGGGCGAACGCTAACTTCGAAAGCAATCGAGTTGTTGGTCTTGAAGTAAGTGAGGTTGAATGCGTCGACTTCGATGGCCCTAGTGGCCGAGCAGTAGCTGGCTGGTTCGGCATAGAGTGTATCGGCAGCTGCTAGGGCGTATGAGAAAAAGGCAAAGACCGGTAGGAGGAATACGAGTGGGCTGCGCATTGTCTGTATATGTTAGAGACGACGCTTCGAGAGCTGTTGCGATCGTAGGTAGTACTCACGATGCAGTACCTCTGATAGCTATGCTTCTATGCTTCTATGCACAACTGAGACCTCTAGAAAGGTGGTGTGGGGTCCGCTGAAACAACGTTTTTCTCCGCAAAAGAACGGTTCCCGATTAAGATTCGGTTTTCGCACTCCGCACCCAGCTGTGTCCTTTACCAACGGTATTGACGTCGGAGTAGATATACAAAGGTAAGGTATAGTGGTACAAAATATAAATGTATATACACTCTGGTTTATGCTTGTCGACGTCGTTCAGTATCGGTTCGACGGTGTATGGAGGCGTCTGCGAAAAATGCCCAGGATAAGGATGGGATTACGATGACGCGAGTGGCGGGTCAAAAGAGGAGATTTAGAGCCGCAGTGGTATTTGTATCACCCTTGTCTCGGATTTAAGCAGATTGATTCCAGTGCAGTGATTGCGGAGTCTGGAGACTGTCAAGGTGCAGAGAGTGCGTCAGATCAGACGGAGCAAACGTATCGTACAGATACATACAAATGACACTGCTCGGTCTATGACGATGGAAATCGAGACAAGAAAGCGGAGTGATGTCGACCCTGAACATTCTGGGGGAGAGATCTCGTTTTTATTACGAGAATAAGAGGAACGTATTCCTCAACTTTGCATTCCGCATTCCCAGCGCAGCGAGCAGGCACAGCAGCAGCCGCTTCTAGAGTATGGTGCTGCCGTGATTCCTGAGATCAGGCCCACAAACTGGGCATAAGCATATATGGTTTACAAGATTGACTGTCTAGAGCGTTTCGATGAAGCTATATAGATCAGTCACGGCCAGCATAACGCAGAACATGACTCACTGCGGCTACTCGCACTGCCCTCGCGCCCATGCACTGCATCTGGATCCTGCTCTGGTTCTGACGGGGACAAGGCAGCAAGCTCGGCACGCTGATCTGGCTTCCAACCTTTTCTTTTCGCCCGGATCCATTCTGAACTTGGCCTAAATGGCTGCTTCAGACCCCCTTCACTTTCCAATGCGCATTCCGGACAAAAGTAGTCTCCTTCAGGCGCTACGTCAAGAGGTGGGTCCAGACAGGCGAGATGATAGGCTTCCTCGCACTGCCCATCAGCTTGAATTGAGGGAAGTGATCATACCTTTTCACACATGATCGGATCAGGTAGATCCCGATATTCAAAGCAAACGGCACATGTTGCGGCTGATGCGATTTCTTCAGGCCACAACGGGAGATTCTGGATCGACTGTCCAGGATTCGTCACGATGAAGATAGTGAAGAATGCTGAAGCGCCGATACTACTATCAGCTAGGCTTCGCACGCTTGGAACTGCGTACTCGATGATTTCGCACTCGTCTAAGGCTTTTAATCTCGTAGGCTTCGCAGCACTCAGCGGAACGCTCGGACCGAGGCCAAGTTCTATACTGGTCAATCTCAACATACCACACATCATCAAGTGACTTGCCGCCATAAAGCTGATACATGTAAGCGACAGCACTTGATACGAGGAATTGACCTACAGAACCCTGACCAAAGCCCACCGTCATATTGCGTGTATCGGGCTCATCAGCCGGACACGTCACGAAATGGGTACATCCACCCAGTGCCGCCTTGTCTATCTTGTAATCTGCGACTACAAGTCAGTCGAACTCTATCGGCCCGGACCTACGTTCCTGTATACGCCTGTAGGTGTTAGTGAGATCCTTCTCGATAGACCTGTAACTTACTTGAACGACTTGTATGGTTCCCCGACGCCTCCATCTCCCGTTATATTCCATTTGCCTGCCATTAGGTATGTACCGCTGTGCAGCACTACGACCGAGCCTATTGATCAGATCGGCGCTTCAACATTCTTTGAGAGATGCAAACACACTGGTTGGACCGCAATACACGGCTTTGACAGGGTCAGGACCCGCCTCCCCAGCTGGCTAAAACATCAGACACACCCACTACCTCCTCGATACACGCACAAGTGGAACAAGAGTGGGAATACACCTGCCTGTCAGTGTGGCTATATAGATAGGCACCCACTTGTCATTCATGTCTTGAAGCCCTAATCTCCCGTACCCCCCGTGTCCCCACGCATAGACATTGCCCTCCACGTCGAGAGCTAGAGAGTGATTGCGGGCTGAAGCGATCTGGACTATCTTCTTATCCTGTAGAGATTTGATCCAGCCTACTGATCAGTCCAGCTAGACTCAACGAGCCGACAATACTGACGAGGCGGTGTCTCGATCTCAAAGACTTGCTTATTGCCCTTGATCGTTTTTCCACCTGACATTAGCTAAAAGTCTTCAGTTGTTCGAGGTACGGAGTTACCAATATAACCTAGACCGAGCTGTCCATATTCCGCATACCCAGTGGAGTAGACATAACCCGCGTCCGACAAAAACAGCGAAAACATAGTTCCAGCCGATACAGCGACGATCCTTTCCGCATCTCGTGTCCATGGCCCTATCAAGCGAGTGAACCTGTCCGTACCATTAGAGGGCGTCTGCACATATCAATACGGTACCGATGACAGTTTACTCACTAGACCAAGTTGCCCAGCGGTATTGTTCCCGCAACCCCATACTTCTCCTTGATCATCGACTAGAATGCAATGCGCTTTTGCACATACTCCCGACACAAATTTGGCTTGTGGGATATCGGATCCGACCAAATAAGGGGAGAGCTTCACTGCCTCCAGGGCATCTATCAGACCGCCATTTCCATAGGACCTTCCTGGGAACTGCCCAATCAGATAAGCGGCCCCGAAGGCTGAACGTCAGCCTCGCAATGCGTCAAGATAGGTAGACAGCTTACTGTCCAGTATAATGGCATAATTCGCAGATGGACCAGTCAGAACTTTGACAGCGTCGATGTTACATAGTGAACGCATAATGCCCGGTTCAAGCAGATCATTCTTCCCTCTGGACCCGGTGAGCCTGATGGTCTGGGCGGAATGTTGAGACTCACACGTTCTTCTGACGATCTCTTTTGCCATTTTGATCCCTGGTCCGTTAGAGCTATGCTGATAAGAAATGCTTCGGACTTGCCATTGGAGACCGCCGCAAATCATGACTGTGAGAACACGTCAGCTGATA
>Ga0265798_10012750_pt1 | contig 10114 bp, 6 predicted proteins | sample P3T30metagenome_FD_192430 | JGI IMG/M metagenome (GOLD analysis project Ga0265798, IMG submission 192430) | Plant litter microbial communities from East Loma Ridge, Irvine, California - P3 T30 | ecosystem: Environmental > Terrestrial > Plant litter > Unclassified | place: USA: California...
CCCAGGTACTTTGTAATTACCTGTTTTCTTACGTTTTTCTCGCTTTTAGGGGCCCGAGCTCAGGATGCAGCAGACAAGGCTGTTACCTTAACCATCAACCAGGTATGGGACAAAGCAGCGGCACAAAATAAAATCATTCAGATGCAGGATCTAGGTGTTGCCGCAAGCGCTGAGGAAGTCCTGGATGCAAAAGCAGAACGTTTGCCCGAGATTGGCACAGAGGCCGAATATGGCAAAGTGAGTAACTTTTCACTGTTTGTTGATGGACTATTACATAAACCCGAACTGTTGCCGGTTGAACACACTTTCTATAAAGTGGGGGGCGACGCTTATTTGAACCTGTACAACGGTCGCAAAACCAGCACCAACATCACCCGTCAGCAAATACTTCACGAAATCCGTTCAGAACGAAGAAATCAGACGGTATCTGAAGTTAAGTTACAAGCCGCCGCATATTACCTTGACTTACAACGCAGTATTGCGTTCAAAGCTTTAATCGAGCAAAATATCGAAGATCAGGAACGGCAGTTGAAGCAAATTCGACAACTGTTGATTAATGGTGTTGTGCTGAAAAGCGACGTTCTAAGAGCAGAATTACAGCTTTCAAGGCAAAATCTAACACTTAACCAGATCAATAATGATATTTCCATTGCCCGCCAGAAACTTAATATATTGATGGGTGATCCGGATGAGCAGTTGATTTTACCGGCAGAACTTCCGCTTGCCGAAACATTGCCCCTGAAGAAATATGAGGAGTACCTGCGAGAAGCGATGGCGAGATCATATGAAAACAAGATCTCTGAGGAACAAACCAGATTAAGCAAATTGGAGTTGAAAGATGTTAAAGCCAATGTTAATCCTAAGCTTGGACTGTTCGCCAACTATGCCTACTCCTATCCCCAAATACAGTTCTATCCTTATAGCAACTACCTCTATGGATTAGGAACTGCAGGAATCAAAGCCAGCTTTTCAGTTGATGCACTCTATCATAATAAGCACAAGGTTAAAGCAGCACAGATAGAACTACAAACCCAGGAGTTGGAACATCATCACACCCAGGATCAGATCAGGCAAAAGGTTAACGAAGGTTATTTACGATACAATGAATCCTTGAACAGGATTAAAGTTGCGGAGACTAATGTGATCCAGGCTAAAGAAAATGCCAGGATCGTGAATAATACTTACTTTAATCAGCTGTCGTTGGTCACCGACCTACTCGAATCTAATACACAACTGCTTCAAACACAATTTGACCTTGCTGCGGCCAGTATCGCTGCGCAGTTGCAATATTATCAATTACAAAACATTATAGGCAATCTCTAATATGACGACAAATACCGACCATTCCCGCACAGACAAGCTGATCACCCGAGTTACGGCATGGATTGCCGGCGTTATCCTGCTGGCTTTATTGATCTGGGGGGCTTTCAGCCTTTGGGATCTGTACCGATATGAGGAAACCAATGATGCACAGGTACAGGAATACATAAATCCGGTTACTTCCAGAGTTGGAGGATTTATCAGGGAGATTAAATTTGAAGAAAACCAGGAAATTAAGAAAGGTGATACGCTATTGATCATCGACAACAGCGAATATGAGTTGCAGCGCCAGCAGTCTGAGGCTGAACTGGCAAATGCCAGAGCACAACTGGAGGTCTTAAAAAGCCAGGTAGAAAGCAGTGCAAGTACTGCTCAGGTAAATGAATCGCAGATCATCGCTGCTAAGGCGAAGTTACAACATGAGGAACAGGAATTTGCCCGTTATAAGAAGTTGTATGATGTGGAATCGGCGACAAGGCAGCAACTTGAAAATGTGCAGACCTCGCTTGAAGTAGCACGTGCAAACTACCAGACTGCGCTAAAGAACTACGAAGCAGATAAACTGAAAGTAAAAGATACTAAAGTACAAACTGCTGTTGCAGAAGCGGAAATCAAGCGCCGCGAGGCCATGCTTAACCGTAACAAACTCGACGTTGGATATACCGTGATTACGGCACCCTATAACTGTAAAATGGGACGTAGAACGATTCAGCCGGGACAAATGATTCAGGCTGGCCAGACCTTAGCCTACATTGTAGATCAGGAGGCGGGCAAGTGGGTTATCGCAAACTTTAAGGAGACACAGCTGCGGCATATGCATGTGGGTGAAAATGCTGAAATTAAGACGGATGCCTACCCGGGCAAGACTTTTAACGGTAAAATTGAATCCCTGTCGCCTGCAACAGGTTCAAGTTTTTCACTTCTGCCGCCGGATAATTCGACCGGCAATTTTGTGAAAATTGTACAACGGGTTCCAGTGAAAATTCGCCTGGTTGACAAACCGAGTGATATAGCTGTATTGCGGTCGGGCATGAATGCTGAAGTGCTGATCCGTAAAGCGAACTAGTCATGGCTAAGGGTTCATCACAGGAAATAAAGCATTGGGTACCTGGCTGGCTTACCAAAATTACCCTTTTTTTGGTGATCCTGCCAAGTATGGGTCTATTTGGACTTTCGAGTGCTAACAGCAATGCCGCCGCCGGATTTTACGGGTTTGAGCCTGCGGATGTTCAATATTCTATGATCGTTTTTTATGCAGCAGTGACAAGCTTTTTTGCGTTGGAGCGACGGTTTTTCAACTATATTGCCCTAAAAGAATACCTCCTATTGGGTGCGATTATCCAGATTGCAGCTTCCTACATCTGCTACATCACCCAAAACCTCCACACCCTGTTTATCTTCCGGTTCATTCAGGGCATGGGCAATTGTTCCATAACCAGCATCTGTCTGACCTTAGTTTTCAAACAACTAAAGGGCGAACGAGCGAGAGAAATTGGATATTCGGTTTTCTATGGCATGTTGCTTTGCATATCGCAGATCAGCATGATGGCGACCTCACCAGTACTGGAAAGTTTCGATTTTAACATTCTGTACAAAGCGATTATGTTCCTGTTTATCCCGGGCACAATCTTGTTATATTGCATTCTTAAAGATGTAAGACTTAGTGATAGATCACACTTGTACAAACTCGACTGGCCAAGTTTCGTGATCTATGCAGCCCTGCTGTTACTTAGTGGATACATCCTGATCTATGGCCAACAATACTACTGGTTTGAAGATATGCGAATTTCCATGGCTACGGCGGGAGCGGTAACTTTTCTGGGCTTGCACCTTTTAAGACAGCGACATTTGAAGCGACCATACATGAGTCTGGAAGTGTTTAAGTACCGGAACTTTAAGGTGGGAGCAATTCTGATCTTTATACTCTACATCTGCCGGGGTACAATAAACGTCGCCAATAGCTATTTTGCCACGGTATTGGGTATGGATCCAATTCACGTAGCATATATATTGCTCGCAAATTCACTAGGAATTATTCTTAGCGCTTTTGTCACCGCCCGGCTTGTTGTACTCAAAAAACCAATGCGCTTTATATGGATGGCTGGTTTTAGCTTTTTGTTGCTCTTCCACCTTTGGATGCGCATGTCTTTTACGAACCAAGCGAATGAATGGTCATACCTTCTTCCATTGTTTATACAAGGGCTGGGTGCGGGTACGTTGATGGCCCCAATCATATTGTATATGGTTTCGACGGTTCCAGCTCAGCTTGGTGGAATGGCCTCCGCAACGGGTGTTTTTTTCAGGTACTTCGGTTTTTGTTGCAGCATTGCGATCATTAACTATTATGGCTTGCTGAAACAGCGTATACATCTTGACCGTTTCAGTCAGCATATTACCGCACTTGACCCGATAGCTGTACAGAAATTAGCTGGCTATAAACAGAGTTTTCTTGCAAAAGGCATGAACCCTGAGCAGGCAACTAAACTCGCCAATGCCATGCTAAGCAGAACTATGAACGTTCAAAGTCAGCTTCGGTATGCCATGGACTACTATGAACTAATTAGCTGGTGTATTTTGGTAATCATCTTACTAATCGCGATTTACCCTTATTTAAACCGCACCATTGTTAACGTAAGAGCCAACCAGCCCGCTCCTGCTTCTTTTTAATTTAGCCAAACTATTTACAGCAGTCAACAGTTTTATGCTTGCATTAAGCTATAGAACAGCCCGCTATGAAATTACACAAAATCGTTATTTGCAGTTCGATTATCGCGATCGGATTAGCCGCTTGTGGCGGCGGCAATACACCATCAAACGTTACAGCTCCAGGTGATGAAAAGCCATCGAAAGACAAGGTATTAAATACCGGGGCAGATCTGATGCAGGATAAATCTCCATTAAAGAAATTCAATGCCTATTTGGATGGTTTTCACTTTTACAATGGGAACATCAATGCACAGATGGAGGCGCATCATTATGTGAACCAGCTGAACGAAGATGTTTATCAGGCAATCATCTTTGATGGTAACGAGGGAAGTCCTAAAATAATGGGCATCGAATATATCATTACGCCAAAGTTATTTAAAACCCTTTCAGAAGAAGAAAAGAAGCTTTGGCATTCTCATGTTCACGAGGTGAAATCGGGCACGCTCATCGCACCTGGCATTCCGGAAGTTGCGGAGCACGAATTGATGGAGAAGTTGGTTAACACCTATGGTAAAACCATCCATACCTGGCATACCGATCAGGAGCGTACACTTCCGGTAGGCTCGCCCATGATCATGATGGGCTTCACTAAAGATGGACAGATTAATAAAGCCCTGGTAGATGCAAGAGACAAGCGCTTTAAAGTCTCCACGGCAGAGAAACGTAAAAACCGCGCTGACATCAAGGCCTTACCTATTGATCCAATGGCAAATGCATGGGAAAAAGGGGAAATACGTCAATTTGTAATTTCAAGAAAAGCAGACAGTGCCGCGCACAAACACCAGGGAAAGCCAATCCAGCCTGAGCAACATTAATATTCCATATACTGCTGATAGGCTTCCTGCATAAATGACTTTCCGGCAATAAGTTCCGGGTTTTCACTGTTAACCTTATTGCCTCCAATTACCTGATTGCCTACAGCATCAAACGCAACGGTATCTTTCGGGGTGATAAAGCTGAAGCCATGATCCCAGTTGAAGAAAGCAAATTGCTTGGTAAAAGGGTTTAATAAATCCTTGCTCCAGAAGAATGGGCTTGCATCCATTCCAAGCTGTGTCAGCAAGGTATGTGCGATATCGGTTTGCCCGCCGACATGATGCATGGTCTGCCCTTTGAATTCCTTTTTCACAGCCGGGCCAAAGAATAGCAGTGGAATGCGGTACCGTTGGGGATCAAAAATTTCCAGGTCAGTACGCGGTAAAAAGTGGCCATGATCAGCGACTACAATAAATAATGTATTCTTGTACCAGGGCTGTGTTTTTGCATAATCTACAAAGGCGCCGAGGCAGGAATCGGCGTAAAAAGCCGTACTCCGGAACTTATCCTCTGTACTGCCGCCCTTGAAGCGCGGTGGTACTGGCAACCCGAAGGGCTCGTGATTGGTTAAGGTCAACATCGTTGCAAAAAAAGGCTGGCGCTCTCCAGCGAGCTCCTGCCCCATGCGCTGATATACCGGACCATCAAAAGCACCCCAACTTGAGTTCAGATATTTCTTGTCAAAACTGCTTTTGTCTATAATCTTCCTGATGTCGTGACTCAACAAATAAGACTTCATGTTCGCAAACCTGGATTCACCACCGTAGAAGAAAGGTGTGGTATAACCATACTTTATAAATGTCTGACTAAGCGCAGGAAGTCTCGCCTGCTTACTATTCTCTTTCATAATACTGCGAGAAGCTTGAGCCGGGAATGCGCTTAATACCGACACGACACCTTTATCTGTACGGCCTGCCGACGAATATATCTGGTCAAAGAATATCCCGTCCTTTTTTAGTTGTTCAATGGAATTCGAAATTCCAGGCTCCCCACCCAGCGATTCGACGACGTTACCGGTGTGGCTTTCCATGATAATCAGCACAACATTCGGTCGTTTCGTATTTAGAATAGATAAACCTGCTTCCTCCGGTTTGTTGTAGTATTGCTGGACAGTAGATCTGGCTACTTTGGTGTCATAGTATTTGAAGGGATTTTTGGTATTGTACTTCGCATTTTTGATGTCAGTAGCAAGTCCCCATTCTGTATTTACAGCAGCAAAATTTAATGTCGGATTTGTCGAGTAGTAAGCCATACTTTCATTCATCGGTGCATCCTGTAAACCACCCCGAATAGCCAACACGGTTAGGCCAATCATCAATAAGCTTATTACAACTTTACCCAGCAACTGGCCTTTTCTGTTGATTTTCCAACCAATGATTTTCGATGATAGTAGAATCCCGGCGGCGGCTAGTGTACATAAAATGAAGAAGCTTAAAACCAGTGGAGAAGAGCCACTACTCGCCATTGCCTCTGTAGGGGAATTTATTGCAAATTCGAAAGCGCGGTAATTTACCTTGGTGCCCCATTCCCGATAGATATTGAAATTGATAACAGTCAACAATGAGCATATCACCAGGAGGGTCCAGGTGTAGTATTTTAAAAAACGCCGGGATATCCGCAGTTTAGGAATGTACCAGGTCACCAGAAAGAACAACAGCGGGATAGCACATAAATAACCTGCCATGGATGCATCCATCCACATGCCGTACATAAATGCAGGAGCGATTTCCGATAACGATTGACCCGAAAGCTTATTCAGGTTGTACAGGATGAATACGAGGCGTTCCAGGAAAAACAAAAGCAGCCAGAAGCAGAAATACCTGAGTAAGGTCCAAACAGTCTTCAATAACATATTGAAGCAAACCTAGAGAATTTTACTTAGAAATTTTCATCGTCTGTGTCCAATTCGGCGGCATTAAACCATGCGCTAAAGCAGGAGAAAATCACAAGGATGGTTAATATAATTAGGAGAGTTTCCATGATGCTGGATTAAATAGGTTAAATGAGGCAACGAACTTAGGTAATTAAAACGTGAAATTATGAGAAAAGTTCACATCTCTTCACAATTTGTTTTTGTAACCTTAACAAACCGAAATTAAAATGCTACATCTGCAGTCTTTTCTTCCATTTGTTAGCTACACAATTATTGGATTTAAGCTTCTAGAAACATCAATAACATCCACAATAAAAATATAGCTAATAATTGAATGTCATGCGAAACAAATATTTTTCAGTCCAGGTTTTCTTTGTACTGCCGCTCAGGATGGAAAATTTTTGAGAACATAGCTGTCAGATACCTGTTACCCATAAGTTCAATACCGATTTACATTAAATTTTAAAAACCATATGGAACATCTCCATTTAAAAATATTCAAAAATAGATTTACCCAGCACTTTCCGGGTGACGAATCTGGCAGTACCAGGCCAAGGCAAACACCTGGGGTCCTTTATAGCAGTACGAAACCTACTCCTGTTGCGAAACCGCAACTGATCGGCTGGTCGGCTGAACTTGCTGCTGATTTAGGTATCGCTGATCCCAATGAACAGGATATTGCTATTCTAGGTGGTAATTTAACCACACCTTCTATGCATTCGTATGCTGCATGCTATGCCGGCCATCAGTTTGGTAACTGGGCGGGACAACTTGGTGACGGGCGGGCAATCACCCTGGGTGAATGGCAAAGCCCAGCTGCTGAAAGTTGGGAATTGCAGTTAAAAGGTGCTGGCCCAACGGCCTATTCACGGCGAGCAGACGGCAGAGCTGTTCTACGTTCGTCTGTACGAGAGTTCCTGATGAGCGAAGCGATGCACCATCTGGGGGTGCCAACAACCAGAGCGCTTAGCTTAGTGACTACAGGCGACAAGGTGGTGCGCGATATGTTTTACAACGGAAACCCGCAGTATGAGCCAGGAGCGATCGTTGCGCGGATGGCGCCAAGCTTTTTGCGGTTCGGGAACTTTGAAATGCTTGCCGCAAGACAGGAACTGGATCAGCTGAAAGCACTGACGGAGTGGACCATTTCAAACTACTATCCTCATATAAGTGGGGAGAACATTATCCTGGACTGGATGGCAGAGGTGGTGGATCGTACAGCCAGCATGATTGTGGAATGGATGCGTGTGGGCTTTGTACATGGCGTTATGAATACCGATAACATGTCGATTCTGGGCTTGACTATAGATTACGGGCCATATGGATTTGTCGACAACTACGATCCGAATTATACCCCAAACACGACAGATCTTCCTGGAAGAAGGTATGCCTTTGGGAAACAGGCTTCAATAGCTTACTGGAACCTAGGCTGTCTGGCGAATGCTATTGCCCCGCTGTTACAGGATACCCAGAAGCTGGTAGAGGTTATCGAAGCCTATGAAGATATATTCTGGTCTAAGTATAGTTTGATGATGTCGAGGAAACTTGGCTTGGATGAACTTGTGCCAGAAGATCATACCCTACTGCAGGAACTTGAGAAAATGCTGATATCAATTCAACCTGATATGACCATTTTCTATCAGTTATTGATGACACTGCCGGCAGATATAACCGACATTGATGCATTGATGAAGCATTTTCAACCTGCCTTCTACCAGGAAGAACTACTCCCCGCAGAGCGGACCGGTTTTCAGCAGTTTATTTCCCTGTATCACGCACGAATTAGCACCAATACCATATCCAATACCGAGCGAATTGAAAAGATGAAAACTGCAAATCCGCGCTTCATACTTCGTAATTACTTGTTACATATGGCCATCACAGATCTTGAAAAAGGCGATGATGCGCTATTCCGCAGCCTCCAGCAAGCGATTAAAGATCCTTACTCGACAGAGGCAGACCAGTATTTTAAGATCAGACCGACATGGGCCAACGATCAGCCAGGTTGTTCCATGTTATCTTGTAGTTCATAACCAATTTACCACAATGCATTTCAAACAAGATTTCTCGTTCAGTTCTATTTTAGATAACGATTTTTACAAGTTTACCATGCAGCAGGGCGTAATACGCCTTTTTCCAGATGCAAAAGCGAGATATGGCTTCATCAACCGTGGGAACCATGTTTTTCCGGAGGGCTTCTCTACCGTGTTGCGAGATGCCATTGATGAGATGGCAAAACTGAAGTTAAGTCGCCAGGAGAAGCACTTTCTTCAGGTTACCTGCCCCTATCTGGACGCGGTTTACCTCGATTTTTTGGAAGGCTACCGCTATAACCCCGAAGAAGTGCAAATACAGCAATCTGGTGGCACATTAGAAGTGCATATCGAAGGCAATTGGTATAGGACTATCCTCTGGGAGGTTCCATTGATGTCATTGATCTGTGAAATATACTACCGCCTGACCGGTTTGCAAAGGGTTGCAGACGAGGAGGTGATCAGCCGAACGAGCGAAAAAATCCAGAGATATAGAGAGCTTGGGGTAACGGTAGCTGATTTTGGAACCCGGCGGCGTCACTCCTATGGGGTACACCGCCTGGTTTTACAGGCACTATCAAATTTTGGCCAGGGTTCATTCATTGGCACCAGCAATGTACATCTCGCAATGTTACACAACACTAAACCTATCGGGACGCATGCCCATGAATGGTTTATGTTCCATGCGGCCCGCTATGGCTTTAAGATGGCGAATGCGATGGGTCTGGAGCATTGGGTGGATGTTTACCGTGGTGACTTGGGTATTGCATTATCAGACACTTACACCACTGAGGTTTTCTTCAGTCAGTTCGACAAGATGTTCTCCAAGCTATTTGATGGCGTGCGGCATGATAGCGGTGATCCGCTGGAATTCGCCGATAAGGTTGTTGCACACTACCGTAGGATGGGTATTGATCCAAGAAGTAAAACCATAATCTTCTCTGACTCGTTGAACTACGATAAGGTGGCTGCAATTGCCAATTATTGCAGAGATAAGGTTGGCATGTCCTTCGGCATTGGAACTAGTCTTACCAATGATGTTGGACTTACACCGATGAACATTGTGATCAAAATGACTGCAGCGCTTCCAAAGGATGGTGCCTGGACGGAAGTGGTAAAACTTTCCGACGAACATGGTAAGTACACCGGAAGTAAAGAGGTCATCGCTTTAGCTAAAACACTATTAAGTATTCACTAACAAAATCTGTTATGCTAAAAGAGATTGAAGTAGCCAGCATTGAAGCATATCTGAAGATCATCAAAGAAAATAAGGAGAATCATTCTGAGCAGACCCATGCGGTTGATTTTCTATTCAGGGGACAGACGCTGGATTATCCACTGATTCCAAAAATATGCCGCTTAAAGG
>Ga0265798_10012751_pt1 | contig 10114 bp, 10 predicted proteins | sample P3T30metagenome_FD_192430 | JGI IMG/M metagenome (GOLD analysis project Ga0265798, IMG submission 192430) | Plant litter microbial communities from East Loma Ridge, Irvine, California - P3 T30 | ecosystem: Environmental > Terrestrial > Plant litter > Unclassified | place: USA: California...
TGTAGTGGTTTCCGTAAAGCTTAAAAACGAGTGTAAGGTATAAAACATCATTATAACAGGTATCTATACTGTTATAACAACGCATCATAATCTCTGTGAGCTTCTGTTTCCTTATTCGGACGTTTCGCGCTCATATCACCCTATCCAGCTAGCTAGAATATCAACCACCATGTTGACTATCAAAGATAAATCAATAGACCTATCCGAAAATTCCATACGCCAGAACGTCGTAGACAACAATGCCACATAAGTGCAAAAGACCAGTTGTTGTACTTGGACGCAGCCGGACTGCCGATATCGACTTAAGAGATTTTGTCTGCGTGCTTATTGGTTCCCAAATGGCACCCCCTATAACATACAAGTATATGTATAGAGAGAGGAAGAAGATATTTGTTCTATTAATCCTGAAGTGGCAAGTGATACAAAGCTGTATTGAATATCTATACACTAGTATGAAGCACAGCAGGTTGGTGGCTTTCTGAATCCCGAGGATTGTAGATTGATACGTCCACGCACACTGAAAACTGACCATGAAAAAAAATTAAAGGCGTACTATGCGTTGGCTTGATGGTCCTCTTGTGTAGCCAGGCGTAATGCCTGATTGTGGTGTGGAGCCCAAGTAAGGCTGAAGCCTGTCTGCTGACGCCATGACCTGGGTAAGAGACCAATAAGAATGGCGATAGTCAGTGGTATGCAGCTATACGCCCAGACCAGCAAATAGATCCTCCTACCGGATATCATGAAGGCGTAACTCGACATGGTATTCCGCCAGGGTCTTGGACGGCCCAACACTGCCACGATCGTGTGGCCCTTTCGTGTGAAGCGAGGTGGAAACTGCCTTCTAGAGATAGCGAATTAAAGCGCGCGACGTTTCCGTTGTGCTGCCTTGATATTCAGTCTTGTTCTGAGTGATGGCCAAAGACTTTTAGGTGGTGGCTCAACTGCATGCATGACGAAAACACACTCACGAGACACACTCAGCCTTTGAGACGTTCGTGGAGAATACTTGAAGATGAGGCCTTACTCAAAGAATATAGGGAACTATCCTATGTCTATTCCCTGATTCAAGACAACTTACTACATTTCAGAATCAGAATTTCTGTTAATCATCCTTCGCTGTGCATCCTATTCCGGCTTTCAAAGGTTGTTTCGAATGCCTCCATTTGTTACCATATCACCCTTAACATACTAAAGTGTAATGAGCTAATGTGTTGAACGGCTTACGTGTAGGTTTGACGGGAAAGTTGAATTCTTAATAATCTATCTCGTACCTGTCATTCTAGAGCGTACATGTTCATACAACCTAGGTACCTACCAAACTGCTTACCTGAGTATCGTATGGAAGGTTCAGATCATGAGCGCCCACAAACGGCCACATAGGTCTCTCTCAAGAAATAGGATCCGCAATTCTCCACTCCCAATCTCATTACAAACGTCTGCGACCCATCAGTCTCAGCTTGGCTGGAGGAGCAGAACTCCGACCGCGACATTTTAGAGACATTCTTCCGAAACGCAGACGAATCTATTCCCTCTCTGGAATTTGCGCAAGGAACAAAATTCTTACGAAAGGACATTATCAAACAATGTCAACTGGAACAGTCAAATCGGACATGGGTCGAGTGTCGTAAGAAGTCAACGGATCACTACCGGAGCCTGCCAGAGCGACCTTTAAACGAACAACTACATGACGTCCTTAAAGAATGGGCAAGTCGTACTTGCCACTACATGAGTGGTCTTAGAGGAAGCTAACATCAGCTAGGCTATCGAACCAGTCGGTGACTCTGATTCCGTCAAGCGTTTAATGTGAGTCCTCTATCTCAATTTTGCCTTGTGTGCTCTGATGTTGTCTCACTTCTGAGGTCACAGAGGTCATAGAGGTCACGATGAGAGCGTGCAACCCCGCAACATGATTACTGAATTATTACCAGTTATAGACAGAATCCCCTAGCAGAATTCTTCATGACTCTTATCATGACAGTGTCCTGGAGCTAAAGGCAAGCGCTAAGAAGAACACTATGTCATCACATAGTTCGTGCGTATACGATTGAGATAGAGGTACCGGTGTGTAACACAAGTTCGAGATTATGAAAACCCGTTGTTTCTGATACAAAAGTACAGCCTGTCACACTTGAGACATTTAGCCTTTAATTCAGCCTCCCTTACCTCACACTGAGTGAGAATCCCACTCAGTCAGAGCAATCCCACCATCTGAAATTTCCAGAGGAATGCGCAGTATCCGATTTATCATTCTTAGCCATCGATCCCAGGATGACTGAGAGACAAGTAAGATTTTCTATCAGAAAAGCGCACGAAACAATTTTGACATTCGGGCACAAGGATTTTAACTGGATCTAAAGACGGTTTCACAGGTGCATCGCAAGAAGGAATCGAGGTTGGAAGTGACAACAGTGATGATGATGACTACGACGAGGACTTGTTTGCCCCAGGGAGCCCCGACGAGGTTATAGATCCCAATGTCACGATATGGGACCTACAAACATACTTTCTGTGTACATTTGCAATTCGAGTCAGCGTTACCCAAAACAGTACAGTTACTTCTTTGAGAAACTTTGTCCTCCAGCCAATGATTGGGCAAGTACACCAAACGTTCTATGCTTCCAGAGTCTAACACACGGAATAGATGAAAAGTAGAGTTCACGGCGTATCCGCTTTTTCACGCGATCAAGGCCAGCGAATGGATACGCAGCAGAATTTCGAGGATCTGGTGCGTTTGAAAGGAGTGCTGCAAGACCTTCGTGCACATATGTCCATGGCAATGCTAGTATGGAAAGATTCCAGCAGAGTCAATGGGCATATATCGTTTTTCTCGGAAATAACTGCTAAAGATGCGAACATATCACTCGAAAGGATGAAGCAGTCATTCGCAGAGCTGGAGCTGTTGGAACAGAAGCTGGGTCGTCTATATAGGCATTGTACCGACTCAGCAGGCGACGTAGGTCAGCTCGTAAACACACATGCTTTTGCCGATCCATCTCTGACAATGCGAATAGCTTGCACTAAGAATGAAATTGGAGAATAACCTACTCGGTCGGCGTATGCACGAACTGAACTTCACAACCGCCAAACTCGCCGGAAAGACGACGCAAATCGCGCTATGGAGCTAGCACATTGCAGAAGAGACGAGTCGCACCACTCGTACCAATGTACAAGCTTGTCGTCCCTATTTGAATAGAGTAACATCTATACTTACAGATGACAGTTGCTCATGACTACGACACTTTTTGCTTTTGCTTTGCAGTACTTCTGCGGTGATAGCAACTTCTTCTCCATTGAGCGTACACCAGAAAGCCTTTGTGATATGTATCCTACTGTTACTTCTCGCTCTTCCAATTGTGAACGTTTCTGTTGACGCGCTTCGTCAGGGTAGGAAGGCATTGTTGTAGTGGGCGGCCAGGAAACTTGGGCAAGAGGGTGCGCCAGCTGATGAGGAAGAGTTTGATGGCCGGGCTTCCAATACTGGTGCTATTGGATCTGTATAACAAGAAATCTACTTTCCAGGTTCTTTTAAATTCCACCTGAGAAGAGACCCAAAGCTTACTCTGACTGGTGGATGGCCTCTTCATGAACAAACCATTTCACGGCTTTATTTTCTAGGGATCTACATCAGCAAGTATACTGTCTACCATCTGGAAATATACTGGTCTGACACTAAAGCAATTGAACAGTTTGATCAGCGATCTTGAGAAGAAGTTCACCTGGTAAGGCTTTTGGGTTGGCCTCTCAAGCATGATTAAATAGTCAAGTTCTATGCGCCGTGGCTTCATCGCAGAGCGTCAAGTTGAGCTGATTGTATTGCGACAGAGAGGCGTACGAGAGATTGTACTGGATGAAGACTCACGTGAAGGTCAGATAATAGCATGACTTAATCAGACCGACGTGTGGATCCGTCGTTACGGCTTGTCAAACGCAAGTCTCACAGTCACGCAATCCTGAGTAAGCAATCCGCCCACCCGCGTGCTCGATCAATTGGCCGCTTTCGCCGTACTTACCCCAATGACCCTGCCCTTGCAGGATGCATGAGGCTGTGCACTGACGATCTGCACCCCACCACCCCCACTAGAGCTACCCCTCCATCTGCCTTGCTTTCTCTCGTCCATAACAACCCTCCGTCCTCCACCATTCTCTCAGCCCACACATGAGAGGCCTCTTTAACATTCTCCCCTACCATCGCGTAACTACTCGAGCCTTTACCACCACCGCACGCGCAATGGGTGTCCAGAAGACGATTCTTGAAGAGGGCAACGGCCCCAGCCCGCAAAAGGGCGACCAAGTCACCATGGAGTACACGGGCTGGCTCAAGACGCCGGACAACGGCAAGGGCAAGCAGTTCGACAGTACAACTGGCCGTGGTCCTTTCAAGACAGCTATCGGTGTTGGCCGCGTCATCAAAGGCTGGGATGAGGGCGTTGTGCAGATGAAGCTTGGCGAGAAGGCGAGGCTGGACATCACCTCCGACTTTGCTTACGGCAACCAGTGAGTTTCATGCGTATGACAGGGTTGGATCAATTCTAATTGTGCACTTCAGAGAGTTCCCCGGACTGATCCCTCCCAATTCCGACCTTATCTTGTGAGTGTTCATACTACAACTGTTGATATAAGATGGCCATGCTAACATTATTATAGCGAGGTAGAGCTCAAGAAGATCAACTAGGAAATAGCATGCCCACTGGCAACTTCGACTATTACTACAGTTCGATTGTATGACGCCAGGGAAACTTGCGCTTCAGCTGGCACATAGGAAGTTATGAATACAGATGACAGTTCCAACCAAAGAACTGAAGCCCTTCACGAGCCGTACATCCGCGTGTTGAAACCCCAGTCCTTCAATTTCCCGTTTTTTCCCCCGTGTCGCATAAGCTCTCTACATGGCCGGGTAAGCACTGCATTGCGTGATGTGTGATACGTGCCGAAATATGGTTTGAAAGCCTTAGCCGCCCGCGTTGTCTTGGTTATGGAGACCAAGAGCTTTGTCGTAATCCATCCTGTACTATCTAGCACCACAAAGAATCCCAATATTGTTACAATAAGTCAAAACCCCACGCCAAACGCCGTGCTTATGCGGAGCGGAGATATCGTACACCTATTCATACCCTTACCGCTAGCCGAACCAACCCTTATTCTTTCTCGCTTCTTTCCTCGCAGCTTGCTGTGTCATCCGTCAGCAAACATATGCGCCATTTGCCCGACTCGACATGGGAAATAGTATGTTGTTCATAAACATGACAATGCGCGCGTAGGTAGATAGAAATATGGGTGACGTACCCATTGCTCTTTGCAATCGCGATAAGCCCTGTTGTAACACCACCGAGGTTAGCTTTTGCTATCCCAAGACTCATTTCCTCAAATTCGCAGCCCTTATTTACCCCCCTCCCCCTCCTCACTCGTCACGGATTACCACTCACTGGAAGAAATCCGAACACATTGCTCGCTCGCCCCCGTTCCGCTTCAGACACTTTATACTCCTATCTGCCGCTTCCTGACATGGATCGTAGTACTCGCTATACGCCTTGCTGTACACCCAGGAAATCAGTATCTAGCAGCCATCATGTGCATATGCGTGGGAGCGTTTGCGACTCGGTGGTGGCGTACTTGTCGAACTTGTTTGCTTTAGGACCAACCCATTCGTCGGCTTTGGAGGGCGTGGGTTTCTCGGACATTTCTAGGGGGGGCGGGAGGAAAGATGTGGGTATGCGGTGAGCGTGGTAGTAGCAAGACAATTGGATGGTGGGCGAGGTGTGCGGGCGCGGCGATTTTCGGGTTTGGGGTTTGGAGGTTTCGGGTGGTGGTAGGAAAGTTGGGGGACACCGCGGAGGTGCAGTATCGATAAGGATGAGAGTTTTGCGAGAGAGAGAGAACACATTGGCGCGTGCGCTTTACGCTCATGACATCCATGATATTCCTTCGGGCGTTTTTTTTTGATGAGAATTGGAATTGGAACACAGCATCGTGTCTGATCAAGCTGATATCTTGCTAACGTATATAGTGTAAAAAGTATAGACTGTGTGCCCTCAGCCACTGTACCTCGACATCCGATCACATCACTACACCACACACCAAAGATATCTCGACCTCCCCTCGGCACAATCACAGGAGTAATCTTCATTCTCTTAACACACTAAATCAATAAATAAAAAGGTCCATAATTTGCCGTATTGAAGCTATTGTTGCTTAGGACGTCATCTCGAATGTGGATGAAAACTTAACAAATGACTGGCTTTGTGGTGACTTTTATTGTACCGTGCTCATGGATCAAAACCATACTTGAACGTCCCCTCTACTTCTCGAGGGCCCAAACTTCCGTGAACAGCAGTGGTTATCAAAATCTAGACTCCATACTGAACAATATTTTGTTGGATTATCTCGATGTATTCAAAGTGTTCAAGATACATGTTTAGCTAGCTTGTAGAGCAACAACGTCTATTCTTCGGGACCAGAAGTCTACAAAGATATCCATGAATTCACGTGATGGATATTGGCCAATATTGCACCATGACGTGAACTTCGAGTATGAATTCGTTGAGGCTTTTGGTATCAACGAAGAGCTCGCATCTCAGGAGAGGGAGGGGACAACGCGGCTATCGGATAATGAAAGTCATGTTTAGCAGCATTATCCAGATCTTCTAAGTCAGTGTCACGTAATGGTTGAGGCTTTTTCTACAGCTACTTCCATCTGCTGTTGGTCCCGGTTCGAGTGAATGAACTGTAACTTCCGCAATCAACTCTTCTGATGCGCACGCGCTCGGGATCGCGCCTTGGAACTGCGAACTGGACACAATGCCTAACCCCTACTGCGATTAGATCGGTACTTATCTTAGCTTACCTTTATTACTCTCTCACTTTCGCTTTCACAGTGTATCATTGATTTTCCTTTCACTATACCTTTCCTCTTGCTACCTTATCTGTTTACTAACAGAGACACCCCCCAGGGACTATATAATGTTCCCTCATACCGAGGCTTTTAGCGTATAGCACAACTCAACTCTCAACTCCCAACTCACGATCTAATCCTGACTTCTAATTCGACTACCCAATCCGACGTTTCACAGTTATGGACCAAGCTCAAATCGCGATCGCTCCGTGTGCACAGGGAGCTGTGGTATTTGACCCGGAAAAGCATCTTGTTTTCAAGCATGTGCCTCCGACCCTAACCATGCAACAGATTGGTCTGCCTAATGATATTGGCGTGTCGCCTGTCGCCGTCACGGAGCCTTTCCCACTCTTCTCTCCTGCAGCGGTCGAGATGATGCGCTCAGAGATTGCTAAACCCGAAGTCGTGCAGAACCACACCTTCAGCAGCAACATTGCGGCCAACCAGCTCCGTGGATATGCCCGAGAACACGCTCCGTTTACCTACGCCGCCTGGACCCATCCCACCACCATCGCTATTGTTTCCAAGCTGGCCAGGATCGACTTAGTACCATGGGGAGACTACGAGATTGCACACATTAACCTTTCGTCCAAGACTGAGCAGCAGGTAGAGGCCGAACTCAAGGATATCAACCGATGCGGACATGTATCAGACGAATGCATTGACATTTCTGTCGAAGAGAAGCCAATCGTCGGCTGGCACACCGATTCATACCCCTTTGTTTGCGTCCTGATGATGTCTGACGTCTCGGGCATGGTAGGCGGTGAGACGGCCCTGAGTGTTGCGGATGGGGGTGTTGTCAAGGTGCGTGGCCCAAGCCAAGGCCACGCAACGATCCTCCAAGGTCGCTACATTACGCATCAAGCGCTTCGTGCTCTAGGTTTAAAGGAGCGCATCACCGCAGTCACTTCTTGGCGTCCGCGTTCGCCTTTCGTCCGAGATGACTCTGAGCTGCGCACAGTTCGAGGCATCTCAGACCTGAACGAGCTCTACTACGACTTTGGCGAATATCGTCTAGAGATTTTGGAGGCACGAGTTCGCCGCGCGTCCGAGGAGATGCGCACTCGTCGCAGCCGGGGCGACAAGTTTGACACGCGTGGCCACAAGGCCTTTCTTGGGGAGCTGTGTGAATTTGTGCAGCAGACCACCAAGGAGATGGTTGAAGAGGAGCAGGTTCAAAAGGGCATTATCGAGGAGGTGGACATTCCAGATGCGCCAGTCAACTAGGAGGGCTGAGCTTGTAGGTAGGGGGGAGTTGGAGAACCGGCTCCAAACTGGGCGGGAGTCCAAGGGCCGTCGAGTCCAAAGACTGTAGTTGGTCCGTAGTGTGTTGGTGTTGTCGGCTGCTGGAGTGGGTCGGGGCACAGGTCGGTGGATAGTGAAGAGTCGCGTGCCCGACGTCATTGGCTGTAGCTGGCCCCAGTTAGATAGTCTTGGTCCAATAAAAGTGTGCCACTGTTTGAGAAGCAATTGCTGGTGGAAATGGTTGGCAGTCGGCCATGGTGATCAAATGCATGCAGGCGCTAAGGAGGGCATGGGGTGTGAGGGAGCTGTGGCAGGGCAGGCTCAAGTTCACGGCTGCTGCGGCAAACAGCCGGAGAGAGCAAGGGCGGCTGCGACCGAGCGCGAGCGCCAACGTGCTTAGTCGACTAGCACGCCCGCTGCTGCATGCATAACCACTGCCAGCGATAGTCATTCTGCAGTCTACAAGGGCAGAGTCCCATGTGAGCAGATGCACCGTCTTCCCCACCGGAGCTGCACTTGGACGTGAGAAGGTGAGAAAGAGAGAAAGTGAGAGATAGAGAGTGAGAGAAAGAGAGAGAGAGCACGCAACAGAGCCCGCCATGGACAGTCGAGCGTCGCCAACCCCGCCCACGGCCCGCCCCAGGAATTCGTCGTCGTCGATTGCCTCGACCACGGCTTCACATGCCGCCTCGACGTCGCAAACAAACGGCATGCCCTCGACTTCACGCACCGGCCGCGGCGGCACCCCAACCGCCACCCGCTCTGCCTCGAAGCTCGTCGACCAGGACAAGCCGACACGGGCCGCCAGCAAAGACAGCCTCAAGCAGAAGTTGCTGACCAAAAAAGACGACGCCCCCCAGCCGAGCCGGGCAGACGAGGTACGACACGCAAAGAGAGAAAAAGCATGATTATGATGGTGAAATACCATGCGGAAGCGATGACCGACTAACATGCCACAGCAGCTCAAGGCGCTCAAGTCCGAGTTTGACAGCCTGCGCACCCATCTCACATGCAAGATCTGCGACCGCCTGCTCTACCAACCCTACACGATATCTTGCGGACATACATACTGCTACACGGTAAGACTGCCACACACACACAGTCGCAGTGACCGGCCGCTAACATGCACACAGTGTCTCTGCACCTGGTTCGTCAGCAACAAGGCCCGCAAAACATGTCCCGACTGCCGCATCGTCGTAAAGGACGTGCCGGCCCCCGCCTATGTGGTGAGTGAGGCCATGCACACATACACGCCCCGCCCTCGTAGCTAATCCAATGCCCCAGATTCGAGACATGACGGGCGTCTTCATCGCCCGCGCCGAGCTGCTGCCGCTAGGCGAGAGCATCGAAGACCACAAGAAGTGGCAAAAGGACGAGGATGACGCGGTGCAACAGGACAAGGACAACAAGGACTCCCGCACTGGTGGCCTCTTCAAGGGTTGCTTCAGGCTTTCACACCAACGAATCCCCTCACTGCAGGTCGTCCGCGACCAGGAGGACGGTGTTGACCGCTGTCCAGTATGCACGTGGGAGCTCGAGGACGGCGGATGCACCCAATGCGGTCTCATCTTTGACGAGACGGGTGAAGTCTCGTGGGGCGACAGCTTCACAGGCTTCAGTGACATGGACGAGATGTCAGAACACGACGCTGACGACCTCGATGCCGAGATGGACATGCACGATGTCGACTTTGACGCTTATGATGAGGCGGTCGCTGAATGGGGCCCATACCCTCCCGACCAAGGCTCATTCATGATGCGCCGATTCCTAGAGAGTGGCATACCGCCTAATGCAGCCGCATTCGCAAGGCGACGTCCCCTCTCACACAGCGAAGCCGGTAGCCGGCGCTCATACTCTCAAAGCATAGTCTCGGACATGTACGGCGATGAAATGGACACGGTCGAGGAAGAGGACGAGGACGAGGACGGTATAGACGAAGACTCGTCTATGAACGACTTCATCGATGATGACGGCGTACCG
>Ga0265798_10012754_pt1 | contig 10112 bp, 8 predicted proteins | sample P3T30metagenome_FD_192430 | JGI IMG/M metagenome (GOLD analysis project Ga0265798, IMG submission 192430) | Plant litter microbial communities from East Loma Ridge, Irvine, California - P3 T30 | ecosystem: Environmental > Terrestrial > Plant litter > Unclassified | place: USA: California...
GACGTCGTCGCGCAGCACGTCGCCGCCTCGCCCCTGCCCGTCGGCCTCGTCACCCTCGTGATCGGCGGCGGCTACCTCGTCTCGTTGCTCGTCGGAGAATCCCGGAGGTCGTCGTGACCACGCCCCAGCCGCCCGCCACGCCCGGGCAGCCCGGCACGCCTCGCCTGGCCGCCCGCGCCGCGCACCTCGCCTACGACCGGCGCACCGTGTCGCGGTCGATCGACGCGAGCGTCCGCGACGGCTCGTTCACCGTGATCGTCGGGCCGAACGCCTGCGGCAAGTCGACCCTCCTGCGGGCGTTCGCGCGCCTCCTGAAGCCCCGCTCGGGCAGCGTGCTGCTCGACGGCCGCGACCTCGCCCGGGTGCCCGCGAAGGAGGCGGCGCGCGCGGTGGGGCTGCTGCCCCAGTCGTCGACGGCCCCCGAGGGCATCACCGTCGGCGAGCTCGTCTCGCGGGGCCGCTACCCGCACCAGGGGCTGTTCCGGCAGTGGTCGGACGCCGACCGCACCGCGGTCGACGAGGCCCTCGCCGAGACCGACCTGGTCGACCTGGTCGACGTGCCGGTCGACGAGCTGTCGGGGGGCCAGCGGCAGCGGGTCTGGGTGGCGACGGCCCTCGCGCAGCAGACCTCGGTGCTGCTGCTCGACGAGCCGACGACGTACCTCGACATCGCCCACCAGTACGACCTGCTCGACCTCTTCGCGCGGCTGCACGAGCGCGGCACGACGGTCGTCGCGGTGCTGCACGACCTGGCCCAGGCGGCGCGCTACGCGACCGACCTCGTCGTGATGCGCGACGGCGACGTCGTCGCGACCGGCGCGCCGGGGGAGGTGCTCACCGCCGAGCTCGTCGAGCGCGTCTTCGACCTGCCGTGCGTCGTGGTGCCCGACCCGGTCACCGGCACGCCGCTCGTCGTGCCGCGACGGCGGCGCCCCTCGCCGTGAACCGCGGTCCGGTCGACGAACCGCTCTCGGACGCGGTCGATCGATCGGACCGCGGTCCGTCGGCGGCCCCGAGGCGGGCCCAGCGGGCGCGGGTACGCTCCGCGGCATGACCGAACTGCGTGGTGCCGTCGTGCTCGTGACCGGAGCCTCGGGCGGGCTGGGCTCGCGCCTCGCCGCCCAGCTCGCCGACCAGGGAGCCGTCGTGGTGCGCGCCGGCCGGGCCGGGGGCGGCCTGCAGGGGCCGGACGCCTACGTCGCCGACCTCCGCGAGCCCACGGGCGCCGCCTCCCTCGTCGCGGCCGCGCTGCAGGCCCACGGCCGCCTCGACGGCATCGTCGTCGCCGCGGGGGTCGTCGCGTTCGGGCCGGCCGACGCGGTCGCCGACGAGACCCTCGCCGAGCTCGTCGACACGAACCTGCTCGCTCCGATCCGCCTGCTGCGCGACGGCGCGGAGGCGCTGGCCGCCTCGGCCGCCGAGGGCCGCGAGCCGTTCGTCGTCACGATCAGCGGCGTCGTGGCGGAGTCGCCGACCGCGGGCATGGCCGCGTACTCGGCGGCGAAGGCGGGCCTCGCCGCGTACGTGAGCGCCGCCTCCCGGGAGTTCCGCCGCCGGGGCGTCCGCGTCGTCGACGCCCGCCCGGGCCACACCGGCACGGCGCTCTCCGAGCACCCGATCGCCGGCAGCGCCCCGGCGTTCGGCGCCGCCCTCGACCCCGACGCCGTCGCGGCCCGCATCGTGCGCGCGGTCGTCGACGGCGAGAAGGACCTGCCGAGCACGGCCTTCTGAGCGGCGCCTCCCGAGCGGCGCCGGGGGAGCGGCGCCGGCCCCGTCGGCGAGCCGGGCCTAGCTCGGGAACTCGGCGCCGAGCACGCGCAGCAGGTCGGCGAGCTGCGCCTGCTCGCTGCGGGTCAGCGAGTTCAGCGGCGACTCCTCGGCGGCCAGCAGGTCGAGCATGGCGGCGTCGACCCGCTCGATGCCGGTCGGCGTGATGCAGATGCGGGCGGCACGGCCGTCGCGCGGGTCGGCCCGCCGCTCGACCAGCCGACGCTCGACGAGCCGGTCGAGCCGGTTGGTCATGGTGCCGCTCGTGACCATGGTGGCCGCGACGAGCTCCTTCGGGCTGAGCTCGAAGGGCTCGCCCGCCCGGCGCAGGGTCGACAGCACGTCGAACTCCCAGATCTCGAGGCCGGAGTGGCTGAAGGCCTCGGCGCGCACCCGGTCGAGCCGTCGCGAGACCCGGCGCAGGCGGGAGAAGACGTCGAGCGCCGCGAAGTCGATGTCGGGGCGCACGCGCGCCCACGCGTCGATGATCAGGTCGACTTCGTCGCTGGTGCTCACGGAGGCGTGTCCAATCCGGTCGGGGGTCCATCCACGATCATGCCCCCAGGAGGTGCGGGTCGCCTCCACGACGCCTCCGGCGGGCCCGAGCACGCGCTCCCCGGACGCGCAGGAGGCGCGGTGCCGACCGACCGGCACCGCGCCTCCCCGGGGCTCCGCCCGGCCCGACGGCCTAGTCGGCCGCGTACTCGTCGAGCGCGGGCAGGGGGCGTCCGTCGTGGTCCCACATCGCCTGGTTCTCCCACGCGTTGCCCGAGGCGGGGTCGTCCGGGTCCCAGCCGGCGCCGTCGACGGCGGTCCAGGTCGGCTCCCACGCGACGACGCCGATGCCGCGCCCGCCGGGGGCGGCGGCCACGACGTCCTGCACGGCCCGGAAGTTCGCGGCCTGCCCCGCGGGGGTCGCCGGGTAGCCGGGGGTCAGCATCGAGGCCTGTGCGACGACGTTCTCCCACACGTGGTCGGGGTCGTCGGCGAGGGTCCACGGGTACGAGGTCTCGACGATCAGCACGTCGCGGTCGTAGCGCTCCGACAGGGTGCTCACGGCGCCCTGGAGGTCGGCCAGGCTGCCGTGCCAGTACGAGTAGTACGACAGGCCGATCAGGTCGAACGGCACCCCACGTGCGCTGACCTCGTCGAACCACCAGGTGAGGCCGTCGACGCCGGCGTTGATGTTCGTGAGGTGCAGCACGACCTTCGTCTCCGGCGAGACCTCGCGGACGGCCGTGGCCCCCGCGGTGAGGAAGCTCGCCAGGGCCTCCCACTGCGCCCCCGTCACGCCGTCGCTCGGGTCGACGTCCCAGGTCTGGCCGAGCGGCCAGACCATGCCGGGGTTGATCTCGTTGCCGACCTGGACGGCGTCGGCGGTGATGCCCTCGGCGGCCAGCGCGTCGAGCACCGCCCTGGTGTGGTCGTGGATCGCCTGGGCGACCTGGGGGGCCGTGGAGCCCCGCCACGCCCTGGGCATCGTCTGCGCGCCCGGGTCCGTCCAGCGGTCGGAGTAGTGGAAGTCGACGAGCAGCTGCATGCCGGCGGCGTCGATGCGCTTCGCGCTCGCCACGACGTCGTCGAGGTCGTTGTAGCCGTCGCTCGGGTCGACCCAGACCTTGAGACGGCCCATCGTGGCGCCGTGGTCGGCGAGCTGCTCGATCGCGTCGGTCGGCCGACCGGCCGCGTCGAGGTACACCGCCCCTCTGTCTTCGTTGCGCAGCAGGCCCGACACGTCGGCCCCGCGCACGTCGCGGGTGACCCGGCCGGGCGTGAACTGCACGTCGTCGACGCTCGCCCAGGCGCCGGCGGCGCCCGTCGTGCGGACGGTCAGCGTGCACTGGCTGTGCGACACCTCCGCCGAGACGGCGAGGCGGATCCAGGCGTCGTCCGCCTCGGTCGAGGGCACCGCCGTCGACGCCGCGACGGCCTTGCTCGAGCCCTGGCCGCAGCCCGTGAGCTCGAGCGCGGTCGCGTCGAGCCCGCCGCCGCTCTTCACCCAGGCGCTGAACGTCCACCAGCCGGGCGTCACCTTCTTGACCTTCTGCGTGGTGACCGCCTCGCCGTCCGTGGGCAGCCAGTGCGTCAGCCGCGTGGCGGAGTCGTGCCCGCCCGCCTCGAGCGAGGTCGTGCCGGAGCCCTTGCTGACCCAGCCGGAGGCGCCCTGCTCGAAGCCGGGATCGCTCACGACGGCCGTCGGCGACGCCGCGAGGGCACCGCTCGTCGGCAGCAGTCCGCCGCCGAGGGCGACGACCGCCGCCGCGACGCCGCCGGTGAGGGCGAGCCGCGCCCTCCGTCGGCCGCCGGGGGCGGGGTGGGGTGCGGGTCGAGCCATGGTCGTCCTCCTTGACGATCTGCGGTGCGGTGCGGGGGTGGTGCGGCGGTGCTGGTGGTGCTGTCAGGGGCCGGGCCGGGCCGGGCCGCGCTCGGTGGGCGACGACCCGGCCGGGAGCGTCAGCGGCGGTCGCTGCGCACCACGGCGACGCCGCCGGCGGCGATCGTCACCGCGCCGTCGACGGCCTCGCCGCGGAGCAGCTCGGTGCCGGCCGGGGCGACGACGGCGACCTGGGCGTCGGTGTGGTTCAGCCAGAAGGTGAACAGGGCGTCGTCGGAGCGGCGCTCGACGACCTCGACCCCCGCCACGCGGCCCTCGCGCTCGGCGACGCCGGCGTCGGCCAGCACCTGCTGCATCAGCCGCTCGAGGTCGCCGCCCTCGACGCGGGTCGACACGTACCAGGCCGAGCCCTCGCCGAGCGCGTTGCGCGTCACCGCGGCGCCGCCGGCCGCGGGTCCGGTGGTGTAGCTCGCGACGGCGGCGGCCCCCTCGAGCACGACGTCGTCCGACCAGCCGGCGCCCGTCGAGCCGTCGTCGAGCGAGACGAGCTCGTCGGCGTGCAGGGGCAGGAACTCGGGCACGGAGAGGCCGAGCACCTCGCGGAGCGCGCCCGGGGCGCCCCCCTCGTGCACGGCGTCGTTCTCGTCGACGACGCCGGAGAAGTACGACGCCAGGAAGGTGCCGCCGTCGCGGACGAAGCCGGTCAGGTTCTCCGTCGAGCGGGCGTCGACGAGGTAGAGCGACGGGGCGAGCACGAGGTCGTAGCCCGAGAGGTCGTCGTGCGGGTGGCGGAAGTCGACGGTGACGCCGAGCTGCCAGAGCGCCGTGTAGCAGGCGACCACGCGCTCGCGGTGGTCGAGCTCGACGGAGGGGCGCCACTCGAGGTCGTGGGCCCAGAACGACTCGACGTCCCAGAGGATCGCGACCCGCGCCTCCACCCGGCTGTCGCGGACGGCCGCGAGCTTGCCGAGGTCGCCGCCGAGGCGCACGACCTCCTGCCAGACGCGGCTCGAGGCGCCGGCGTGGGGGAGCATCGCCGAGTGGAACTTCTCCGCCCCGTAGCGGGAGGCGCGGAACTGGAAGAACATGACCGCGTCGGCTCCCCGGCCGAGGTGCGACAGGCTGTTGCGGGCGAGCTCGCCCGGGCGCTTGGCGATGTTGCGGGGCTGCCAGTTGACCGCGGAGGTGGAGTGCTCCATCAGCATCCACGGCCGGCCCTGCGCGAAGCCGCGGGTGAGATCGGCGTCCATCGCGAGCAGCACGTGGTTGTCGGGGCGCTCCGCGACGAGGTAGTGGTCGTTCGCGACGACGTCGACCTCGCGGGCCCAGGCCCAGTAGTCGATCGACGGGCAGTTGCTCGACATGAAGTTCGTCGTGACGGGGCGGCCGGGCGAGTGCGCCTTGATCACGTCGCGCTCGGCGACGTAGAGCGAGAGGAGGGCGTCGGAGGTGAACCGCGCGAAGTCGAGCCGCTGCGTCTGGTTGACGACGGTCGCCGAGACTCGCGGGGCGTCGATGTGCTCCCACTCGCCGTAGACCTGGCCCCAGAAGAGCGTGCCCCACGCGGCGTTCAGGGCGTCCAGCGTGCCGTAGCGCGCCTGCAGCCAGCGACGGAACGCGACGACGGAGTGGGGGCCGTAGTCCTCGCTGATCGGGGCGCCGTACTCGTTGTGCACGTGCCACATGACGACGGCCGGGTGCTGGCCGTAGCGCCTCGCGAGCTGCTCGGTGATCGCCGTGGCGGCCCGACGGTACTCCGGCGAGCTCGGGCTGACCATGCCGCGCGAGCCGCGGCCGAGGGTGAGGCCCTCGCGGGTCACCGGGTGCGACTCGGGGTAGGCGGCCCAGAACCAGGCGGGCGGCACCGTCGTCGGGGTGGCGAGGTCGACGTCGATCCCGGCCTCGTGCAGCAGGCCGACGATGTCGTCGAGGAAGGCGAAGTCGTACTCGCCCTCGCGCGGCTCGAGCAGCGCCCACGAGAAGATGCCGACGCTGACGAGGTTCACACCGGACTGCTTCATCAGCGCGATGTCCTCGAGCCAGGTCTCGCGGGGCCACTGCTCGGGGTTGTAGTCGCCGCCGTAGCGGATCTCCGCACGGCCGGGGACGCGCGAGGCGCCGGTCTGCTCGCCGGGCTGCGCGGCGGGCGGGGTCTCGAGCTCGAGTGACATGCGGTGATCTCCTTTGACTGTGTGCGCTCCCAGTTCTAACACACCCTCGACGCTGCCTGCAGTGCCAGATCTGGCCGGATGTGTCGGTTGACAAGGCAGATGTGCTGTGCGTAACTGTTACCGCTCACAGGCACAGCGACGTGGTTCTCCGAAGCACCGCTGCGCCCGCCACCCCACAGCTCTTGCTTTCCTCAAGGAGGACGAATGCGCAGCTCACTCCGCCGACTCGGCGTCGCCACGGTCGCCACGGCCGCTCTACTGCTCACCGCCGGCTGCTCCGCCTCGGGCGGGGACTCCGCCGACGGCGGGACGGTCGAGCTCACGTACTGGGCCTGGGCCCCCGCGCTCGACGAGGTCGTCGACATCTGGAACGAGCAGAACCCCGACATCCAGGTCACGGTCAACAAGCAGGACGGAGGCGACCCCGCCATCACGAAGCTGCTCACGGCCATCAAGGCCGGCAGCGGCGCGCCCGACCTCATCCAGGCCGAGTACCAGAAGATCCCGACGCTCGTCGCGTCCGACGCCCTCGCCGACATCAGCGAGCAGGGCGCGGGCGACCTCGAGGGCGACTTCTCGGCCGGCACCTGGTCGTCGGTCACGCTCGGCGGCGACGGCGTCTACGCGATCCCGCAGGACTCCGGCCCGATGATGGCCTACTACCGCGAGGACATCCTCCAGCAGCTCGGCCTCAGCATCCCCACCACGTGGGACGAGTACGCCCAGGTCGCCGAGGCCCTGCACGCCGCCGACCCGACCAAGTACCTCGGCACCTTCTCGGCCAACGACGCCGGCTGGTTCGCCGGCCTCGCCCAGCAGGCGGGCGCCTCCTGGTGGGCCAACGACGGCGAGAGCTGGAGCGTCGACATCGCGGAGGACCCGACCGAGAAGGTCGCGTCGTACTGGGGCGGGCTCGTCGAGAGCGGGGCGATCGACAACGCTCCGATGTACACGCCCGAGTGGAACGCGGGCCTCAACGACGGGTCGCAGGTCGGCTGGATCAGCTCGGTCTGGGCTCCCGGCGTGCTGAGCGGCAACGCCCCCGACACCGCCGGGAAGTGGACCGCCGCGCCCCTGCCGCAGTGGGACGCCTCGAAGCCCGCCGACGGCAACTGGGGCGGCTCGACGACCGCCGTCACGACGCAGTCGACGAAGAAGGAGGCGGCCGTCGAGTTCGCCACGTGGCTGAACACCGACCCCGAGGCCGTCGCCGCGCTCGCCGACATCTCGGGCGTGTACCCGGCCGCCACCGACGCCGCGTCGGACGCCCTGACGACGCCGCCGGAGTTCTTCAGCCAGCAGGCGGACTTCTACGACATCGCGGCCGACTCGTCGGAGGCCGTGCAGCCCTTCACCTACGGGCCCAACGTCAACGTCGCCTTCAGCGCCTACAACGACGAGTTCGCGAAGGCCGCCGACGCGAGGACGCAGTCCGCCTTCGAGGACGCCGTCGACGCCATGCAGGAGATCACCACGGACGATCTGACCAAGAGCGGCTTCTCCGTCGAGTAGCCCCCGGGGAGGGGCGGCCCCGGCCGCCCCTCCCGCACCGACCCGCACCGCCCCTCACGAGGAACCAGGACCGGCATGGCCGACACGCTCACCCCCACCCGACCGGCGACCGGTCGACGCCCCGGCACCTTCCGCAGCCGGGTGCTGACGCCCTACGCGATGCTCGCCCCCGGCATCGTGCTCTTCGTCCTCTTCATGGCGGCGCCGATCATCTACACGGTGTTCCTCAGCTTCCAGAAGAAGCAGGTGATCGGCCTCGGGCTCGGCTCCGGCGGCCAGACCACGGCCTTCGCCGGTCTCGAGAACTACGTCGGCACCCTCACCGACTCCGAGTTCGGCGCCAGCGTCGGCCGCGTGCTGCTCTACGGCGTCGTGCTCATCCCGTGCATGCTCGGCCTGGCGCTGCTCTTCGCGCTGCTGCTCGACTCCCGCCGCACCCGCGCGGTGACCTTCTCCCGGGTCGCGATCTTCCTGCCCTACGCGGTGCCCGCCGTGATCAGCTCGCTGCTCTGGGGTTTCCTGTACCTCCCCGCGGTGAGCCCGTTCTACTGGGTGTTCGACCGCCTCGGCTGGGACGTCGACAGCCTGCTCGGCTCGGGCACGGTGCTCTTCGCCATCGCCAACATCGCGTTGTGGGGCGGCGTCGGCTTCAACATGATCGTCATCTACACCTCCCTGCGGGCCGTGCCGGGCGACGTCTACGAGGCGGCGCGCCTCGACGGGGCCAGCGAGATCCAGATCGCCCTGCGCATCAAGATCCCGATGGTCGCCCCGGCGCTCGTCATGACGGGCCTGTTCTCGATGGTCGCGACGCTGCAGGTCTTCGCCGAGCCGACCACCCTCCGCCCGCTGACGAACAGCCTCTCGACCAGCTGGTCGCCGCTGATGCTCGTCTACCGCGACGCGTTCACCCGCGACGACATCTACTCCGCGGCGGCGACCTCGGTCGTCATCGCCCTCGCCACCTTCATCGTCTCCTTCCTCTTCCTCCGGGTCGTGCAGAAGCGAGCCTTCGGCCAGGAGGACTGACCATGACCACCCTCGACACCGCCCCCGGGCCCGCGGCCTCCCCGGTCGACCCCGCCCGCGCCTCCTCGGGTCGTCGCGCCGCGCCCTCGCGCCCGCGTCGCGACGCGTCGGCCCCGCGCCTGCACGCCCAGCGCCCGAGCGTCGTCTCGACCGTGCTGCTGCTGATGGGCGCCGTCTACTGCCTCTTCCCCGTGCTGTGGGTCGTGATGGCCTCGACCAAGGACGGCGGCGAGCTGTTCTCGACCTTCACCCTGGCGCCGAGCGGCCACCTGGTCGACAACGTCGTCGCGCTGACCCAGTACCGCGACGGCCTGTTCTGGCGCTGGATGCTCAACACCGCGCTCTACGCCGGCGTCGGCGCGATCGCCTCCACCTACGTCTCGGCGCTGTCGGGCTACGTGCTGGCGAAGTTCGAGTTCCCGGGCAAGAAGGTCGTCTTCGACGTGCTGCTCATGGGCGTGCTGGTGCCCGGCGTGATCCTCGCGATCCCGCAGTACTTCCTGCTCGCGAACGTCGGCCTGACCAACACGTTCTGGGGAGTGCTGCTGCCCCAGATCATCAGCCCCTACGGCATCTACCTGGCCCGCATCTACGCCGCGGCGGCCGTGCCGACCGAGGTGGTCGAGGCCGCGCGCACCGAGGGCGCCAGCGAGATGGGCATCTTCTCGAGGATCGCCGTGCCGATGCTGCTGCCCGGGCTCGTCACGATCTTCCTGTTCCAGTTCGTCGCCATCTGGAACAACTTCATGCTGCCGTACATCATGCTCGGCGACGACTCGCTCTTCCCGCTCACGGTGGGCCTCAACGGGCTGCTCAACCAGGGCGCCTCGGCCCCGGCCCTCTACACGCTCGTCATCACCGGAGCGCTGCTCTCGGTGATCCCGCTGATCGCGATCTTCCTCGTGCTGCAGCGCTTCTGGCGGGTCGACCTGGCCGCGGGCGCGGTCAAGTAGTGGGCGGCCCCGCCGGGGTCGGCGCGTGCGCCCCTATGCTGTGCCCGTGAGCCAAGCGACGGGCCGGGGCCGGCCGACGATCGACCACGTCGCCGCGGCGGCGGGGGTCTCGCGGGGCACCGTGTCGCGGGTGCTGAACGGCGGTCGCTGGGTCAGCCCCGACGCGAAGGAGGCGGTCGACCGGGCCATCCGGGAGACCGGCTACCGCGTCAACCCCCACGCGCGCAGCCTCGCCACGAACCGCACCGACTCCGTGGCGTTCCTCCTCACCGAGGACCACCAGCAGCTCTTCGAGGACCCGAACTTCTCCGCCCTGCTGAAGGGCACGGCCGCGGCGCTCGCCGA
>Ga0265798_10012755_pt1 | contig 10111 bp, 7 predicted proteins | sample P3T30metagenome_FD_192430 | JGI IMG/M metagenome (GOLD analysis project Ga0265798, IMG submission 192430) | Plant litter microbial communities from East Loma Ridge, Irvine, California - P3 T30 | ecosystem: Environmental > Terrestrial > Plant litter > Unclassified | place: USA: California...
CTCCGCAGCACTACGTTTGTCCTTTCTTGATTGGAGCCATCTGATTATAAGTCTGCATTGCTCTCCTCAGCACTAAAGTCTTCACAACCGCAACTGCAATGTCAGAACATGCTAAACTAAACAATACATGCATGGTCTATTTCAGAGCTACCATGGTGATTCTAATACCCGTTCGTGATCCCAATACAAGTGCTGATGCAGACCCAAGACGCCTAAAGATGCTAAGAATCCGTATTCCAACGCCGTAGACTAGGGACGTCATACTGCATCCACGGTTTATTTTAAGATACTGGCGCCTCGCCGGTCCTTCTTGAGTGGCGAAAATGTAAAGGCTTCTTCACTCATCATGTTGAACCCACCAGAAATTGGGCGCTGCTGTCCTTGCTTGCCTAGCACACTCTTGCCAAGCGCCCTTGCTGCAAATAGCCCTTTGCTGATGCCCACAGGCTTCAGTGGCGCTGCATCTTCGGCGTCCTCCGCATCGAAAAGTGTCTTACCGGCACCAGCACCCAGCTTGCGCTTCTTCTTCTTCTCCGCAGCAGGTTCCTCGGCAAATGTGGCAAACGACATGAGAGACTTGCGAGGCTTGATCTTGGCACCTCCATTGCCCGACTTGTTAGATGGACCATCGTCCTCTTTGACCGGAATCGAGGCCAGCCCGTTTTCAGACTCTTCCTGGGATGTGTTGTGAGAGACGTCAGATGCCTCCTCGCTGACCATGTCGAGAGCAGGAGCAGCCTTCTTCTTGCGTGGTTTGGCGTTGGCCTTGCTCGATGCCGCTGGAGCTAGTGCTTTGACCTTTGGTTGAGCAGCCTTCTTGGACGCTTTCTTCGGAGGAGCTGTAGGTGTGCTTTGTTCCGGCATAGTCTCCGGCTCCTCCGGCTCGTTTTCCTCCTCTTCCTCGACAATTGGACTGGCAGCTGTCACGTTGCCCGTGCGATTGAGAAATGGGGTCAAGGAGAAGGTGGATGTATCCCCAACTGCGGACACAGAGGTACCACGCTTCGTCTTCTTCGCAGGGAAACCGTCTCCCGGCGTCCCTAGCATTGTCTCGGGCTCTGCAGTAGCGGCAGCACGCTTCCGGGAATTCTTTGTAGCGGGCTTCGCTGCAGCTGTCGAGGAGCTCTTAGCAGGTGGTGCGGTCCCTGCCCTATCTGCCCTCTCGAGCTTGGCCTCCTTCTCCTTGAGCTTCTCCTTGGTCGTCCGTAGTTTCTCGCGGAAGGCACTCAGTTTGTCATCGAGAATGGTGTTGCGTCCCTGGAGCTCTGCCAGTGTCTTGGTAAACTCCTTCTCCTGCTTCTTACGTTCGCGCCTCTCCTCATTTAGTTCCTGTCTGACAGCTTCGACCTGATCATCTGTCTGCTGGGGAACCTTTTTAGATGCCTTTTCAGCTTTTTGGCGCTCTCGCTTCTCCTGCTCAAGTTCCTGGCGGAGTTGCGCAATCTCCGCATCACGAGTGCTACTATCCTTACTGGCCTTCTCTGCTTGTAAGCGTGCAGCCTTCTCTTGTTCCAGCTCCTCGCGGAGTTCCTCGATGGCGGCTTCGTGAGCCTTGTCGCGCTTGCTAGCCTTGCTTGCTTGCTTCTTGGAGACATTTTCAACTTCGGCCTGGAGCCGTTGGATAGTCTGCTCTCGTGAGTCGAGGTCGGCCTGAATGCTCTCCATTCCTTGCTGTGCTTCCGTGAGTCCGGCCTCAACTCTCATCCGGTCCCTCTTCTCCGTCGCGAGCTGCTCACGTACTTCGTCTAGCTCGTTGCGGAGTTGCTCATCCTGCTCCATCTTCTTCCCTTGCTTCGCTAGGGTACGTGCGGCGGTGCGCTTTTCGTTCTCGAGTTCGACCTGCAGTGTTGCCAGTTGGCGTTGTAGTGCTAGCTTCTCGGTGAGCAGTCCGGTGTTAGCTTCGACCTGGGCGCGCAAGTGTTCGACCTCGGGCCGTAATGAGGAGATTTCGCGTGACAGAGCGAGTTTGTCCGAGAGAATCTTATCGGAATCGGATGTGAGGTTCTCCATGGCCTTTAGCTCAGCCTATATAGCGTTAGTGGTGCTTTGCTCAACAAGCTGAACGTGCCTACCCGGAGATTCGCGATTTCCCGCGCCTGAGTGCGGATGGTATTTTGCGCAGTCTCGCACTCTGCGCGTCGCTCGTCCAACTGTGTAAGAGCGTCGTCGAGTGTGCTCTCTAGCTCGTCGGAGCGCGCCTGTTCCTCTTCGAGTTGTTCGTGGAGGTCGCTGTTGTCGTCCTGCAGGAGGCACTGTGCGACCCGTAGCTTCCGTATCTCCTCGTCCTTGGCAACAGCCTCTACCGCGTGTTTACTGCGCTCGAGACCAAGTTCGAGAGTCGCGTTTCGCAGCGAATGTTGGAGCTGGCAAGGGTTAGTGGGAAGTGTTGACGGCCATGGTGCGGCTCAACAGGGTACTAGCGCGCCTTCACTCACGTCTTTCATCTCGTAATTAGTTTCTAGGTCTGCCTCCGTGGTGACGACCATGGTGTAATATCTGGTCAAGGATGGGCAAAGGTATATGGAACGGAATCGAATGTGGTGGGGCTTTAGGTAGACGCGACTGGGGTAAACAAACAGAGGGCGGACAGATGGTTAGTGGACCTAGGCACCACACAACACAATGAAAGCGATGCCTTTTTGTGTAGAGTGAAACAAAAAGGCTAATCCATATCTCCAATAGTCCCCTGAGATGATGATGACAACAACTCGTACAGAGACTAGGGATGAACACAGTACGTCCCCATGAGCCTTCTTGCGGCAGCCCATCAACGGCACCCCTGTCGTCCTTGGCGGCATTACGCACGCCGCCGCATCTCCGAGCTCTCAAGGCCACGTTCCCAAGCATTACGTCCACAGCACCGCAAGCTCCGCACACCCAAACCCTCGACGCACCCGCCAAACGACGCAATGCGGTGGCTACAGCTCCTCACAGCCTCGCTGCTGCCCTTTACAGCTCTGGCAGCCAAGAAATCTACCGGCGACCGCTTCAATGACGCTCGCGCCAAGTCGCTCTCGCTCGGCCATCCGCTGAAGCTCAACGATGCCAGCTATTCGCAATTGACAAAGGCCCCGCGCGACTATGGCATCACGGTGCTGTTGACAGCATTGGAGACGAGATTCGGATGTGTGCTTTGCAGGGAATTCCAGTCCGAGTGGGATTTGCTGGGCAAGAGCTGGATGAAGGGTGATAAAGATGGCAAGACGAGGACTGTGTTCGGCACTTTGGACTTTGTGGATGGAAAGGCTACTTTCCAATCGGTATGTTTCGCCATCATTCCTGCTTCTGCCAATGTGCCGCAGGCTGACCTACCTACCCAATAGATGATGCTTCAAACCGCGCCCGTCATCCTCTACTTCCCCCCCACCCTCGGCCCCAACGCAAAGCCCGACGCTCAGCCCGCCCGCTTCGACTTCACAGCTGGCCCCCAGAGTGCCGAACAAATCCATGCCTGGGTCGCACGCCAGCTCCACACCGATGCCCCCATTCCTTCCGTGTCCCGCCCCATCAACTGGGTCAAGGTCATCACTGTGACCGTCAGCGTTCTTGGCGGCATCACGGCCATTGCAGTTGCCTCGCCCTACATTGTTCCCCTCCTGCAGAACCGCAACCTCTGGGCCGCCATCAGTCTCATTCTCGTCTTGCTCTTTACCAGCGGCCACATGTTTAACCACATCAGGAAGACACCTTATGTTGCTGGTGATGGCAAGGGTGGCCTCAACTACTTTGCTGGAGGCTTCAGCAACCAATATGGTCTTGAGTCGCAGATTGTGGCGGCCATGTATGGCGTTCTTTCATTTGCTGCCATTTCCCTGGCTCTCAAGGTTCCGCGGATCAAGGATCCCCGGGCCCAGTCGTTGGCTGTCTTCCTGTGGACTGGTGTTTTGTTCGGCATGTACAGCTTCTTGCTGAGCGTCTTCCGCATCAAGAACGGCGGATACCCCTTCTGGCTGCCTCCGTTCTAGACAAAGGCGTGTAGAACATGTTCTCCGAACGTGCTGCGCTCTATCCGGATTTGGGAATCAACCGGAACATTGGAAAGAAGGCATTCCGAGCTCATGGCTTGAGCTCGGTGTAGCCCTGTATCAATACATGTGCTCAAGCGGGCGTTTCAAGGGACAGATCTCGGTAGTTTTTAAAAAAAAAGCTGGATTTGGTGCTGGCATATGCAGGAATTCAAAGAGTTTTGGTTTTGTAGTATCGTCATTCTGCAAAGACTGTCGTCCGTGTTTTGTTTTGTTTTCGAGATGGAAAAAGGTGTTGAATGCTTACAAGCTTCAATCATAACACGTGTAACATGACTAGTCTTCGAGTGAAAACATGTCATTACCATCAAATTATAAACTACAGTTTAAAAAACCGGGTGCCCGCATGTCGTAGAAGCCCATACTAATCACAAGAAAGCCTTTTTTTGCCCAGATATGTCCCTGACGAAACCCATTGCATAGTCCCAATAACCCCTTGCCGAGAAAATCATGCCTTGTCATCACCCGCATAAACATACAAAGAAAACGAGCAACCACATACTTAACCCATGGTCCTGGCATGCAAGTCGAAAACGTCGTTCCTCCAACCTCCTTCGTCCCAGTCGTCAATCCGCTCTTCCGCACGTCTTCCCTCCTCCTCCCACAGCTTGACCACGCTGCCAGGTGCATACTTGCCTGCAAAAACGCCCTTGCCAGGTGCACCGACACCAACCCTCGTGTACAAATCGGGATCGTCGGCAGGCGTCAAACGCGTAATAACAGCCTTGACAAACGTCTTGAGATCGTCTGGGTCAGAGATTCTGGTCGCTCGGAGCCTCTCACGAGCAAAGATGAGCTCGCGGTTAGCAGCGTGAATAGCATCGGCGATGGCTTTGGCCATTTGCTTTTCCATGACCTTGCGGATAACCGGGCGGAGCAAGGGCTTTAGAATCCAACCGATGAGGCTAAACTTTGACTTGCGAAGGGTGTAGGAAAGCTTGTGGATGTGTACACGGACGGCCTTGAGGGTCAAGATCTGTTCGAGCTTCTCCTTGCCGACTTCGACGTCGAGATGAATGTCGATGCCGCGCTCATCGAGCTGGAAGGATGCAATACCTTCGTCTGCGAGGCGGAGGAGGCCTGAGTGGGCGCGGAGCAGGAAGCCGATCTCATCTGCACGGAAGGAAAGGCCGTCAATCTTGATGGTGAAGTTGGAGGTGGCCTTGGATGCTACGCGAAAGCGTGCCTTGCGGAGCTCAAAGTCGTTGTATGTCTCCACCTTGAAGCGGAATGGGAGGAAGGAGGTATGGTTGACAGTCTTTCCCGGCTCGATGATGAGGTTCTCCAACAGCATGTCGATCTCTGGCGTGGAGACCTCCAGCCGAGGAATGGGAATGTATTGAATTGCCTGGATACCGAGAGGAACGAAGACGTTGATGGCGTCCTGAACGAGCTCGCTATTGGTCGAGGTATGCATGGGCGACAAGATGTTCCAGATTTTCATCGTCGTGTTGATCATCTTTGCAATGTCCTGATCTTGTGTGACGGCCATGAATGTTTTCTGGGACTGCTCGAAGAAGACATCAACGTCCTGGCGGAGGGACGATTCACTCCCAACACCCCTGGCCTTGTTGCGGAGTTCTTGGAATTTTTCATCCACATGATCGAAGAAGTCGGGGTCGGTAAGGAGCTTCTGCAGAGAGTTGCCAATGTCTGTAAGCAAGTCCTCAAACTCGGGGTCTTTGCGGGAGTGCTCCAAGACCTTGTGGAAGGCATCTTCAAGCTTGTTCCATTCTTCCTTGTCTCCGAAAGAGCTCAAGAAAGTCCAGAAGTTCTTGACAGCCTTCTCCATTTCCCGGTTTGGTGCAATGTCGGTTTCGAGCGTACCCATGGCATCCTCCACTGTACGAGAGTATGCCATAGCGTAGCGTTTCAGGAGCATGGCCAAGACGGAGACGGAGTCGTTGTAGTCCCTCTTTTGCCTCAGATTCGTGACCGTCTTCTTGAGACGGTACAAGAGTGACTCGCCTTCGTCGCCCTGTAGCTTCTCTGCCAAGCTTACGTCTGCGCCCTTGGCGACCTGGGCGACGCCATTTCCAACCACCTTGGCGACTTCAGCGACCTCGCCATTCAGTTCTCCAGCCGAAGGTGCCTGGCCCTCGTCTGCGCCAGGCTCCTTGAGTGCCTTTTGTTCTTCTTGTGTGGGCTCAATCTTCTTGCCGGCCTCTTTGGCCACCTTTGACAGGGTAAAGGCAGTGTCTTTGAACACTTCACGGCCCACGGTATTGAGGTCGGAAAGGAAGATACGAAAGTCGGAGTTTGTGAGGAGCAGAGAGCCGACAGTCTGCAGGCTGTGGTATGCTGTTGGTGTGTGTGTAAGCATCTGCCAATGTGATGGATCATGTAAAGGTACCTGCAGTGGCATCTGCCTTTGCTTTGGACCTAGTTGTCCGTCGCACCATGTCTCCTACATCTACAGAGACGCGCGACTTGGACAGGTACCAGAGAAAGTCTTGGATCTGGTCTTTGCTGTTCTTGTGGGTCATTGTGTCGATGAACTGATGAAGCCATTGCTTGGTGAACTTGACCAGCAGACGACCCGAGTCGCTCAAATCCGGGTTCTCTGGATTCAAAACGTCTGCAGCTAGCAAGCTTCGGAGGTTGACGATGAGTTGTTCGTTGGATGGCATGAAGCCCATGGACAGGGCCCTCCACATCTGGTACGAGTGGAGCTTCTGATGTACCTCTCTCTGCAGTGTCGTATCATCCCGGTACTGGTGAATGCGGTCAGCGTGTCTGTCTTGCAAAGGCCTGGCTAGACGTACCTGGGGCAACAGCGGACGATGTTCCTCATCGCGTTTGCGCGAACCAAAGCACGACGAGAGAGACATTGTGATGATTCTTGTCGGTGTTGAGGTCGAGTGAGAGCAATTGAGGTAAAACCAGACGCGGAGGGAGCTCTGCTGGAGCGCACTGCCCGCTTCTGGGCGGCCAGACGCGTTGGTCAGGATGACGACGAGGGAGCTAGGCAGGCGACGTCATGCCGCTCGTCGATCCGCGGCTCCACATATGCGCCAAGACTTGTCATGCCAATCCAATGGTTCGCGCATCACATCGCGTCACAGACTTTGCTTGTGCTGTGCGATGACACTCTGAGGGGCAAGTAAGCACTGGTGTGATGCAGTGTGCAAACAAGATGTTGGGAATCACACAAACACTCAGGTTGGAGCTCTGGACGATAAGCTTGGTAGGATGGAGAAGAAAAAAACATGATGTAGGAGAGCGGTACCATGGCGGCAATGGATAGTTGTCAACAAACTAAGGGCAGGATCGGGAAATATAGTTGCAGTGTCTTTGTCCAAGCAGTTTGAGCGTTGATGGTTGATGGAAACAGGTTCTTGGCAAGCGCTGGTAGCAACTGTAGACGGGGACAAGGACCGGAGCTGTCTCGGCAGCAGGGGCGGGCCAATGAATGAGTTGAGAAATGGCAGATTCGCAAGAGTGTCGTGTCCCAGGTGGTTTGGAGTTTGGGAGGTGCAGCGTACAGTATGCCGAAGATGCATCGGAACTCGGAGCATAGGAGGATGACATGGCGGAACTTGTACCCGCCTCGGGGAAGCGACACAGCTTGACACAAGTCATGGAATCCGAAAGGAGGCCTCTGCACCATTCCCGCCGATGCATGTTGGCTTGGGCCATGGAGCGTCATGCAAGCCCTGGCGTCCAGAACCACGGTCTACACGGCACTGACTCGGGCGGCCAAGCCTGTCACGGGACCTGACAGCTGCATACAGAGGCAGTTACAGCTCTGCTGCAGGCTAAAAGCGTCGCACTCAGCGCCCGGAGGCCGGTCCATGGTGGATGCTTGCGGGCTATGTGTGCATCGACCTGATGTAACGCGTCGGACAAATCATGGGTTGCAGCAAAGTCCGTATCCTCCCGTGGTGGCGCGGACTGTGGGGTCGCGTGTCCCAGTTCCCGGAAGAAGAGAAGTGGACGCGGTGCCGTGGGCGGCTGTCTTGCCTAGGCCATCAAGCTTCCCCCACACAACCACGGGTGATCCACTGTAGGTGCATCTGCAGCAACTGCCCGCCGTCTTCCCCATGGCAGTGCCAAGGGGGGGCGAGGCGGGCAGCGAACACCACCATGTCTACTGTACTCGGACGTGCACCGGGAGGACGGGACCAGCGTTTTGCGCGTGTACATGCTCAGGCACTCTAGGACGAGCCAGTTTTCTTTTGTTACAGTTTCGGGGCGAAGGAACATGGCCGTCACGTACGCACGCACACGTCCTGCATGTCTGCACGCCCCAACGGTCCGTTAGCGAGGAGGGGCCAGGGGCATGCGGCAATGTTGGATTTTGAAAGAAAAAAAAAAGTTGCGCCCGCGGCTCCGATGCGGCAATAAGGCAGAAAGCAAGCACACACACACACACACACACACCGCCCTGTTGATTAGCAAGCCGCTGGGTCGGGGTGCATCTTATGGAGCCGAATGCGGACCCGCCAGAGGAGACGGTGTAGAGATCTGGCTCATGTCCGAAGGCGACACTATTGACCTGAGCCTGGGTGACTGACGCAAGGCTTTCCACGCATCTCAGTGGCCAAGTGTGTGAGACGACTGCCGTAAGATCCACGCGCTCACTAATAGAACATGGTGTTGCAGAGGGGCGCTGCGCATTGACTAGGAGAAATGAAATGCCTCGATGCCCGACCCGACCTGGGCTCGTAACGAGCAGTTCACGACAAGGCCCGAGGCTTGGGGTTTGGTACTCACGCCCGAACACCATGGTCAGCAGCAGCAGCAGCAGCAGCACAAGAAAAAGTGTCAGTAGAAGCCCATGGCGGCTCGGCGCCAATCGGCAGCTCTCTGTTTGCCTGCCCTCAGCAACAGCAACGTTGGGCATGGGCACGCATATGCATATTGAGTTGGAGCCAGTGCAATGGGTCCCAGCAGCCGTTCCGAATGCTCCCGACGATATGCACGGCCAGTCGTGGCCCCTGGTCCCCTGCTATCCGGCCGCTGTGGCTGTGACAGGCCACTCGACCATCGGCCTTGCTCCCCAGCGCTCCCAGCACACATTCTGGAACAAGGCGCGGATAGGCAGCTGGCCTCGCAAAGCACGCTCTGCTTGCAGTGCACAAGATCAACCATGGGCAAAGAAGCGCGAGGTACCGACGCAGCATGGCGTGGTGGGCAGGCCGGGCAGCAGTTCGCGTAAATGTCACCTTCTCTGCCGGGTCCATGCTTCCTCTACACGCACACTTTGACGGCGAGAACGGATCTCCTCACGAATGACTGTTGCGGAACCTAGACCCCTCCCGATAGGCTCCTGGTTATGTAGGCCCCTTCTCCGCGCCCGCCCCAGCCGGCCTGTCTCCCAATTCCTTTTCAATTGCCGACGCGTGGTTTCAGCTGATTTCAATGCACCGATTCAGACCGCTTATAAAAGTCACGGCGCCCGCCCAAGGCCTCTGCTTTCCAATCCAAAAACCAACCCTTCGTTACATGGCCACAGTATCAACACATAATATGCCTTCAGCCATTCGCCCCGCCATGCCCCGCCAACTAAGCACCACGTCCGGCGACTACGACCTGTCCTACACGCCCGATGTTCGCAGGAGCCTGGGCACATACGGACTCACACCGCCGGCGGTGGAGAGTTACGACACCCAGACGGAACGATGTTCGTGCCTTTGCTGGTGCTACAATGTGGCCCCCCTCCCATCACTAACACCGTCCAGGCCTCCGACTTCTGGCTATGAAGTCAGCGCCCATTGAGAAGTTCCAATACCTCACCCACCTCAAGGCCACCAACCCACATCTCTTCTACAGGCTGCTGTCAGAGAACATCAAGGTATGCACTAGCGCCCCCGTAATCACTACACCCAACTTACCCACATGCAGGAAATCACTCCTCTCATCTACACCCCCACCGTCGGCGAGGCCTGCGTACGATGGCACGAGATCTGGACACAACCCGAGGGCATGTATCTCTCATGGAGCGACCGAGGCAACCTCCGCCGCATCCTCGACAACTGGCCTCACGAGGTCGACATCACTGTCCTCACCGACGGCTCTCGTATCTTGGGTCTCGGTGACCTGGGCGTAAACGGCATGGGCATTCCCGTCGGCAAGTTGGCGCT
>Ga0265798_10012756_pt1 | contig 10111 bp, 5 predicted proteins | sample P3T30metagenome_FD_192430 | JGI IMG/M metagenome (GOLD analysis project Ga0265798, IMG submission 192430) | Plant litter microbial communities from East Loma Ridge, Irvine, California - P3 T30 | ecosystem: Environmental > Terrestrial > Plant litter > Unclassified | place: USA: California...
TGTGGCGCGCAGATCACTGTCATGGTGCGGTCTCGCCGAGGGTGTGGCGAAAAGCCCTCTGCACTGGCAGCCCAGAACCAGTTCCCATGTTTGAGCAAACGGTTTCGGACCATTCTGTCCAGCCGTCTGCCGAGAGCGTGCCGAGCCCACTGCAAACTCGTCAAGCGTTGGTTTGCACTGGTGTGTTCGCATTCATGGAAGCGAGTGCTGACATCTGGCGGCCCACCGTCTCGCCGTCGCGCTATGGCGCTAAACCTGTATAGGTCCCAGAGCCATACCTGCCCGCTCCATCTTTCTTCCACCCTCGTTTCGACGCACTCCCGCCGCAGGGTCACCAGGGGAGTACCACCGCCGAGACAGCCTACCACGAAGCCACTCAGCGCCCCAAGATGCTTTTACCGGGTCCCTTGTCAGCTCCTTACGCTGGCTCCATGCCTTGTCATTATCGTGACGCCCTAATGCTGTCCACGCGGCGTCCATGGCTCCTCCCTGTTTCCTAAACGGCCGGAGTCTTCTGGGCGGCTCAGTTCGTGCATGTCGCGTCTGGTCCACCGTCGTTGTAGCTCCCTCAATTGGTCAGCCTGCCTTGCATGCATGTCGGGCCCGTTCTCATGGACGGCGTCAAATTACTTCATCATCTTGATCTAGGCAGAATTGTTACAGTGCAAGCCGGTGCTAGCGGACACCCTGGTATTATGGTCTTGGAGCGCTTTTGTAATATAATGCTTTCTTCTACTTTCTCGGCAAGTTTCGATTCGAGAGATTGACGCGAGCACTTCCGCGCCAACTGCTTTTCGGTATACAGAACAAACCCTAAATTTCCGCCTGCCGGAGATTGCTAGGAAGGGCCCGCTAAGCTTTCGTAAGATAGTCTATGATCAGCGCTGTCGGCCCATGGCATTCTAGAAACGGTATCACTCGCCACGTCCGATGATATACCACGTCCGCAACACTTGTTTTCTAACATTCCCTTGACTCAGGCACCCAATCTTCTCCTCGCTGGGCTTTTGGTGATCGTTTCGCCTCCAGAGCATCGGTTTAGACCCTGTCATTCTACGTCAATCCTGTCAGCCACGGCCAGCCTTCCGACAACCAATCAAGCTACGGTCAGTTACTGCGGCCAGCGGCGATTGAGGCAGAAAACTCGCGAGATCCCTCTTGTGGCCTTCCCGTTCCTACCAGGCCAATCAATGAGCTCATCCTCGGGACCCTAGCTCCTAATATCTGCCGCACGTACGCTTGCCCATTGCGGTCCCTGCCGTTGCGCCGTCTCCAACCTCATAAGGGCTTTGAGAGATCGCTTCTGCCGTCTTAGTGGTTGTGTAATTCTGACCATCATCTTCGTTCCGCCCTAAGCGAGCTCCTTCTCCAAGGTAGTACATCAACCGAAGTCGTTCATCTTCCCTCAAACGGTCTCTCCTCCTGCCGGCTTCTTTTTTTACATGCGATCACCTCACAGCCTCCCTTATCCATTGGCAAACTTTGTTCGTCATCTCTCCTAGGAAGCGACTTACTTTCGGTACTCGTCACTTCCGGGTTGCCACACCTCTTCAAGGATACGTTGATATAGAATTAGGTATGTTGCATTCTCCTATGTTCGGAAGTTTGGTTCGAATCGGGCCTTTATACTTTCGTTTTTCTAGACCTCATTGTATGAGTTGTAATATGGACTAACATGGCTTTCGTTTGGGTCCAACAGTGGGTACCACTTCCTGTCGTTTACGAACAACAACAACACATGGGCGACCTACCACCTGGTCCACGGCCTCATGCCATGGACAACGCGACAACTGGTCTTGCGCGTGACGGAAATACTTCCGGTTCATTTCCAACATCCCTCAAATCTCCAGACAGTAGCGATCCGTTCTATTCTCAGCTCAGTGGCCTACCTCATGGCCAACTACGACCCGACTTTCGATCATCGACCCATGCGAACGGATCTCACCAGCCCCAGGAACACGGTACATCACCACTGAACATGGGCGCCATGACAGGCGCACTACCCAACTATGGCACCAACGACAATGCTTCAACGAATCCGCAAACGGTACCCCGCTCGTTGTCTGGCGCATCCACGTCAGCTGTGGCATACCAGCTCGGACAGAACCTACAGATGACTTCTAGCAACATGTCCACTCATGCTTCATACGGACCTGGATTTGCTACTGGGCTTCCCCAACAACCCTTCATGCCTCAACAGGGCTCACAATACAGCGCCTATCCTTCCTTCGCGACAAACCAGCCTCGTCTAGCTGGGGTGGCACCGATGCCATCCCCATACCAGAGCTATCAGCAGGCGTCACAGTACATGTACTATCCGGCGCCATACGGACCACAAGGGCAATTCAACCCCGGGTTCGGTACTCAGAATCAATTGATGTACGAAAGGAAGGCCAGTTTGACGAACACGGGTATGCAAGGCCACGTTGCCGATTATTCGCATGTCGATGGCGGCTTCTCGGGTGTTCGCATGGCCACTGGAAATTTTCTAGGGGACTCGATGTCTCCATACGGTGCACCATTTGCGCAATCTCCTGGTAAGTATACAGAAGCTTGTCCTTACACATAATACCATTGGAGTATCGTATGTGCAGTTGCTGATGTGACCATAGCCATACCTCGCTCTGGGCCAATGAGTTCCATACCTCGCGGGCCGCCTCGCAAACCAAAACAGTCTGGACACGCACTTTGGGTTGGCAATCTCCCACCTGGAACCACGATAGTCGCCTTGAAGGACCACTTCTCTCGCGACGCTACCAAGGATATCGAAAGTCTGTTTTTGATATCCAAGAGCAACTGTGCGTTTGTCAACTATCGCACGGAAGCATCGTGCACGGCTGCAATGCACAGATTCCACGACTCACGCTTCAACGGTGTGCGCCTAGTCTGTCGACTTCGACGCAGCTCTGCTCCGGCATCAGGCGTCCCTACAGCACCCTCGGCTATGATAGGCCAGCAAAAGAACGCTTCTCGGCCAGCGACACCGATGCAGGACAGTGTCACTGATAATCTTACAGAAGACGCGGCCGGCTCACCATCGCACAAGAGTATTGAAGATCACAGATCATCTGCCGATACTGCCACGAAATACTTCATTGTGAAAAGCCTTACGCTGCAAGACCTGGAGCTCAGTGTTCGGAACGGTATCTGGGCTACACAGTCTCACAATGAAGATGTACTGAACAAAGCATTCCAGGTAAGTGCATAACAAACTCCATGCCTGTGAGAGCTGGCTGACAGAACCCAGTCTGCTGAGAATGTCTACCTCATCTTCTCCGCGAACAAGTCGGGCGAGTACTTTGGTTACGCCCGTATGGCGTCACCGATCCTCGAGGATGGCGCTCCTATCACAGGCTCGGCACCCAAACCAGAGACGATCGCAGATACGACAGACGTGCCAAAGTCGATCGCGACCCCAGCAACAGAATGGGCACCTCGTGGAAGAATCATTGACGACTCTGCGCGCGGCACGATTTTCTGGGAAGCAGAGCTCCCCGACACCGACGCTGAAGAGGAGGGTGAGGACAAAGGCGACAAGACTGACAGAGACGAGGCGCCCCAACCAGCCGAAGGCGATACTTCAGCCGTGCCACAGAGCTGGGGCAAGCCCTTCAAGATTGAGTGGGTCTCTACAAACCGCCTACCATTCTACCGTACCCGGGGCCTCCGCAACCCGTGGAATGCCAATCGCGAAGTCAAGATTGCGAGGGATGGCACGGAGCTTGAACCCAGTGTCGGAGAGCGCCTGGTCCAGATGTTCCATCGCTTGGGCCCTTCCGCTACGGGTGCACCGGTAATGCCGCCTGGTGTAGCCACCGGCATGATGCCTCAGATGCGAACATTCTAGGTACGTGCTTTTTACTTGAGTTGGACTTGTTGCATAGCACCTAATGCATCAACCTTAAAGTCATGGCTATCGTCGCACTTGGCATTTCACAAATTGAGAGTTGCCTAGGTAAATATGATGCGTCTTTTCTTTTAACTGGAACGAGCTTTATTTGGGGCTCTCCGCTGCCGGGCAGTGGGGGATGCACCAATCTCCTTTCGATGCATTCGCTTTTGTCGTTGTTATCAAAGAAGGAAGGAATTTTGACGATGAGATGATGATTTAATAAGCAAGATGAGATCAGGAAACACGAAGGATACGAAGCCAGTACTTGGATTGGTTTGGATAGTTGAGTATCCTTTCCTTCCTATATTGCTCTCGTCATCACTGTAGTATCATTGGAGTTTCTGTTTCTGTATCCTTTTCACTTTCGTTTTAATGTAACATATTGTCTTGCATTGCCCGTCCTAGACTTCGCCCCTACTTTGTGCGCGTAAACCTGTTGTACTCATAACCGCACCCTTGCTCATATGGTCTTTTACTTTTTTCGGTATCTTCTTCACGGGGAATCCTCACTGTTTTGCCCATCGGCCCTTTCTGCGCTGGTTGGGCTGCACAGATATTAACGAACTCGCTCGCGTTCTAGCCCTCACATGCGTCTAGTCTCCATAGGTAGGAGTACCGGCCATCTTGCGGATTCATAGGCCGCGACCAATGACGCACTCTCAGCAGATCCCGAGGCAGTGGCAGCGTGGGAAGGCATCATTGTCAGCCCACTGTGGCCATTAAACAATAGAACGCCTTGGCCATGGCCATGAAAGCGTTACTGGCATGGCCTACGCCAGGCGGTCGAAATGACGAGACAGCAAGGTTGGAAGGTCCGATCAAACCACCGACGCTAGGTGTCTCTGCCGTAACATCGCCCACAGAATCGTCATGAGGGAACGTAAACTTTACTCACCTCCACGTGTCCTTGCACACACTCGAATCCCCAGCAAAACAACCGTTTTCGCCCCCAGGCTTCGTGCTCGGATGCTGCGTGCACGCGGGAAGCATACATCCGGCAAGGAATGCTGTCCCTAGAGTAAAAGCCACAAATATTGTGCATCTCCGCCCAAGCTCTGAGAAGCCTCACTTTGCAACCCAACGCCTTAGATAACGCCATAGTACAGTAGTAGCCCAACAATTCCCCCACCCACATGCTAGGTACATGTAGAACAAGGCTGGCACGCCGTTATACCCGTCAGACAGTAGAAGGAATGGAGCACAAGAAGAGAACAAGATCCAGTTCCGGCACACACAAGTCACTTTGTGAATATACCCACTGCGACTGTTTTCCCCTGTCAATCAGACCCCTAGTCCGCGCAACCTCAAGTCACACAGCAGACCACCTGCAGTACAGGGACATCGCAATCTAGATCTCCCATACCGTACTGTACATGACGGCGACAATCATCCGCGTCATCCGCTCGCATGCCTTTCTCACTTTTGCCCATGATGGACTGTGCGTTTCCCACTCTGTCCTCGCTGCAAAAATGCCGCGGTGGCGGTTCTCGCTGCATTCAGCATGTTTTTTAAGTGGGGATGGCAGGGGTCCGCGGAAGGGAGCGGGCTGCGCGCTAACACCCGTGTTTGCAACGAGTAATGGTGTCATACTAAACGCGATGGTGAGATGACCACATGCAAGTGCCGGTGTCTAAATTTTCCTTTTGGCGTTAAGCGGTGTGTACGATCCATGGACAGCTTCCTGCTCCCAATTAGGAGGTTAAAGCCGAAAAAGCGTTGCAGATAGTCGTGTAATAGGGGGGAACAGGGGTTCATGGCGTTGTATTTGTTGTCGTTACCACGAGTGTTGCCCGGTTTGCTTTTACCGAGGCTGCCTAACACAACCTTGGAATCGACATGTACAGTTCTATCATGTCGCTCATCGAACCTTGAAGCCACCTCGTCCTACTAATCAACTTTGCCGATCCTCAGCACCGGTTTCCAGTGAATCTTGGAACTTCCAATCACTTATTTAGTGCGGTTGCTGTACCCGGCCATGCACAGAAACGCGACTCGCCCACGGCAGTTTCCGCTATACATGCAGCTTTCCTGCCAGCTTATTTTTCCCATCTTGAGGTGGCTTGGATAGGAAGGTTCGCTCCCGAGATTCAATCGCGATCGCAAGACTGGTTATGACTATTGCTCGGACACTCTTAGACTATGGGTTCCTTTTGTCCTATTCGAGATCAGAGCATTTCTGCAGAGGCATGTCCAGAACGCGATCATTACCACATAAGCTTCCGTCAAGCTCACAGCCAAGGTCACTTTGTGGGCTCGATGCTCTGGTCAATAGTGGTACGCTCCACTCAGACTTTCCTCTATGTCATTTGTCCGGTTCTTGACCGATGAGTCCAGCTCCGAGATCGCTTCTCTTATGTTTTGTCCTTGCTTTACGTTTAGGCTTGTATTACGTTTAGACTATTATGAAGACCTGTAGGCTTGGTACCTGATCAACTAGGTGATGGTCGAGACTCTTGCAAGGCCGTTGACGGGCCCCTGTATAGAGCTGGATGTCCACTATCACGTGCCGTCGTGTCTTAGTCGCGCTCCCGGTAGCTTGCGTCGTCGCGTCTAGCATCTTTCCAATATAGTCTCATGAAGCCTCTATGTTCATAAGTAAAATTGGAACAGGGACAGTGTTTCGCGGTGAGTTTACTCGAGATAGAGCACATGCATGCGAGACTGGTTGAAGTTACCCTTGCTCGATCACGACGTTGGCTACGACAATGTCAAATGAGAGGCGGCGGATTGCTGCCATTTCCTAGTACTGCCATTGCCTGAATAGTACATGGCGCTTGCCAGATGGAATTATGCCGGATTTAGCAGTGTGCACTATCATCACTTACCCCTCAGCAACGTCATATCTCGACCTTTCGAGTGTACATCGCATGCTCTTTTGTACGGCGAACTTATCATCGCATATCTCGAATACTACGATCACAGCCGATCTCAAGGTAGATACAGCCGTAGACCTTAGAGCCCTCGAATTCGGCAAGCAGGTAGTCGTTTCCCTGTCGAGACAAGAACCATTCACCATGTCCACTCCCGACCTACCAACCAAGATGTGGGCAGCGCAAGTTGTCGAGTTCAACTCACCGTACAAAGTTCACCAAATCCCCCTTCCGTCAGACCTCGCACCGAAAGACCTCCTAATTAAAGTCGCCGTCGCATCACTTTGCCACACAGACTCCATGGTCTCTGCTGGCAACATGGGCACACCCCTTCCCTGCACAGCTTCTCATGAAGGCGCCGGTACCATCGTAGCCATAGGTTCTTCCGTAAAGGACTTCGCGGTAGGCGACAGGGTCATGGCAGGACTGTTATACCATGCATGTGGGACCTGCGCTGAATGTCAAGGCCCCTCGGCTTGTCCGCAATACTGCCAGAAGACTGGTGGTTTCCTGGGTGTGACAAACCACGGCTTTTTCGCTCAATACGCGAAAATTGATGCGGAGCAAACTGCAAAGTTACCTGACAAGGTGTCTTTCGAGACTGCTGCTCCGCTGGCTTGTGCGGGTATCACTATCTACCGTGGCATTGTCTTGTCTGCCGTGAAAAAAGGAGAATGGATAGCCATTGTAGGTAGTGGAGGTGGCCTAGGTCATCTCGGCGTGCAGTTTGCAAGGGCAATGGGGTTGAACGTTATTGGTATCGATGCGCGAGATGAAGGTTTGGAACTCACGCGGCATTGTGGTGCAGATGTTATCATTGATGCTAGAACAAGCAGAGAGGATATCATCAAAGCTGTACATGCTTGTACGAACAATGAAGGTGCGACGGCTACTTTGAACGTAAGCGATGCTTCCTCGGCGGCGGCTACGGCATGTGCTATCACCAAAATGCATGGCACTATGATTCAGATTGCGCAACCGGATGACGTGGTAATCCCGTATCATGAGCTCATCTTTCGCGATATCAGGGTCAGAGGGTCGGTCATCTCTACTGTAGGTGAGGCGCGCGATATGTTGAAACTGGTTGCAGAGCATGGTATTACAGTGCAGACGAATCCGTTTCAGGGGTTAAGTGAGATTGAGAAGTTGGTTGAGTTAGCGCATGGAGGCAAAATGAAGGGAAAGGGTGTTATTATCATGGACCAGAAGCAGGTATAGGTTGGAGCAGAATAGATGATACATGACTACAATACGCCGGCAGTAGAACTAGCAAGATATATCTGGTGCATGCAGAAGTACTGATTCCAAGCAAGTCTCATTGAACACCATGGACCGAAACCTACATCGTTGTTTGTTTTAGTAACACAGTAAAGTAACATCATGCAAGTATCTTAGGGTATGGTCCTGTTAGGTACCGCTTTGAAGAATTCCGGTGTGTATCATCCTTTGTGCTGGGGACGTAGCAATACTACAACAGCCGGTCTAGAAAACATACGTTAAATGGCCATGCAGTGTGCTAGCATCGTAAGATCAAATTTGAGTTCAGATTAAACAGACGCGATTATACTACAATTCTATAAACCTACACACTAACCCAAAACTCGTCCAGCAGTGGAAGCTGTGCTCCTGTCCTTAGTCTCTACCTTCCTCAACCCCTTGCCAGCAGCAATCTCGCCAAGCAACGCTCCACGGTTCGGCATTCCACCTGGAGCCTTCATGCTAGGCATTGGGGGTGGCGGAGGTGCAGAACCACCTGGTGGCGGTGGTGGGCCCGGCGGCGGCGGAGGCGCACCGCTCGTAGGCATGGGAGGAGGTGGTGGGATACCAACGGGCGGTGATGTCACAGCTGGACTCTCAGCACGCGGGCTCTTGTTGTCCATGGAGGAAAGTGGACGTGGTGGTGCCATGGTACCGAACAACATGGAAGCCAACTGCTTGGCGCCACCTTGGGGTGCCTCATCATCGTCGGATGAGTCGTCGTCGTCTGAGTCGACGACAGACCAGTCATCATCGTCTTGTCTTAGTCTGCGCGCTGAAGGTTGAGCAGGCTCATTGAACGTAGGCGCAGCAGCCTTGTTGGCTTGCTCTTGAGTGAGACGGTGGAAAGGGTTCGTGGACACCTCGCTTGTGTTGCTCGGTGGGGGCGGAGGTGTCGAGACAGTGCTGTTCTCCTGGTTCGACATTGCCATCTTCTTCAAGAATGGGTTCTTGGTCTCAGTGTCGCCTAAGCCAGGGTGAGGACTAGTCACCGAAGACGCAGGCGGGCTGGCGATGGACGATGGTGGTGTGTTGTGCGAAATTTGGGGGATTGGTGGTGCTTGTGGAGGTGCAGTATCACGCGGCAACTCTTGACTGGCGGTGGGTGTAGTGTCCTGAGGCGTGATGTTCTGCGGGCCATCGTCATCCGAGGACTCGTCGTCGTCGAGTGCCTCAAGCTGCATCTGCAGCTGACGTTCGCGCTCACGAGCAGCTTCGATCTCAGCGCGCTGGGCGGCCAGTCGAGTTTCCTTCTCCTTGGCATCTTTGGAAGCAGCTTCTCTGCGCTTCTTCTCTTCGGCCTTCTTGAGCTTGCCTTGTTGAACTTGCTCTTCCAGGGCACGAAGCCTAGCCTGAGCGGATTCCCGCTCCTTGGCAAGTTCATCCTCTTGTCTACGCTCCTCGTCCCTAGTGTTTATTAGTATAGACGTAGAGGATAGATCGATGTATACATACTCCATGCGCCTTGTCTCAGCTTCTTGTGCTTCCTGCTGCTCGCGAAGAGCCTTCTCAGCCATGTCATTCTCTGCTCTCTTCGACTCTGCTTCCGCTTGTTGCACATCATGCTGCGCAACATCTGTCTTGTTCTTACGCGAAGCTGGGGGTGGCGGTGCGGGCTTCTTGCCGCTGCTCTTAGTCGGAGCAGGTGGTGCTGCGGACTCGTCATTGAGACGTCTTTGACGCTCTTCTTCGCGGCGCGCATCTTCCTCTTCAGCCTGACGCAGCTTCTCTTCACGTTCTTTCTTCTCACGATCGGCACGCTGTTGAGGTGTCTCGCCAGCTTTGACAGGAGCTTTGATACCCAAGGCAGCTAGGCGCTCGGCCATGCGTTGCTCAGCTTGTTGCTTGATGAATGCCGCACGTTCTTCTGGAGTCTTGTATGCCGAGTATGACCCACCGCCGGGTGTAGTTGTTGATGCACGAGGAGGAGGGTCGACACGAGCAGCAGGGCTCTCATAGCGAGATGTTGCTGGCCGTCTCTCCTCTGAACGGGCCCTGTAGTTATCGCGAGATTTACTGTGCGAGCTTAGCAAGATGGTTGCCAAAGTTATCGGATAATACTTACTCGTCCTTGCGGATGCGCGAAGCCCGG
>Ga0265798_10012758_pt1 | contig 10110 bp, 8 predicted proteins | sample P3T30metagenome_FD_192430 | JGI IMG/M metagenome (GOLD analysis project Ga0265798, IMG submission 192430) | Plant litter microbial communities from East Loma Ridge, Irvine, California - P3 T30 | ecosystem: Environmental > Terrestrial > Plant litter > Unclassified | place: USA: California...
ATTTCCATGCGCTGCCCCTGGGGCCGCTCATTACTGTCAATCCGGTCAGCCTGCATCGGATATCGAACTTCGACACCGACGAGCCGTACTTCGGTCGCAGCGGCGCCAGCCGTTTCGACGACCCGGCGCGGGCCAGGTCGCGGCGTTTCGGCACGTGCTACCTGGGCTTGAGCTTCAAGGTCGCCTTTGCCGAATCGGTCTTGCACGACATGGTTCCCGAGAACGGTCACTTCGTGGTGCCGGAAAGCGAGATCACGCGCCGCTTCGCCATCGCTTTTGAGGGCGACGATTTGCAGTTGGCGAACTTGACCGGAACCAACTTGCTGGTCCTCGGTGGGAATGGCGAACTGACCGGCACCAGCCATTACAGCCTGTCGAAAAAATGGGCTGCCGCGGTGGCGGCCCACCCGGCCAATGCCGACGGCTTCATTTACATGTCACGCCGGGTCAACGACTCCGTTGCCGTGGTGCTGTTCGAGCGGGATAAACACGCGCCACTGCCGATGCGGATGCGCAGCGCCATGCCGCTGCACCAGCATCCTGATTTTCTCGCGACCATGCAGGCGCTCCGGGTGCAGCCCGAAGCGTAAATCCTGGCGCACACGCCTAGCGTCGTTTCCGTGGCTCGAACAATTTGACTGCCGCGCGCGCGTTGGCCTTCAAGGTGTAGTCGAGCACGGCAAACTGTTCTTCCAGCGCCTCCTGCAATACGCTGCCCGGATTGGGCGGCGGCAGTTGCAAATACGCGTCGGCCTCGCCATGCTCGCGCTTGATCTGCATGCCGGCTTTTTTGGCGATATGCATCATCACCCGGTTCGACGACAGGCACTGCATGTACAGCGTGTCGACATCCTGGTTGCGGCAATGCATGGCGGCGCGTTCGAACAGGCGTGAACCGATCCCCAGGCCGCGCGCAGATTTCGACACCGACACGCCAAACTCGGCCACCCGCGCCTTGTTCGTCGCCGTGGTTTTTGGCGCGAACGCCAAGTGGCCGACAGCGACCAGCTTGAAAACGCTGTTGTAGACGCCCAGCACCACATCGCGGGAAAAGTCGATGCCGTTGACGTACTTGGTGACTTGCTCGTCGGGCAGCACGGTACCGAAGCGGAGCAGGCGATCGCTGTCATCGAGGCCCATGAAATGCTTGAGCATGCGGCGCCGGTCGCGTTCCTGCAGCTGCTTGACGATGACCGGCGCGCGGCGCGTGCGCGTCCACCAGCGGCTGAACGCGCTGGCGGACGGCGGGACAACAGGGGAATCGGGCTTGTCGGCCATCACTGGCAATCTGAATTTGTGCGTTGCACCAATCGACTCATTCTAACCACTTTTTTCCCAGTTCGCCTTCACCGCGCTGACCCGCGCCTGGTAGACGGCATCGGGTATTTTCTGCTTGTTGTCGCCGCATTGCGCCGCGATCGCGCCGGCGTCGACGCCCCGCGCGGCAGCCAGCGCGGCCAGCAGGTACGGCGCCTGCGGATACGGCTTGTTGCGGAAATCCTGGCCCCCACCTGCGCGTCCGCGCGAGTCGCATTCCGATGCCAGCAGCATCTGCGCGAAGCGCTCGGGTTTGCGAAAGGCGTCGCAGCGGCCAAACAGCGTGACGATCGTGGTGGCGTTGAGTTCCTCCGCGCGGCTGACATTGCCATGTTCACGCGCCGTCATCATGGCCAGGTCGCGGCACTCGGTGGGCACGCGCAGGCGCGCGCACACGGCGGCAATCAAGGGCAGGCCAAGTCCCTCATGACCATGGTGGCGCGGCCACTTTTCTGGCGGCGTGACACCCTTGCCGAGGTCGTGCATCAGCGCGGCAAACCGCACCGGCAGGGCGTAATGGCAATCGGCAGCGTAGTCGATAACCAGCATCACATGCACGCCGGTATCGATTTCCGGGTGGTGCGCGGGCGGCTGCGGCACGCCCCACAATGCGTCGAGTTCCGGCAGGATGCGCACCAGCGCGCCGCAATCGCGCAGCACGTCGAACATGCGCGACGGCTTGTCCTCCATCAGGCCGCGCGCCAGTTCCTGCCAGACGCGCTCCGGCACCAGCGCGTCGACTTCGCCCTCATCGACCATTTGGCGCATCAGCAGATTGGTTTCCGGCGCCACTTGAAAATCGGCAAAGCGCGCCGCAAAGCGCGCCACGCGCAGGATGCGCACCGGGTCTTCGGTAAATGCATTCGACACGTGCCGGAAGATGCGTGTGGCAATATCCTTCTGGCCGCCGTACGGGTCGACCAGTGTCCCGTCATCACCCTGCGCGATGGCGTTGATGGTCAGATCGCGCCGCACCAGGTCGTCTTCCAGCGTCACATCCGGCGCGGCGTGAAACGCAAAGCCGCGGTAGCCGGGCGCGGTTTTCCGCTCGGTACGCGCCAGCGCGTATTCGGCGTGCGTCTCGGGATGCAGGAACACGGGGAAATCCTTGCCGACCGGCTTGTAGCCCGCCGCGGTCATCTCTTCCGGCGTGGCGCCCACCACCACGTAATCGCGGTCCTTGACCGGCAAGTTCAACAAGGCATCGCGGACCGCGCCGCCAACGACATACGTTTTCATCGCAGTAAATAACCACTGTCAGGTCGGCAAATCGTCTTCATGGAACGTCGCTTTTTCGGTTTCCGCCATGGCTTCGCGGACCCAGCGGGCCACGGCCGGATGCGCCTGCATGCGGTCGCAATACGCCTGCAGCGCCGGCGCCAGCGTGACGCCATAGGTTTTGAAGCGCATCACGACCGGCGCAAAAAACGCATCGGCAATCGAAAAATCGCCAAACAGGAAATTGTGGTGGCCGAAGCGGGAAAGGCAATCTTCCCAGATTTCGCAGATGCGGCCAATATCGGCCTGCGCTTCATTGGTGCGCCCACGTCCCGGCAGCGACGCCTGGATATTCATCGACATCGCCGTGCGCAAGCCGGAAAAGCCGCTGTGCATTTCACACGTGATGGAACGCGCCATCGCGCGCGCGGCCACGTCCTGCGGCCACATGTGCAGATCGGGAAATTGTTCGGCCAGGTACTCGCAAATGGCCAGGCTGTCCCAGACGCTGATGTCACCGGCCACCAGCACCGGCACGCGGCCGGCATGGGAAAACTGCGCGATGATGGCGGCGGTTTCCGGCTGGTCGAGCAAAATCCGCACTTCATTGAACGGAATGCCGAAGGCGACCGCGGTCACCCACGGACGCATCGACCAGGACGAATAGTTTTTGTTGCCAATGACCAGCGTCAGGCCGGGCTGGCGGGCGCGGTCAAGCGTTTCGGAGAGGATCGGATCGAGTTCGGTAGTCTGCATGGCGGCGTCTCTTGTTGTTATGAATGCGATGTCAGGTTGCCGGAGTTTAACGACCGGCGCGGGTGCGGAACTTGTCGAGGCGGTCGGCGTTGGCCAGGTAGCGCGGCGCCACTGCTTCCAGGGCGGTGGGCGTGATGCCGAGCGCGGCGGCAGTCGACTCCTGGATCGCCGGATCGATGACGTTGTCGACCTTCATCGAGTCGAGGTTGTCGCGCGTCATCATTGGCGTGCCCGGCAGCATTTCGAAGATCGTGGCCTGCAAGCGGCCGATGGCCTCGGGCAGCTTGAAGACCGGACGCGGATGGCCGCTGTATTGCCCGGCCAGGCGCACCAGCTCGGCCAGCGAGTAGATTTGCGGGCCACCCAGCTGGAACACCAGGTGGCGGGTTTTCGGGTCGCGCAGCGCGTGCACGAACGCCTCGGCCACATCGCCCACGTAAACCGGCTGGAAGTCGGCGTCGGCGCTGGCCAGCGGCATGAACGGCAGTTTGCTCTGCAGTTTCGCAAACATGTTCATGAAGTTGTCGCCCGGACCAAACACGACCGAGGGACGGAAAATCGTTGCCGCCACTTCCGGATGGGCGCGCGCCGCTTCCTCGCCAGCGGCCTTGGAGCGCTGGTACATCGACGGGCCGTCAACCGCCGCGCCAAGCGCGCTCATGTGCAGGTAGCGCGGCACGCCGGCCTTGGCGCACGCGTCGACGATCCGGCGCGGCAGGTCCACGTGGGCGCGCTTGAATTCGGGGCCGTACGGATTGCCGCGGCGCGAGTGCAGCACGCCAACCAGGTTGACGACCGCGTCGACACCCGTGACCAGCCGGGCCAGCGTGGCGTCGTCGTGGATATTCGCTTCGATGATTTCCACGCGCGGCAGCGTCACCAGGTGGCTCGCATTGATGGCGCGGCGGGTCGGCAGCGTCACCGTGACGCCCTCCTCCATCAGCCGTTGCACCAGATGGCTGCCGACGAAACCGGTGCCGCCGAAAACGACGACTTTCATGTCCTCAGGATGTTCGTGCATTGTGTGCATGGAGTTCTTTTTATGGTTTTATTCAAGGTAGGCCGGCAGCGGTGCTGCGCGGGGTGATCGTGCCCAGGCGGGCTTTCAGCGACTGCGGCTTGTTGTCAAACAGCGCCGCGTAGTTGGTGGCATTGCTCATCACGTTGCGCACATAGCCGCGCGTTTCATTGAATGGGATCGATTCGACGAAAATCGCGCCTTCCATCGGCTGGTCGAGCGTGGCGCGCCACGTGCGCGAACGGCCCGGGCCAGCGTTGTAGGCAGCGGTGGCCAGCACCTGCGAACCGTCGGCATTGGCCAGCACCATGTTCATGTAGTTCGCGCCCAGCGTGATATTCGTGCGCAGGTCGGAGAGCATCCCATGCACGAAATCGGTCAGGCCGATTTTGGCGGCGACAAACTTGCCGGTAGCCGGCATCACCTGCATCAGGCCGGATGCGCCCACACCCGATTTGGCGTCGACAATGAAACGCGACTCCTGGCGGATCAGCCCGTACACCCAGGCCTTGTCCAGGTTCAGGCTCTGCGTGGTCGGGTGCACCAGGTCGTTATGGGGCGCCGGAAAACGCTGGGTATAGTCGAACTCGGTGCGGGTGCGCTCCGACGTGTTCACCATGCGGTCGAGGACATTGTTCTGGCGGGCGAATTCTGCCGTGGCCAGCAGCTGGCGCTCGGTCATCGGACGTAACGCCCAGTTCCACTCGCGCGTGCCTTCGAAGCGCAGTCCCATGGCGAAAAACTTCAGCGCCCGGCGCAGGTCCGGGTTGCTTGAAGCCTGCGCCAGCTCGGTGGCCGTGGGCGCGGTGGCGGCGGGCGGAATGGTGATCAATTGCCCCAGCTCTTCCATCGCCAGCTGGCCATAAAAACTGTTCTGCTCGGCGATGCGGGAATACAGCGGTTGGGCCGACTCGCGTCCATCCGACGTACTGGCCAGCGAGCGCGCCAGCCAGTAGGTCCAGGTGTTCTCGCCGCGCTGCGTGCTGGTCATGGCTTCGATGGTGGAGCGCACCATTTTCCAGTCGCCGCGGCGCAGCGCGATGCGGGTTTTCCACGCGGCCTGGTCATTCGACAGCGGCGCGCCGATGGTGCGCTTCCAGTAATCATAGGCGTCGGGATTGAGCGTCATCGACGCGGCCAGCGCAATATTCGACCAGCCGATCGCCACTTCATCGGGCGTGAGGCTGGACGTGTTCTTGTTCAAAGCCACGCTGGCCAGCTTGACGCTGGTGCGCGCCATGCGGCCGATGGCCACCAGGTAGATTTCGTGTTCGGTGCGGGTCGACCCAATGCCGCGCGCCATCGCCAGCGCCGGGACATCGATGGCTTGCGCCACGCGGGTATCGGACGCGCCCAGCAGCAGCGCCACGCGCTTGGCCGGGCCGGTGGCCTGCTGCTGGCCAGCCAGGCGCAGCTGCACCAGCAAATCGTCGACGCCAAACTGACCTGCCTGCGCCAGGGCGGACAGCAGCGTGCCGCAACCTTCGCCATAGCCAGGCGGACTGAGCAGCAACGCGCGTGCATCGGCCGCCACATTTTCACCCTTGGCAATGCGCGACTGCAGCGCGTAGCACTTTACCTGCGTATCGTCCTTCAGCACGAACAGCGGAAACTCGCGGTCAAAATTGACCCAGTCATGCTGGCGTCCCAGTTCCAGCAGCCAATCGTTGCGCATGCGGTCGGCAATGGCCATGCCCTGGTAGCGCGTGAGGTACGCGCGCACTTCGTCGACGCTGGCGTCGCGCAGGCGCGGTTTAAGCCGATAATAGTCGACATAACCTGGGATAGCGTAGTTGGGCAGGCGCGACGCCAGGTCGGACGCCTTGAGGGGATCGTTCTGGCGCGACGCTTCGCGCAGTTGCAGGAACACCTCATCGGCGGAATTGGACGCGCTTGCCACGGGCACCGCGGCAGCCTCGTTACCGTCCTGCACCGGGCGGAACATTGGTGCAGCCGGCTCCGGCAAATCGGTGGTCTGCGCCAGGGCGGAACAGGCAAGGGCTGCGGCCAGCGCGCCAACTAATATTTTCAACGGAACCATTGATGCGAATCTCACTCAGCACTGCGTTATTACCATGACTGGCGAGTCAAGAATACCACGCGCCCCAGCGGCGCCGCCAGCCTTGAATATGGATGCAACAGACCAGGCCGCCCTGGCGAAACAAGCGTTACGCATCGCACTCAAACAGGCCAGGTCAGCGATCGACCCGGCCACCCGCGTGCAATGGGACGCCACGATCGGCGCCCAGTTGCTGGCCTGGTGGCGCCTGCGCCAGTTTCCGGCCATCGGCGTCTACTGGCCGCTTGCGGGGGAGCCGGACTTGCGGGCAGCGTACGCGGAATTGGCCGATGCAGGCGTACGGCTGGCGCTGCCAGTGGTGCTGGCGCGCGACCAGGCGCTGGCGTTCGCCGACTGGACACCCGGCGAAGCGATGGCGCGCGACATGCTGGGCATGACGGTGCCAGGCCGTTTGCGCATGGTGGCGCGCCCGCCCGCGCTGGTCATCCCGTGCCTGGGCTTCAGCGTCGAGGGCTACCGTGTCGGCTACGGCGGCGGGTACTACGACCGGACTTTGGCCGAATCGCCCCACCCTGCCACGCTTGGGGTAGCGTACAGTGGGCAGCGCGCCGTCTTCAGTCCGGCGCCGTTCGACGTGGCGCTCGATGTCATCCTGACGGAGCAGCCGCCACCATCAGAATAAGGAGCCCGATGAAAACTGCCGTCTTCAGCACCCGCCGCTACGATCAGTCCCTCCTCAACACTGCCAACGCCGACGGCCGGCACGAACTGCGCTTCCTGCAAGACCGCCTGACCCGCGAGACGGTGGTGCTGGCCAAAAACTGCCCGGCAGTCTGCGTCTTCGTCAACGACAATGTCGATGCCGAGGTGCTGGCCGCCCTTGCCGCGCAAGGCACGCGGCTGATCGCCACCCGCTCCACCGGCTACAACCATATCGATATGCAGGCAGCCGGCCGGCTTGGCATTGCGGTCGTGCGCGTCACCGATTATTCGCCGTATTCCGTGGCCGAATTCGCGGTCGGCCTACTGCTGGCCGTGAACCGCAAAATTGCCCGCGCCAGCACGCGCACGCGCGACGGCAACTTCGAACTCGACGGCCTGATGGGATTTGATTTGCACGGCAAGACCGTGGGGGTGGTGGGCACTGGCAAGATTGGCGTGATTTTTGCGCGGATCATGCAGGGCTTCGGCTGCACCGTCGTAGGTTACGACCCGTATCCGTCAACGGCGTTCGAGGCACTGGGTGGACGCTACCTGCCAGTCGATGAATTGCTCGCCTGCAGCGACGTCGTCTCGCTGCATTGCCCGCTGACGGCGGAAAACAAGCACATTGTCAATGCAGCCGCGCTGGCGGGCGTCAAGCGCGGCTGCATCATGGTCAACACCAGCCGCGGCGGGCTGATCGATACCGAAGCGGCCGTGCAGGCGCTGAAAACTGGCCAGCTGGGTGGTCTGGCCATCGATGTCTACGAGCAGGAAGCGAGCCTGTTTTTCCAGGATTTATCGTCGACCGTCATCACCGACGATGTCATCCAGCGCCTGGTGTCCTTCCCCAACGTGATCGTCACCGGCCACCAGGCATTCTTTACGGTGGAGGCCATCGGACAGATCATGCGCACGACCATCGCCAGCATCAGCGCTTTTGAAGATGGCGCGCCGTTACCAGACCAGGTGCCCGCACCGGTTTGACGCGCACCGGCTGGACCGCCGCCCGGCGCGCCTTGCGCTTGCGTGCCCAGATCAGCACGCCGGTGAGGCTCAGCATGGCCACCAGCGCGCCCATGATAGAAATCATCACGCGCCCGGCCACGCCAAGGATGCGACCTGAATGCAACGGAAACTGCGCTTGCAGGAAAATGTCGCCGGCGCTGCCGGTGCCTGGAATGCTGGAACCAGCGGGCGCGCCGGTGCGGGCATCGAAATACAGCCAGTTGTTGCCAAGGCCACCGTCGCCGTGGTCATTGCCCGGCTGGAAAAAGCCAACGCCATACATGCCAAACGCGGGAGCATAAAACAGGCCGCCGACCGGCAGGGTCCAGCCCCGTTTGGCGGCATCGGCGCGGGCCAGTGCAATGGCTTGCTCGCGGGTCAGCAGCGGCTCGACCGGTTTTTCGGGCGGACGCGGTGCGACGGTGTCGAACACATTGGGCGACAGCGTCGACAACTGCGCCACCAGCGGGCGCACCACCTGCGGCGTCAGGTTCATCGAGACCGATGTGACTGCCAGCACCAGCAGCAGCAGCCAGACCCAGACCGCCCCCGAGCGGTGCAAATCGAACGTCAGCTTGTGTCCGCGCGCATGCCAGCGGAATGCAAACGACTTGCGCCAGCCTTTCCAGCTTGGAAACGACAGCCACAGCGCGATGACGCAATCGACGACCCACGCCATCGCGATCAGGCCCATCAGCCAGATGCCAAGCTCGACGCCGCCAACATTCGGCAAATGCATCGTGTAGTGCAGCTTATACAAGAAGGGCAGCAGGTTTTCGCGGCTCAGCGAAATTTCTCCCCACTGGCGCTTGCCCTGGATTTGCCCGGTGGCGGGGTCTACAGCCACCTGGTTGAAGCCGAGATCGAACGGTTTGCCGGTGGCCGGGTCGATGCGTCCTTCCACCGACATCAGCGACGTGTGCCCGGCCTCTTCCTCGGTCAGCAGATAGGTGACGCGCATGCGCGGGTCCTGCTGCTCGATGCGCGTGGCCAGTTCGGTACCGGGCAATTGCGGCCCCGCCGTGTTCGCGTGGAACAAGGTCGGATTCAGGGCGGAATCGAGCTCGTGATCCCAAGAAATAATGGCGCCCGTTGCGCCCGAGATAAACAGGAAGATGGCGGCGGCAAGACCAAACCAGCGGTGCCAGATAGCGAACCAGGGACGCAGCGACATCATGGGCACCGGATAATGAGAATGATTCTCATTATACGAAGCGAACGATTGCATGGCAACCCTGCAGCCACCGCGGGTATCGGGTATGGTGGCGGTTCATGTCGGATCTAGCACAATATGTAATTACATTCATGAGCGGGATTCATAATTCCTTGCAACGCAGCATGGCTTATCGACGCCGCATTTAACCGATACACTCACCACTTCCCCCCATTGGAGTTCGTTCATGCTGCTAGGTGCTGTCCGCGTCGCCTTACGCCGGCCATATACATTTGTCGTGCTCGCGCTGATGCTGGTCATTATTGGCCCCCTGGCTGCCATGCGCACGCCGACCGACATCTTTCCCGATATCCGCATTCCCGTGATTGCCGTGGCCTGGCAATACACCGGCTTGCCGCCCGACCAGATGGCGGGCCGGATCTCGACGCTGTTCCAGCGCACGCTGACCACGACGGTCAACGATATCGAGCACATCGAAGCGAATACCTATCCGGGTATCAGCGTCGTCAAGATTTTCTTCCAGCCGGGCGTCAACATCGCCACCGCGAATGCGCAGGTCACCGCCATCTCGCAGGTCGTGGTGAAACAGATGCCAGCCGGCACCACGGCGCCGCTGATCATCAACTACAACGCGGCAACGGTACCGATTTTGCAGCTGGCCCTGTCCGGCGCCGGCCTCAACGAACAGCAACTGTTTGACCTGGGCATGAACACGGTCCGCACGCCGCTGGTCACCGTCAACGGCGCGGCCATTCCGCTGCCGTACGGCGGCAAGCAGCGGCAAGTGCAGATCGACCTGAAGCCGGATGCGCTGCAGGCGCGCGGCCTGTCGGCGCAGGATGTCTCGAACGCACTGGCCACACAGAACGTGCTGGTGCAGGTCGGTACGCAAAAGAT
>Ga0265798_10012759_pt1 | contig 10109 bp, 7 predicted proteins | sample P3T30metagenome_FD_192430 | JGI IMG/M metagenome (GOLD analysis project Ga0265798, IMG submission 192430) | Plant litter microbial communities from East Loma Ridge, Irvine, California - P3 T30 | ecosystem: Environmental > Terrestrial > Plant litter > Unclassified | place: USA: California...
TGTATGCCCTCGTATGACCCAGACCGTTTCCCTAGCCGCCCTGCGACATTCTCACCAAGGTCGTGCAGCTGCTCCAGCGTCTTGGTCCACGGTTTTACACCCGATGCTTGTGGTGGTGACGGCGCAGTCGCTTGCGGTACTTGTATAATAGAGACGCCGATGATGAGAAGCAACAACGATAGCCACTTGCGCGCCGAAAGTGTCCTACCCAGCATCAACACACTGAAAATAGCCGTCGTCAGGATCTTGAGCTGGTACGTCACCTGGAACGTCGCGGCGTCCAGGTTACTGACAGCGATGTATTGGAGAGAATTTTGTATCGTGTATAGTACGGCGGGTATCGCAAGCTTCCAGCTTTCGTTCGTAAAGATCGCGGTCGTCAAAGTACGGAAGAGTGTGGGGATCGTCGTGTTCGAAGGAAGGTTGCCTGACATCTCGTGTAATGCCTAGGACGATCGTGAGCCTAAAAGCACTTCATTCCTCTCAACCCGAGTGCCGTACCATAGTCAAGCTTATAGCGAGCTTGATGACCTCATTCAGGAAGACGCTTGTGCTTGCGTGGTATCGTTGCTCTCCAGTCAGAGGCATTATCCTGGAGTAATGCATAACCTGGGGTCGCGTCAGCCACTGCCACTCCTCGCTTGCTTCTCCACAGTATCCGCATGTTATGTATGCTCTTCGATCGCGTTGGGGTAGTGGTTCGCGGTGGATGGTAATCGTACCAGGATGAGGGCAGAGTTTTGAAATATAAGCTGTGCAGGGATTAGCTTCTGTGTATACAATGAGTGCGACTAAGGTTGGCTTACTGTCACGAGAGAAACATGCTTCATGGGCACCCCGCCCAGAGTTCCTGAAGCCGACCTGACAACCATGGTGGGCGTCGCTCTCGTGGGTTCGCTGTAGTGACGGAGATACGCTACATATACATTTCGAAGGAGTCGATAACGATAGTACGTTATGTTATAGTGAATGTAAGGTCAAACCAGTGCAGGGCGAACGAGACATGTAGACTGGGTCCATCTTGAGTGCTGTCAGCTGGAGATGGGGCGCGGCCTCCGCTGCTCGAGCATCCGGCGCCATGAGCTGCAGGGATGCGGCCGATCAAGCTTGGCATTCTGGCCAATTTCCGATGACGCGCATCTCGACGCGTCACACGCATTCGCATCGTCACGACGACCACGACACCTAGTTATTTGCTAGATATCAGCGACATGCCGTTCCAGCACTCTACAAACTGGGCCATGAATTAGGGCTGTTATAGCAGTGCCCTAAGCGTTTCGGGGCATTTGGAGTATTGACTACGGTATAGGCTTTGCTCACGCACCGCCGTCAGTTTTGCCATTACGAGTACGTTGGGTACTTAGTGATCTGATATAAAAGGTTGCAACTTGCCGTGAAGGGCTATGAATGCTGTATCGCGGTATGGTACTTCGGTCTGAGGCTGCGGCTGGGATGGTCAATTTTCGTCGAACCGAGGCCTGGCAAGGCTTTTGTCTATGCGTAGAGATACAACTGCGCCCGTCATTGGACTCATGATATTCCGGTGAGAGCTACAACGCCACATGGCGTTCTCACGAGCATAGCGCCAATCGAACACAACATTAACGTTCCATGCATGAGCTCTGCTTATCATTCGCTTACAGCAGAGAGTGCAGCTGACATGGAATGCAGCGGTCGTTGGTGCACCCCGCTGCGGCCACTGACACACCTCCGCTGGACTTAAGTTGGGGCGCGAAGCCTGTTCCGTGGTTCCATTCGATCTCACTCACCATCAACCGCTCCAAGATAACGTCAAACCTGCATGGCCCACAGCATCTGATCCGTGTCGTCCTTTACCACTACCGCCGCCTCCGCTACATGAACATACTCAAGCTCGTTGAAACCACTAAATTGTCACATTGTACATTCCATCAACTGAACTCCGTGGCGTGGTTCGATTTCTTGGTTACAGGCCTGATAATCTCGCGTCCTCCATCTCGAACACATTCATCCAGAGCCTCAACCCTTTGGCTTCCGAACTGTCATGCTTCCATATCGATATCCAGCTCTTCCGTTTCCCGAAGCAGGCAAATACACAAGGCTTCTGAGACTGAATCCTGGCGACTATTCAGATGACCTTCACGTGGAGCTGGAGCAAGTGCTTTTGGATGACGCATCCAACTACGAAGCTTTATCCTACGTCTGGGGCTCGACAGCCGATCCGGTTCCCATCCTTGTCGGTTCTTCTCGAAGACACACCATCTCGGTGACGCAAAACTTGGCGATAGCCTTACAGCATCTCAGAAACCCGAACAGGTCCCGATCATTATGGGTAGATGCAGTGTGCATCGACCAAGACAATCTGAAAGAACGAAGCTATCAAGTCACTTTGATGGGCGATATCTACCGAGCGGCATGTCGCGTCGTTGTCTGGCTTGGACCCGAAGAACACGACTCTTCCCATGCCTTCGACATAATGCATGCCATTGGTTCGAGCATCGATGTGGATTGGACCAATCTTACATACAAGACTAAGGAGGCAGTAGACAATCCGTCTTCCAGTATGCTAGAAGAACTCCAAAATTATGGGTTTCAAGATCAGGGCGCCCATGCTGTCAGTCGTCTCTTGCAACGACATTGGTTTGAGCGCCTCTGGATCCGGCAAGAGATCGGGCTGGCCACTCAAGCAACTGTTCGTTGTGGCAGACTCTCCATGCCTTGGCATCTGTTTCAAGATGCCATCGCATTCATCTATTTGAATTGCGGCGTACTGATGGTCACACTTGGAGATCAATACGCAAGTTTTGCTTCCCGCATTGTGCTGCTACACGGGGTCTGCGCACGCGGTGTATATCATCTCCAACATTTGCGAGGAGACCTTGCCCATGTTCTATGCTCAGACCCCCGAGACAAGATATATGGGATGTTAAGCGTACTTCATCCAAGTCAGCATAACATAGGCATTGTTCCGGATTATACTCGGGATGTAGCTCTTGTCTACCAAGACATCACTATACGGTTCATAAATCACACGAGGAATTTATCCATACTCCTCCAGTGTGAGCTGCAAGACACTCCTCTCCATATGCCAACATGGGTCCCAAATTGGTCAACTGAGCTAAAAGCGATACCAGTTCACGGAGTACCAAGTAATGGAAGCGCTAATTCCATGTCGATTGCAGCTACCAAAGGAGAGGGGATGCTGAGTGTCGCTGGTGTGGCTATCGCGACAATAAAGCATGTACAACCTTTGCATTTCGGCGACAGCGAGGATGAATTCCAGAACATGCTAACGGCCCTATGGAGGATCGTCATATCCAACCCGGCCACTTCGAATGACAAAGAGATATCTCAGCTGTCTTTGGTGTGTGATGCGCTTTGCTTTGGCATTTTCCGCCACAGCACGATCCCAGTCCAAACATACAATCCAGAATTCAGGTCGGTCATGCAAACATTCAAGTCTATATTGACAATCACTTCCCCGTCAGTCCAAGATCTTGACTCCGTTTCTCATTGGAACTCATACAAATCCTGGGTCAAAGATATGTGTCGCAACCGGTCTTTCTTCGTCACAACCGAAGGTTCGGTTGGCACCGCTCCACTATCTGCCAGACCGGGCGATATAGTCTGCGTACTTCTGGGTTGCTATGGTATTATGCTACTTCGTCAAACTGGGGCTGATGCCTATCAAGTTGTTGGCCGGTCATACATGCCGGAGGTCAATACCGGCGAAGCATTGTTGGGACCTCTACCAGGGCATCTACGGCTAGTCCGACACTATAATAACGACACGAAGGTCTTCCAAGATGGCTTGTGGAATGAGCATACAAAAGAAGTACAGTACAAGGATCCCAGACTGGATAAATTGCTCCTCAACCCCGGCTTCGAAGTTCGCGACCATGGAAAGAACTGTCTTCCAACAATCGTGACAAGTGTGGAGGCGCTCAGAAACGCTGGTATTGCGGCCCAGTACTTTGATCTTGTCTAGTCGATTGCAATTTTCTCCACCTGTATGTAGGACAATACTTTGTTACGTTACTGCGATGACGCAGAGCGAGCGAATAGCCACTCAAGATTTATGCGATACAAAACCATCTCAACACCAAAGTACCTTTGGATGAGAAAGATCGCAGTCATAGAAAACAATCAATTTCCTCTCATCCCCGCGCCCTTCTTTGAGGCTGTATCTTCGTATTTCCAGTCAACATCGTCAACCAATCTTCCAACTCTGCACCACAGCTTCTGCACCTCATGTGTTCACTAAACTTCGCGATATCAAACCAAGGCAATGTCATCACGACTCTCGAAAGTTGAACACGTGCAATTAACCTGATATCTCATTACCACACCACATAAAAGGCCCCTACGAGACGAATCTACCAAGAGCCAAATCCACCTCCCAATGCAAATGCAAACATACCCTATATACATAGATCATCATACAAATAACCCCCATCAATCATCGCCAAGTCCCCCCAAACCATCACTCAAACCCCATCAACACCCTCTCACACCTAATAAGAGTCCCCAAAAAACTGACTAGCAAGCATAATATCCCTATCCCCATTCGCAAAATCCCACCCCACAATCGTCGGATCCTGACTACAACAGATAATCCTCCTGGCATCGAACTGCAGTTTGAAGACGCGCGAGTTAGTGCCATTGTTGGTGAGAGGCGCGGCGAGGGGGTGAGGCTGGTGGTGATGATGGTGATGGTGGTGGTGGGGTGCAGCGTTTGCAGGGCCGGCGGCACCTTGTTGTGCGGGTGCGGCGTTTGCGGCAGGTGGGTTGTTCGCTGCGGGAGCTGGGTTGGCGGTGGCAGCTGTGTTTACGGGTGCGTTCGCGGCGTTCGCTGCGTTCGCTGCAGCGGCGGGACCATGCATTGCTTGGGATGCTGCGTGAAGGGCGTGGGCTTGTTGGGCGAGGGTTTGGGCTGCTTGGGCTTGGGCTTGGGCTTGCTGTGCGAGAGCCTGGAAGTTGTTTTGCTGTGCGGCGGGTTGGGCGTTGGCTTGTTGGTTTGGGGGTTGGGCAGGGTGGTTTGCGTTGGCTGCGTGGTTGACGGGTCTTCGGGGGCGGCCGCCGGCTGCTCGGACGGCGTCGTTTTGGAGGAGGGTTTGCGACTTCTCCCAGGCTCCGTCGGGGCCTCTCTTCCAGATGATGACTGTCTCGTCGTATGAGCCGGAGACTATGCGCGCCCATTTGCTACCGCCGCCACCTGGTGGTAGTTTGGCTCCGTAGGCGAACACCTTTGATGGGTCACGAGAACCGGCGTTACGAGCGCGTCGTTGCTCTCTGCTGAGATTTTGACCAGTGAGCTGGCCACTGGCCTGCGCTGCGAAGTAGTTTTGATCAACAGACCGCGCTTCGGCTTCCAGCTCCTCTTCGTTGCCAGGAAGGTCGCCGAATTGAGCTTGCACGGTGCGCACAAGATTACTGTGGCCGTTCAAGCAGGCCACTTCAGCCCCCGTTGCGCGGTCGAAGATGCGTACACTTTCGTCCGAGCTGCCACTAACGATGCGTCGTCCGTCGAACTGAACACATGCAATACCCTTTGTATGGCCCGAGAAGGTTCGCGTGCATGCACCAGTGCGAACGTCCCAGCACTTGACACTCCTATCTCCAGATGCCGAGACGATCTGACCATCGAGTATCTGTATGGCATTGACTGCAGCGCCATGTCCTTCCAAAGTCATGATCAGGCTGTACGGAAGGAGGGGCTTGAAGTGGAGGTGTTGACTCTCGACGTGTTCCTGCATGTTGATAATGTAAGAGGGGAAGCGAGCGCCCGACTTCATGGTCGATGAAGGGTAGGTATCGTCCGTTGGCAGCATCTCTTTCCGGTTCCATACTTTGATCGTCTTGTCTTTCGAGCAAGTGACTAGGTAGCGATCGTCGAACCTGAGATTCAGGACCGACTCGGAATGCGCCTTCTCGATTTCCTTGATGATGCGTCCGGTGGAAAACTTCCACAGTATCACCCTGCAGTCGCTACCACCAGAGACTACAATGTCTTGTTCGGGGCGCTCGTCGAACTGTAAGCACAGCACGGACGCTGCGTGGCCGACGAGTGGCGGGTGTACAAGGCGCTGAGTGTCCAGGTTCCAGACCCTGATGCTCTTATCCCTGCTGCCGCTCACCAGGAACTTCCCAGAATACTGTATGGTATACACGCACTCGGTATGAGCTTCCTCGGGGTGGTTGGGATGTGGTAGCTGGAAATTGGAATATCGTCCGGTGCTCCAGTTTTCTTCTAACCTCCTCTTTTGCTTGTAGAGATATTGCCAGTTGATCCTTGCTTCAGGGCCGGGAAGCAAGAGCGAAGGGTGTATCGGAGGCCCGTTGTTCTCCGCGGAGGTGCCCGCCTGTGATGTCTCCTCAGTGACCGCGCCTTGTCTTCTTTCTCGGCGTGCCACATCAGTAGGCGAGGCCGTCGGCGATGCACCATGGAACGAGATGCCCTCCATTTTATCCTCAGACCTGACGGATGGACTGTCATCAGCCTCTACAGCACCGTGTTGTTCGCCCCAGGCATTGCCCGCAGAACCACTAACGGCCATTGGCTCTGATATGTTTTGTGTGCCATTCTCCGACGCGGCCCCGTCACCAAACAACTGCCGTTCTCGCACGCGCTTCTTGTGGGATGGTTTGCCGTAATCGGTGTCTTCGGCGGCTCTGTGTCGCGTCTTCCGCTCCTTCTCCTTGAACTCTGCGCGCTTCTGTCTTTGCGCCTCCTCGTATGCGCGCACCTGTGGGAAGTTGGAGTTCCAGCCTTCCAGCCTGAAAAGCAATTTCCATAAGGGGCTGTCGAGCACGCGTTCTCTCCACGAGCGGGATAGTGTCGATGCGCGTAATAGCGTCTCGGGGTTGAGATATGAGAGGATCTGGAAGGTGATCTCGGGCGGAAGGTACATGACAGGGTCGAGATGGAGGAGTGGGTTGAGCTTCTCGACGATGCCGGCTATCGAAGAGGTCCGCAGCGAGCGTAGTATGGCGTATGCGAATTCTTAAGTGATGTCAGCGCAGACGCGCATGCTATCGTGTTATGTACTTACCACTTCGTTCGTTCTCGCTCAGGTTCATGACCCAGTCGGGCAGGGCAAACGGCGAGTCGGCGTCCATCTCGGCGTCGGTCAAGCGCACGTCGCTGCGCATAGCCATGTCGCCCTCATTCTGGCTCCTCGTGTCCTCGGAGTAGCCTTCGTCGAAGCGGTTTGCGCTCATGGCAGAGGCGGGGCGGAAAGGATGCATGTAGGGCGGGCCAGAAAATTGGGCGTTGGGGTTGCCTAGAGGGCCTGCCATGGTGGTGCACGCGAGGATGTGGGTGAGTGGAGACAAAGGTCGCTAGCTGAAAAGTGATGCTGCGGCCGTTTGCAGCGCGCTGGACTGCGGCGAGAGGATTGTGTTATGCTGTCTCAACATGCGCTGGCAGGGTGTCGGGCTGGTGCTGCCTGGCGCTCTTGGTAATCAGGGTACTGGCGATGCGGAAAGCGACGGGTGGCGAGTACGGGGTGCGATGCGCGTTCGGATTATCACGGCGGGGTGAGGTCAAGTCAAGGATGGAAATGTCAACTTCGCGATGGCTCTCCCACTTTCGCAGAGCCTCGAGATGCCCAGGTGCAGCATGTCATGGCTTCCCGCGACACACGCCCGTGCACCCGCGCCCATTCACTCCAGATCTGCCGCTAGCCGAGCTGCCTAGGGCATGCGGACTACTACTCGTGCGGCCAAGTCGCTGCATCTGAGACACACCAGGAGAGGGACGCTAGATGCCCGCTTAACGGTCTGATGCACTAGAAGTTGAAGGATGCGGGCTAGAAGAAATGCAACAATTCCCCGATGTCGTTGCTTTCATGTGAAGGTGTGCCGTCTACGTGAAGCAGCGATTAGTCAACGGTTGCGCAATCGCCTGTTTGAATTTTACTGTTGGGACGCGGGGAGTCAAGACTGTTTGAGGATGCCTGAGGATGCCTGACAGATGTGACAACTTCACGTGGATGTCTGACGGCTGTCTTGAAGCTTTTATTATATCGCCCAGGTAGCTGCGGGCGTTCAAGCGCCGATCGGGAACATCACCTGCTCTCGCGTTCGCCTGAGGTGGACCAATACTGTGTGCCCGTCGGACGGCATGTGAGAACGGGCGCGTATCCAGCCTCCCATGGCCTTCCCGGCAACCTCATGGCCAAAGAATGGGAATTGCTTTCTCACACCGCTCGACTGCCGCTCTCTAGCAATACTCGCATGAGCCGCGTGGTGTACTTGGGGCTAGCAAGGCTGGAGAAATGGGTCCGCGACGGGCAGGCAGAGGGGCGATCGCGGCCCAAGGCAGCGCCTGTGCCGACATGACGAACCGCAGGCGGCAGATGCTGGAGATGATGTGATAGGCACGCGCGTGCATTCACATTGCTAACCTGGCAAGTCATCGCAAGTCATGAGCGAGGCGCCGCTGTGAGTCAGCTGTCATATATCGCAGACTCGGTCGTGATCAAAGGACTGGCACTGGAAATGAGTGGAACGGCGACGCGCCGCATGGCTGTGGGGTGTCACCGAGCCGTGCTGCAAACAGCGTCGTTGGCACAAGCAGCGCCCAACGGCCAGCTGCCAGCCTGCCTGGGACGGCCAGCAGATGCCAGTGACGGGCGTGTATTGAGTTTTGTAGTCGCAGTCACGTGCCGGCTGCAACGCCTACATGGGCGGGTGAAACGACGAGCCGTGAACCCCTTTAGGCGTGCGCCGCCCGACACCTCATGCGAGACGTCCTGCGAGATTACACGATTATCGCCCATCTACAGCAATAAGAGATTATCGCGACCCGAATGCAGGCCGGCGGTGATTTTGCTCCTGTCGCCGCACGCTCCACATCGCCGCCCTGTTCAGTTAGCAGCAGCGACCCTGACCGCCTAGGTGCTAGCGCGAGCGCAAGGAGATCGATGAAAGCAGCATGGAGGGCGGACTATCGTTTCACTCGGGTCTGGTGAGAGCCCATACCACCTTTGCCGTCTCCCATCCACCCCCCAAGTCGCCCTCACAGCACACTGCACACGCCCGGATGACCTCGACCGGGCCGCCTGCCCTCATGTCGCACCAGAGCTTCCAGAGCACCTACTCGAGCTACTCGCACAGCAGCGCGCGCGACACGCAGAGCACCCAGGCCACCAGCAGCAGCACCCTCTTCCACCCCCCGCCCGCCTTTCCCACCGCCAGCACGCCCGTCAATGGCGGGCCCGTCGAAGCCTCCGACAATGTCCTCAACAAGCGGGCCGACAAGGACACCTCGCTGTTCCAGCGCTGCCTGACGCTGCAGATGCGCCTGCGCTTCATCCCGGGCTTCGACCGCTGGATCGCCGAGGAGGAGGGCAAGGCCGACGACGATGCCGACCCCGTCACGCTGCTCTGGCGCACCTTCCGCCGCGGCTACCCGCTGATGGAGCTGTACAACGCCCTGGGGCCCCGCACGCTGCTGAGCATCCCCAGCTCCAAGCAGGACGAGAAGAGCCTCAAGAAGAACGAGAAGATGGCCTGCTACAAGTTCATCCAGAGCTGCGTCGCCGAGCTGGGCATCCCCCAGGAGAGCTGCTTCATCCTCGGCGACCTGTACGGTGACGACACAACTGGTTTTGTGAAGGTGAGCCCGCACGACGAGACTGTGGGGTAGGCCCGCGCTAACAGATCCCCAGGTCACCAACGTGGTCAACAAAGTGCTCGACGAGCTGGTCGCCCAGGGCAAGATCGCTGGCGTAGCCGAGACCCTCGAGAATGTCGGCGGCGTCGTCACCAAGCGCACCCAGCGCGAGCACATCATCGACGAGCTGGTCAAGACGGAGCGCACCTACGTGCAGCATCTGGAGCTGCTGCAGGAGTTCAAGAAGCTGGTCGAAGAGAAGGGCGTCATCAGCGGCGACCAGGTCCACGACATCTTCCTCAACCTCAACGCCCTCCTCGACTTCCAGCGCCGCTTCCTCATCCGCGTCGAGCAGACCAATGCACAGCACCCGGACGAGCAAAATTGGGGCAACCTTTTCGTGCTGTACAAGGATGCCTTCAAGGTCTACGAGCCGTATATCGCGAACCAGAAGAAGTGCGAGCAGATCGCCATGCGCGAATTCGACAAGCTGAAGGAGACGGGTGGGCCG
>Ga0265798_10012760_pt1 | contig 10109 bp, 6 predicted proteins | sample P3T30metagenome_FD_192430 | JGI IMG/M metagenome (GOLD analysis project Ga0265798, IMG submission 192430) | Plant litter microbial communities from East Loma Ridge, Irvine, California - P3 T30 | ecosystem: Environmental > Terrestrial > Plant litter > Unclassified | place: USA: California...
CGACCAGTACTACCGCAAGGTCGGCTACAAGACCGAAGTCATGGGCGCAAGCTTCCGCAACACCTCGCAGATCCTGGAACTGGCCGGCTGCGACCTCTTGACCATCTCGCCGGACCTGCTGCAGAAACTGGCCGACGCCGACGGCAGCGTCGAGCGCAAGCTGGTGGCCGACGCCGGCGCCGACATCGAGAAGATCGCGATGGACGAAAAGACCTTCCGCTTCATGCTGAACGAAGATGCGATGGGTACCGAGAAGCTGGCCGAAGGCATCCGCGCATTCTGCGCCGATTCGGCCAAGCTGAAGAAGATGATCGAAGAAATGCGTTGATCAACAATTGTCGGTGAACTCCGACAATTGTTAGCGTTGCCCTGCGAAGGCGGGGTCCAGGTTGCACGCGGTTCGATACGAAAGCGACACTTGTTAGCGTCGCCCCTGCGAAGGCAGGGGCCCAAGTTGCACGCGGTTCGGCATGCAAGCAACACTTGGGTCCCTGCCTTCGCAGGGACGACGTGCTCAGGTTTCAGGCCTGCAAGATAAGCAGTCCCTTCCTTGGCGTCGCCCCTGCGAAGGCAGGGGTCCAGGTTGCACGCGGTTCGATGCGCAACCCACACCTGTTAGCGTCACCCCTGCGAAGGCAGGGGTCCAAGTTGCACGCGGTTCGATACGAAAGCGACACTTGTTAGCGTCACCCCTGCGAAGGCAGGGGCCCAGGTTGCACGCGGTTCAGCATGCAAACAACACTTGGGTCCCTGCCTTCGCAGGGACGACGTTTCAGGCTTCAGGCTTCAGGCCGGCCGCAGGCGCAAGCCGTTCAAGTACGGATCGATCACGCACTCCCCCTGCCGGAACAGGTCGAAGCCGTTCGGATCGAACATCCAGGTGCGGATCAGCCCATCGATCATGATCCACATCGACAGCGCCACCGCATGCACGTCGACCGTGGCGCCGATCAGACCCTTGTCCACCGCCAGGCGGATACGCCGTTCGGCCCGGCTCATCCAGTCGTTGATGCTGTGCTGGCGGCGCTGGCGCACCGCGTCCATCTCGTCGACGAATTCCACTTTCAGGGTCGCGATCTCGAACACGCGCCGCGCGACTGGATCCTCGACCGTGCGCCGCAGCACCGCCAGCACGTAATTGCGCAGGTCATCCAGCGGGTCGTCCGACTCGGCCTTGTCGAGCACCTGCAGCTCCCCTTCCAGCGGCAGCGTGGCGCGTTCCATCATCGCGTTGAACAGCGCGCTTTTGTCGTCGAAATGCCAATAAATCGCCCCGCGCGTCACGCCCGCTTCGGTTGCGATATGCTGCAACGTTGTGCGTGAAACGCCTTGCTCAACAAACAATTTCTCTGCAGCGTCCAGAATGCTGTCACGGGTGGCAGCCGCCTCTTCCTTGGTTCTGCGGGCCATCAGCCACGGTCTCCATTTTGGTGAGTCAGAAACATTTAAACATACACTCGTGATAGTATAGCCGGGTTTTCCCAAAGTCAGCGATAAAACCGTATGCCGTGCCAGAGAAGTGCTGCAGGACGGTTTTATCCCTTTAAATAAGAAGGAAGCATTAATGCGCTCTGCCCGAACCACTTCCCTGTCTCTGACGCGGATTTCCGCGGCTACCCTCGTCGCGGTAGCGTTGCTCTCGGCCTGTGGCCACAAGGACGATCCCAAGGCCGGCGCCGGCGCGCCTGGCGGCAAGATGCCGGCGCCACAGGTCGGCGTGATCACCACCAGATTCCAGCAGGTTGCACTGGAAACCGAATTGCCGGCACGTGTGGAAGCGATTCGCACGGCCGAGGTGCGCGCCCGCGTCAACGGCGTGGTCCTGAAGCGCCTGTTCACCGAAGGCAGCATCGTCAAGCAGGGCCAGTCGCTGTTCCAGATCGATCCGGAACCATACCAGGCCCAGCTCAACGCCGCCCAGGCCGCGCAAGGCCGCGCCCAGGCCAACCTGACCTCGACCGCCGCGATCGTCGAACGCTATAAGCCGCTGGTCGAAGCGAACGCCGTCAGCAAGCAGGAATACACCAATGCGGTCGCCGCCCAGAAGCAGGCGGAAGCCGACGTGGCATCGGCCAGGGCCAACGTCAAGATCGCCCAGATCAACTTCAGCTACGCCAACGTGTATGCCCCGATCAGCGGCCGCATCGGCCGCGCGCTGGTGACCGAAGGCGCGCTGGTGTCGGCCACCGAGGCGACCCAGATGGCGCTGATCCAGCAGACCGATTCGATGTACCTGAACATCACCCAGTCCGCGCTCGAGCTGCAGAACCTGCGCAAGAAGGCCGGCAGCAAGGGCATCGATTCGGCGATTCCGGTGTCCGTCGTGATGGAAGACGGTTCGACCCTGCCGCGCAAGGGCACCCTGCTGTTCTCCGACGTGACCGTCGACCCGACCAGCGGCCAGGTGACCCTGCGCGCCCAGATCGCCAATCCGGACGCGGCCCTGCTGCCGGGCCAGTACGTGCGCGTGCGCCTGGCCCAGGCCGAGCTGCCTTCGGGCATCCTGATCCCGCAGCAGGCCGTGACCCGCGGCGGCCAGACCGGCGACACCGTCACCGTCATCGGCGCCGACAACAAGCCGGTCCCGCGCACCGTCAAGATCGCCTCGCAGGAAGGCTCGAACTGGGTCATCACCAGCGGCCTGAAGGAAGGCGAGAAAGTCATGGTCGACGGCTTCCAGAAGCTGCAGATGCTGCCGCCTGGCACCCCGGTGCAGCCGGTCGCCTGGGCGCCGCAAACTTCCGCCGCGCCGGCCGCCGCCGGTGCGCCCGACGCCCAGCCGAATGCGGCCGGCGCCAAGGCCACCCAGGCCGCCCAGGCAGCACGCACGCCCGCTTCCGGTTCGCCGGCCGCGGGTGCGACGACGCCGGGCCAGAGTCGCCAATAAAGCGTAAAGAAATAGGAACTTTCAATGGCACGTTTTTTTATTGACCGCCCCATCTTTGCCTGGGTGATCGCGCTGTTCATCATGGTGCTTGGCGGCGTCGCCATCAAGCAGCTGCCGATCGCCCAGTACCCGACCGTGGCGCCGCCCTCGATCGTGGTGAACGTCGCCTACCCGGGCGCGTCCGCCCAGGTGCTCGAGGATTCCGTCATCTCCGTCATCGAACGCGAAATGAACGGCGCCCAGGGCCTGATCTACATGGAATCGACCAGCCAGGCCAACGGCTCCGGCTCGATCACGATTTCCTTCGAGACCGGGACCGATCCCGACCTGGCCCAGGTCGACGTCCAGAACCGCCTGTCGCGCGCGACCCCGCGCCTGCCGCCGGCGGTGACCCAGCAGGGCGTGCGCGTGGATAAATCGCGTTCGAACTTCCTGCTGTTTACCATCCTGTCGTCGGACGATCCGAACTGGGATCCGATCGCGCTGGGCGACTACGCGTCGCGCAACGTGCTGCCGGAGATCCAGCGTATCAAGGGCGTGGGCCAGGCCCAGCTGTTCGGTACCGAGAAGGCCATGCGCATCTGGATCGATCCGGCCAAGCTGGTCGGCTTCTCGATGTCGCCGTCCGACGTGAATGCCGCGATCAGCCAGCAGAATGCCCAGGTGGCATCCGGCACCATCGGCGACCTGCCGCTCGCCAAGGGCCAGCAGATCTCGGCGACCGTGGTCGTGACCGGCCAGCTGGCATCCGTCGAGCAGTTCGGCAACATCGTGCTGCGCGCGAATCCGGACGGCTCCACCGTGCGCCTGAAGGACGTCGCCCGCATCGAGATCGGCGGCCAGTCGTATGCCACCTCGGCGCGCCTGAACGGCAAGCCTTCGGCCGGTATCGGCGTGCAGCTGGCGCCGTCGGGCAACGCGCTCGAAACCGCGAACCTGATCAAGGCGCGCATGAAGGAACTGTCGAAGTACTTCCCGCACGGGATGAAGTACGCGATCCCCTACGACTCCACCACCTTCATCCAGATCTCGATCCACCAGGTGGTCGAGACCCTGATCGAAGCGATCGTGCTGGTGTTCATCGTGATGTACATCTTCCTGCAGAACATCCGCTACACCATCATCCCGACGGTGGTGGTGCCGGTGGCCCTGCTGGGCTCCTTCGCCTGCCTGCTGGCGATGGGCTTCTCGATCAACGTGCTGACCATGTTCGGCATGGTGCTGGTGATCGGTATCGTGGTCGACGATGCGATCGTCGTGGTGGAGAACGTCGAGCGCATCATGTCCGAGGAAGGCTTGCCGCCGCTGCAGGCAACGCGCAAGGCCATGGGCCAGATCTCGGGCGCGATCATCGGCGTGACCGTGGTGCTGATGTCGGTGTTCGTGCCGCTGGCCTTCTTCGCCGGCGCGGTCGGCAACATCTACCGCCAGTTCTCGGCCGTGATGGTGACCTCGATCGGCTTCTCGGCCTTCCTGGCGCTGTCCCTCACCCCTGCCCTGTGCGCGCACCTGCTGAAACCCGTCGAAGCCGGCCACCACATGGACAAGAAGGGTTTCTTCGGCTGGTTCAACCGCACCTTCACCACCGGCGCCAAGCGCTATGAAGGCATCGTCGGCAAGATCATGAAGCGTTCCGGCCGCGCGCTGGTCGTGTTCGTGCTGCTGGTCGGCGTGGTCGGCCTGATGTTCACGCGCCTGCCGAACTCCTTCCTGCCGAACGAGGACCAGGGCTACGTCATCGCCAACATCCAGCTGCCGCCGGGCGCCACCGCCGAGCGTACCGACCACGTGCTGCGCGCGATGGAAGAGTACGTGATGAAGCAGCCGGAATACGCCAACATGGTCGCCGTGACCGGCTTCTCGTTCTCGGGCCAGGGCCAGAACATGGGCCTCGCCTTCATCCCGCTGAAGTCCTGGGACGAACGCAAGGGCGACGGCCAGGATGCGCAATCCTTCGCCAACCGCATCACCGCCCACATGGGCGCGCTGCGCGATTCCTTCATCTTCGTGGTGAGCCCGCCGCCGATCCCGGAACTGGGCCGCGGCACCGGTTTCTCGTTCCGCCTGCAGGACCGCGGTGGCCTCGGCCACAACGCCCTGCTGGCCGCGCGTAACCAGATGCTGGGCATGGCCTCGCAGAGCAAGATCCTGACCGGCATGCGTCCTGAAGGCCTGGAAGACGCGCCCCAGCTCAAGATCAACATCGACCGCGACAAGGCGCAAGCCCTGGGCGTGACCTTCGCGGCGATCAACAACGCGCTCTCGACCTCGCTCGGCTCGTCCTACGTGAACGACTTCCCGAACGCCGGCCGCCTGCAGCGCGTGATCGTGCAGGCCGATGCGCCCCAGCGCATGCAGCCGGACGACCTGCTGCGCATCAACGCCCTGAATACCCAGGGCCGCCCGGTGCCGCTGGCCTCGTTCGCCAGCACCGAATGGGTCACCGGCCCGGCGCAGACCAACCGCTACAACGGCTATCCGTCGATGAGCCTCACCGGCGACGCCGCCGCGGGCTACTCGACCGGCCAGGCGCTGGACGAGATGCAGCGCCTGGCGGCCCAGCTGCCGCCGGGCTTCGCCTACGAATGGACCGGCCAGTCGCGCGAGGAACTGCTCGCCGGCTCGACCGTGTTCATCCTGATCGGCTTCGCCCTGCTGGCCGTGTTCCTGGCCCTGGCCGCGCTGTATGAAAGCTGGAGCATCCCGGTGGCGGTGCTGCTGGTGGTGCCGCTGGGCGTGCTCGGTTCGCTGCTGGCGGCGAGCATGCGCGGCCTGTCGAACGACGTCTACTTCAAGGTCGGCCTGATCACCATCATCGGCCTGGCGGCGAAGAACGCGATCCTGATCGTCGAATTCGCGAAAGACCTGCAGGCGCAGGGCAAGTCGCCGTTCGACGCGGCGCTCGAAGCGGCCCACCTGCGCTTCCGCCCGATCATCATGACCTCGCTGGCCTTCATCCTCGGCGTGCTGCCGCTGGTGATCGCGAGCGGCGCCGGCGCGGCTTCGCAGCGCGCCATCGGCACCGGCGTGATGGGCGGGATGATCACCGCGACCTTGCTGGGCGTGCTGTTCGTACCGGTGTTCTTCGTCGTGATCCGCAGCTTCTTCAAGGGCAGCAAGCGCCAGAACGAGCTGTACACGCACCAGGAAGAAGACAAACTCGTCGAATCGAAAACCTGATAGAGACCATGAAACGACTCACATTGCTCCCCCTGGCCCTGGCCCTGACCCTGACCGGCTGCATCAACCTGGCGCCGAAGTACGAGCGCCCGGCCGCGCCGGTGGCCGGCGGCTTCCCGACCGTCGAAGGCACCGTCAACAGCGGTAACCCGGTCGCCCCCGCCGCGCCCGCCAACATCGCGTGGCAAAACTTCTTCGGCGACGAGCGCCTGCGCCGCCTGATCGACATCGCGCTGGTCAACAACCGCGACCTGCGCATCTCGGTGCTGAACATCGAGCAGGCGCGCGCCGCCTACCGCATCCAGCGCGCCGACCAGCTGCCGACGGTGAACGCCGCCGTCACCGGCAACCGCGCCACCACCGGCCGCGACCAGCCGATCAACAGCCAGTACCAGGCCGGCCTGGCGGTCTCGCAGTTCGAGCTGGACTTCTTCGGCCGCGTGCGCAACCTGACCCAGTCGGCGCTGTCGCAGTACCTGGCCACCGAGGAAGCGCGCAAGACCGCCCAGATCAGCCTGATCTCGCAGGTCGCCACGACCTACCTGGCCTACCTGGCGGACGAGGAACTGCTGGGCCTGACCCAGCAGACCCTCAAGACGCGCGAGGAATCGCTGCGCCTGACCCAGCTGCGCTTCGACAACGGCGTCTCGTCCAAGCTCGACCTGCAGCAGGCGGTGTCCCTGGTCGAACAGGCGCGCACCACCCTGGCGCAAGCCCAGCGCCAGCGCGCCCAGGACCTGAACCTGGTCACGCTGCTGATCGGCCAGCCGATCCCGGACGACCTGCCGCAAGGCGCCACCCTGGCCTCGACCAACCTGCCGGACCTGCCGGCCGGGATGCCGTCGGACCTGCTGGCGACCCGTCCGGACATCCGTACGGCCGAGCAGCAGCTGATCGGTGCGAATGCCGACATCGGCGCGGCGCGCGCGAACTACTTCCCGCGCATCACGCTGACCGGCAGCGCCGGCAGCGCCAGCACCGAGCTGTCGGGCCTGTTCAAGAGCGGCACCTTCGGCTGGACCTTCGCGCCGCAGGCGCTGCTGCCGATCTTCGACTACGGCCGCGTGCGCGCCGGCGTCGAGAGCGCGCGTGCCGGCCGCGACATCGCCGTGGCCCAGTACGAGCGCTCGATCCAGACCGCGTTCCGCGAAGTGGCGGACGCGCTGGCCGGCCAGGCGACCTACAGCGAACAGCTGCGCGCCCAGCAGGCCGTGGCGACGGCCGAGGCCGACCGCTTCAACCTGTCGGACCTGCGCTACCGTAACGGCACCGCCAGCTACCTCGACCTGCTCGACGCCCAGCGTTCGCTGTTCACCGCCCAGCAACAGGCGATCGAAGCCAACCTGGCGCGCCTGCAGAACCAGGTGGTGCTGTACCGCGTGCTCGGCGGCGGCTGGAGCGAGCCGGCCGGTCCGGCGACCGCGGCGCGCTGACGCCGTGGGCATCCCGGCCCGCCGGGATTGCCTCGCACCATTGGACGACCCCGACCGGGGCCGGATCGCGATTTCGGTATCATGAAATCGCGGACCGGCCCCGGTTTTTTCATGCCGAACTTGTGCACCCGGGCCTGGTCTATCCGATGTGGTCGCCCTTTGCGCCGCGTCCTCCACCATGCGCAGCTTTTTCCGCTCACACTGGAAAGTCATCGTCGCCATCATCCTGCTGGTGCTGCTGGCGCTGGTCACGGTGAATCCGGGCGCGGCGGCGCCCGGGCCGCCGCTGTCCGCGCGCCTGCGCGCCCACCTGGCCGCCATCGACGGCAGCGCCGGCCTGGCCGACGCCGCGGCGCGCCGTGCCGGCGCCGCGGCCTACATCAGCGCCGTGCTGCACGGCGCCGGCTACCCTACCCGTCCCTCCGGTGCGCATGACATCGAAGCCGTGCTCGGCAATCTGGCACCCGGCGCCCGAGCCCAGCGCAGCTTCGTGATCGGCGCGCGCGACGACGCCGGCGGCGTGGCGGCCGTGCTCGAACTGGCGCGCCTGCTCAAGGATGTGCGTCCCAGCGCCGGCACCGAGATCCGCTTCGTGTTCTTCCTCGATCCGCTGCCGGCCGCCGCGGCCGAGCCCCTGCCTGGCGGCGGCAGCTTCATCGCCTTTTCCGGCGCCCTGTCCTCGGCCCGGCGCGTGCAGGACGCGCTGGCCGCCTTCCAGGGCGGCGGCAGCGAAGCCGCCGGCCACGGGCTGGCGGCGCCGGCTTATCTGCAGGGGGTCACCTTGTCGGACCGGGCGGGGGCCATGGCGCGCGGCGCGGGCGCGCCGGTGACGATGGTGACGGATACGGGGTTTACGCAGTATCCGTATCACCAGCTTGGCGGGGTGGCGGGACAGAAGGAGCGCGACGGGCGCGATGTCGAGGGGATGGCGCGCGTGCTGGCGGGCGTGGCGCGCACGATTGCGGCGCTGGCGGCCGGGCAGCGCGGGTGATAGCGGAGCAACGGATGTTTCAAGGATAGTTGGACGCGTGGACAGGGAACCGGTCCACGCGTCCAAACCCGCATGCAGGACGCAGGCGCCCTACTCCGCCAAAAACATTTCCTGCAAATCGTTCAGGAAACGCTGCCCCAGCTCCGTCGGCCTGATCGCCTTGAAATCGCGGTACAGCAAGCCCTTGCCCTCGGCCTCGTCCAGCGCCTTCTCGATCGCCGTGATCGACATCCCGGTACGCTCGCCGAACAGGTTCGGATCGAAGCCTTCGGTCAGGCGCAGCGCGTTCAGCATGAATTCGAAGCCCATGTCGGCGCGGCCGATCTCGTGTTCCTCGGCCACCGCATTGCCCTTCTTCGCCGCCTCCATGAAGGAAGCCGGATGCTTGTAGCGCGCCTGGCGCAGCACGCGGTGCGGGAAGGACAATTTGGAGTGGGCGCCGGCGCCGATGCCGAGGTAGTCGCCGAACTGCCAGTAGTTCAGGTTGTGGCGCGCGCGGTGGCCCGGCCTGGCATAGGCCGACACTTCGTAGTGCTCGTAGCCGCCGCCCGCCATCTTTTCCAGGATCATGTCCTGGATGTCGGCGCTGTCGTCGTCGCTGGGCAGCTGCGGCGGGTACTTGGCGAACACCGTGTTCGGTTCCATCGTCAGGTGGTACAGCGACAGGTGCGGCGGCGCGAAGGACAGCGCCTTGTCGATGTCCTGGCGCGCTTCCAGCAGGGTCTGGCCGGGCAGCGCATACATCAGGTCGAGGTTGAAGTTGTCGAAGTTGGCGTGCGCGATTTCCACCGCCCGCATCGCCTCTTCCTCGTCGTGGATCCGGCCCAGCGCCTGCAGGTGCTTGCCGTTGAAGCTCTGGATGCCGATCGACAGGCGGTTGATGCCGTTGGCGCGGAAGGAGCGGAACTTCTCGATCTCGAAGGTGCCCGGATTCGCTTCCATCGTGATCTCGGCCGCCAGGTCGAGCGGCAGCAGGGTGCGCAGGTCGGACATCAGGCGCTCCAGGCCCGCCGCCGAGATCAGGCTGGGCGTGCCGCCGCCGATGAACACGGTCTGGATCTTGCGGCCCCAGATCAGGGGCAGCGCGGCTTCGAGGTCGGCGCGCAGCGCATCCAGGTAATCCTGCTCCGGAATCGGCCCTTTCGACTCGTGCGAGTTGAAATCGCAATACGGGCACTTGCGCACGCACCAGGGCCAGTGCACGTACAGCGACAGCGGCGGCAGCGCCTTCAGGTTCAGCGAACCGGGCTGCAGGTACTGCAGCGCCGCCGTCGCCGGCGAATGCGCTTGCACGCCGGTGAGGCTGGCGACGGGTTTGATCGGAATCATTTCAGTTTCTCTACCAGAGTGCGCAGGGCCTGGCCGCGGTGCGACACGCCGTTCTTTTCATGCGGCTCCAGCTCGGCCGCGGTCTTGCCCAGTTCCGGCAGCAGGAAGAAGGGATCGTAGCCGAAGCCGTTGGCGCCGCGCGCGCTGTCGACGATGCGGCCGCGCCAGACCCCGTCGGCGATCACCGGCTGCGGATCGTCGGCATGGCGCACGTACACCAGCACGCAGTAGTAATAGGCGGACTTGTCTTCATGTGCTGCCAGGTCGGCGATCAGCTTCTCGCTGTTGC
>Ga0265798_10012761_pt1 | contig 10109 bp, 7 predicted proteins | sample P3T30metagenome_FD_192430 | JGI IMG/M metagenome (GOLD analysis project Ga0265798, IMG submission 192430) | Plant litter microbial communities from East Loma Ridge, Irvine, California - P3 T30 | ecosystem: Environmental > Terrestrial > Plant litter > Unclassified | place: USA: California...
CTGGCGCGTCCACGAGGAACTCGCCCTTCTCCCACCCATCCCAACTCTCGTCCGTTGGGCGCGCGACACGGATGCGACCGAGGGCATAATCGCTCGCGATGGTGGAGGTGTAGAAGATGCGCGCCCCGTCCTCCGCCTCGACGAGGCTGCCGGTCCAGATCCCGTCATCGCCTTGACCTGGCGCCAATGCGGCCGGACGGCGCTCCCAGTGAAGCAGGTCGGATCCGACCGCGTGGCCCCAGTGACAGTTCGGCGCCCAGACGGTGCTGCCCGGTACGAACTGGTGGAACAGGTGGTACCGGCCCTCGTGGAACGTAATGCCGTGCGGATCGTTCATCCATCCGGACTCGACGGTGAAGTGGATGCTTGGCCGCGGGCCGTCCGGGGCAGCGAGGTCAGAAGCGTTCGAGGGACGCTGATCTGCGCCGCTGGTGATGGATGTCATACTCGTGACAATACGTTTTGCCAAAACGTATTGTCAATCGCCCGCATCTCGTGCATGCTGGCCTCGACCAGCAGTCCGCTGCCGCCGCCCCTCCCCCAGCCCCGCAACCCGCTCTCGATTGGAGCCGAAGTAATGTCGCTTCGCAGAACACCCGCGCGCACCCCGCGCCGAGCCTCGCGGCTCCTCGCCATCCCTGCTCTCTCACTCGCCGCCATCACGGCCCTCACCGGCTGCGGCGTAGGCGGTGGCTCCACTACATCGAGTGGCGGAGATTCCCTGACCGTTCTCGTGGAGGCCGGCGGGCACGGTGAGCTCCAGCCCATCGCCGACGAGTTCGCGAAGGACACGGGCACCTCGATCGACTTCGTGGAGCTGCCCTACGACGGCCTCTACAACCGCCTCAACAGCGAGTTCTCCTCCGGAAGCGTGTCGTTCGACGTCGCGGCCCTCGACGCGATTTGGCTTCCCGCCTTCGCCGGCGCCGTGACCCCGCTCGACGACCTCTTCACGGACGACGTCAAGGCGGACCTGTTCCCCTCGCTCGTCTCCGAGGCGGACGTCGACGGCAACTACGTGGGCCTGCCCGCATGGACCAACTCCGAGATCCTCTACTACCGCACGGACCTCTTCGAGGACCCTGCCCAGCAGGCGGCGTTCAAGGCCGAGTACGGCTACGACCTCGTACCGCCCACCACCTGGCAGCAGTACAGCGATGCCGCCGCGTTCTTCACGCAGGACACCGACGGTGACGGTACGACCGACCTGTACGGGACCGACGTGAAGGGCGCCGTCGAGACGGAGTGGCTCGCCACCCTGTCACAGACCGGCGAGACCACCATGGTCGCGGACGCCGACGGAGCTGTCTCGCTGGGCGATGCGAACAGCAAGAAGGCCCTCGACTTCTACACGAGCCTCCTGCCCTACGCGCCTCCCGGTGCCGCCCAGCTCGACTGGGCAGGTGCCCAGAACCTGTTCAACCAGGGCCAGACCGCCATGATGCGCTTCTGGGCCCACGCGTACCGACAGATCCCGGCGGATGCGGCCGTCGCCGGCAACGTGGGAGTCGCTCCGATGATCGGCGGAGACGCCGGCCCCGCGGGAGTCCCCGGCGCCTGGTACCTCTCCGTCGCGAAGGCGAGCACGAAGCAGGACAAGGCCCTGGAGTTCCTCCAGTACGCCTACGACAACAACGAGCTCAGCGCCGACACCGACCTCGGCCTCGCGGCCCGGATCTCCGTCCTCGAGAAGTACCAGGACGTCGAGGGCTACGAGAACTACAAGCCGCTCCTCGATACGCTCAACGCCTCCGCCACCCTCCCCCGCCCCGCGGTCCCGGAGTGGCAGCAGATCGTCGACACGGTCCTGATCCCCATGCTGCAGAAGTCCGTGGAGCCCGGCGCCGACAACCAGCAGCTGCTCGACGACGCCAAGAAGCAGGTCGAATCCTTGGTGGCCGAGTGAGCTCCACCACCGAGGCGCGTTCCGTGAGCGGGAGGCGAGCGGGGTCTGTCCCGTCCAGCCTCCCGCCGCGACGGACGCGCCGCTACCTCACCGACCGCCACTTCGCCACGCTGCTCATGGTGCCGGCGACGATCTTCCTGGCGATCTTCGTCGGGTGGCCCCTCCTGCAGTTCGTCGCCGACTCGTTCTTCTCCATCAACCCGATCGCCGGGACCCGCGAGTTCATCGGTTTCGGGAACTACATCGCCGCGCTCGGATCACCGGACTTCGTCAACGCCTCCTGGCGGACGCTCGTCTACACGCTCATCGTCATCACCTTCGAGTTCGTCCTCGGCCTGGGAGTCGCGCTGCTCTTCACCGCCCTCGGCGACGCGTCCCGGGTCTTCCGTACGATCTTCCTGTACCCCCTGATGATCGCGCCCATCGTGGCCGGGCTCCTCTGGCGATTCCTTCTGATCGACAACTTCGGCATCGTCAACGAGATCCTCGCCTCGGCCGGGCTCCTGTCCTCACCCGGACAGATCGCCTGGCTGAGCGACCCGTCCATCGCGCTGTTCTCCGTCGCCATCCCGGACATCTGGCTGACGACATCGTTCATCACGCTCGTGCTGTTCGCCGGTCTGCAGAACATCCCCGGCGATGTCATCGAGGCCGCGCGCCTCGATGGCGCACGCTATCCGGTGCTCCTCTTCCAGATCGTGATCCCGCTCCTGCGCCCGGTGATCGCCGTCGCCCTGATCCTCCGGGGCATCGACGCAGCACGCGCATTCGACGTGATCCTCATCCAAACCAACGGCGGACCCCAGCAGAGCACCGAGACGATGTCGCTGCTGATCTACCGCACCATGATCCGATTCGGCGACCCCGGCCTCGCAAGTGCGATGGGGACCATGTACCTCATCGTCCTGCTCGGTATCGCCCTCTTCGCGATCCTCAAGATCTGGCGACCCGGCGGAGAGACGAATTCATGAACGGTCTAGAGACAACCCGCATCGGCCCACGCACGATTATCTGGATCGCCCTGGCGCTAGCCGTCATCCTGTACGGATTCCCATTCGTCTACATGCTCTTCACATCCCTGAAGACACCGCTCGAGACGATCGCGGTCCCTCCACGGATCCTGCCCACGCAGTGGACGCTCGACAACTACGCCGCGGCACTGGGCCGTGACGGTGTCGTTGCGTCGTTCATCAACAGCATCATCACCGCCGTGCTCAGCACCGCCGTCTCCCTCGTGCTGGCGATTCCCGCCGCGTACGCGGTCACCAGATTCCGCACCCGGCTGGGACGCATCTTCATCATCGGCGCGCTCGTCATGCGCATGGTCCCGCCGATCGTCGTCGGCGCCCCGATGGTGTCGATCTTCCGCACGCTCGGGATCGCGGACACGTCCCTCGCTCTGGCGATCGCACACACGACCATCTCGCTCCCCCTCTCGATCTGGCTCATGTCGAGCTTCTTCGAAGCGGTCCCGGGCGAGCTGGAGGAAGCTGCGAAGATTGACGGCGCGAGCCGACTCGGGGCGCTCTGGCGCATCGTGATCCCCGTCACCGCCGGCGGCGTCGCGGTCACAGCGATCTTCGCCTTCCTCGCCTCGTGGAACGAGTTCCTGTTCGCGCTCCTGCTGACCGCGGTACGCGCGCAGACCACCCCGATCGTGATCGCCAACTTCCAGACCCAGTTCGGTCTGGACTGGGGCGCGATGACAGCCCTTGCCGTCCTGTACTCGCTCCCCGTCATCCTGCTCACCCTCGTGCTGCAGCGGCACATCGTCGCGGGTCTCACCCTCGGCGCTGTCAAGGGCTGACAGCGGGATGGACCCGGGAAGGGGCCGCGACCCGTCCTGCCGGCGCGAGCTCCGTGGCGCGCGACCGATAGTCTCGCTGTCTGAGCGATGAAGGGTGTGGAAGACGTGGCCCGAAAGGCAATCGGCATCCGCGACGTCGCCCGCGAGGCCGGCGTCTCGGTCACAACCGTGTCCCACATCCTCAACGATGTGGAGTCAGCGAGGGCAAGCGAGGAGACTCGCGAGCGCGTCCGCGAAACTGCGGCGCGTCTCGGTTACGGGGCCAATCGGATCGCTCGGAGCCTGCGGCGACAGCAGACGGAGATGATCGGCTTCATCAGCGAAGAGATCGCCACGACTCCCCACGCGGGACGGATCATCCTCGGCGCGCAGGAAGCGGCCCGGATTCACGGGCTCACGCTGGTCGTGATCAACACCGTCCGGGAGTCCTCCGATCTCAGCAAGGACATCCGGACCCTCCTCGACCAACAGGTCGACGGCATCCTCTTCGCCACCATGTTCCACCGCGAGGTCTCCTTGCCCGAGACGCTCCTCACTGTGCCGACCGTCCTGATCGACGCACGTGACAGCGACGGTCGCATCCCCTCCGCGATCCCCGACGAGGTAGGCGGAGCGAAGGCGGCGGTGTCCGAGCTGGTCTCGGCGGGGCACAGCCGCATCGCCTTTCTGAACAACAGGGACGACGTCCCGGCCACCCGACTTCGCCTCCAGGCGTACCGCGAGGTCCTCGCCGAAGCAGGAATACCCGTGGACGAGTCCCTCATCGTCGACGAGCTCTCGGAGAGCGCCGGCGGCTATCGGGCGGGGAAGCAGCTGCTGGAACGCAGCGACCGCCCGACGGCGCTGTTCTGCTACAACGACCGCATGGCCATGGGCGCCTACCGCGCAGCGGCCGAGCTGCGTCTCGAGATCCCGCGTGACCTCTCGGTCGTCGGGTTCGACAACCAGGAGATCATCGCGGAGGGCCTGTATCCGCCCCTCACCACAGTCGCTCTTCCGCACTACGAGATGGGCGCCTGGGCGGTGAACACCCTCGTCGACCTGCTCGCCGGGCGAGAGTCGGAACTGCTCCTCGCATCGCACCCCGTACTCCTTTCCTGTCCGCTGGTCCGCCGCGACTCCGTACAAGCACCGCCACGGGTCGCCGACCCTTCAGCTGCCTAAGCCGTTCGACCGCGCCGCCGCACCCACTGGGGCCGCCCTGGCACGCCTCCCGGTCCCCGTGGCGCTGTCCCAACGACCTCGCCAGAACCCGAAAGGCCTCCATGAACTCGACTACGCCTAGCCCTCCTGAATCCACCGTTGTCGTGCTCGGTGACGTCCTAATCGACGAGATGCGCACTCCGACCGAATCGATCGACGTCCCCGGCGGCTCCGCGCTCAACGTCGCCGTGGGCCTCGCGGTCCTCGGTATCCGGCCCCTCCTCGTCGGCATGGTCGGCGACGACGCGTCCGGCGCCCTGATCCGTGCGCACGTCCACGCACACGACGTCCCCCTGCTGTCCACCCCGGCGCCCCTCGGCACAGGACGCGCCATCTCTGACCGCGCCGCCGGGGAGCCTCGCTACTCGTTCTCCCAGGCATCTCGAAGCCGATCGCTCGTGCCAACGAGCGAGGCACGGCAGGCAATCGGTCGCGCTGACGTGGTGGTCATCAGCGGTTTCCCCTTTGACGATGCGAGTGAGGTCGCGACGCTTCAGGAGCTACTGCGACCAGGTGCGAAAGTCATGATCGACGCAAACCCGCGCTCCGGACTCCTCCACGAGCGCGCAGCTTTCGCCGATGGACTGCTGACGATCGCTCCTCGCGCAGACCTCGTCAAGATGGGCGAAGAGGACGCCGAGCTGGTGTTCAGTGCATCGCTACCCGAGACAACGGCGCTCATCCTGGATGCCGGCGCCAGGGCCGTCCTCGAGACCATGGGCTCAGGTGGTGCCGCGATCGTGACTCCCACCGACCGGGTCACTGTGCCGATCACTACGGCTGCGGGTCCCGTCATTGACACCATGGGCGCCGGCGACGCCACTTTCGCCACAGTCGTCGCGTCATTAGCTACTTCGGGCGACAGAGTCCCCGAAGCGCCGGAAGTAATGCTCAGCCGCGCTATGGCAGTCGCTGCCGCCACGGTTCGGTCTCCCGGAGGTCTTCTCAGACTGCCTGAGTAGCTCCCTCGCCCCTTACTGCCCGGCCCGCGGTCGCCTCGCAGTGGCTTCCACGTGCTCGAGATTCCTCGGGTCAGGCGCTTTCTCGTAGATGCGGTGAGCGGCAGGGGACGAGATTGATCATGGCCGGCCGTCCGCGTCATCGATCTCGAGGATGCCGATGGCTCGCATTCCGAGGCTATGCGTGATGTGCGCCTGCGACAACTCGGCGGCGCGCTGCGCATCACCGGCGACGATGGAATCCCTCAGTGAGGAGTGCTGTCGGTGGACCCGCTCGCGGTCGTCCTCGCCGGGTGTCCACGTCCGCAGGGCGCGCTGCCGATACAGGTCGCTCTTGTCCCAGATACCGTCCAGGATCCCGGTGAGCGTGGGGTTCGCGGCGGCCGTGTAGATCGCCCGATGGAAAGCGCGGTGCGCGGCAAGCGCTTCCTCGGATGCAGCGCCCGTGAGCGGATGCAACACCGTGAGGGCAGCGTCGATGCGGGCGACGTCGTCGCCCGTCCGTCGCTCGGCCGCGAGACGGCATGCGAGGGGGTCCACCTGCGCGCGCACCTCGAACAGGTTCTGCGCCTCTTCAACAGAGAGCGTGGTCACTCGAGCGTCCCGGTGCGTCCCCAGCACGACGAGCCCCTCGGTCGCGAGCCGCTTCAGCGCCTCTCGGAGAGGCGTGGTGCTCAGCCCCATCTCCCCCGCGATGCGCGCCTGCCCGATCACTGACCCCGGCGGGTAGTCCCCGGCGAGGATCCGTCGTCGGACGACGTCGTACGCCATCTCGCTCTTGCTGCGGAACACGGGCTCCGCAGGCGCGCCTGTCTGCATGCTCCCGACGATACCGCGAGGACATTGCAGCTTGCAGCGTGCAGGCTATAACCTTGCAGTCGAGATCAAGGAGGATCGATGCGCATCGGAACAGACATCCGTACAGAGGTCCTGCCGACCGCGCTCGGGGAACTGAAGATCTGGCCGGTGGATGCCGTGCCCGATTCCGATGGGCTCCCCTTCGCGCACCGGATCATCCTCGAGAACCTCCTTCGCCACCACGACGACAGCATCGTGACGGAGGCGGACGTGCAGGCCGTCATCTCCGGTGGCGTCGGAACGCATGACATCGCGTTCCACCCGGCCCGCGTGTTCCTGCACGACACGAACGGCGTGCCCGTCCTCACCGACCTCGCCGCCATGCGCGACTCCCTGGCCGCGCGGGGCATCGACCCCGCGTCGCTCGACGTGCACGTGCCCGCGCACCTGACCGTGGATCACTCCGTCGTCACCGACTTCTTCGCGCGCCCCGACGCCCCCGCACTCAACGTGCGGCGCGAGTACGAGCGGAACGAAGAGCGGTACCGCTTCATCAAGTGGGGCAAGCAGGCCTTCACCGGCCTCGAGGTGGTGCCCCCAGGCGCGGGGATCATGCACCAGGTGAACGTCGAGTACCTCGCGGACGTCATCACCGTGCGCGACGGTCGGGCGTTCCCGGACACCGTCGCGGGAACCGATTCGCACACGACGATGGTGAACGGGCTCGGCGTCCTCGCCTGGGGTGTCGGCGGGATTGAGGCCGAGGCCGCGATGCTCGGCGAGCCGGTCACCATGGTCATCCCGCCCGTCGTCGGCGTCGAGCTCGTGGGGCGGCTCCGTCCCGGGGTGACGGCCACGGATCTCGTCCTCACGCTCACCGAGCGGATGCGGGCCCTCGGTGTCGTCGGGCAGATCGTGGAGTTCCACGGCGCTGGGGTCGCCGGGGTGTCCCTCGCGACGCGCTGCACGATCGCGAACATGAGCCCGGAGTTCGGCTCTACGGCGGCGGTGTTCCCCATCGATGCGATCACGATCGACTTCCTCCGCGTCACGGGCCGGCCGTAGGAGCACGTGCAGACGGTCGAGGCCTACGCACGCCGGCAGGGGCTGTGGCACGACCCGGTCCAGGTCGCACGGTACGACCGTCGCGTGGTCGTGGACCTCGACGAGATCACGCCGAGCCTCGCAGGACCCCGGCGTCCCCAGGACCGCGTGGAGCTCGGGGATGCCCCTGCCGCATCCGCACGTGAGCTCGAGGACGCGCACCGCGTCGCTCCGCTTCGCGGCGCCTCGCGTGCGCCGGCGATTCCGGATGGGGCCGTCGCCATCGCCTCCATCACGAGCTGCACGAACACCTCGAATCCGGCGGTCATGATCGCCGCGGGCTTGCTCGCGCGGAACGCCGTCGCACGGGGCCTCGGCTCAAAGCCCTGGGTGAAGACGAGCCTCGCCCCCGGCTCCCGTGTCGTCACGGACTACCTGGCCGCGGCGGGGCTCATGGCGCCGCTGGAGGATCTCGGCTTCGGGCTCGTCGGCTACGGGTGCATGACCTGCATCGGGAACTCCGGGGAGCTGCTCGCCCCGGTGCAGGACGCGATCCGCGACGACGGCGTGGTCGTCGCCTCCGTGCTGTCCGGCAACCGCAACTTCGACGGCCGCATCAACAACGACGTCGGCATGAACTTCCTTGCCTCCCCGCCCCTGGTCGTCGCGTACGCGATCGCGGGATCCATGGACGTCGACCTGACCACCGACCCGCTCGGCACCGACCCGGAGGGGCGGCCCGTGCACCTCGCGGACATATGGCCGAGCGACACCGAGATCCAGGACGTCGCCTCCCGCTCGATCACGCCGGAGATGTACACCGAGGCGTACGCGACCATCTTCGACGGCGACGAGAACTGGCAGGCCCTCGACGCCACGGACGGACCCACCTTCCAGTGGGACCCGGCCTCGACCTACCTGCAGTCGCCCCCATTCCTCCAGCCGGAACTGACAACGCCCATCACCGACATAGTCGGCGCCCGCGCGCTGCTGCGCCTCGGGGACTCGGTCACCACCGACCACATCTGCCCAGCCGGCCGCATCCCAGCCGACAGCGCAGCCGGCCGCCTCCTCCTCGAGCGCGGGGTCGCCGTCCGGGAGCTCAGCAGCTACGCGGCCCGCCGCGGCAACTGGCAGGTGATGCAGGTCGGCGGCTTCGCCAACCCGCGCCTCGCCAACGCGCTCGTGCCGGCGGGCTCCGGCGGCATGACCCGCGACCTGTCAGCCGTCGCCGACCCTGCCGACGCACCGATCCGGCCGGTGCACGAGGTCGCAGCGTCGGCCGCGGCACGCGGTGTGCCCTCGATCGTGCTGGCCGGACGCGAGTACGGCACCGGCTCCTCCCGCGACTGGGCCGCGAAGGTCACGAGGCTCCTCGGCGTCCGCGCCGTCATCGCCCGCTCCTTCGAGCGCATCCACCGCTCCAACCTCGTCGGCATGGGGGTCCTCCCCCTGCAATACGCTCCCGACGAGAGCGCCGAGACACTCGGCCTGGACGGCACCGAGACCTTCACCATCGTCGGGTTGTCAGCCGATCAACCCGTCCCCGAGACCCTCGAGGTCCTGGCCGTGCATCCCACCACAGACGCCATCACGCGGTTCACCGTCCGCTCCCGCGTCGACACCGCCCTCGAGCAGCTCTACCTCCAAGCGGGAGGGGTCCTCCCCTACGCGCTCGAACGCGTCGCAGCGCGTGCCACCCCCGTCCAACCCTGACCCACCGATCACGACCACCACGGAACAACGGAGTTTCCATGTCGAGTCCCCACGCAAGGCCACCCGGCCGCCGCGTCATCCGCATCACCCTGGGGGTCGTCGCCGTCGGCGTCATCGCCTCCGCCGGCGCCCTGTCGGTGAGCCGCTCCACGGCCGCCGAGGACGTCAGCGCACGCCTGACCCTCATCGCCCCCGCCGGCCCCGGCGGCGGCTGGGACGGCTTCGCCCGGGAACAGCAGCAGGCCCTGCGCACCGCGGGCCTCGTCGGCAACGTGCAGGTCGTGAACATCCCCGGCGCCGCCGGCACCATCGGCCTCAGCACCTTCACCACCATGACCGGAGAGAGCGACACTCTCCTGATCACCGGATCCGGGATGACTGGAGGGATCGCCCTCAACGACTCCCCCGTCGGCTACGACGACGTGCACCCCATCGCCCGGTTCGCCGAGGACTACGACGTCATCGTCGTCCCCGCGGACTCCCCCCACACCACGCTCGAGGAGCTCGTCGACGCGTGGGCCGCCGACCCGGGCGCGATGCCGTGGTCCGGCGGGTCGGCCGGCACCATCGACCACCTCCTCATCGCGGAGCTCGCGCAGACGGCAGGCATCCCGCCCGCGGAGCTCACCTACATCCCCAAGTCCGGCGGCGGCGAGGCCATCCAGGCGCTGCTCAA
>Ga0265798_10012763_pt1 | contig 10107 bp, 8 predicted proteins | sample P3T30metagenome_FD_192430 | JGI IMG/M metagenome (GOLD analysis project Ga0265798, IMG submission 192430) | Plant litter microbial communities from East Loma Ridge, Irvine, California - P3 T30 | ecosystem: Environmental > Terrestrial > Plant litter > Unclassified | place: USA: California...
GTCCACGATCCGCCATTAACTTGGCAAACGCAGGCGCATCAGTGTTGGGCTACTCAAGAATCTTATGGGCGCCAGCGGGCGCCGGAAGATCTTGACGAACGCTCCACCTACCCTTCTGGTACTCTTCGCTGAGCATGAAGCTGTGTAGCAGCTTTGCGCCTTCGGGATGCGGTGCCTTTTTCAGGATGGCGCCGGTCTGAGGCCAAGTGACGAACTTGACATCGGTGGGCAGCCCGTATGAAATTGGTGGCCGGTTTGTGAACGAATAACTGCCGGCGAAGGATACCGCGCTTTTGCTGGTGGCGTTTCTGAGAATAGCGCCAGGGGTAGCAGTGCCGCGCACCCAGCGGGGGTTGTGGGTGAGTAGAGCATCGAACCATTCTGTGCCGAGTTCTTGCAAACTAAAAGATTACCATCAGTCAATCAATCAACATTTGAGAAAGCACACAGAGAGGAACGTACATCAATTCGAACTGGTACAAAACCGCATCATCATCGTTGGGGTAGGTGAGAACAATCTTGTCCTTGAACTCTGGCTTGATGAAGTCTTTGTATGCAGTTGGCACTGCGCTTGTCTTGTTCAGGTTGGCAGAGAGGCTGTTTTTTTAGCAATGATAGTGACGGGCGGTTGATCGAGTATCGTACCCCCATGAAATGATGAACAATCCGGTGTAAGCTGCGTCTGCATCCTTGAACTGAGGGTAGACTTTGTCGAAGTTCAATGGAGCGTAGTTCATTAGAACACCTTCCTGCTTCCAGCGTGGGTAGTCGTTCAGTGTCTGGAGAACGACGCTGTCGACGAAGACGTTGTTGTTTGCGAGCTGCGCGTCAATATTGATGTCGTGGTACTTGGAAAGGTCGACAGTGACGTTGAGCTTCATCTTGGGGAATTTAGCCTCGAAAGCAGCCTTCAAGCTGTCTTGCTGAGTCTTCTCATCGCCGCCATGCCAAAGGGTAACAACGCCACCTTCAGCCACAGCTGCTTCGTAGATTTGGTCGATGGTACGCGTTTCTGGCTGAAAGGCTGCAGTGCCTGGCGCAGGAGCTGCCAAAGAGACACAGGCAAAGAGTGCCAGACTGGAAATTGTGACGCGCATGATTGCTTTGGCCAATTGACTGGAATGGAAACAAGGCTGCTTAATGAATAGTCTGAGTATTGCACGTCGTATACTAGTGGTGTTCTTCTTCTAGACCATTGAGTGGATATTGCTACTCAAAGTGAGTAGCAAGCCGATGATCCTCATTAGATTATGCTCATTACTGATACCCACTTGATTCCTCTGCGACAAAGCTTTTTTACGGACAGAAACATAGCCGAGTTGTCTTTCATCGTTGCACAGCTACACACTAATTAGGGATGTAGAGTAGAGCTAAGCTTGATGGAGATTTTCGGCAGATTAAATAGGCGAAGGTTCCCCGAGGCTTCAGCTACGTACGCCAAGAATGGGTATCGTGGTACGGTAAAAAAAGACAACTCCTTGGCTCACAAGAAAAACAATATATATCATGTAGGGTAGGCATAAAGCAACGCACGCGAGGACAGTAGACCCGAAAGAGAGAGGTCGCAAGAATCATTTACCTCGGCGATCAAGAAAGGGAGAAAAATATGGATACTAGAGTTTAGCGCCGTGCATGTGCGGTGGAAATATTTGCAGTCGTCCTACCTGTCGACTTGAAACAACCCGCTCTATCGATACATCCAGGTGACCAGTGGGTCTCGGGTTATAGTGACAGACCAGGGTGTGGTATGCCAATTGTGTTGCAACCACCGCGTCGAAGATTTCCCGAAGCTCACCTATCTGGGTAGGTAGGTCGCTACCCAAATGAGATTGTATGGTGTTGAAATGACATTTGTGGTACAATGAAGGTAAACGGAAGAACGGACTAAAATAAGCTACCAAGAATACGAACGAGACATGGGCGAAATAATGCCTTAAAGACCAGGGGCGGAGCATGTAGCCTCTAAAGCAGCTGTCCCATGAAGCCTTCTAAGTATATTAGTAGGTCGCGGGTCCAGGAGCATCTTAGAGTGCCGTATTTCAGTAGCATTCTAATCGCGCTTGCGAACACTTCCGGGGGCTTAGCAACGTTAACGACAGGGACTATATCCTCTTGACAATATGTCAAGTACGAAAGCATGATCGATGAAACTGTTCTAGATCTACTGTTTTGCGTCTTAGGTCAGCTTCCTCTTCCATGACTGACTCCGTGGCGCAATATCCGCTCCAAAACGTCACTCCCCTTCGCTGCTTCTAGTAGCTGTATCGTTTCTTCGAACAGTTGGGACTTGTGTGCCGTAAATATAGCCCATGTTGCCTTGCGTTACCTTGCAACAACTCACCATTCTTAACTGCCCCCCTGCCCCCGACATATCAAAATGAATTTGATGGCATGCATCCCCTTGTTATTCATGGCCCACGTGACCTGCGCTTGCTTCTCAAGGCGGAGATTAAGTTGCTCCAACACGAACGTGCGAAAACCGTTTGGATAGATTCTCGTCTTTAAAGCCGCATGTGTAAACCTGAATGACAACATCTCAGAAGAAAAAATGACGCCGCTGTGGAGTTTCTCTTTCGCGCATTTATTGGATTGTTATATACGCCACGCATATCGAGGACTCTGCCAGGTTCTATAGGTAAGACGCATTCTTAACATTTCTGCAGTACCATGGTACCTACCGTTGGCGTACCAACCAAACTGAAGCACCGCCGATTACATGACTTCCCGGAAAGATATAACTTATCGGGATTTTTGTACTTGACTTTTTATTTGTAACATATTTTGCGCGCTGTAGTGTTGTCTACGCGGCTTATGGGGTTGGATGGTAGAAAGGGGAGGAGAGTGTTGTTGTCGTGTTGCGACATCATTTTTTCAGCCTACATGCGGGACTTGGGATGAGTGACGATAGTGTTTGTGCCACGGGCGGATGAGAAGCGCTGCGCTAACGGCTGAACTTCCTGTGCTACACCTATAGCTCTAACTCACTGCTGAAAACTGTCTGATTGTAGGGATGCCGGGGAGTCCTGGTTGAATGCGACACCGCCCGTAGGACTGTCGCGGACGGTACGGTTTTCACTTTTGGATCAAGGTACCAATGCGCCGGTTAGTAGTAGGGTCTAGTGCTTCATGGCGCCGACCCAATGCAGGGTATCCGAGAGTCTATTAAGATGTGGAGAGCTAACTGGGGGCACTATCTGTGAATCGCAAATGCATAAGAGCAGGAAATTGTTGAGCTTAGTGTGAGGGGGGCATGCCCTGCCTATCGTCGCTCCAGGTCGGAGATTGTTCATTATTAGGGTTTGCTGTCATTCTCCGATTTTTATTGTCAAAAGGAATCGACTGGCCGCCAATGGCCTGGAAAGCTACCGGTATCATGCTTGTCCTTGCATCACGAAACGTTGCTCAAAACCAATTACAGTGGCCAGTATAATTGGTTGCATTTAGCAACGACATTGTCCTCCTTGAAGAATAATGTGTGAGGTAGGTGGAAAGTGATGGAAATGCATTAAACAATCTGCTTGGTATCAGTAAATGTTGTAGGAGATATCAGGGAAAGGCTACAATGTCGCAGAAGGCTGCTGGCGCGTGTGATGAGGGCAGTGACGTACTTCCTGGCGGTCTCGACTTGTCTCAACTTGATTATGTACTCCAGACTATCCTGGGGGTTGAAGACATTTCTTTCATTGCCGGTAGACGCCCTCATCCTGCCATGGGACTAAGATGACCAGGCTGGCCCACTCTTAGGCTGCGACAAAATACTATACAAGAGCTTGGAAAACTCGAGGATCTTCATGTCTGCTTCTAGTTATCTTGCGTCCCTCCTGGTGTAGCCAGGCACATCATTTCGTAGATACTGTGGTAATACATTGGTAATTGACGAGCGGGGGATAGTGAAAGCTTCATTCGTATATCTACCTGATCATGCTCCTTGACCTGCGTCGAATGGCATTGGTATGCCAGTGTTCGCTAGTACTTGACTTTTTTTACCCAAGCATTACTTTGCTAACAATAACCCTCCCTTGCCTGCCCTTTTGAATGTGGAAGATTCCAAGCATCGGAGCATTGGAGCATCACATGTATGTTGGCTGTCGATAGCCCTGTCATTTCCTAGCAATGGTACGGTAGATCCTTACACCAATGTCAAGCGGCCATACCCCGCATCCGCTATGCAGACGGGTTTGTCCGCTGATTCGTCTATCATAGCCGTAAAATAAGATGTCCGCTAGAGGGTGTGTCGTAGACGTCAAAAAAAACGCTCGCAAGAGTAGGTACCTGGCAGCCGCCAGTCTATGTTACCACTTACCACGTATAAGGCTAGGCAAAGTTAGGGTTTCGTAGTAGCCTGGAATATGGAATACTGCATGTTGCGATTTCAGGGTGATGGGTGTAGCCGTGGAAAGAAATGATTTGAAGTAAAAGTTTCAGTGCCATTTGTGGACTCATGCGCGACGACAATCGCCTGAAGGCCTCGGTAGCTGCCTCGTGAATCAGACGTTCGACTCAGATCGGAATAGCGCTTTCCGCATGCTTATTCAGCAAGGGGTTAGCGCACCCGGAGCTTTCCGCAGTTTGTTCCAACTTCCTCAGTCGTTCGTACCAGCTCCCAGGCCTTGAGACCATCGCAACTCTAGCCGCCTTCACAGCACAAGTAGGCTCCCTAGGCTCTGTGCATCGTATTACGCACCGTGCACAAATCAGGGCCCGAAGCTTGCATCATGACAAGGCTCAGTCTCGAGCCCCCTCGAAACGGCGAAGAGCCTCAGCCCCTCGAACGACGCTGCACATGCAACTGCGCGTTTGATTGGGGTAAGCGGCATAATCGATTGCTGTGCATACGTTACCCCAGCCGGCCATAGGTGTCCGGCCAAACGGGTATCCAAGCTTCCGTTTGCCAAAGAGTCTGCATTCCGACAACACCATGATGCCTAATTCCCTAGATTTTCATTTGACACATGCACATTGTGTCTGCTGCCATCGGCATTCACTGGTAGTAAAATGGCGTTCCGACAGCATCAAATGTGCTTCGATTGGTTTTCAAACTGATGACTCTCGCTAACCAAGCTTTCTCTTGTGTCATTCATCATTGGCTAGCAACCCTCGTTTCAAGATCGTCGCATCTGCGGACGGAGCCTCTACGGGAAGATCGCGGAACCAGGGCAACCCGGGAAACAGACAAAGATGCCTCGTCGGGTCCTTGTACACCCTTTTCCGAACAACAAAGGCCTCTGGAAGTATTGAAGCTAGCGCTGTCACCATAGAGATGCCGTTCACGTGGACCTCTCATACCAATCTTGGTCAAGGGGCGCCTCAGAAAGTAGCAACATTGGGCAAGTCTCACAACTCAGTGTGGATTGATTCCTGTTGTATTCTGGAAGAAAGGTTCTGAGAAATGGCCCAGGCATTGTGCAGTGGCTGCTGCCGACACAATGCACGCTCGACGGGAAACTAGCGCGTTTCTGTTATCACGCTGACAATGTTTCGCAACAGCAACCGCAACCGTCTTAGGAACCTTCATTCCATGCTCGACTCAAATTAGCGTTATGATCTTTTGTTGACAGGCTGCGCAGGCTTGCCTGGGTGTCGTCTGTGCTGTCGCTGATCAAGACCGACAATACTTTCACACTTTCACCTCCTTTGCCCGCATGCTTTCGAGATACCCCCCACTACGTCGTTGTAATGCTTGTTTTAGATCCAGGAAGGCCGGTCTGGTACCCGCTGGCATGTTGTGCCGTTTTGTTCCTGCTTTACTCCTCAGTTGGATTTTGGACTGGAAGGACATACAATGCGACCTCCCAATACCCGGATAGCCTCACCGCGATTTTCTCCACAAAAACCATCGATGCGCTCAACCAGGACCCCAGACTACGCAGCGCAATCTTATCACTCACAGAAGCGATCGCACTTTCATCGGCAGACCTTGGAGAGCGATTCCAGTCGGACAGCCTGAAGAGCTTCGGGACCAACCTCGGCGATGGTATAAGCCATGCGCGTAGCAAGCAGCAAACAGAACTGAAAAAGCGTGGACTCTTCGATGACTTGGGTAATCTCTTTGCTGGTGATGGTCGTACTGGTAACGGCGGAGTTGCTGGTACTCGTGGTGGCCCTAGTGTAGCAGGCCTCAATTTCACCAGTGGGCTGGGCGGTTTACTGTGTGGCTTGGGAGACGTAATAGGGTTGGACTTTACAGGTGGGCTAAACGGTGTACTGGATAGTCTGAACCAACCTGCTCTGTTCTTGGGTATTGGTCTTGGGTGAGTTACCTGCGCACTACATCGGGCTACACTAATGTCAAACAGCGTCGGCGCCACAACTAGCCTCAACTTGACTGACAATCAAGAAGCAATCGATCTAGCTGCCAAAATAGCAGCGGCAAATAATGCTTCAGCGACGGGACTCAATCTCATTGCCCAGCAGCTTGGCGCTGGACTGACCAGCTCGATCACGCCATCTCTCGGCAGCAACACCAATATTTCGTTCAGTCCAGCAGCTTATGCACTAGCGTCGGGCATTGGAAATGCGACGGCAAAGAGCCTGGGATTGACGACGCAGCAGTTTCTGCCGTCCACCGTCTCGAGCATCGAGGCTATTGCTGGCAATATCGGCCTTGGAGTTACAGGGCCTATTGTATCCAATATCGACTTCCAATCACTTGTGAAGAATGCTGGTGGTTCGATGTTCATGCAGCAGCTTCCCCAGATTGCTGCTGCTGCAGGCACAGGGCTTGGGGAAGGCGCTAGGGATGGCTTTGGACTATCAGCAACAAGTGTTGCAGAGTTAGGAATACAAAAGGAACAAATAGCAGGTGGTGAATCAACAACTATGAATGTTTCCGAGGCTGTCGGTGTCTTCGCGAAAGGCCTTAGTCGGTCATTCATCGAGGGTAGCAATTTTTCAAGTCTTACGGCCGGTACGAACTTTGCGAATATGGTGGATTTCAAATCTCTGCTCCAGCCACTATCCGCTGGGGCTGGTGCGGGCATAGGTTCAGGGATGGCAATTGGATTGGGCTTCAAGGCTGCAGCATCGGAGCCCGTTTTCGGCACCAACATGACCGGGAAAGATGAGCAGACAGCAATGGCTGCGGAGAGCTTTACACAAAACCTTTTCGCTAACTTCCTCACGAACAATACGGCGCTTCAACAAGCCCAGAAACTCATAATAGACAGTCCGTCATCAGTCTTACAGAATGTTGATCCGGCCAAGGCAGCAGAGGGCTTCGCAAGAGGCACAATTGAAGGTTTCCTGAGCGCTTTGGTGTCTGTTGGTGGCATCAATAATCTGATCAATGGGACTCTACCAGCGAATGCAATGGACAACGTACCAGTCCTGAAGCCAACGAATTTCAATGATTCAGTCAACGGTTCCGCAGTTGGATTTGCAAGGGGCTTAACTGGAAAAGGGACGATACTGCTTGCACAGATTGCGAGAAATCTTACACAAGGCCCTCAAAGTGCTACAGATTCAGGCTCAGGTCAAAAGCGCAGTGTACGTGAAGCGGCAGAGGAGGTTAGTGTAGGTCAGTCTGTGTCATTGAATAGTTTGGCTCATCTGCTGACATCATAGAGGTACTAGCGACTCTCTCTCTGCGCGTCAGCTCGAGGAAAGGCAAACAACTCGCTTGGCTATCAGTGCAGCTACAGCGGAGCTGGCCGCTCAAACAACTATCAACACCCTTACCTGCTCAGGTATTGGTGGTCTCGCATCAGCGGCTCTTGGCATTATGAGCGCTATCAAAGCGGACCCTAGCCTTCTCGACGCGGTCACCAGCGACGGATCACCGTCACTCGATGCAGCAGTTTTACGGACGCTGCCACAAGGTCCGATCACACTATTCAATGATGGCAATAACTTCGAAGTTGTTATTCGAAATTCAAGCGTAAAGGTTAATGGATTGGACCTTGTTCCGTTTGCTGTCGTTACCGCCCTCCACAGTAAGATCATGGCACCTGTTCTCTTGGTCAAGGGAATCTTGACTAATACCAATTTTGTAGTTGTATTTGCTGGAATCGCCTTCCTCCTCTTACTCCCATTATACCTCAGCTGGGGTGCTGCTTGGCGCTTCTCAGTCATTGCCGGCTATCCAATCAACGAGGCTAAGAACCTGAAATGGCGCATGTGGTTCCTAACAACCTTTGCCATCTTTAGCGTTGTTGGTATTATCTTGGGAATTGTTGGCATCGGTAATTCCAGTCACTTTAGGGATGCACATGGCGTAAGTTTCGTGGGCAACTTCTCATATGATTTCGCGAAGCTAACGACTGAGAACAGATTGTGGGTCTTGCCACCTTCATCTTCCTGTTTCCAGCAGTTGGCGTCACCATAGTTCGCCTGCAGACTGACCTACCACACCCATCCCCTTCAGCCTTTTCAGGCTACAAAGGTCCCTTGGCACTCGTCAAAACACCACAACGTATCTACCTTTTCAGCGGGGTCGCCACTCAGCTCCTCTTAACACTTGGTCAATTGGTAGTTCTGCAAGGCTTTTCAACTCTCCGCTCCGTCTCACTATGCGTCATAGATGCATTCTTCGATTCTATTGCCGCCACGACTGTTGTAAGTATCATACTCATGGTGCAGATCAGTGCCACAGCGATCGTAGGATTCAGAGCATGGCTGGAACAACATATCGCCAAAAGGGTGACTGCAGGTGTAAAGCGCACATCATCTCCTGCATTCAGTATACACAAGCGGAGTGACACCATGGCGACATTCGGCTTCGATAGGAAAGAACCTCCCCCAGCTCTCGATTTAACCGCGACCAGACCGCGACTCCCAACATGGGAGGCCAACGCGTTGAAAGGCGAGGAGCAAATCGGTATCAGCGCACCGTTCAACATCCTGAAAGACGGCAGTATCCGGGAAAGGGATTCGAGATCCTCACATTTCGTATCAGCAGAAGAGCAACAGCACTACCAGGAGCGCGGCATCTACATCCCCAAGACCGGTGGCTATGTACCAGCAAACGCCAAGTTTGGTGGCTCAACTCCTCCAGTCCCCTCTATACCATTTGCACCAAGGAGTGCAGACTTACCATCTAGAGATATCCCCAGGGCTCCAAACTTCGCCTCCTCAACTACACCTACTCTCCACGCTTTTACCTTCAATGCCACATCCACCCCACGAACTGCAGGCTTGGCAATGTCCAAGTCCGACTATGACAGCTTCGCCAGCTACTCGCCCCGTACAGAAAATCGCCCCTCATCCGACATTTTCGACAACGTGCGCTCGAGCTTCCTCCTCACAGAACCGCTGTCACCCATGCCGCACACAGTGGTCAGTTCAGGATGGACAACACCGACCGAAAGCAGTATAGCGAGACGGTCCACAAGAGCGTCATTCGCCTTCCCGCCTCCAACACCTGCGCCCCTTGCCCTCATTGCTAAGAGTGGCCCCAAGACGACCAACGTCTCGACGTCCGATCTCTGGCCGCCACCTATGCCAGACATCCGGCAAAAGTACCCTGGAGGCAAAGTCTCAAACTCGTTTTCCTCATCTTCATCTTCATCGTACGGTGGGTCGGATTACGTCTTCCCCAACCAGACAAACGTGTCCACAGCAGACCTTTGGCCCCCACCCAACCCGGAGTACGAGCGCATTGCAGCATTGCAGCGAGCGCAATTGCAAAGTCAGATATCGGCGACTTCGAATGAGACGGCTGGGTGGGCAGGCGCTCACAAGAAGAAGGGTTCTAAAGACTCGGCCAAGAGTGCGAGACAGAGGGAGAGCAGACCTATGGACGGGAATGTTCCGGTTAGAGACAGTTTTATGGGTTTTTACAATGGAAGGTAGATTGCTTGTCTAAATGGTGAGTATACGGTGTGTTTATATTGTATGATAAGGTAGAACAGAATAAGACTGGATGGGGTGGTGGGTGGACCGGATGGATCTACATACTCTGTTGGGTTGATATGACAGTGTTTTGAATAGCGATTGGCATTCATTCCCATGTTTGCGGGGCCATTATTTGATTTTTGCGTGCCAGAGACGACCCGTGCTCGTTGTAGATCTGACGGCAATTATGTAGCATACAATAATTATCAATAAAGCCGGAACCAAGACAAACTCTACACTAGGAGCTTTGTACCGGAAGAAAAAGCAAAATGTACT
>Ga0265798_10012768_pt1 | contig 10105 bp, 9 predicted proteins | sample P3T30metagenome_FD_192430 | JGI IMG/M metagenome (GOLD analysis project Ga0265798, IMG submission 192430) | Plant litter microbial communities from East Loma Ridge, Irvine, California - P3 T30 | ecosystem: Environmental > Terrestrial > Plant litter > Unclassified | place: USA: California...
AATGTTAAGTACAAACTGGACAAGTCTTGGGCGCCCTTTGTCGAAATTGGTGATATCAAGGTGAGTGCCACCGATGATGACCGCCAGCTGCGTTTCCGAGTTGGGGTGCAATACAACTTCATGTAACCGGCAAAGCGCCTAGCTGGAACAACGGACGCCCGAGGGCTTGGCATCGCATGGTGCAGAGGCCGCTGGCGTCCGTTGTGCTTTGCGCGTTGCGAGACGTGCGCGAAGTTCAGGCGAGAGGAAAGTAGCTGTAGCCGCCACTTGAGGAGCGTTCCCGGCGCGATGCGATGGCGGGTGTGTCGCGACAAGGCGTTGTCTGATCTATTCGCTGCGGGTGCTCGGCGCCTAGCGGCTTGAGGCTAATCGTCGTATCTGCAGCCGGCGATTACCTGCACCCATGGCGTATCAATCGCGACGTTGGGCCTTGAGCAGGCGCTCACGGCTGTTGATCAGGTGGAGTTGCATGGCGGCACGAGCGCAGTCGACATCGCCACGGGCAATGGACTCGTAAATCATTTCGTGCTCGATGCTCAAGTTATCCTTATACGCTTCGCCGCCCTCGTGAGCCTTGTAGGCCGAGTTGAACTTGTTGCGCGGAATCTGCTTGGAGCCCAGGTGCTTCATGATGTCGAGCAGGTGGGGGTTGTCAGCCGCCTTGGCGATCTTGATATGAAACTGAAAGTCCGCACTGATCGGCAAGCCGGCCGGCAGTTGCACAGTGCCCTGCTGCAGGGCATCCAGCGCAACGCGGATCTCCAGTAGCGACTCGGGCGTTCGTCGCAGCGCGGCCAGGCCCACAGCCGCCACTTCCAGGCTCATGCGCAGCTCCAGCAGCTCCAAGACATCCTGCGCCGTGCTGATGGTCGCCGGCCCAAGCTGCAGTTCCGGCGCTGCCGGCATGTCGCACACAAAGGTACCGACTCCCCGCCGCGTCTCAACCAGGCCTGCCACCTGCAGGCGTGACAGCGCGTCACGCACCACCGTACGGCTCACCCCCTCGGCCCGCATGATATCCAGCTCGGCCGGCAGCTTCTCGCCACGCTTGAGCGTACCGTCACGCATATGCTGGGAGATCTTCGCCACCAGGTCTTCAGCCAGACGGCTACGCTGCTTGCGCGGTGGAAGCGTCCAAATCGGGTTGTCCTGCATCATCGATCCGTTGTTGTCTCGTTATCGGCATACGACCGCAATGCTGGCAATTTGGTCGCATCGAATGATAGAGGGAGATAGTAGCAGTAGCGGGGGAGGTGTGGTGGGTGCTATTGCGATTGCAGTAGTGTGTTTTTACAAGCAGTCGAGACGTTTAATCATTAGGCCTGCGAAGCCTGCAGGCATTCTTGCGCGAATTAAAACAACGCCATAGCGGAGTAAGGGTGAACAGGCGCTCTGAATAAGCTCACGCGCTGTTCACCCTAACCGTTTATCGCCTCCAGCACTCCGCGGCAGTTCCTGCGGATGAACCTTTCACGCCTTTATCAGTAAGAGTCAAGTTGCCACATTTGTCACCAGTCATCGAGTTTGTAGCTGTGGCGGTCAAGGTATAGCTGAAGTCATTTACCGCTGATAGCGCCAGCGTGTAGTTCTCCGTGTTTCCATCCTTCGGTGCTTTGGCGAAGGGTAGGTCGGGCCCGGTGTTCGCGGCCTTCGTGTATTTACCGTTGGCCGTGTAGTAACGCTCCATGAAGTGGGACAGCTCCATCAGCGCCGCCTGGGCATCAGCCCTTTTACCCTTGCGCACATGCTCCTGGTAAGAAGGGTACGCAATGGCGGCGAGGATGCCGATGATCGCCACCACGATCATCATCTCTATCAGGGTAAAGCCTCGTTGTTTTCTCATATCTCGACTCTTATCAATCGTGGCCATTGGCAGTTTTAACGCGCTTCTTGCCAAGCGTTACGCCCGTAACGCTGTGAGCCAGGAATTTTGATGCATTGGGGCGCCGCGCCCGAGGAACCCGAGTAGCAGAGCCAGCGGAAGAGTGGCGTGACGCCTTTTACGACGCCGGCATCAGGGTCCGAAATACCTGAGACAGGTAATGTGTCCTCGCCAGATCCCTGATCATCGCTGTCATCCAGATTGCCATCTTTGTTGGTATCAAAATAGGTGTAGTTCAGCCTCGATCCGCTGGAAAGGCTCAGCGCCATAACAAAGCTGGTTCCGCCTGATGCGCAGGGATCTGCAGATGGAGTCATCGTAGTAAAAGTCACCCGATCCGAGCGCAGTGTCGCTTTAGATACTACGCGTTCACCCTTGGCGCCTGGTCCGTTGCGATTCTGTTTCCAGGCCAGATCCAGGTACCAACCTCTCTGATCAGTCAGGGAGTTGTTGGAAATAGTCCGGCCTTGGAAACCACCCACCGTGCTCTCCGAAAGAATTTCTTGGGCAACCAGATTATTGCGCACTATAGGGAGCGTCCCAGAATCGACAATGCCGTAGAAACTCTGTACTTGGGGTGATGTTGGGAGCTCGTTATCACCGATAAACATGTACGAGCCTGTGCCGAACAGGACCATGTGTTCGCCTTTTTCGTTAAAGGCAGAGGAAAGTGGCGCGGTGATAGGTTGTGGATTGGTCCCATCTGTAGCGGTAAACATAAGGCTAGGCGTTGGCCAACTGCTAGGCGTATCGCCACTTATATCAGATTTCCACAGCTTTCCGGTGGTGTCCCCTACGTATAACCTGTCAGCGACTTGGTCGCCGTTGGTGTCCGCGAGCAGGGGGGCGCCAAGATCGCCGCCTGTCGTGATCGTCATGGTTCTAATCACGCTGCCATTTGCTGCATCAAGGAACCATACTTTTGCTGTTGTTGGTGACGGGGTTGTTGAGCGATAGCCCGTTGTTACCACTACTGAGAATTTCCCGTTAGGCAAGGCGACAATCGCGGGTTGTCCAATAGTGTTGCCCATTTCCGGGTGACTGAATTCCCAAAGGAACTTGTTAGCGCCCATGTTGTTAGGGTCAGTAATATCCAGCGCGAAAACGCTGCGTCCGCCTGCGCCAGTCGTCCCGGCAACTATTGTCTTCCAGCTGCCATTTATCCAGGCGTCCGAGACTCTTGGGGTGCCGTCTACATAGTAGCGATGAGCATAGGCGGGGTCGGTTAAGCTGATTAGGTTTGCGAAAATATCGTTCGGAATAAACGCAAACAGCTCCTGGCCACCCCCTCCGTTGTTGGCCATGCTCGCATTGAAGCCGTGCAACATCCCGTCGTTAGCACCCACAACCACCATAGGTGTACGAGTTGCGTTATCGTTGCGGAATTGAGCGTAGGCAGCCCGCGCCGCGGTCCAGTTTGACCCTGCCAGGCGAGTGTAGCCGTAGTCTTGGTTGGCAATATATTGTGGATCAGAGTTGATTATATCGCCCAGCCTGCCGCCGCGCTGGCGGAACAGTTTGGTCGCATCTGCATCGGTTCGCTCGAGGCTACGATCCCCGCGTAGATATTTTAGGCGGTTTTCTGCTGTCGCTAAATTATTCTGGCTACGCTCTGCGGCTGTTGCCAAAAGATTTTTCTGAGCATCGCTTAAACCACCGGCACCCCAGGAAAAGGTGGTTGCAGTTGTGCTTATTTTGCCGTTAGCTACGGGGGTGGCATTGCCTAAAGGCGACGCGGTAAAAATCTTCCGGCTATCTATATTCTGCGCGTCAAGCTTGGCGCTCGCACTCCATGTCGCTGTGTCCGCAATGGCTCCATTCGTAGCAATTTTCCGCGCAAGCAGATCACCACTCCAAAATTTGCTGTTGAGAGCAGACTGAAATACCGCTGTGTCGGTGGCCAGCCTAGTAGAGTTGGCTGCTAGAGAGGTGGTGCTGCTTTGCGCTTCTTGTGCGATTTTTGCGAAGGCGAGTTTCAAACTTTCTACCATGTTTTCTGCGTCGCTGGCGACATAGAAGTTATCCGGTCGCTGGTCGCCTGTACTGAGCACGTCAGTCGTGGTTCTCCATGAACCTGCAGGCAGCGCTGTACCCTTTACATAGTTATCGGGGACCTTAAAACCACCATATTTTGCAGCGAGCCAATATTGGTTGTCTGCCTTGGATCTAAGTATTTGATCTTCTCGTACATCAACCCAGTGTGTAGAAATCGTTTGCTTGCCAGCAACGTCCGGGCGTATGTCCGTTGTATTTGCATAGTACGCTAAGCCTGCTATATAAGCAGAGTTACCATTTCCGTTGAAGCTACTTGCGCTTGCGGATTTGCCTATTCCCTCAAGGTTAAAGACTGTTTGTGTCCAGTCGTTGACAGTCAGGTTATCACCGGCCGCGGGGAGATCACGGTCTTGGTGAGTATTTACATCGCCAATGCCAAGTATCACGTTTTTCTGGCACGCATACTGAATGGGGTCCTTGCCTGACCAGTCAGTAATAACTGGAAAATTATCGCGCATTTCGTCAGTTAAGTTGTTTGAGTAGCTGGTAACGTTTCCTTGGTTCTTAAAGTACCTCAATGCGGTATAATAAAGCTCGCTAACAGGGTCATTGGATTTATGCCGATTACTTAGCTCACCAAATTTATTAATGTAATTTATTACGCCGCTGTTGCCCGAGTCATCATTGTAGGGGTTGGTTATTAACTGCCCTGTGGTGGCATTCCACTCTGGTGTCGGGTTGGCCTGCTGCTCAGGGATGCCTGGGGTGCGTGTTATCTGCCCTATATAACTTTGCGGAGCGCGCATTACTCCGCCATTTCTGTTATTGCCGTCCTGGTTCAGATAGCTGAACACGCTATAACGTATGTTGTCGGAGTACTGCTGTAAGAGTCCTTCGGGTTTCCAATTGTTTCCGTATTGTTTGCAGTTGCTCTCAAGAAGCTCGTTGTTATCACCTTTTTTGCACACCTCTACACGGACTGAAAAATATTCAGTATCCTCGTATGCTACCAGCCCTGCTAGCGCTGGATAACGGCGAATTACCGTAAGTGTCTTGTTTCTTTGGTATTCATTTCCAGAAGAGATTTGGGTTCTGATGCGGTTTATATTGCTTCGAGCATATCCGGCTATATTGGTAATGTTGTTAGTGACTGTTCGTTCCGGGAAGTACGAGTTTCGATTCGCGCGTGTCGCTTTTTCAAGGATCGTCTGAGACGTAGTGTCGACTACTCGATAGCCCCCTGTCAGGGCCTTGCGGAATGGGTCAATTGTTTGGGTCGTCGCCCAGTTTAAATAATTCCCGCTCCACTCGGTGCTCCCGGTGCAGTTTGCCGAAACCTTAGTTGGAGTGAAGTATCCTCCATTCTGGGCTGCAGTTACCGAACCGAAGGTGGGGTGCGTAAATGTCTGTTTTATATATTCATAGCATTTGGCTGAATCAAAATAGCCTGTGTATCTTGAAGCTGAGCTATAGTCTCCCAAGTTAGCGACACTAATCACCGTCGGGAATTCCACGGAAGGAACCAGTGCAAGGTTTCCTGGTACGCTACCACTTCCTAGCAGTAGGGGAACCTGAGAGACTTCTCTTGCATAGGTCGGAGCCGAAATCACAATTCCACTGGTTAATAAAAATGCAGCGGTCGTTTTCGCTAGTTTGGAAAAAATCGCGAGGCGATTCATTGCGTGCGCTCCACGTGGAGTTCGGGATATGATTGAAAGTTTCATTGCTCAACCAGAAATACGGAGGACAGTTCGCTGGTAGAGCTCGGCGTGTTAGCTGCATCTTGAGCCAAGCCGTAACCCTGTGCCTGGATGCGCACGATGGAGCCTTCCTCGTCAGTGGGGACGCCTGCTTCAGTGCTGGTTTTCAGGGTGGCTAACTGCCTGAGCACGTACGTAGGATCTTTGGCTACGCCAGGAAATGAAGTGTAGGTACCGTTCTGATCTGCGGTGGCTAGCGTATTGAGGGTGCCGTCTTCGAACTTCGTGGTAACAACCGCTTCGCCTTTGCGCAGTGCGGCTTCGGCAGCTTGTAGTGCCAGTTCTTGATCACGCAGGTTGCCTGCCATACGCTCCTGCATCGAGGTGCCGCGTATGCTGGCTAAGCCGATAACGGTCACTAGTAGCAGCATGACCAGCGCAACGATCAGGATCGCGCCCTGTTGGGATTTTCTGTTCATCAAGTTGATTCTCATGTTCACGGCAACTGATTACGTACGCTGACAGTCGAGGTAAATACTTGCGCGAGTCGGCGATTAGGGATGTCGAAGCTATTGCCAGCTTCACAAGTACTATCGCCTTTCTTGCAGATAAGCCCTTTCTCGCGGTCGTATGACTGGTCTTCCGATGCCACGTTTACTTCATTGCCCAAGGCCAATAGCCGAACCTTCACGGCTACTACGTCGTTCCAGTTGGCGACCGCGTTGGCTTTGATGAAGGCGGTATCACTTACAGTGCGATTCTCACCGGTGCCACTGCCAATGCCGTATTCGAACTGAATATCCTGGATGCCTTCCACTAGCTCTAAGTTCTCTAGAGGGGCACTTGTAGAACCGTTTCTCCAGCTGGCTCTCCAGAGCGATGGAGACCCGTTAGCGCCGTTCTTGATGTAGTACTGATTGCTTTGAAACACCAGTACCTTGGTAATTGCAGGTGTGTAGGCGCGGCTGAAATTTACGGAGCCGGTTTTGGCAATGTTGGTGGCGGTAACCGTGCCACTCTTGAAAATATCGCAGCCAAGGGCGCTACTGATCACGACATTGGTGTTCGATGCCTCGCTATTAGTACTGGTCATGGTGATACTGGTGGATGTGGTTTCAATATCTGCGGTGCCAAGGACTCCAGCGTTAGTGGCTGCATGTTTGATAATAATGCTGTCGGTGCCAGCTGTTTTATCAGTGCTTAGGCTGGTTGGCCATGAAGGCAGGCTCGTTTGAGCGTCCCAGCCTTTCATTGCGATATTCAGGTTGAAACGATCATCGTTAGCATTGGCGATGAGAGGGTTGACGTCTGAAAAACACTCCCCTTTATACCCCGCATTACGCAAGTCGTAAGTTATGAAGTCCATTGCGAAACGGCCGCTTTCCTGCACGTGTGTCAGGGCACTGTTGGCGGTGTAAGTTTGTTTGCTGGATAAAAATATCTGCAGAACGCCCAGCATCAGCAGCAGGCTCAGTGCCATGGCGATCATCAGTTCGATGAGCGAAAGGCCTGCCTGAAAACGAACAGGTCTCATAGTCATATCTCAGTTCGGTAAACGAAGTTGGCGGTGCCGTCGGCAGTGATGGATGATCCATCAGCCTTCTTGATGCTGCCTCGGCTGTCATCCCAGTTGATGGTGATGGTTACCAGAGCCGTAGCGTTGTCTCGTTCTATGCGTGCTTTTCCGGCTGGAAGCTTCGCGACCTGCGAGAGCCACTCGTTCAGATCTTTATCTGTACGCGATGTGGTCGCTGCGTGTGCATTAGAAAGAGCGCTCAGGTTGTAGCCACCGGCCTGAGCCGCTTTGCGGTTGGCGCGCATACGGTCGGTGATGTCAGCTGCAAGAATGGTCGCTTGGGAGCGGTAGAAGGCACCGTAGTTACTCTGGATACTGGTTGCCTGCAGGCCCGCCAAGCCAAGCAGGCCGACCGAGAGGATAACCATGGCTACCAGCACTTCAATTAGCGTGGCGCCTTTTTGTGAGTTGTTACCTGAATTCTTCATGAGCAATCGACCTTAGTTAGTGTGGTCGAACCAATCGTCGATACAGTTAGCGTTCGTTTTTGCAGGCCACTGCAGCCTGACGCATTTACTGCAAAGTTTGCCGTTGCCACGACTGCGCCGTTAGATTTGAAGGTCAGCCCGGTATTCGGCCCAGTCACTACAAGGCTTCCAGCGCTGTCCCAGACCTTTATCACCGTGGTGCCCGCGAGAATCAGCCAACCATTTGCCCAGTCAGTTCCGTTTTGGCATGCATCGCCGGCTGCATTCCGCCGACAAAGAACGACGTTGCCTCGCCGCTTCACTGCTTCGGAGCGCGCAAGCTGAATCGCTCCCTGCAGCTCACTTGTCAGTGCCAGGGAGCGGTTTTGTCTAAGCATGCCGCTGAAGGAGGGCACTGCGATGCTGATAACAATGGCCAGCACGGCAATCGTTACCATCAATTCAATAAGGGTGAAGCCTCGGGTAAAGCGCATGGCATGTCTCGCTGGTATTGGCCAGCGAATACTCGCAATTTGCCGTTTGGCTAGACAGGGAAGAGGGATGTTCGGTTGCTTCCTGCCTCCGAGCGGTCGATCACTCACATCTGCTGTTGTCGGAGGGCGTATCAAGCCGTGCTCGGCCCGCGACATTGACGACGATGCTGCGTACTGCAGTGCTTTTTCGACACAGCGTAAACGTCCCGTTTAGGCTGTGCGTCATCCCGTTGGATTTAAAACTGATGTGGTTCTGACGGCGAAAATTGGACCAGTGCCAGCTATAGCTGGGCGCAATTTGCAGGGTGCGGAGAATGTTGGCGCCTTCGTCTATTTGGCCGCTTTCATTACCGTCGAGAAATACCACCAGCTGGTTTTTCCAGCGTCTCGTGCCGCACTCTTCCATGCCGTCACACAGGCTTATCGTGGTCCGCCGCGCCACCGCCTCGCCACGGGAATAATGCAATGCGGCGAGCATCTCGTGTACGTGTGTAGTTTTTTGCGTACGGTCGATGTGGTGGCTGAAGCTGGGCACCGCGATCATCATCAGAACGGCCAATACCGTGAGGGTGACAAGCAGTTCCACTAGCCCGAGGGCTTTCTGTTGATCTCTATTCATGATGCAAATCCCTATGCGCGTATGATTGTTGGCCTTCCTGGCCTGCCTTTTCTGTTTAGACCCTGAGGTGTCGCTGTCAAGGTTTGCCATTCATGCGATGGGGTGAGTTGTGCGTGCGGATGTGATCGTTATCGGCGGTGGGGTCATGGGTTTGTTGTCGGCGTATTTGCTGGCAAATGCCGGTAAGCGAGTGACGCTGCTGGATCGCAGCGCCGTGGGCAGCGAGGCATCCTGGGCAGGTGGTGGGATTGTTTCGCCGTTGTATCCCTGGCGCTACAGCCAGGCCGTCACGGCGCTGGCGCACTGGTCTCAGGACTATTACCCCGGGCTTGGCCAACAATTGCTGGCGCTGACCGGGGTAGATCCAGAGGTGCATGTCACTGGGCTGTATTGGCTGGATCTGGACGATCAGGCCGACGCGTTGGCGTGGGCGCAGCGTGAAGGGCGCCCGCTGCAGGAGGTGCCCGTGGAATCGGCTTATGCCGCCGTGCCTTCGTTAGGCGCTGGCTTTCGGCGGGCGATCTATATGTCGGGTGTTGCCAATGTGCGCAACCCGCGGCTGGTCAAAGCGCTGCGGGCGGCGCTGCAGGGTATGCCACTGGTCACGCTGCGCGAGCACACCTCGGTCGCAGAGTTCGTGCAAGACGGAGCGCGAATCTGTGGTGTGCGCACCGGTGATGGCGAGCTGTTGGCTGATCACGTGGTGGTGACGGCCGGCGCCTGGAGTGGCGAGCTGCTGCAAAGTTTAGGGTTGTCCCTGCCGGTGGTGCCGGTGAAAGGGCAAATGATTCTCTTCAAGTGCGCCGAAGACTTTTTGCCAAGCATGGTGCTGGCCGGCGGGCGCTATGCGATTCCTCGTCGGGACGGCCATATTCTGGTGGGCAGCACCCTGGAGCATGTGGGGTTCGACAAGACACCTACCGAACACGCCCTGGCCAGCCTGCGAGCCTCGGCCGAAACATTATTGCCGGGGTTGGAGAGTGCCGAGGTGGTCGGGCATTGGGCGGGATTGCGGCCGGGGTCACCTGAGGGCATTCCGTTCATTGGCGAGGTGCCCGGTCATGACGGGCTCTGGCTGAATTGTGGGCATTACCGCAACGGGCTGGTGCTGGCACCAGCGTCCTGTCAGTTGTTGGCGGACCTGATGCTGGGCCGCGAGCCAATCATCGACCCTGCGCCTTATGCGCCATTGGGACGGTTGGGGTAGCGGGACGCGAGCAAGCGCTGCGCTTGGCCTTGGATAGATAAATCTTCCCTGGGTATCGCTTCGCTCAACCACAGGCTACGTTTGGTCCTTAGTCGATCCCCAACTTCTTCAGTCGATAGCGCATCGAGCGGAAGCTCAGGCCCAGGCGCTGCGCCGCGGCGGTGCGGTTCCAGCGGGTTTCTTCGAGGGCCTGCATGATCAGTTTGCGCTCGACGTCTTCGAGGT
>Ga0265798_10012769_pt1 | contig 10105 bp, 8 predicted proteins | sample P3T30metagenome_FD_192430 | JGI IMG/M metagenome (GOLD analysis project Ga0265798, IMG submission 192430) | Plant litter microbial communities from East Loma Ridge, Irvine, California - P3 T30 | ecosystem: Environmental > Terrestrial > Plant litter > Unclassified | place: USA: California...
CTACCTGCTGTGGGCCGCGTTGACCATGAAATGGTCGTTCGACATCAAGCCGAGCGATGTCTACTGGTGCACCGCCGACATCGGCTGGGTGACCGGCCACACCTACATCGCCTACGGCCCGACGGCGGTCGGCGCCACCCAGGTGATCTTCGAAGGCGTGCCGACCTTCCCGCACGCCGGCCGCTTCTGGGAAACCATCGCCAAGCATAAAGTCAGCATCTTCTACACCGCGCCGACCGCGATCCGCTCACTGATCAAGATGTCGAACGCGGACGAGAAAGTGCATCCGAAGAGCTTCGATCTGTCCAGCCTGCGTCTGCTCGGCACCGTCGGCGAGCCGATCAATCCGGAAGCCTGGATGTGGTACTACAAGAACGTCGGCAACGAGCGCTGCCCGATCGTCGACACCTTCTGGCAGACCGAAACCGGCGGCCACATGATCACGCCACTGCCGGGCGCCACCCCGATGATTCCGGGCTCATGCACGCTGCCGTTGCCGGGCATCATGGCGGCGATCGTCGACGAAGCCGGCGCCGACGTGCCGAACGGGCAGGGCGGCATCCTGGTGGTGAAGCGTCCATGGCCGTCGATGATCCGCACCATCTGGAACAACCCGGACCGCTTCCGCAGTGCCTACTATCCGGACGAACTGGGCGGCAAATACTACCTGGCCGGCGACGGCGCGATCCGCAACAAGGACACCGGCTACTTTACGATCACCGGCCGCATCGACGACGTGCTGAACGTCTCGGGTCACCGCATGGGCACGATGGAAATCGAATCGGCGCTGGTGGCGCATTCGGCGGTGGCGGAAGCCGCCGTGGTCGGCCGTCCGGACGACACCACCGGCGAGGCGATCTGCGCCTTCGTCGTGCTCAAGGGCGGCCGTCCGACCGGCGACGAAGCCAGGCAACTGGCGGCCGAGCTGCGCAACTGGGTCGGCAAGGAGATCGGTCCGATCGCCAAGCCGAAGGAAATCCGCTTTGGCGACAACCTGCCGAAGACGCGTTCGGGCAAGATCATGCGCCGTCTGCTGCGTGTGCTGGCCAAGGGTGAGAGCATTACCCAGGATGTGTCGACGCTGGAGAACCCGGCGATTCTGGATCAGCTCAAAGAATCTGCTTGACGGTAGGGTGGACGGCTCCGCCGTCCACGCGTTCAACCAACGCTAACAACGCCGCCCCGTGCAAACGGCGCGGCGTTTTTCATTCCTCGCCCGGCTGCTTGAACAAGGCATCCAACGGATTCGGCTTCTTCGGCTCGGCGTCGGCACCGCCGCCAAACAAGGCATCCAACTCGGCACGCTTGCTGTCAACAGCAGCCCGCCCACGCGTGCCCGCAAACTCCTCCTCGATATTGTCGCGATAAAAACTCCACGCCGCCCCGGACGTCGAAAAGCGCCGCCACACCTCGCTGCCGACACCGCTGTAATCGATCGCATTGCCATCGTCGAACTCGACCCGCAGGATGCGCGCGCGCGCGTCGTAGCCGATAGCACGCAGCTTGCCGGCATTGATTTTCTTCATTTCCATTGATACACCTGTGCAGGAGCTTAGATCAGGATTATTATTTAGACAATCGCTCGGGCCGGCAAGCGCCACGCTCTCGTATTTCGCATTCGTGCTGTCCAGGATTTGCTTCACCAACTACTGGAGATCCGTCATGAAATGTTTGTACGCCAGCCTGTGCCTCCTCGCTTCCATCCATGGCCACCTGCGCGCAGCCGAAGACAGCCGCTGCGATGGCAAGTCCGTCCAGAATTGGCAAAAGGTGCCGAAGGTCTGGCAGATGCCGACCGGGTTCGCCACCTACGCCAAGGTGAACATCAATATCGACGGCTACGGCCACGCCTACCACCGCCAGAATTACAAGACCGACGCCGTGATCCACCTGTGCAACGCGGGCGAAGTGATCCTGCCGGATGGCGCGACCTACCAGGGATCGGAAAGCAACGCGACCTGCACCGACAAGTTCATGAACGACGTCGCCAGGATCGAAGCAGCCGGCTGGAAGGATCCGAAGATTGGCGTAGTGCGCTGGTATGGCGTGCTGGCGACGGGGACGGCCGCCATCCGCGGGCGCACCATCCAGGGTGTGATGCCGGTGCTGCAGAAGGACGGCAGCGGCTATTATGTCTCCCCGACCACCTTGTTCGACAAGTCGATCCCGGACGTGGCGCAGCAGGAGCGCTATGTCCATCCGCTGAAAGTGGCGGCCGCCGTCATCCCGCGCCGCGTGGCGGATACCGGTATCCGGCTTGGCAGTTTCGGCGTCGCTTATTCGCCCAAGACCAAGGGCGCGGTGCCGTTCGTCGTAGGCGACATCGGCCCACGGATCGGCGAAGCCACCCCTGCATTGGCGCGCCGGTTGGCGGGTCTGGCGCCCAGCGACACGATTACGCGGCAAAACCGCTACGCGGGGCAGGTCGATACGCCTTCTGTCCTGTGGGTCTTCTTCGGCGATACGCCGATGGACTACGACGGGGCCGATCCCGGCGCGACTGTCGCCGCTGCCGGAAAGGCGTTCGAGGCCTGGGGCGGCATGCCGCGCCTGCAGGCCTGCGTCGAAGTCGTGCCCAGGTAGCAGCAACGTAACGCTATTGTGCAGCTCAGAAACCTTGCTATAATAGGCGGCTTCGCAGCGATGCGAGGACCATCAGGAGAGATGGATGAGTGGTTTAAGTCGCACGCCTGGAAAGCGTGTGTAGGTTCATAGCCTACCGGGGGTTCGAATCCCCCTCTCTCCGCCAGGAACACAAATGTGAAAAAAGCCACCCTCGGGTGGCTTTTTTGCATTTGTTTCATGGCGGCGAGAAGCAAGGCCCCTGCGGGCCTTGCGCGGGAGATTCGAAGGCCTCGCCCCTGCAGGGGCGTGCCGCCCGAATCGCCACTTTGCTGCTGCAACGCGGCAGCGCCGCGCGCCGAGGGCGTGCGATGCGTGCGTAGCCTGAAACTCAAGTGATCAACAAGCAAAAGCGGCTGTCATTGGCAAATCGATCCGTACATGCTTTTCCCAGTTCGTAGATCGATACCAATGTGACAGATATACGGCGACGACTTGAGTACCCTGAGCATAAAAAAGCCCGCTTTTCTGAACTGACCCCCAAAAGTTGGACACCAACTTTGGGGTTTTTCATGACGAAATATACCGAGCAGTTCAGGCTCGAAGTCGTCCAGGACTATCTGGAAGGAAAATCGGCTGGTTTGCGGGTTGTAGCGCAACGCTACGGCATATCGAGCCATTTCACGGTGAGGAAATGGGGGCTGGCCTACCAAACTCATGGCAATGTCGGTTCAAGTAAGACGCGAACCCAGCACAGCGATTTCAGGAATGTGTTGCATCGACCGGTTGAATGCGCAGCCACAAGCGGACATTGCGCATGTAAATAGTCCAACCGCAATCTGCCGGTACGACAAGGTCGGATATGGCATGCGGCTGCGCGCGGCTGCACACCTACGCGCACAACAAGGCGTCTGGGCAAGTAGAATTCAAACATTCAAACATTCGAACATTCTTCTCCGTTATGCTGACGCCAGACTTTGCATTTCTCGACAACGCTGGCTCTGCCGGTCGCCAGATCGCGCAAAACGACTGGACCACGCATCCGCTTGGCCCGATCGCGGGCTGGCCACCCGCCTTGCGAACGGCACTTAGTATGATGCTCAGCTCCGGGTTTGCGTCCTATGTCGCTTGGACGGATCAACTGCATACCCTATTCAATGAGCCGTATTCTGAACTGATGGCTGGACGGCCAAACGCGTTTCAAGGAACGTCGATGGGTGCGCTGTGGCCGGAGGTCGCTGACGCCGTCGTGTCGATCTGCTCCCAAGCCTTTGCAGGTGAGTCAATGTTTTTTCAGGATATGTCACTACCAATCACTCGCGGCGGGTGTACAGGACCTAATTTTTTCACATTTTCCGTTAGCCCCATCCGGGACCACCAAGGCGTAATTTGCGGTGTACTCGGCACGGTTATTGAAACGACCGAAAAAGTCCTGGCGCTAGCTCGACACCAAGAGGCGGAAGAGCGTTACCGGCTGTCCTTGGAAGCAGGCCGCTTGGGAACCTGGTCAGTGGACCCGACACGGGCATAACGATAATGGACGAGCGATTCGCTAGTCTGGTCGGCGTGACGCCCGATGTGGCCGAACGAGGGGCTAGTCTGGAATACTTCACGCAGCTTATTCATCCAGATGACCGCGGCAATGTCATTGCCGCTGTATCGCAGGCAATGCAAAACAACGCCGCCTACGATATCGATTACCGTACCGTGCCTGAGGCGGGCAAGACCGTTTGGGTAAGCGCAAAGGGCCGGATGTTCATGGACGCGCAGAGCGGCAAGCGTCACTTTGCCGGCGTCGCCACCGACATCACGGGTCGCAAGGAGGCGGAGTTGGCCTTGCGGGACACAGACCGGCGCAAGGATAAATTCTTGGCGATGTTGGCGCACGAGCTGCGCAATCCGCTCGCCCCAATCAGCGCGGCAGCGTCCTTACTTCGTATGCGCACGCTCGATCCCCAGCGCGTCGCGGTGACGAGCGAGGTGATCAGCCGCCAAGTAGCACACATGACCAACCTGATCGACGACCTGCTCGACGTGTCGCGGGTGACGCGGGGACTGGTCACGCTGGAAATAGCTGAAGAACCTTTGGGCGGTATCATCAACGACGCGATCGAACAGGTCACACCGCTCATACGCGCCAAGGGCCAGCGTATTTCCTTGGATCTGGCGCCAGAGCCTGTATTGGTCTCCGGAGACAAAAAAAGATTGGTACAAGCGCTGTCCAACATCCTTAACAACGCGACGAAATATACGCCTGAGGGTGGCCACATCAGGCTGACGACCACGTTCAGGGCGACCTGTGTGCAGATCGACGTGACCGACGATGGCATCGGCATGGATCCCGATTTTACTAGCCGCGCGTTCGTGCTTTTCTCTCAGGCCGAGCGCAGTTCTGACCGCGCCTCAGGCGGATTGGGACTGGGTCTGGCATTGGTTAAAAGTCTGGCCGAACTTCATCATGGCACTGTTAGTGCCTTTAGCGGCGGCATAGGCAAGGGTAGTACCTTTTCGCTGGTTCTGCCATGTCTGCTCGAGCGCGAAGTCAAGCAAGACGGCGCACTCTACGACGATGATGCGCGCCAGGGCATGCCACCGTTGCGCATCATGATCGTGGACGACAACCAGGACGCGGCTTTGATGATGGCGATGCTGTTGGAAGCCGCCAACCACGAGGTTATCGTGAACCATTCAGCAAAGGCGGCGTTGGAACTTGCTAGGGTAGCTCGGCCTGATGTTTTCCTACTCGAAATTGGCTTACCGGAAATGGATGGAAATATCCTTGCCCGACACCTGCGCACACAGCCGGAAACGGCCAGCGCCATACTGATCGCCGCAACCGGATATGGCCAAGAACATGATCGCAAAGCCACTCGAGCAGCTGGCTTCGATCATCATCTGGTCAAGCCACTCAACTCGGATCACTTGCTGAGCTTGTTAGCGGACATCGCGCAAGCAAAACGCTGACATTGCATACCGGCGCGGCTCGCAGCGATTCCATCCCGCACAGTGATGTCGCTGCAATATGGCTCCGCTAGACCAACGTCTGGTATGGGTCGTGGATTCAACTGGTGGGGGAAGGCCAAACCAAGCCTTGCGTTCATTGAATGTGTAGAAGGAATCGAAGTAAAAATGTCTGAGACCGGTGACTTCACCGAGTCACGAATGCGGCCATCCTGCTGCCGAGGTGTGGCCTGTGTAGCGGATTTGCGGCCCCGAATGATACGCTGTCAAACCGAACAAATACTCACCAATTATCACGCTCGCAATGACATCTTGGCCCAGAGGCCTTCGTCTTGTATTGACGGTGAACATGAGGTTTGGGTAGTGGTTTGTCGCTTTTATACAAGCCAACACCCGCCCGCATTGGCATGCTCGGCAACTGCACGTATGCTGACGCAAGCCATCTACCCACCGACCATGCATCTTCTCGAACCCCGGCACCGCGAATTCGACCCGCCTGCAGCCTTGCGCCATGCCATCAAGTGCTTCTGGTACGACACCCGCGATATGGGCGAGCCGGCATCGACCTTCGAAGTGCTGCCCGACGGCTGGGTCGAGATCATCTTCCAGTTCGGCAGATCATACGGTCTGCCGTCGCCTTTCATCATGGGCCTGCTCAGCCAGCCGGCAAGGCTGCGCGCAGGAGGCCGCGTCGACATCATCGGCATCCGCTGCTATCCCTGGGCCGTGTCCGACCTGCTCGGCCTGCCCTCCAGCAGGGATGAAGTGCGCCTGCTCGAGCATCCCATCGCCCGCCTGCAGCCGACGCTGGCGCGCTGCGTGCACGCCGGCCGGATCGAAGAAGCGCTGGCGCATCTCGAGCGCCATTTCGTGCACGCGCGCCTCCACATCGCCCTGGACGGCATGCTGGCCAGGGCCGGTGCGGCCCTGCGCGAAGGGCAGGGCACCATGCCGGTCAGCGAGGTCGCGGCGGCGGCGCATGCATCGGTGCGTACGCTGGAACGCAGGTTCAGGCAGGTGTCCGGCCATACCGTCAAGGAGGTGTCCAGCCTGATTCGCTTCGAGCAGGTGCGCAATGCGCTGGTGCTGGATCCGCAGACCGGTATCGCCGGCCTGGCGCATGCGCATGGCTACGTCGATCAATCGCACCTGAGCCGCGAGTTCAAACGCTACAGCGGGACCTCGCCCGCGGCCTTTGCGGGACGCCAGCGCTTGCGCAGCGAACCTGGCGGGTTTGTACAAGCCTGAAGCGCTCGGCTTCGGTACTGTTCAGGGTCATCAATCTGATCCGAGGACAGTATAAAGAACATGAGCTCTGCAACTAACCGACAGCGCAATCCACCGACCCACGACGTCATCCTCAGCGGAGCAGGCCCGGTCGGCCTTTTTCTCGCCTGCGAGCTGGCACTGGCCGGGTGCGCCATCCTGATCCTCGAAAAGGAGGACATGCCATCCTCGCCCCTGAAACAGCTGCCGTTCGGGACCCGCGGACTGTCTTCGCCCAGCATCGACGCCCTCCATCGGCGTGGCCTGCTCGACCAGCTCGAGGTCCCCAAACGCTTTCACAATCCATTCGCAACGGCGGCGGGACCGCAGTCCAGGCACCCGGCCGGCCACTTCGCCGGCATCCAGTTTCACCGCGAAGATATCGATGCCTCGCAATGGCCGCATCGCTTATCCGGCTCGATGGCCACCAGCCTCATGGCCGAGATGGAAGAGCTGGAAACCGTGCTGGCGCGGCGCGCGCAGACGCTCGGCGTGGCCATCCGGCGCGGCATGCCGATCGAGGCGCTGTCGCAGAGCGCGGACGGCGTCACCGTCGATGCCGGCGGCGCCGCGTTCGGCGCCCGCTGGCTGGTCGGCTGCGACGGTGCCCGCAGCATCGTGCGCAAGGCGGGCGGCTTCGAATTTGCCGGCACCGAGCCGGCATTCACGGGCTACAGCCTCAAGCTCGATCTGGCCGATGCGGAGAAACTGCGGCCGGGCCGCAACGTGACCGCCGCCGGCATGTACTTCCATTACCAGCCGGGCTACCTGAACCTGCAGGACTTCGATGGCGGCACCTTTCACAATGCCGGCAAGCCGCCCACGCGCGAGCACGTGCAGGCTGTCCTGCGCCGCATTTCCGGCACCGACGTGACGGTCGACACCCTGCACATCGCCTCCACCTGGACCGACCGCGCACGCCAGGCCACGACTTACCGCAGGGGCCGCATCCTGCTCGCCGGCGACGCCGCCCACATCCATGCGCCGCTGGGCGGGCAGGGCCTGAATCTCGGCCTGGGCGATGCGATGAACCTGGGCTGGAAGCTGGCTGCCACCCTCCGTGGCGACGCACCCGACGGCTTGCTCGACACCTACGAGGCCGAGCGTCATCCGGTCGGCGCCCAGGTGCTGGACTGGTCGCGCGCCCAGGTGGCCGTGATGCAGCCGACGCCCGAGGGCCGCGCGCTGCAGGCGATCGTACGCGACCTGATCGCGACCCGCGACGGCGCCACCTATTTCGCGGGCCGTGTGTGGGGCGTGAACCTGCGCTACGACCTCGGCGAGGCGCACCCGCTGGCGGGCCGCAGCGCGCCCGATTTCACCTTCGATGACGGTACAACCATCGCTGAACTGCTGCGCGACGGCAGGGGGCTGCTGCTCGATTTCACCGCGGACGCCGCGCTGGCCGCCGCAGCGGGCGAAGCCGGCAAGCGCATCCTGTACGTGACGTGCCGCGCCGCAGACCGGGGCGCCCTCGGCGCGCTGCTGGTGCGGCCCGATGGCATCGTCGCCTGGGCGGCGGACGGCACGCCCGATGCCGACGATTTCAGACGGGCCGCGGCGCGCTGGTTCGTGCCCGATCTGGAAGGGTAGCCCGGCAGCCCCGCTTGGCGGGGACGCAGCGGAAATGCACAATGCGCGTATCGCGACCATTCACCGAGACATTCATGGATCCACACAGTATCGACGCCATGCCGCGCGCCAGGCAAAGATTGACCACGCTGGTGTTCGGCAGCGTGATTGCGGTCATCGCATTCGGCTTCGGCGCCATTGCCTTCTTCATGAAGGGCGAAACCGGCTGGGCGCTTTTTTACGCCCTGCTGGGCTTGCTGAACATCGTGCTCGGCAGCCGGGCCTGGCGTGCACGGCGAAAAATGGCAGGCAATCCGTAACACGGCCAGCCTGGCGTGCCTGGCTGGCCATGTCAATTCAGCCTTGGACTGGACCTTTATGCCGCCGCTTTCCTCGGCGGCACTGGCGCCTCCTGCGCCACCAGACCCTCGATCCGCAGCTCTTCCCAGAACGCCGGCGCAATCTCCATGTGCATCAGCGTGGCATTGCGCTTCAGGTGCTCGGGGCTGCTGGCGCCGGGAATCGTCGCCGCCACCACCGGATGCGCCACCCCGAACTGCAGCGCCGCGGCAGCCAGGTCGACGCCGTGGTTGGCCGCGATCTGGCGCAGGCGCTCGCGCTTCTGGATCTGTTCGTCTTTGGCCGGCATGTAGTCGTAGTGCGCGCCGCCCGCCAGGAAACCGGAGTTGAAAGGGCCGCCCAGCACCACGTGGGCGCCACGCTCGGCGCATAGCGGAAACAGTTCTTCCAGCGGCGTCTGCTCCATCAGCGTGTAGCGTCCGGCCAGCAGGAAGATATCGGGATCGGACAGCTTCAGCGCGCGCAGGCACGGGTCGACCGTGTTCACGCCCAGGCCCCAGCCCTTGATGATGCCTTCTTCGCGCAACTTGACCATGCCTTCGAACGCGCCGCCGGGACCCGCCGCGATCTGGAAGTAATGTTCGAACTGGTCGCCCAGGGCGTCCGGCGACAGGTCGTGCACGTAGGCGATGTCGATGTGGCCGAGCGCCATGCGCTGCAGGCTGTCCTCGACCGAGCGGCGCACGCCGTCGGCGGTGTAGTCGAGCACGCGCTTGAAGGGCAGGGAGTTCACGAAAGGCGCGGCGATCTCGCCGGGGTGCTGCGGATGCAGGATGCGGCCGACCTTGGTCGACAGCGTGTACTGGTCGCGCGGACGCGCGCGCAGGGCGGCGCCGAAGCGGTGCTCGGACATGCCGGCGCCATAGTGTGGGGCGGTGTCGAAGTAGCGGATGCCGGCTTCCCAGGCGGCATCGACGGTGGCCTTGCCGGCTTCGTCGGTGGTGGTGTGGTACATGTCGCCGAGCCCGGTGCCGCCCAGGCCCAGGCGCGTGATCGGTTGGTAGCGCTGGTTCACTGTTGGTCCTTTCTTGTTCGTGGATGACCCATGCTACACCGGCCGGGCGGGACGCCTTGTTCGCTTCGATCGCTGGGTTGGCCTGCCTTGCTAGCTCGTTGGTAGCCGCTGTGGGTATCGTTCTTGCCGGCGACACCAGAAAGTGGGGCAACGACAGCAATGCGAATGGCTTCGCGCCAAACTGAACCTGGGCTTCTGAACCCCGGTTCAACCGATCGCGCTTCAGCCGCCGAAGCCGCCACCACCACCACCACCGCCACCGCCGCCAGCGCCACCGCCGCCACCCCAGCCGCCGCCGTTTCCGCCACCGCCACCGCCATCACCCCGGCCGCCCGCGCCACCCGGCCCACCGCGGAACATGCCGCGTCC
>Ga0265798_10012770_pt1 | contig 10104 bp, 8 predicted proteins | sample P3T30metagenome_FD_192430 | JGI IMG/M metagenome (GOLD analysis project Ga0265798, IMG submission 192430) | Plant litter microbial communities from East Loma Ridge, Irvine, California - P3 T30 | ecosystem: Environmental > Terrestrial > Plant litter > Unclassified | place: USA: California...
GCAGAAGTTGTGTGATATCTTGACAAGCTGCTGCGTTTTGCTCGAGGTCATTCACCTGCAACAGGACGCCGATTGCGACCAGCTGCGGACCGATCGCGGCTTTGAGCTTGGTGACCTCTTCCTCGACCTTGATAGCCCATTTGATCTTCCAAAAGGTGCCAGTAATACCATCCATGAGGTGTATTTTGGGTTTAGACAGCTGGCTCAAATGAGGCTCGTAGACTCTGACACGATGTAAGAAGTGGTCTAGCGGCGGATGGCATCTGAAAGCGCAGAGTCTCAACTTTCCGATTATGTCTGGACTCAAGGTAGTCGGCGACAAAGCTTGCAACTGCCTCAGTACAGTTTCAAAAGTCTCCAGATCGGCCACGGCCTGGTTGAAGTTACTTTGAGCACCAGACGATCTCCTAAGGGCTTGCGCAACCTTGTGGATCACCTCGGTTGCCGCAACGAAGTCGCCGAATGAGAACCCGAATGGAACTGCCGCCATCTGAGTCGACTTTGGTGACCATAACAGATGAGAGTGGCCAGGAATCCAGTATGTCGATGAGGTAAAGGATAAGAAGGTGTCGAGGCGGAAAGATGCTCTCTTGGATCGAGTGGGCGCAGTCAGCGGCGCAGCCACTGCGGGCGTCTCGCATGTGCATGCATGTCGTTACATCTGATTCGCTCAGCATGATATTGGCGTCTGATTAACTAGAGGCATAGCCCCCATTACATAGCTGTGCCCAATTCCGAATTGCCGGATACCCCAAAATTGTCTTGATGGAAAGGGTTGTTCGCTAGGTGCACAAGTCAGTAAGGGAAATCACAACATCAATCGGAGATCTGCACATACTGAAAGGAAACGAGTCCAACTGCATCCACAAATTAGGATCCAGCGGAAAATCCATACTCCCGATGTCCAGATCCGATTCCAGTGCAAGTGGCTGATCTGAAGCAGACACTGAATCTGTCTGTGGGTCGGACGAGCTTGATGTCCCGGGATCATCACTGGAAGTGGGTTGGGATGCTGAGTGGATGACTCTTCTGGCTTCTCTTTGAAGCTCTCCCAGAATGATACTGTATCTCAGGTTTGGCGCATTGCTCTGTGTGGCAGTCGCAAGGTGTGACTGTACAGCTTCGGCAACCTTGAACATTTCCGTTTCTTCGTATTGTGAGGTAACTTCGGCCAGTCGTCCAATCTTCCTTTGGATTATCCAAACATAGACTATTGAGAGCGAGTTGAACGCAACGTACTTCAACTCAAGTCAGCAAATTAGAGCAGCTATAGGGATTGCCAAACTTACCTGCGTCTTCCAAAAGCCTTGGAACATGTGGTTATCTGCGACAAAATCAAGTACCAATTCGAGGACTTGCTTGGCGGCAGACAAACACTCTTCCACGTGTGGTTTGATGCTGCTTGGGGCAGCACCTCGGCTTAGCATAAGTGGACGATTCACCAGCATGATTGCATGAGCGCAGCCCATTCTCAAGACAGTGACCTGACGTCGGAAGACTGGTATCAGACTGGCAGGATTGATAGCACCCGAGAGGAAGATAGGAAGCTCTGCCTGCCACTTGGCTATCTCTTCGTTCAGGTTTGCGGCGGTCCGTATTTGCTGCTCCTCACTGATTTGGCGCAGGAGATATTGGTCCTTCGAAGCTTGTCTCACAATGCGAGCCAGCTTCGCGTGCAATATGGAAGCTGTTATCAGGCAATCGATGCCTTTGGACTTTTTAGAGACGGTCGTTTGCGTGACGTCTGCGTCGTTGAGTGCTAGCGGATACTCTTGGTCGGCATAATCGTCGTTGAGGAACGGCGGCCGGCCTAGCATGACACTGAAATATCCATCGAGTGTGTAAGCAGCCCAAAAAGATCTTTTCCGGCATTCCGATAGTATGTAGTCGCTTTGAAGGTGCGGTGCCTTCCTATGCAGACCAAGTGCAATGATCAGTTGAGAAGTAGTCCCAAACAAGTACCACGCCTGATTCAGCCGAGAGGTGTTGAGGAGATAAAGCGTTGATGCAAGTCTTGCTTGAACGGATTCCAATTGGGCTGAACCAGTTTCTGTTTCGATTATTTTCTGAGCAGCTTGGTAGTATCGTTCGCCCGCTAGACGAAGGCCATCGGACGCATCGCCATCCGGTAGAACAGTATGGGTGTCATCTACATTGTAGAGTGTACCTGTCGCGAACACAAGTAGAAGAATTGCCCGTTGGATTTTCGGCAAAGTCTCAGTACCGTTCCTTTCGTCTTCTTGCAAAGTTTCGTGCCAGCCGAGTACAGTAGGTTGGTGTAGAAATCGGTACGTTGCCATTGCGAAATCGAAATAGCGGTTCACAAAGACGTTCCCCTGAGCTTCGTTGGGGATGAGAGGGGATGCATCGACTTCAGGGAGCTGTCTGTCTCCCGTGCTAAATATGGACACGCCGGATTTTAGCTCTTCCGTGGCTGATGTGGTCGAGACTGCGTTCAGGTTTCCAAAGCGCCGCGAAGCTCGGCGTATGAACTGCGGTATGTCAGCATGTTCATCAATAGCTTTGGGTGTTGCATCAGTCTCTTGTTGCGTCTCTGACGTTAGCTCCTACTAGGCACGGAAGTGTACATATGCATAGCGCAAACGTACTTTCGTAATGTCATACGCTGGCGCCTGATAAAGATAGGCGAAGATTGAATTATGCTGGGAGATATGTGCATACACTCCACAGTATCTTTAGTATAGATTAACAACAATGACTTACCGAGAATAGCGATGCAGGACCCAGATACGCTCCTTCGCCGCCAACGGGTGAGCGGGCTCGGCTGCTCTGTGCACCACCACGGTCGTCGATCTCCATGGTACTGGTCTGGGCCTGGTCAAGTGGGACCTGTGGCCACCGAGAGTTGGTTCGTGAAAGTGATGGATTGACCAAAGTGTCCGTAGAGAGATTTGTCGATAGTGTCACAGAACTTCCATCACCATGCGGCCGCCAACGAGAAAGGCCCGTTGGACTTGTCTGCTGTGGAGCGGCTGACTGTAGGTCCGGCCTTCCACGAGTGTAGGGCGCATCGTAGGTGCATAGCGCGCGATGCTCGGTGCAGTAGGCACACGGCTTTTCTCCATTGCACCGGCGTTTGCGAGATTTGCAGTTGTCACAGGCTCTGGTGACTCTTCGGCGCTTGTTGGTGAATAGATTGTCCTGAAGAGCAGCCATGATGTTCATGTTCCGGGGTCGGTTCGACGCGTCGTGATGGGTGGTTTTCCGACAAACCCGGAGGAGAGTGGAAAATGGAAAACAGGAGCGGACGACACAGCCGTGGAGTGCGGAGATGGCATTTTTTTAGGCCGAGGGCTGGACTGGGATGTCCTTGTCCCACACGATGGCATAGTGATATATACTTTGTGGACACGGAGACTGCTCATGGTGCTTGTCGTCTAGACATATGATGCTGCTAAGGCCCTGATAACCTCAAATTGGTGTTTTGCTCGTTATTCGGTGTCGTTCAAGAGAAAGAGGAAGACCCATGTGTCAGGGTTAGGGTTTCTGACGCGTCCAATATTCCTGCTTCAGTTCGCGAACATTTTCCAAGAACATGAACACATCGGCGAACATACGAATGTACTAAATCCAAAGTGTCTATATGATCAACATGAAACTTTTGCATACTCTAATCATGGATGAACATCACGATCTCATCGGCTGATGACTCCTCGAAGGATGCTTTCGCACTCCCCCACCACCTCTTCAACGCCCTGAGCCGCATCCACCGGAATCACATCAATCTCGTCATCAAGAGCCGCCTCCAAGAGATCCACCTGCTTATCCACCATAGTGGGCGCCATGTAATGGTCCTGTCGCTGAGCCAGCCTCAACTTCAGCTCTTCTCTACTGTCAGTCTCGAGCATGATGAAGACAACCCGCAGACCGGCAATCTCTTGGAGCGCACGCAGCTCATGTCTGTAGGAGCTCTTCAGCGCCGAGCATGTCACCAGTACCGCCGGGGCCTTGGTCATGTTCATCCGGTCGATCACCGCGCCGCGAATGTGTGCAAGCCAGCTCAGTCGGTCAGCGTCTGTGAGAGGAATATGACTTCCCATCCTCTGGCGAGCCGGTTTCGAGTGCATGTCGTCGCCCTCGATCATTGGCAGGCCGAACTTATCCGTCAAAGAACGCGCTACTGTCGACTTTCCCGTGCCACAAGGGCCGCCGACTACGATGACAGCTCCTTCTTGCGGTGTTTCACCAGCAGACCACCGCTGAGTGAGCTGCGAGATGATCTTGCCGATAAGGACCTTGTCGACCACACCAGCATTCTGTAAGCTTGGTGACGACCCCTGAGAACGAGATGTAGCATGTGCTACAGATCGTCGCGGCTTGTTGTTGTCGTACTTGCTCGCGAAGAAGTCCACAAGCTTGATCGGTGGGTTATTCACAGGATCGGGATTCGAAGCACGCAACCGGCGAATCCATTCCTGCTGCGGTACAGACTCAAACTCCAGACCTGCTTCCCGCAGCAGAGGCAGTAAGTCTCTTGTCCAGTGGAAAGACTTGTTGTTGACCACATTCATCACACCGCTTCCCGCTCCAGAGCATGCAATCTCTGAACATGCTTTAGCGACTACATCAACAGGGAGCCAATATGGGTTCTCATCCAGCTCAGGCAGAGCACCAATCGTCTTTGCAGTCTGAAGCATGAGTGGGATTGCCTCAGTCGCATTCCACACGCCGTGTTGGGTGTCGCCGACGATTTGACCAACTCGGAGGACTCGAGCCTTGAGACCAGTTTGGCGAGAAGCTCGATCGCAGAGGTGTTCTGTGACCAGCTTCGATTGGGCGTATCCCATGTTCTGTGCGTAGCTCAAGGACTCTGGCAAAGCCTCCGGTACCAGACTACCTGGAGTGGCTGCAGTCGCAGAGACAGAAGAACAGAAATTGAAAGACGCGGGTTCTGGTCTCTTGGCAGACAGGCAGAGGTTCATCAGATTCTTTGCGCCTGCGATACAGTCCGTCTCGAAACTCTCGAGAGCTTTGTTGAAGTTCACTGACCAGGCAAGATGGATCAGGTGTGTGACGGAGCCGCTGATCTCGCCGTAATCGCTTTCGTCGAGTCCGAGACGTGCGTCGCTAAAGTCAGAAGGCAGCGCAACGATCTTGGATCGCATTGACAAGGACAACTTGTGGTATGCCAATCTCTCTCTTAGTGAGTCGCGAACCCTGGAGCAGGCAGAAGATTTGTTTGGTGCCCGAACCAGACAGTACACCTTCTGGACCGACGACTGGGAGACGAGGTTGGCGACAACGTGGGCGCCGAGTGATCCGGTGACACCAGTAACGACCTTGTTCCGTTAGCATTGATCTTCTGATGGACCGTCTTCGAGAACTTACTACATGTTTTCCTTCCGTGGGGTTGTTCACTGAGACATGCTGGGGGAAATCAGAGTACTTCTCAATCATCGCGGAGATCCGATTCTCCACACTGATAATCTCCTGCTCAGGTCCGCCAGACTGTAGCCGAATGATCTCGTCTGTCATCTTACGGAGTGTCGGGAAATCGAAGACGAAGTTGCGACCAAGCCTCTCGCCGTCCACCTTCAAGTGTTTCAAGATGAAGCTGCGGACTTGGATCGCTTGCAATGAATCGACACCGAGACTGAAGAGATCGGCATCCTCATCGAGAATCGCACCCTCCCTCAGGGTAACACGCTTTTGCATCTCTTTTTGCAAGAACTGGAGGAGATCCTCTCTGGCCAATTGCAGAGTACCCCATTGCTTGTCCACATAAGCAGCATCGATCTGCTCTGAGAAGTCCCGATAGAAGGCAGCACGGATGACGGTGCCTTTGTCGGTCCTTCGGTAGTCGGCGTCCCTCGAAAGAACTTTAATCATATCTCTCGAGAGCTGTGAGTACGCTGGCATGCTGCTATTCATCTCTTCGATCTTAGGCATGACAGCATCCACGATCGCTTCGTCTTGCAAGTCAGACGTCTCAGCCGGGATGATGAAAGCCCCAAGACGAGGTTTGCCTGCACCAAACACGACAGCCTCCGCAACATTGTGATTCTGGCGGATGACACCTTCGACCAGCAAGGGATTAGCCTTCTCGCCGTTCTCCAGAGCGATGGTGTCGTCCAGGCGCGCATAGTACTTCCAGGCATCGGCGATGGTCGGATGTGGCTCGAACAGATCTTTCGTCGCATAGGATCCGTCTTCCCGGTTAGTGGCCACTTTCGAGCCCCAACCATCCATCACGCAAAGCTCGTAGAGGTTCGGACCCCTCAGCTCCATGCTTAGGTACGGCTTGAGGTGAGGTGGTACACGTAGCCAGTCCCACTCTTTGTCGACCTTGTGATCACGGAAAGATGTCATCAATTGACCAACCTCAGTAGCCCCATAGTGGCCAACGAGGTTCACGCCGCTGTTGACAAGTCTGTCACCAATGGGTTTGGGACAAGCGGAACCGCCGAACATGACGATTTCCAATCGGCTTAGCAACTGCAGACCTTCTTCGGTCTCGCTTAACAGCTTGAGGGCATATGGTACGCCGTAAAGGATCCTGATGTCCGGATGCTGCTTCAGTGTTGCGAGAAGGTGCTTGCTTGCCAGTGGAAGCCGTGCATTGTAGATGTAGATCTTCCGCCTTGAGTGGATGGCCCTGAAGAGACAGCAGATACCATGGTTGTGGTATAGAGGCAGTGTGATGTGACCCACGAGGCCAAAGTTTTGAGAGTAGGTGTATAGTGCAGCACGATGCGTCTGGTAGATCGGCTTTGGTAAGCCGGTCGATCCGCTGGAGTGGATGATGAAGCAGATGTTATTTGTCTCGCGACTTGAGTCAAGTAGCGCTGGCCTCAGAGTTGCAGATGTGCTTGGTGATGACGAGGCAGCGAAGATGGTCCCGGTCTTTACTGACGACAGCCTTTCCGAGATGGTATTTGCGTTCGATGCAAATATATCCTGGTACAACAGAGCTGTGGCTTTCGTACTGGACAGCAACGACTCGTATGCTTCGTCTGTGATCCTTGTCGAGAGCAGAAGGGCCGAGTGACCGAGTCTGGAGACGGCAAGGAATGCGACGAGGTAGTCGAGATCGGAATTGCCCAAGATGCCGACGACTTGCACGGGATCGTCGGAGTTGACTCTTTGGGGAATGATGCTGCAGTAGTGCACGGCCGCCTTCTCAACAAGTTGATCCAGCTGCCTTGGAGAGTAGTTGACGTAGTCGGTCACCTCATGTGGGTAGGCAACGATGGGCTGGTCGTTGCCATTTTGTTGCGCTCGCAAGCTGATCAGCTCATTGATAGTTGAAGGGACTTTGCTTTCGATGTCTTCCGAAGGGCTCTCAGCGAACTCGACGGTTTCGATGGCGATGTCTTTCGATTTTGGGAGCTCGAAAGCAGCGATTCTGGGTAACAATGTCGCCATCGTCGAGAGATGATGTGTTGATGCTGACAATATCGGAAGACGAACTTCAGAGACGTACTAATAAACACTTGTGAAGTCGCTGATCGGTTGCCGTGACACGCGGGTCAGTCGACGAGTCAGTTGATACCTTCGGCGTTCGACTCTGCGCCATATTCTTGCTTTACCGCAAGTATCCACGGGCGGTACTGGATGGAAATGCTGGCTGACCCGCCTTGGCCTAAGCGGATGGGTTTTCCGGTTTTCCACAGCAAGCCTATTGGGCGGCATCTCGCTTCCACCACACCGAACAAGACTTAGGGCTTGCATCCGCGGATTCTTCCATGTGTCTAGGCGATCTACCCCGACTTTTACTCCACATGGGGTGTGGGAGAGTCCGGGGTGGCCGTTGAGACTCAGGTCGCTATATAGATATCTGTTCGGAGTGCCTTGGTGCCATACCTGCCAATCTGCATCACTGTCTTGTCGATAGCGTTTCGATCCCATCACCGACTCTTGTCTCGAGTACCAACGAGCGTATCCACCGCCTGCAGCCGTCACCATGGCTCAACAAGCCAATGACCGAGCGTCGACTCATTCGATCGAGAAAGATCTCGAGAGAGTCGACTACATCGAATTCAATAACAACAAGTATGCCAATATTGGTCTTACTGCGGAAGAGACGGACTTTTACGAGAACTTCCCCGAGGACAAGAAGAAGAAGATGATTCGCAAGATCGACTTCCGACTTGTCCCAGTCCTTGCTGTGAGTGAATACGGAACCACTTCGCTCCGAAGAGATCATAACCCAGCCCACTACAAACGAGCCATAGGCTTACTGATACACCGTCGTGAATAGTTGCTCTACTTGATGGCGCATATCGATAGGGCTAACATCGGCAACGCGAAGATCGAAGGAATGGTCGAAGACCTTGGGATGACTGGCATACAGTACAACATCGCGCTTTCACTCTTCTTTGGTCAGCATACAATATGTCATCCCACGTGTAATACAAATTGCTAACGATCTCGCAGTATGTTTCACCCCCGCCCTGCTCCAACCTCGAAGCAGCGCATCTTGCATGGTGCTTCAGTTTGACTAATCTTTATACAAGATTCCATACATCCTCCTTGAAGGTAGTTCTACTCGATTTAGCTCTTGGTATCGAACAAACAGCTGACTCATTGTGTGCCGACAGTTCCCTGCAACATCCTACTCAAGAAGTTCAAGAGACCGTCAACGTATATCGGTATCCTCGTCGTCTCATGGGGCATCGTGATGACCTTCACTGGCGTGGTGAAGGACTTCGCTGGTTTGGTCACTTGCCGCATCTTCCTTGGTATCGCTGAGGCTGGTTTCTTCCCCGGGGTACGCAGATCAAGATCACAACTCGATTAGAGACCCATGCTAACAAAAATCTCAGTATGTTCATTTTACCCGCTCAAAGGCCACTGGCAAGCTTCCTGCAGCTGCGATGCCAGAACATCCCCTCCCATGTCTCCCAGATTGAACTTCGCGCTGACTCTCAACCTTCTAGCGCCGTGTACTTGATCACTAGGTAAGCTTACCACGTCTTTCAATGGCATGAATTTTACTAACACCTCACTCCAGGTGGTACGGCCAACGCCAAGTGCAAACCCGTCTTGCCCTGTTCTACTGTGCATCCGCTCTGTCAGGAGCATTCTCGGGTCTTCTAGCTTTCGCCATCGCGAAGATGGACGGTATCGGCGGTCGCCCTGGCTGGGCATGGATCTTCTTACTGGAGGGCATCGTCACCGTGATCATTGGCGCCGCGTGCTTCTTCATCATGCCAGACACACCTGCCCTTTCCGGCAAATGGCTCACGGCCGAAGAGATGCACTACTTTGCCATCCAGAACATGATCAAGGACGGCGGTAGAGCGACTTCGGAGAAGGCCGACAAGTTCAAGTGGTCTTACCTCATTGACCTTGTCACTGACTACAAGGTATACCTGCAAGCCTGGATCCTGTTCACTGCTTCAGTCTGCGCATACGGTAAGTCCCATATACATCCCAACTGCCGAATCCATCACTAACATCTGCAAGGTCTCAAATTCACCATGCCCTCAATCACAAAGTCGATGGGCTACAGCTCGGCGCAAGCCCAACTCCTCACCATCCCACCCTACGTCGCCGGCGCAATTTCCGCCGTAACCCTCTCCAAACTTGCCGACCGCTTCAACTGGCGCATGCCCTTCATCCTCGGACCCATGACCGCCGTTCTCACCGGCTTCTGCATCCTCCTGCCCCTAGCCAGCAACATCGAGAACCGCGTGGCCGCTTGCTACATCGGAGTCATGCTTATCTGCATCGGCCAATACCCGACCAACCCAGCCGGCTCCGCGTGGATTTCCAGTAACCTGGCCGGCGACTCGAAGCGTGCCATGGGAATCGCTCTCAACATTTGTCTTGGCAACAGTGGTGGTATTCTGGGTTCGTACATGTTCTTGGACTCGGAGAAGGAGAAGGGGTACCCAACCGGGTTCAGCATCGGGCTTGTTTTCGCTGCTATCACTCTCATTAGCACTGTTGTGCTGGAGTGGTCGTACTCTAGGATCAACAAGCAGAGGGATGCGATGGATGAGGATGAGGTCAGGGCGAAGTACACTGATGAGCAGCTTGCGAGGATGGGTGACAAGAGCCCATTCTTCAGGTACAAGCTTTAGGTTGGGATTTTGGGCAGGATGGAGGAAATGGGTGTATGGATGAGTTTGAGATGAT
>Ga0265798_10012771_pt1 | contig 10103 bp, 8 predicted proteins | sample P3T30metagenome_FD_192430 | JGI IMG/M metagenome (GOLD analysis project Ga0265798, IMG submission 192430) | Plant litter microbial communities from East Loma Ridge, Irvine, California - P3 T30 | ecosystem: Environmental > Terrestrial > Plant litter > Unclassified | place: USA: California...
ATCTCGTTGGGTCGTCTTCAGTGATGGCGATGGGATGTCGGTGTCGATTTATTGGGAGAACATACTTTTGTGTGCGTGAAGAAAATGTGTGCAGCCACGCTGTTTAGATTCGCCTTCAGACTTTTGCCGGATTGCTGCAATGTTCCCTGGACTCGTGGCCCTGGTACAGACTTGCCCTGTGTCAGTAGTCGTCGGAGTCCGCGAAGATCTTCAAGTCTATTTACGACCAACAAAGATAGGTTCACGGGGTATTATACCAACATCTCATCATGCATGATTTTTATTATTTGATAGCATGTCTATGATGCCTTGATGTCATGATCATCCATGCCTGTCTCATATCGGCTGTTGATTCTATGCCGTGTAATACATCAGCTTCCCTCAAGCTATGCCCCTTCTATGGGATTGCGACCTTTACATCATCCTCATAATCAACATCCTTGATCCCATCCTTCGTTATGACCTTGACCAGCACGCCCTTGAAGTCGATGGGTAGGCGGCGCTTGAGCTCCTCTGTGCACATTCGGAGGATCTTGATGCCTTGCTCATAGTCAATGTCTGGGTGGTGGTGCTTGTCGAGCAGTGAGAGACAGTAATACCTAGAAGCTGTGTTAGCAAGAAGATGTGAAAACAGATTTACGAGTATGCAGATCTGGAGACTCTGTAGGCAATTGAGCATGACATACTGTGCATAACCATGTGCGGCATACGGGAGCGATGCCTGACTCGCCAAGTAATCGATCCAGTACAATGTAGGCTTGTCTGCGATAGTGTCGTACCCTCCGAGCAGCAGGTTGACGGTATACGGTTTCCGTGACCTTAGCGCTCGTGCAAGCTCGCCTCGGACAAAGTTGGCTGTGGCAGCAGGCGACAGCTCCATGTTGTTACGCATCGAGTACAGCTGTACGTTTGCTTGGATGTACTCGGCGAATTGAACTGCACCACAGTCAGCCACCTCTGGTCTTTCACAATCACAATGATCCTGTGTATCGTACCAGTGTCACCAGCTTCACCGGAGAACGTCATGAGCGTGTGTGTATTCAGTACCCGGGTCTTGTCGTCAGAGGCTTTGAGGATGGTGGCGCCTCGCATGGCGGCTTTGGAGGAGGCAATCAGGGTGAAGTCCTTGCCCGTAATTCCTAGTAGAACCTCCCTGTACAGGAGTCAGTAACTACAGGCTTGTCTTGACCATGTCTCTTACATGATGACGAGCTTGACGTGGTAGTTGGGGCTGCACTGGTGTCTCGGTCGGTGACCTTTGGAGGGGCTGCACTAATTGTTTGGGTAGGAGGAGATTCAGGTGAGGTGAGAATTCCAACTCGGCAGCAGAATCAAACAAGCACGAGGGGTGGTTCGTTGGAATTGCTGGATGTTGATGGACGCCCACCGCGAAGGCAGCTCTCAGCGTCGCGGCGGTCGTGTAGTTGAAGCTTGGGCCATATAGAGTCTTGGCGACATTGGTACAGCCCAGGCAGCTTTAACAGAAGTCTGAGCAGTATCCTACCCACGATACTGCCTGGGAGCGGCAGTACCTTATCCTGAGAGCTGAACCTATTTCGTGATACTAATCCTTTACACTGTTCGGCCGCGCAAATCACTGCGCAGGTGCATGTGCATCTTCTCCGCCCGTTTGACTCACTGCAAGCTGGAGCTCCACGTCTGATTTGATGGCTAACCGCAATTCATGTTGCTACCAATGCTCCCTCAAACGCTCTCCGTTTCTTACCTGGCAAGCCAAGTTCAATATAACGTTGGAGGATCGCAGACCCTGGGAAAATACCTCAGTCACTACATTCACCGGATGGCTCGCGACCGCCTCATCTCCGCACCACCTGCCCTGTGCTGAAGCTCTCTCTCTCTTTCTCTCTCTCTTTCCCATGCTGAGCACAGCCAAGGTGTCTAGCTTCGCTCTAGGTGAACTGCTGAGTCGCACCTTGCAACTCTATTTGGTATTGTTTTTCTTGAGCAGAGAGCCAAAGTTTTGATGATCCGGCAACATCTAGGCGACTAACTGGTGACAAAGGAAGTTGGGCGGGAAGATCTCCCGTGCATGAACGGCGTAGGGTGCCAAGAGCAGCTGTTCAATTGTGCCGTTTGGTGGTACCTCCGAATATCCTGCTCAGGACATTCGCCTCCTCCCACATGGAATGCTTTTGCGATAATGTTTATGCATGCTGTTACGAGAGAGGCCGTGGCTGCCAATGAGGCGCCAGCGTCATAGCGGGGCTGAATGCTGAACGACCCCTCCAAACCTTGCTGGACTTATAAGCTCTGGAACACCCCACCCAAACAAAACAACACCGAGCTCATCTCTTACATACAACTAGTAAGTCAATTTTTCTCCTTGGCTTTCTATCCGCGGCCGGACTTGATAGTCCGCGCTCCGACCTGCAGCTATAACTCCTGCCTTGCACTGTTACCGCTCCCCCAGCTCTTCTCAATTAACTCCTCAACAGCATCAGCCAACATGACCATCACCAAGATCCACGCCCGCTCCGTCTACGACTCTCGGGTAGGTGTATTTCATCGGCAAGTATCAATTCGTCTCTAACCTGAGTAGGGCAACCCCACTGTCGAGGTCGACATTGTCACCGAGACTGGACTGCACCGCGCCATTGTCCCCTCTGGCGCCTCAACCGGCTCGCACGAGGCTTGCGAACTCCGCGATGGAGACATGTCCAAGTGGGCCGGTAAGGGTGTCACCAAGGCTGTCGCCAACGTCAACGACACCATTGCCCCTGCCCTGATCAAGGAGAAGCTCGACGTCAAGGACCAGTCAGCCGTAGATGCTTTCCTCAACAAGCTCGATGGCACCAAGAACAAGACGAACCTCGGCGCAAATGCGATCCTCGGTGTCTCAATGGCTATCGCAAAGGCCGCAGCCGCTGAGAAGGGTGTCCCTCTCTACGCACACATCTCCGACTTGGCTGGCACCAAGAAGCCATACGTCCTCCCTGTACCCTGTAAGTCCACCAACTGTCTCATCCGATGATAACATGCTGACTCGGCAGTCCAAAACGTCCTCAACGGTGGCTCGCACGCCGGTGGCCGTCTTGCTTTCCAAGAATTCATGATCGTTCCCAGGTAAGCTAGACAACTGGACATACAAACTCGACACGCGCTAATACCCCACAGTGAGGCCCCCACCTTCTCTGAGGCTATGCGCCAAGGAGCTGAGGTCTACCAGAAGCTCAAGTCCCTTGCCAAGAAGACCTACGGACAATCTGCCGGAAACGTTGGTGATGAGGGTGGTGTCGCCCCAGATATTCAGACCCCCGAGGAGGCCCTTGACCTCATCACCAAGGCCATCGAAGAGGCTGGATACACTGGCAAGATCAAGATCGCTATGGATGTCGCATCCAGCGAGTTCTACAAGGCCGATGAGAAGAAGTACGACCTCGACTTCAAGAACCCCGACAGCGACAAGAGCAAGTGGCTCAGCTACGAACAACTCGCCGAGTTGTACAAGTCCCTAGCCTCCAAGTACCCCATTGTCAGCATCGAGGACCCCTTTGCTGAGGACGACTGGGAGGCCTGGTCTTACTTCTTCAAGACCTCCGACTTCCAGATTGTCGGTGATGACTTGACTGTCACCAACCCTGAGTTCATCAAGAAGGCCATCGAACTCAAGTCCTGCAACGCCCTCCTCCTGAAGGTCAACCAGATTGGTACCATCACCGAGGCCATCCAGGCTGCCAAGGATGCATTCGGTGCTGGCTGGGGTGTCATGGTCTCCCATCGCTCCGGTGAGACTGAAGACGTCACCATTGCTGACATTGTCGTCGGTCTGCGAGCTGGTCAAATCAAGACTGGTGCGCCAGCCCGATCTGAGCGTCTCGCCAAGCTTAACCAGATTCTCCGTATCGAGGAGGAGCTCGGCGACAACGCCATCTACGCTGGCAACAACTTCAGGACCGCTATCAACTTGTAAGCGATGGATTGGAATCAGAGAACCAAGAGGACCTGATACCAAGCGCTCTAGAAGTGCAATGATTAATGAAGCTTAAGAGCAAATAGATATATGTACACAAAGCGCAATGATATAGATTGCACGCCTCCATTTCAATTTCTATGGCGTGATGTTTACTTGCCATGTTTCCACAGTCTCTGGGCTATGTCGTTTGTTTCTCGGGGCTAGGAAAAGCTTCTTGCTAGTCAGCGTTAGCCCAAGTACTTCACAAAAGTGAGTGGTCGTTCATGTCTATGCACACAATAAACCCCGCGCAGCTTCCCATTCCTAGTGGACTAGGTACATCCTAACGCTTCCTGCTTCTCTGCCGAGGACAGACTTGCGTTATCATGAAGAAGCTGCAGATTTTTCACCGGCCTTGTTTCCGCGCCCGCGTGGAGAGAGAGGTGAAGATATGACAGCGGGGTAGACGTCAGCGTCTTTACGGCCGCAAGCCCACTTTACAGGATACATCCAAACAGATCAACTATTAGTATGATATTCACAGATATGGACTTTTTTCTACCCGACTTTTGTCTCGCTTTTACAAGAGTCTGCATTAACCAGTCTTTCTTGTAGCCTGCTCGGACATCTTCCCATGCCCTATCCATCTACCTAACTGAAGTTCCTCGTTTTAACCCCCCAAAAGGATACTCCGTCTCAACCTCTATGAAAACCCTCTCTTGCGTTCTGAGAGAGAGCGAACACTCGCCCACAAACACGAAAACCACCCTCACTCTCTTGCTCACTCTCATGCCCCAAACAAATCGAAACTACACGATATCCAACTCATTTACCCTCAGTATACAAACCATCGGAATCGACAATCTTTCAACAATTCACCCCCTAGTTGCAAGTACAGGGTGGCGGTGCAGTCCTCACCGTGCTGCATCCCGGGGTAATGTGGGCTCCCTGGTCAAAGGATACACTACAAGGTAGGCTGTGGAATTTGATTCGGTGATGAAACAATCGTGGGGGTATCTGGGTTGTGCCACTGAGCCTTCAGCGGTTGTTATCAAGTGCTACTATGCCTTTTGCTTCTTGCGATTACATTTTGAGATTTTTTTATTGTTGTTGTGTTTTGGCTCGCATGGGTACTGCTACGAGATGACGTGGTATGGGGACTGGGATGAGTGAAGCTCGTGGTGGGTATGAAAATATGACATGATAAATAGACACGCACGTCTACACAGAGAAAAGAACAACACGAAGATTACCTGGAGGTGGAGGGGATGATAAGAAAGCGGACTAGCAGCTATGAGAAAGATTTGGAGAGATGTGTTTGGATCTTCCTATCATTAATGGCAGAAAGGTTCGGTTCCTAGTCGTCATTTAGCACCTTGTTATGCTATTCGTACATCTTGTTCGACTCTTGAAGTCGTCATGTTCGTGAAGATGCTCGTCCCCAGTCCGTCCACCACGGTCTCTTAGTCCCTCTTAAGCGGTGTGAAGGTCTCGGCTATGCCCTCATTTGTAATGATCATCATCTGCAGCCCATCACCGACCTCGATATGCCTCTCAACTGCGCTGGTGAAGGCGTCCCGTACCAGATCCTCGACATGGTCCCGCGGTAGCGGCTGTGCTTGTTTCGACTTCAGCTCGTGACCGGTTCCACTGCCCGGCTCGTACATGTTCTTGAAGTTGACCTGGTTGTCCAGGAAAGGCATGATGAGCGATGCCGCCGCACCAGCTGCCCTGCACTGTTCCCTCTCGTAGCTGCCGACGGGGTCGTACGAGTATAGTGCGCCCTTGCCGTCTTCGTCCAGACCACCCAGGATAGCGTGGACATAGTAGGGGAAGAATCGCTTGTTGTAGAGAATGTGGCTGAGCCGTTGTGCGCATGCAGAGACAGACATAGGTTTTCCGTGCTGGTACTTGTACATCTTGACAATGGTGTCGAGGCGTTCCTTCAACGCATCACCATCTGCGGCAAAGCCGACAACTGACAGTACGATCCGCGCACCCTTGTTCTCTGGTCCCTCGCCGCCAATCTTGAACAGCTTGGGTGCATATCGTGTGTTGATGTTGTAGCCGGAAGTGGAACGTGTGTCGCCTGCGAGGATGGTGAAGTCGGCGCCCGAGATGCCCAGTGTTGAACCACCATTGTCCGTGTACCTGTACGACTGTTAGGCGTGGAATTCCGAGCCATAGTGAAGTGAGCAATGCATACGGGTAGAAGCCATGTTGCCGCTCGCCGGAGGGGACAGTTGTGGGGGTTTGCTTGAACGAGTAACCTGGACCGCCTTGCGGAGGTGCACCGGTGTAGAGCGCTGCCATTGCAAGTGTGTAGAGTTGGTATATGGAAAAGCTGCAAGGGATCTCTTGTCGGAGGTTCGAGAAGATCGTCAGTTGGAGGGGCGGCTCTGTTTGTCGGTGATGAAGCTGTAGTACGCGGAGCTCGAATGCCTGGAGCTCCATGCGCTAGTGTCTTGGCATTGGTATAGTGATAGCATGGATCAGTCAATCGACATAGTCACGATTTCCACAAAGATGACGTTCACGTCTTCAAATGTAGGCTCAACTACATAGGCCGCCGCCATTAATGTACATGGGCTGTATGGTGCATATTCTCTACATCCGCTCTCTTGACTTTGACCGTCTCCTCTTTGGCGACCTTGAGCTCTTCAAGCTTGCGTCATCTCGTCTCCTATGCTCGAGTTCCTTGCGTTTTCCTGTAGAAGCCGACGCAGAGACGAACTCGACAGCCTCCCTTGGCGCTTTAGACTTGCCGTGCTCCTTTGCTTTTGCGATATCCTTCTGTGAGGCCTTGAGTTCCTCCACGTAAGCCCACCCCGGAAAGACTGGTGGTATCGCGACACCCTCCGATAGCGTAGAAACGTATGCGTCCTCCTCGCCAACCCCCGCAAAGTCCAGCAATTTTCGCAAGTGTCCGGGATCGCGCAGCACTGAAGAGCCCTCCAAGCGTTGATTGAAGTGCTGTCCCTTTTTCTTAAGCTCTAGAAATTGTGTAAACTTCTTCGTCGCTCTTTGAGGTGGCGACCCAGGCGGCGAAGGCGGTATATCAAAGTTCGGTACGGTAGGTAGTGTAAGGTTCTGAATCAAGGCGCGAGTCGTTGTATACGGTGAGCCTGGCGCAGCATCGTTTGGCGAACCATCTTCTGCAGGTGGCGGTAATACTGTCGGGCCTTGGGCAGGGCCATTTACTGGGCCTGACGAAGTGGGAGGCTGTTCGAGAGGTGTAGGTTATGAGGGTGGTTCCGGCGCGGGCGCAACTGCTGTAGGGATGTTGGTCAACTCTATATTAGTAGCCATCGGGGCCCTTAAGCATATTTACGAGTCTCACCTCTGAATTTGTCGCTGCGACAACGTCTTCCTCGTCACTATCCGGGTAGTCAATTCCGAGCATGTTTGGTGCGCAATGCTTGTAAACGATCATCTTGAATTGACCTCAGTATACGGAGCTTGGGCCAGCCGCTACCGGTATTGCTTGGCGGGCGAGCTGCGCAACCACCTACTGCCTACGAGCAGAGCATCGTGACAACAACCTCAGCTCTAAACCCACGCTGAGTCTTACCGTTATCGCCAATTCCATATACATCTCCTTCTCTCCCTCTCCGCAGTTTCAGCAACAGCCTCCACAATGAACCATCTCCCGCAAGCTTGGGGACGTGTATGTTGCCCGCCCGCCCTCATCAAACAACAGTAGTACTAATGGATCTACCATAGCCCAGAGACGATGTATATGGCGCCTACGATCCCTCACATTTCTCGACTGCCGGTCCGAACCAGCACACTCAGAGCCCTATCGTGACCGGAACCTCGGTGCTTGCGGCCAAGTTCAAGGACGGCGTAGTCATTGCGGCGGACAACTTGGGTATGGACCAATACAGAACAAACCCAGGCATCTAAGCTGACAGGTGGAAATAGCCTCATATGGTTCCCTCGCCCGTTTTACCGACGTCAAGCGTTTACGAAAGTTCAACGACGAGGTTGTTGTAGGCTTTGGCGGCGATGTCTCCGATATGCAGTACCTCGACCGTCTACTCAACTCTCTCGACATCCGTGAGAACTACTCGTCTTCGGAAAACTCGCTCAACGCCAAGAACCTCCATACCTACCTCTCCAAAGTTATGTACAACCGCCGGTCAAAGTTCGACCCGCTGTGGAACCACATGCTCATTGTAGGTATGGACGGTGAAAAGAAGCCCTTCCTTGCAAGCGCAGATCTTCTCGGTACCACCTTCTCATCACCTTCGCTGGCTACGGGCTTCGGAGCACATCTTGCTCAGCCAATCCTGAGGACAATATTGCCAGATGAGGCCGCAGTAGAGAACGTCACCAAGGAGCAAGCAGTGGAGAAGATCAAGGAGTGCATGAAGGTTCTCTTCTACAGGGACGCTAGGAGTATGGACAAATACTCGATTGCCGTTATTACAAAGGATGGCGTTGATCTGGACGAGAACGTGAAGCTGGAGAACCAGAGCTGGGCCTTTGCGGACAGGATCAGGGGTTATGGTACTCAGACCGCGTAAGACAGAACAGTCTAGAAGCTCTGGTCACGGTCAAAGAGGCTACGGTGCTATTCAACGGCTGCATGACAAACGATAGATATGAATGAATGTACCATTAACGGTATAAATGGCTCGTTGATTCCTACTATCGTGTCATAGGTCCCCATATACATCTGTTCCGGTTGGCTGTGTATCTTGAATATCCAGTGAAGCAAGGAAAGAGAAGGACCGATGTAAGCAAAGTGGGGTCTCCAAGCTCGGCTTACCAAAAGCGACCTCCAAATTTAGTGTGTTGCGGGGATGACTTGATATCTCCACCTTCAAATAGTGAAGCTGTTTGTACGTCAGAAACCACGTGCTTGACAGCTTATCAACCTTGGCTATATCAATTGACGTATGTAAGCTCTTCACGGCTCCTGTTTTCCTTACACATTACAGTACAATGTCTGCTCAAACACCTTCATTAGGAAAGAGGGTAGTGTTTACGGGTGGTTCTGGGGTACGTACATTTTACCCCCCAAAAAATTGAAAGTCTTTTTTGACACTTGATGTTTTCTCTCATGTCCAGCGTTCAAATCATTTCAGTCACTTTTGTTCAATTGGCCTTGTCATGGATATACACAACTTGTCCATGTAGCACATTTCATATTGCACACTGCACTCTACCAACGCCTACTAACCCCTTACCCGCCCCGTCCGTCCAGGTAGCAGGCCGTCATGTAATCGCGTACCTGCAGTCCCACGGCAACACCATCCTAAACGTCGACACCACGCCCCTGGCCTCCAATCCCAGTATCCACACGCTCAAAGCCGACCTCACCGACGGCGCCCAAGCCTTCAACTCGCTCTCCACCCACTTTGCCATTAGCGAGCCTTTTCCCAGCGCGCCACTGCGCCCCGAAGCCGTCGTCCACTTTGCCGGCATCCCGCAGCCACTCCGGGTGCCCGACAACGAGACGTTCCGCATCAACACGCTCTCGGCGTACAACGTGCTGGAAGCAGCATGCAAGCTCGGGATCCGCAAGATTGTCCTAGCAAGCAGTCTGACATGCTACGGCGTCACGTACGCCGAGGGCGAGGCCGACTATGCCGAATTCCCCATTACCGAGACGACGGCCACGACGCCGAGCGACGTGTACGCGACGAGTAAGCTGTGCATGGAGACCATGGCGGCGAGTTTTGCCCGCCGCTTCCCCGGCACAGACATCTACTGCTTGCGCATCTCGGCGGTGATTGAGCCGGACCTGCACGAGGAGAAATTTCGTCGCTATCTGACTCACCCCGAGAGGTTCAAGGTGCACGCGTGGAGTTATACCGATGCGAGGGATTTGGGCGGTATGGTCCAGGCTTGTTTGCGGACGGACGGGCTGGGGTTCCAGGTGTTTAATGCGGTCAATGATGAGTGTACGGTGCATGAGCGGGAGGGCTCCGTTGACGAGTGGTTGCGGAAAATGTGTCCTCGGACAAAGATTACGAGGAGCATGGGGGAGAGGGAGAGCCCGGTTTGCAATAGGAAGATGAGGGATATGTTGGGGTGGAGGGAGGAGTTTGGGTGGCGGAAGGTGCTTGACGGTGTTGGTTGGGTGGATGAGGTGGTGGTGAAGGAGGAGGAGGAGGAGGAGGAGGAGACGAAGAAGACGAAGAAGATGAGTTGAATGTTGTCATGGACGAGAGGGACATTT